>Ga0208037_1000153_pt1 | contig 48203 bp, 33 predicted proteins | sample June2015DPH_13_1_3_FD_184710 | JGI IMG/M metagenome (GOLD analysis project Ga0208037, IMG submission 184710) | Peatland microbial communities from SPRUCE experiment site at the Marcell Experimental Forest, Minnesota, USA - June2015DPH_13_100... | ecosystem: Environmental > Terrestrial > Soil >...
GGTTCCCGGCGGCCGACGTCGTGGTCCTGGGCCCCAACGACCGCAAGGGGAACATGGTGGCCCGGCTTCACGGCACCGGCGTCCACAAGCCCGTGCTGCTGATCGGCCACCTCGACGTAGTGGAAGCCCGGCGAGAGGACTGGACCACCGATCCTTTCCAGTTTGTGGAGCAGGATGGCTACTACTACGGGCGCGGCACGCAGGACATGAAGAGCGGCGATGCCATTTGGGTCACCACGCTGATCCGGTTCAAGCGCGAGGGGTACGAGCCCGACCGCGATCTCATCCTGGCTCTCACGGCGGACGAGGAGGGTGGCCAATCGAACGGCGTAGACTGGCTGCTGAAGAACCATCGCGATCTTGTCGACGCCGAGTTCGTTCTCAATGCCGATGGCGGCGGCGTGGATACGGTGAAGGGCAAGCCGTTGATCGTCTCCATGGACGCCACCGAAAAGCTCTACGCCGATTACCAGCTCACGGTGACCAATCCCGGAGGGCACAGCTCGCTCCCGGTGCCCGACAACGCGATCTATCACCTGGCCGACGGACTGGGGCGCGTGGAGCGCTATCAGTTTCCCTTCGAGCTGAACGCGGTCACGCGAGCCTTCTTCGATCGCACGGCCGGCGTGGAAAGCGGCCAGACAGCGGCCGACATGCGCGAAATCGTCAAGAGCCCGCCCGACGGAGCGGCCATCGCGCGCCTCTCCGCCGACCCGCTGTGGAATGCGACCATGCGCACCACCTGCGTGGCCACCCGGCTGGCTGCCGGCCACGCCAACAACGCCCTGCCACAGATGGCGCGCGCCAACGTCAACTGCCGCATCCTCCCCGGACACTCGCGCGAAGAAGTACGGCAGACGCTCATCAAGGTCCTTGCCGATCCCAAGATCGAAGTCAGCTACGTCACCACCAGTGGCCGGATCCTGGACAGGGAGCCCAACGCCAAGGCGCTACCGCCGGTTTCGCTGCGGCCCGACGTGATGCAGACGCTCGATCGCGTCGCCGCCGAGATGTGGCCGGGAGCGCCCGCGGTCCCCACCATGTCCACCGGCGCGTCCGACGGTGTCTACACCAACGCGGCGGGCATGCCGACCTACGGAATCTCCGGCTTGGCGATCGATACGGATGACGTCCGCGCGCACGGGAAGGACGAGCGCCTAGGAGTGGAATCTTACTACCGAGGGGTCGAGTTCTATTACCGTTACCTCAAGGCGCTCACCTCGCCCAAGTGAATGCGGCGCGTGGGCGGCGCGCTCGCTCTCCGGGGCCGAAAAAGGCAAGGAGAACCTGCCGGCCAAACTCATCTTCGCATTGACTGCCGCAGCAGGGAGCGCGGACCTGCTACCTGAGTCCGCGAGGTGACGACAGGAACGCCGGCACGCAATCCAGGCCTTGGCGAACCTTGCGCAAAGCGAGCCGCATGAGGTTTTCTCCCGGTGATCGAGTGCTTCTCGAAGGTGGACAAACCTTCGAAGGAAACTTTACGCTTGATGAGGGTTCCAGGACCGATCCGGCTGCACCGATTCTCATCGGATCCTACGGCCGGGGCCGAGCCTTGATTAAAGCCGCGAAGGGCACGGCCACTCAGGGGCGGAATGTAGGCGGAAAGGCGTCAGTTCGGTATGGATGTAGGCAGGCAGGATTTTTGGGGGACGCCCCTACCACAGGGCAAAGGATTTGACATCGGCGCCTGCGAAGCTCCGGGGCGTTGACCCTGCCCGAGCCGCGTTACGGGTGCGATCTCGGCCAGGCACGGTTAAGGGGGTGTGGCGATGAAACCGGAACGCCGGGGAAACGAAAGAGCCACGGAGCGCGCGGTTTCTTGCATCGGCATGGCGATCCTTGGTGGGTTTCTTGTCCTCGGAGCGGCACGATTCCCGGCGTCCTGGGTCGCTCACGCCTACCGTTCCTCCTCTGCCCTCCAGTCGGGTTGGTCCGCGCCGGCGCTTGGGGCGCCTCTGCTGCGCGATCCGATCTGGGTCTATAACGACTGGTCTGCCTACGATGAGCTGTCAGACAGAGTCCCCCTTACGGAAGAACTCGCCCTGCGCGAGCTGAACGAAATCCTGCGGCTCAGGAAGCCTGGCGTCCACTTTGATTACTACATGATGGACGCCTTCTGGTTCGCGCCCGACGGCGCCTACCGCCAATGGCGGAGACCCAACTGGCCCGAGGGGCCCGAGCGCTGGATCGCGGCCTGCAAGAAAGATGGCATCCTCCCCGGACTCTGGTTCGGCACCAACACTCTGGTGAAGATTGACGCGGCGCCCGCATGGCGCGACTCGCTCAACGCGAAGGGTGGGGCGATGTCGTTTTATGAAGGAGGGTTCCTGGCGGACTTCGTGAGCACGCTCCAGTACTGGTATGATCGCGGCGTCCGCATGTTCGAGTTCGATTTCGCGGACTTCACTGCCGCCACGCCGAAGGCAGAGAAGACCGAGGCTCCGGAAGAAATCCGCAGGCGGAACGAAAGGGCGTTCCGCGAAGCGCTGAAGAAATTTCGTCAGAGGAATGCCGACGTGGTGCTCGTGGCCTTTAATGGGTTCGGCGGAGACCTCGAGTCCACCGCGGGCCCCTTTCCTTTCGAACACCCCCTGGACCTGCGCTGGCTCGAAGTCTTTGACTCGCTTTATTGCGGTGACCCGCGCCCTTCGGACGTGCCGGAAATGAATTTCTGGCGGTCTGTCGACATTTACAGCGATCACATGGTTCGGCGATACGAGCAGAGTTTTATCCCCCTGGAACGCATCGACCCCACCAGTTTCATGATGGGCGATACCGGGACGATCTACTATCGCAAGACACACGCCTGGAAGGGAATGCTGCTCTTGATGGTGGCGCGCGGCGGCTGGGTGAACACGATCCACGGGAACCTGGAGTTCCTGAATGACGAGGAGGCTCGGTGGTTTGCAAAAGTGCAGAAAACGTACGCGCCCTTAAAGGCTAGGGGAAGAACCAAGACATTTGGCGGTATTCCCGGCGAAGTCCAGCCGTACGGTTTTGGCTCACTGGATTCGCAAGGAGCAATCTATACCGTCGTGAATCCCCAGCAAGAGATCCGGGAGATCGAAATGCCGCTCCTCTCAAGGGCCCAGGAACCACCACGCAACGGCCGGGTGGTCTTCCGGGACGCGGGGTTCGACCCGGTACTGCGTGGGGCCCGGATCACGCTTGGCCCCGGTCAAATGGCCACGGTCGGCTTCGGGCGCTACGCAGCGCAGGAATTTGACCTTGGCGTCCAGGAAGATGTCCACATTCCGCGCTCCATTTACCCTCTGGCGGCTTCGTTCGCGCCAAAAGGGTCCAACACCATCGAGGCCACCCTTACTCCACCTGCGGCCGGCGACTTGCGCATCATTTTCCAGCAGCGGGGAAGCGATGGCAACATTATGAGGAGCTGGCCAGGTGGCCCCCCGAATGGAACGTCCATGGGCAAGGTGTTGAAGATTTCGGCGACGCAGGGGGGAAAGATTCTTCGCGTGGAGATCAACTACGACAAGCAAATCTGGAGCGGGCTGTCATGGGGTGCGGGAGAAATCAAGCACAAGGATTTCTCCGGCAATCAGCCCATCATCGTTCGCTGCTCTTCGGCGGAGAAGAATCCGGTCGTGCTGGGAGGGCGGCTCTACGCCGTGCAATACTGAAGCTTGCTAAAGCACCAAGCCGCAATGGAGCGCGTCAAGCACACGATAAGCCTTGAGCAGTTCGACGCCGAACTTGATGCGCTGGCCCAAGGCTCCGACAAACTCCCTTACCTCCCACCTGAGGCTCTGACGCGTGAGAGTTTCTACCAGGACCACGATTGATAGCCGACATGCATTACTTGGCTGACACGAACATCCTGTTGCGCCTCATCAAGTCGAACATTTCAGACGAACTGTTGCATCAGGCCTCGGCGCCGAGCAAATGATTTACCGCGGGCACGGGAATTGCACTCTTGGACTGATTGCGGTCACTGTTGTGAACAGCCCAAGTATCAATGAAAGCTTTTTGAGTCGGGGGGGATTCCTGGCTAACAAGAAGTGCGCGGCGATCCCTTCTGCTGAGGGTTGGAGTCCGGCCGTTTCCAAGCCTTTGAACGTTACACGCGAAGTACGTACGCCGCAGGAGTAGTGTCCCAATTCGAATGTAGGGCCGCCTCCTCTCCCGCCATGGCGGGGCGGGACGGCCTAGGCCGGTCCCACAAGGCGGGACCGGCCCTACCTTCCATATTAGGACACTACCACCGCATCAGATCGGTTGACATGCCTCGGAACGCGTGATACAAGGCTGGCAGACCCTGATTTGGCCGTTGGCTCCGGCGCAGAGCATCACCAGCATCGAAGCAGAAAGGGGTCAAAGCGGAGGCTCAGCTATGAAAACTGCGTTCGTTCTCAGTGTTGTGGTCGGTGCGACTCTCCTGTCGGCTGCTGCACAAGCCAAAGATGTCAGCCAGACGGCGACAATTGTCAGCATGAACTCGGTCCCTTGCGGCACCCAGGCCGGGCGTCACAAGAAGACCCACGAACTGCTCTGCCACGAGTACGTCCTGCGCTCAGGCTCGACCGAGTACCACGTCCGACAGAAGGAAGCGAAGAAGACCGACCTTCTGGCCATCGGCCAGCAAGCCACCTTCACCATCGACAACGATCGAATGCGCCTTCACGCAATCAATACAAGCGGGAAATTAAAGGACTTCGAGTTGGTGTTGGTTTTGATCACAGCGGCCGCGGAGGCGAACCCGCCAAGCGCCCCGCAGCAGTAACTTGATGACGGCGTACCCGGCGGAAGCATGGTTGAGCGGACGTCTATGGGTTTGGGACGACGTCTTCTCATCTACAACAAGGCCGCTCTCGCCAAGGTTACGCCATTGGCCATAAGCCGGCAACAATAGACGCCTGGGGCTGTTCCCTGCGTGCTCCAATCCGCCACGTGCACGCCTCTCCTCATCCATCCTCGAGCCAACACTCCCACTCGCTCGCCGAAGACATCGTACATTTCGAGTGAGGCGTGTCCGTCTGCAGGAAGGTTATATTCGATCAGGAGTGATGAAGGGCCCATTCCCGGCTTGGCTTGGCCAAGCACTCGAAGGCCGGGCAGTTCATCGCCCGAAAGACAAGCGGATACCGGCTCTGCGGGGTAGGCAAAGGGCTCGTCGCAGAGGTGGAATTGCGGTTCTCCCCGCTTTGCAAGGTAAGGAGTCTTCAACGGCGTACGTGCAAACTGGTCGAGCGCTGTGAGCTTGGGTCCACTGTCGTCCCAGCGATAGACCGGAATGTTATGAGGATTGAGAGCGGTTGAAACGCCCCGCTCCTTAGCGAGGTGGAAAAGGCCGAAATTCCCGGGCTCGTGCCCTGCCAGCCAATGACCGATGATGTCAACTCTGAAAGCGTCCTTGCCGAAAATGAGCACGTTGGCCAGGAAGATTTCGGGCACGCCATTTGGTCCGGGGCCAGCATCGAACCCATCGCCGTTCTGTGCATATACGCCTTCGATGATGTTCAGCAAGACTGACGATCGTATGAGTGAGTAGGAGTCGATCGTTCGGTGAACCCACATCTCCATCCAACTGGCTTTCTCCGCATCCCAGCGCGGAACCCCTGCCTGCCGGTGCTTGGCATAAAGATCGTTAACATGACGTTGGGCATCCGGTTGAAAGTCCTGGGCGATGGCGTCCTGAAGACCGCCGCAGAACTGGATGTAGGGTTGAATGTTGGTTCCCTGAAGGTTCTTGACACACAGAGTCAGCCCCATCGGGTGGGTCTTCAACTTGGAAACATTGAGCAGGTGGCAATCCGGATAGTTGAACGGGCCAAGGTATTTCGTGCGCCTGAAGACCACACCGTCTGGGCAGTCTCTCAATGTTGGCGCCCTCGAGTCCTTGTCTCCGTAGTGCACTCCACTGCGCTGAGCCATTTCGTGGTAACCAGTACCCGCTTGCTCAGTCACCAGGCCTTCCCGCACATAAATGCTCTCGGCTCCCACGTCCACCTGTTTCATTCCGTCGATGAGGCCTTCGACCACGTACGGGTCGGCAACAATGGCATATTTGAGCCCGGTGCCGTTGGTCATCGTCAGGTTGGGTTTGATCGCGAACTTATGCGACAAATCAACGCCGGGAGTTTTCCGCAGGGTGAAAATTCGCCTTGCTAATTGAAAAGCCTCGTGCCTCTTACCGTCCGAATCGTCCTTCGATGCGACGCGGGTCTTGCGGATGAACACAGCTTCTGGATGCGCTTCGATGAAGGGATGCAACCCGAAGTATGCGGGGGGGCTGCTCCGACGCGCAAACATCCCCGCACCCGGCCACGCCGACGAAGCGACCCCAAGCCCTGCAATACTCCGGAGAAAGGTCCTTCTATCCACAGTCTGCCTCCCCATCATGTCGCGCCCTGATTATCATTCGTGTTGTCCATCCCTTGGCAATTCGCACCAAAGAAAATTCTCCGGCTTTTCACCGACCAGAATCATCTGAGTGTTTACTCTACTGCCGGAGTTTCCAGAAGGAAAGCCTTGCGTTGGCTGTCGCAGCTCGAAATCTGACCGAGACCAGCGGCTCTGCCGCCCGTCAGCTGACGGATGCGGAAAGGCTCCGCCTTTCCGGAATGTCCAGCATTCCCTTCCTTTTGCAGGAGGCTGCGCCTCCCTCCTCCCCCGCCAGCCGCGTGGTTAGATGAGCCGACAAGGTTGGTAGGGTCTGCCAAGCGCACCCTTAAGCCCTCGCTCGCGGCAAGTGAACAGCGCTTCGTGCGGGTGAGCCGGTGCGAGTGGAACTCGGAAGGCGCAGCCCTGCGGCTGGAGAGGAAATCATAAATTTGCTACCAGTTCAATCGCAAGGAGAACTGGATCTGGCGGGAATTCTCCGCAGAACTGATGTTCCCGAAGCTTGAAGGCGCGCAGGGGGAATTCTCTGCAGAGCTAGTGTTTTTTGGGGGGGTCAAAGGCTCGCAGAGGAGGCTAGGCCGGTCGAAGTTAGGGTGGTTGGTCAGATTGAAGAAGTCGGAGCGAAACACCAGACTGAGCCGTTCACTCAATCGTGCTTGCCGCTCAAGACTCATATCCCATGCCGCCAGCCCAGGGCCCGTAATAACGTTGCGGCCTTCATTCCCCGGAATGCTGTAAGCTCCGAGGTCGTCATAGAAAATAGGCGCAACGAATGCCTCCGTATTGAACCACCGGGAGGGAGTGCGTTGACCGGCCGACAAGTTGGGATTGGCGATCAAATCAGGTCGGTCAGTGCCGTTCGAGTCGGTGCCACTGAGCGCAGTGGACAGTATAGCGGTGAGCGGCTGCCCGGTTTGAAGCGTGAGGATGTTCGAGAGGTCCCAATGGCCGAACACCCGGGCTACCGCCCCTCCGCGCATCCACCGGCGGCCGGAACCGAAGGGAAGTTCCCAGGTACCGGAGAAAACGAAGCGCTGCCGGATGTCGAAATCCGAAAGGCCCCGCGCAGCCTTCAGATCATAGTTGTCCTGAGCCTGATTGGCACCGTTGAGCCCCGAAGCCGTATCAATTGACTTGCCGAAGGTGTAGCCACCCACAAAGGACATCCCGTGGGAGAATCGCCGTTCCAGGCGCACGATCAAGGCGTTGTAGTTCGAGTTGACATCCGTGTCCCGGATGAACTGATTCGAGCCAGGTTGCGGATGGTAACCTCTCCGTTCGCCAGGCAGATTCGGGATGCCCTGGTTCTGCAATCCCCGGCGGGGAAGTTTGTGCCCGTCGGATCCGGCATAGCTCACCGAAAGAACAGTGTTGGGTGCGATTTCATGGTCGATTGACATACTCCATTCGTAGATGTAGCCGTTGCGGAGATTGGGCGGAGAGGAGACGGCCGTGGGCTCTTGATTGCCGAGCGTGTAGCCAAGCTGATAAGTGAGCATGGGCGCGGGATGGGCTTGGCCACACGCGCCCGGACCGTAGAACCTGCACGTGTCGAGTCCGAAGAGGAATTCTGTGATCGGTGCGCTGAGCCGCGTCTCAGCAGCATAGTCGAGTTCACCCAGGGAATTGAAGACGCCAAATCCTCCGCGCAGGGAAGTGGTGTGGCGCTTGGTGAAGTCATAGGCAAAGCCGAAGCGTGGCGCCCATCCTGCCCAATCCGGACGGATCAGGGACGGCGGCAACCCGGCTTGCTGAGAGGTGATGAATGATAGCCCATAGTGGCTCTGGAGGGTCTGAATCAGCGGGTTTGCAATCAGTGCCGATGCCTGTCCCTGGTCGTTTCGGACAATGAACTGTGTGGCGTTGCTGGGATCGAGAATGGAAGCTCGTCCGTCTGCGTTGGTGGGTGGTGAGTAGAACTCCTCGCGCAGGCCGTAGGTGAGGGTTAAGCGGCGCGTGGCGTGGAATTCGTCGGAAAAGTAAGCGCCGAAATAGTCCAGACGATCGTTTCCGCCGGAGTTGCCCGCCTGGGCGTAAGAAAGGAAAGGTCTGCCGAGAAGAAAATCCGAGAATGCAGTGCCGGAAACCGACCCGGCCCCATCGCTGAAAGTGAAGAGGCCCTGCCCAAAATCCTCGACCTGATAGAAGAGGCGATAGCGCCGCAAGTCCACGCCGAATTTCCAGGTGTGCCGGCCACTGACCCACGCCACGTTATCGGTGAACTGGAAAGTGTGGTTCTTGCGGATTTGAGGTTGGAAGATGTCGCTATCGCCCATGTCCGCGTAGCCGGGAACATTAATGGCAGGGATGCCGTCGTTGGTGGCCCCCGGAGCGCGAGTGATTCCCAGCGACTCCAGAAAATGGCTGTGAATGTTCTCAGCTTCCTTGGTCCCGAAATAGTAAGCGTAGCCGAACCGGAAATCGTTGATCAGCGTGGGGCGAAAGACGGAAGTAAGCCCCAGTGCGAGGTTCCTCCCCGTGTCATCTTTGTTGGTGCCGAATCCCGGCGGGGCGGAGGGATTTTGCGCGAACGAGTCCGGCACGAAAGGAAACAGTTGCTGCCCATTAAACAGGAGAAATCGTCCAAAGAGTTGGTGCTTGGGCGTCAGCTCGTGGTCTATTCGCGCGATAAACTGGTCCGTGTCGACGCGATGCAGCCCCACGTTGATGTCGTTGTTTTCGCCGGGCGGCGCATTGATAACATTCGGCAAAGGAATGCGCGCCAGGATAGCGCCGGACAAGGGGTCGATTCGTGATGCAGGGATTGTGTTCCCCGGGAAGGGCTGGCCCGTAGTGGGGTCAATAATTGCGGGAAAAGGCTTGCCCGTCTGGGGATTAATGCCGCTGAAATTTGCCTGACGGATGGCGGCCGTAGGCAGCAAGGTCGTATTCGTGACGCTTTGGAGAATGCGCAAGCCTTCGTAATTGGTGAAAAAGAACGTGCGGTTACGACGGATTGGCCCACCCAGGCTGGCGCCGAACTGGTTCTGGCGATAGGGAGGAATGGAACGGGTCGGATCGTCGAAGAAATTCTTGGCGTCCAGCGCGCTATTGCGAAGAAACTCGTACACTGTCCCTGAAACGCGGTTGGCGCCTGAGCGAGAAGCAATGTTAACCTGCGCGCCCGACGTAATGCCCTGGTCGGTCCCGTAAGAGTCCTCCACGACCCGGAACTCCCGGATGGCATCGACGGAAGGGTTCACCGTCAGGCTGTAGGCAAAAGGCTCCATCAGCGTGACGCCGTCGAGGGAAAAGTTGTTCCGCTCGGAGCGTTGTCCGTTCACGGAGAAACCCAACCCCAGCGCTGCGGTGTTGAATTGCTGCGTGGAACTGTTGGGATAGGGAGGAACCGCACCGGCGGCCAGCAACGCGAGTTGGGAGAACTGGCGGCCGTCCAAGGGAAGAAGGCTTACTCGCCGATTCTCAATCTCATCCCCGATAGCGGGAGAAGCGACTTCTACAAGGGGCGGTCGAGTGTCAACTTGGATCTCGACTCGTTCATGTGCGATTTCCAGCCGAATGTCCACACGCGCTGTGTCTCCAACTCGAAGCGCCAGCCCGCGGACCAGCTTGGAAACAAAACCCGTCTTGGCAATTTCCAATTCGTAGTTTCCAACGGGTAAGAAAGGGAAGCTGTAAAACCCGTTCGCGTCCGTCTGATTCTGCCGAACTTGGCCCGTGGCAGGATTGCGAAGCTCGAGCGCAGCCTCTGGGACTGTCGCCCCGCTCGGGTCAAGCACAATTCCTTCCAGGTGGCTGTTCCATGTTTGTCCGTAAAGATTGTGAGCCAACGTGGCGACCAAGAATAGGAGAACCGCCATCATGGGGCTGGCGAGTATCCGGCGACTCGGTCCTCTGTGGCGCAAGCTGCCAACTTCTTCTCTCGCCGCGAAGATTGCCCCACCTGTGCGTTGTGTCTCTGTGCCCTCCTTGGCCGCAAAAGACTCAACACAAAGGTCACAGAGGTTCTCTGTGCGCTCTGTGTTAAGGCTCGAGAGGCACGGAGAGCACAGAGAGTCTCGGTTTGGTTGCGCCTTTGCTGCGCTGTCCAACAATTTCAACATCCAAGTTTTCGATCGGGGCAAACGGGAGGGAACAGTTGGCAAGCCTAAGAAAGCGGGAGTTGAATGTTATCCACCCATCCCGGTGAACGCACACCCGCTCATCAGACCGGTTTCCGTCCTGACCTTCTCCCATCCGGACTGTACCGTCGGCCCCGGAGTTTCACCGGATCCTGGGGCTTGCAGGCCTTCTTCGCTCTGTCCGCTGATTGCACCGGCTACCTAGGCTAGCCTCTTGCTTGCCGGTTCGCTTTCCCGGACTCCCATGCGCGGGATCGAGCGCTTTGGACCACCCCTCGCGGGCTTTACCGCCGATTGGGAATTGGAAAGGCGCGCATTCAAGTCCTTCCCTCACCCTGCCCCGAAGGTCGGGGACTTACACAACAAATCTTAGCACTCCTGCGGCTTGTTTCTCAAGAGACCTAATGTCCACTTGTAAAGACATTTGACAGAGCTTCGTATGCTCTTATAATCATCGCTCGTTTTGTTTCAGATTCCAGTGCTATTCTACGAACCGAATGGTTGATACACTCCGCCGGGATTCCCGTCGCCGCGGTGAGCCGTGGGCCGCAGGGTCGGTGCTGGGCTATGCCTCGGCCAACATCTTCGACCGCCTTGGCGTCATACACGCCGACCCCCTGATCGGGCCCTTTCTCCGGGGCCTGCCCAGTTTGCTTCTGGGCGTCTTTCTGGTTTGGAAGCATCATACGTTGGACCAACTGCGACCGGCTTCTTCCCGATATATAGGACGCCGTGCAATTCTCTCTTTCATTTGGGCCGGCATCGTCTCGACGCTTGGACTGTTTCTCTATTACTTCGCCATCCGTCTCGGCGGCGTCACGGTAACCATTCCTGTGCAGGAAACCTACGTCATCTGGGGGACGCTTATTGCCTGGTTTTTCCTCCGCGAGCGGATTCATCGCTATGCTGTCGTTGGCGTGTTGTTGATTTTTGTGGGATTGGTCACGCTTTCGTGGGGGCAATCCCGGGGGCATCCCACATCGCCGCTTTGGTATTGGGCGATCCCCCTCGCTTTCTGCACAGCTCTCACCTACGGGGTTTCCGGGGTCTTATGGCGTGACGGACAGCTTCGAGGCGCCCACCAATCGACGGCGATCTTCTTGCAGTTTGCGACGAGCGTGTTGGTCGGATTGGTGGGCTTGATCGCTTTGGATCGAGGGCCGGCGCTGCTCGGCATAAGTCGGCATTCACTATTGGCCCTTCTTGCCAGCGGGGTTCTTTCCGGCATTCTTGCCATCTACTGCCTGTTTACGGCCTTGCGCCTGATGGCAGTGGCCCGCGTGTACGCTTTCTCCTCCCTCACTCCCTTGGTGGCCACGCTCTTCGCTCACTTCTTCCTTCACGAGTATTTGAATGGGCTGATGTTCGGGGGTGTCGTGCTGGTTTCAATCGGCGTTATCCTCACTCAAGTCTTTCGTCCAACCGAGGAAAAACAAGCCTGAACCCGGATATCAAGCGCTCGCTGCCAGAGGGATGGCCGAGGTTGGTTTTGCGCGGCGCCTGATGCATCTACATTCGGCGCCGCTCTTCTGCCTCCTATCTGCTGCGCAAAACTCGCACACCTGCTAAACAACAGGTCCGCGCTGCGCTTGCTTTTCCCCAACTACCAACTACTACCCACCACATACTGTCTTCACAGCTCCGGCACACGGCGGGATTTAATTTCTTCCAAGTGCTTTCTGAGCCTTTTGCGAACCTCATCATCCTTACCTTCGGTTAGCTCTTGCTTGAGTTCGTTTAGAGCAAAGTGGACAATGTCGTGGTGGTGGAGTTCCTCAGGCGCGAGTTCATCACTGAATCGTAGCCAAAGGCCGTGCAGAAGGTCGATTTCCATAGGCGTCAGGTGCGGTGCATGAGGACCGAGGAAGAAGATTCCTTCCTGCCCCGTGGGGGTGAAGATCTCGAGCGTCAGATGAGGTTTCGGTTCGGGAAGTCTTTCCCATGCGACGCCGGCGCGCCGGGCCTCCTCCGTAATCGCCATCTTTGCAGAGAGGCCAAGGACAGCGGCAGACGATTCCAAGGACTGCGCAGCGCGCAGGATTCCATCCCATACGTCATTGACTGCAACCAAGGCAAGGTGAATGGTCTTGCCCTCGTGCTCCGCCAGGGAGAGAGCGCGGGTAAAGAGAAACTGCTCGGTCGTCCCAAAGAACTGATCAGGCGTCAAGCCGCTTTCTCCTGACCCGGCGCGCATCAGCACTCGGATGTGAAGAACCACGACATCTTGCTTCGCCAGATTCACGCGCTTGAGAACCCGTTCCAGAGGATAAAGGGTGTTGTAATCGCGGAGAAAGACCAGGATGTTCCCCGGCCGGCAGCCGAGCCTCTTGGGCGTGATGTCCTCTCCGGCTGCCAGGTGAAACTGGTCGAGTTCAGTGTGCGGGATCCCCTTCCGGTGTCCGATTCGCTCAGAGGCCGTGAAGACACCAAAAAGAACCAGTGTGAAGGCGACGCCGGATATGGTCGCCACTTGTTTGGTGAAGAGATTCATGATCGCAATGGCCAGCAGGGTGAGGGTGATGAGTCCCAAACCTACGGGAATCTCAGTCTTGCCCAGCTTGAAATTCAGCGGCACATGAAATTCCCGGGGTCCTGGTTGTTTGTACCGGAGAACGAGGACCGCGAGACCCTTCATCACAAAACTCCAAACCACGCCGAAAGCATAAGCTTCGCCCAGGAGGTAGACGTTACCGTGGCTTAGGATAATGGTCAGGAGTTGCAGGGCAACGACGAGGTTGATGATGCGGTAGGAAGTTCCGAAGCGCGGATGGGGACGGCGAAACCAAGCCGCCAGTACGCCGTCTTCAGAAACCCGGTTAAGAACGCCGTTTGAGCCCACAATGGCCGTGTTTACACCGCCGGCAAGAATAAGTGTGCCCACCAGGACGACGAACCCATGAAATACCAGCCTGAGCGTGAGGGGTCCGGCAACATTCATCGCCAAGCCACCAATGAGGTTTTCGAAAAAACCCGTCCGCGTGTTATCGGGGATGATCATCACGGCGAAGAAAGAGACGAGTGAGGTGAACACCATGCTGTAGATGAAGATTATCAACCCCGCCTTCTTCAAGTTCGGCAGCTTCGGGTGCTCAATTTCCCGGTAGACCTGCGCCAGGGATTCCTCGCCGCTCATCGCCAGGACGGAGTGCCCCAAACCGATCAGGATTCCGATAAGGCCAATGGTGTGAGGCAAGCGGCTGTGGCGAAGCCAACCCAAAGCTTCGGGGGCGAAGTGGAAGTTCGTCAGGGCCGGTAACGGCGGCAGATGCCCTCCGCGCACCCAGAGCGTATAGCCACACCAACCGATCATGAGCACCACCATCACCGTGGTGAGCTGCATGATGCGGAGAGACTTCTCACTGGATTCGGGAATGCCTTTGACGTTTTCCCACCAGAAATAAAGCGTTACGAGGATGGCAAAAAGCTCGGCCGTGGTGTTGGTGGAAAGGACGAGATGAATGTGGAGGTATCGTAAAGATTCGTTAAGGAACCCCGCCAGATATTGGCCTGCTGAAACGCCGCTGATGGGGCCTGTCAGAACGTAATCGAACATCAGGGCTGAAACGGAGAACTTGGCCAGCGTCCCGCCCATGGCCTCTTTGACTACCCGGTAGACCCCGCCGCGCACAAACATGCTGCAGCTCTCCACGTAAATTGCCCGCACCGCGTAGGAGAAAAGCATGATCCCGAGGATGAACCAGGGAGCGGATTTCCCCACCGCCTCCTCGGCGATGCCGCCAGCGTAGAAGGCGGATGACGCGAGATCGTTCAGCACAATCGCGGCAGCGCGCCAAAAGGAGATGAAGGTGAGCATGGCGGTGGTGGCCACCACGACTCGAGGCAGTGTTACCGTCTTACCTGGTTCCTTGGTGCCGGAATTCTCCATACCCGTTTGTGAATCTGATAGCGGCTTGTTGGGCCTCACGCGGAAGAGTTTTAGGAAGACACATATGGAATCGTGTGCCGAAAATCAATCGTATTCTCGCACAAATAGTGAGGATGGGAAAGAGGTTCTTCTTGAGATTGCCATAAATCCTTTGGATTGAAATCTGGCGCGGCACGTGCCGATGGGCACAAACGCAATTTCAGGATGAACACAAGTCCGTTCGACCACGCACAACTGACCACTGACAACCATTACAGCGCCGGCCAGAGTTGTTCCCAGATCTTGAACTCGTAGTGGAAGCCGGACTCCTCAGCGCGTGTGAGCTTGCGCCCCGAAGCCACGTTCAGGGTTTCCTGGAAGATTTTGCGGCCCACGTCTTGGATGGTCTCCTTGCGCTCCAGGATGGTTCCCGCATCGATATCCAAATCCTCGTAGCTATCGGCGAGCTGGGGATTGGAACCAATCTTCATTACCGGTCCCAGAGCGCAGCCGATACCGGTTCCCCGGCCAGTGGTGAACAGTGTCACCTGCGCGCCGCTGAGGAAAAGGGCAGGAGTACAAAGGTGGTCGTATCCCGGCGTATAGAGAACGTACAGGCCTTTTCGGTCACCCAACCACTCGCCGTACTCGATCAGGTCTTCAACGATGGATGTCCCGCCTTTGGCCTTCACACCGCTTGACTTCAAGAAGATATTGTATAGTCCGCCTTTGATGTTGCCGGGGGAAGGATTGTCGCGAAAATCCTCGCCGGAATTCTTCACATAGGCCTCATAGCGTTTCAGAGCCTGCATCAACTTTTTCCCCACTGCGCGAGTGCGGGCGCGGCGCGCCAGGTCCACCATCGCTGCGCCCTGGAGTTCGGGGATTTCCGGAAGGAAGACGGCTGCCCCAGCCTTCACGAACATGTCGGAAGCGACTCCCACGGCAGGATTAGCAGTCACCCCCGACCAGCGATCCGAGCCGCCGCATTCGGTCCCGACGATGAGTTTTGAGATTGGCACCGGTTGGCGCTTGAACTGGTTTGCGTAATGAAGCAGCTTCTCGACGATTTCAAGCCCGCGCTCCACCGTCTTGCGACTGCCGCCCAGATGCTGGATCGTCATATTCACGACGCGCTGGTTGTAATCCGGGACGGCGGTTTGGAAGACAGGGGCCGAGCATTCCACGCAGGTCTTCCCGCATCCGAGGTCAATATAAACAGCCGCGCCTAGGTTGGGGTGCCGCAGGGTGTTGGCGAGCCACTGGGTCAACATCTGAACCGCCCGTCCATCCGGCATGCCGCAGCCTGATTCGTGTACGATGGGGACCACGCCATCGACGTTGGGAAACTTCTCGCGCGTGTAGATTTCTCGCATCGCGCGTTTGGCGATTTCCCCCACCTCGGTGGACGAGCACATCCCGGAGGTCACCACCCCAATCAGGTTGCGGATTCCCACACTCCCGTCGTTGCGTAAGTAGCCGTCGAAGGTCAGGCGCGCCAGCTCGGGGTCGAGGGGGGTGGGCTCCGGGTTGTCGCGATACCGCACCACCAGGCGTGGGAGCCGTCGCTGGATATTGGTTTCGTCGACTGGGTCGCCGGGCTTGAGTGAAACCGACGCCAAGCCGATGGGATCACCAAGAGAGATAAAGGGCTTTCCTTCAGGAATATCCTTGATGGCGAAGCTCTGCCCGCGGAGGGCGCGCCCGGACATCGTCAGCAATTGGTCCCCGCACTTAAGCTGGGTCCCTTGCTCGATGAAATCCGCCGTCACCACGGCAACGTTGTCTTTCTTGGGTTTGATGATAATGGCGAGGTCATCTAGCGTCTTCGGTTCCATAAGCAATTCTCACCTCTCGTTTATTATACGAGCTGGCTCGGTCTGATGCGTATGGACAGAGAAAGCCAGTGCCACGTTCATGTCATTCCGAGCCCTTCGTTGTCATTCCGAGCGAAGCGAGGAATCTCGCTCTGCCCCGCTCAGGGTAAACTCCGCGAGGAATCTCGCTCTGGAAGCAATCGACCTGCGAGATTCCTCTCCCGCATGGCGGGATCGGAATGACAGGCCAGACATCCTATCCCACGCCAACTTCCGCCATCTCAGGCAGCCGCAGCTTCGAGCCAATGAAGGCGTAATACGTGATGAAGGTGTAGCAGACCAAAGGCACGAGCATGGCCACTGCCATGCTATGGGTCAGTTGAAACAGCAGCCCCATGATGGGTGTGGCGACCGCACCCCCGATAATGGCCATGATGATCATGGACCCGCCCAGCTTGGTGTTGGGACCCAACTCCTTAATGCCCAACGCAAATATGGTGGGGAACATCAGCGACATGAAGAAGCTAGTCAGGAACACCGCCCAGACGCCCACCCAGCCCGGAAACAGAACCCCAATACCCACCAGTGTCACGTTGATACACCCGTAAATTCCCATCAGCCGGCTGGGCTGAAAAAACTTCATCAGATAAGTGGCCGTAAACCTCCCTATGCCAAATGCCACAAGACTCCCGGTTAGAAGATAGCCCGCAATCTTTTCCGGTTGCCGTGTGTAGTCCTGGATGTACTGAATGTAATAACTCCAGGTTCCCACCTGGGCCCCGACATAGAAGAACTGTGCAATCACTCCCTGGACAAAATGCGGGTAGCGAAACAAGTCCTTGAGCTTGCCGTGCTGACGCCTGCCCTCGAGTTCAGCTTCCTCCGCGATTTTGGGGAATTTGGTTCTGAGTATGAGCAACGCCCAGATGAAGACAACCGTACCCAGAACAAGGTAGGGGATCACCACTCTCATTGTCTCCGTCTGCAAGTACGCCTCGTACCTACCGGCAGACTTCAAGGCATTGACTTGCTGAGGACGCAGTTCGACCCCTGAAAGGATGAAAACCGTTCCGACAAACACGCCTGTCACGGCCCCGAGAGGGTTGAAGGCCTGCGAGAAATTGAGCCTTCGTTCAGAGGTTCTCGGATCACCCAACAGTGCGATAAAGGAGTTTGCCCCCGTTTCGAGGAACGCCGCGCCGCTGGCGATTACGAACAAGGCCAGCAGGAATACGCCATACTGCCGGACGAGGGCGGCCGGCCAAAACAGAAAGGTGCCCGCACTATAAAGAAAAAGTCCCGTCACCAGGCCCGCTTTGTAGCCATATTTTCGCATCAACAGCGCCGCGGGCATGGAAAGAAGGAAGTATCCCATGTAGAAAGCTGATTGGATCAAACCCGCCTTGAGACGTGTCATCTCGAATGACTTCATGAACTGCTTAATCAAAATGTCGTTCATGTTGCTAGGGATGCCCCAAAGCAAAAACAACGCGGTCACCAAAATGAAGGGTAAGGTATTGCCGGGTGAAAACAGCCGGGGCGCATGATCCGCCTTTGGGTTGTCTTTCGCTTCCAGCATAAGTGAGACTCCGATAATTGAGATAGTGAACTGTCAGCCTCTCACGGTCAGTTCCTGAATAGGGTTACTTCCGAACAGGAGGCCTAGCTATCCAACTCTTTGGTTTCAAGACGCCCTTCTCGATCGAGCCGTTCAAAGATGTTCACGGTTTCCCGGATTCCTTCTTCCAGAGGCGTGTGCGGGTCCTCGCCCAAGTCGTGCTTCAATGCGCTGTCGTCCAGGTCCGCCGCGATGGGCAATTGTTTGCCTTGAGCTTTGATAAGCCCACCGGCATGGGGAAGAACCTGTTCCAGCGTGTGGATGAAGTCTTCCACGCGGACGACACTTCCCCGCGGAGTGTAAACCTTGGCGCCCGGGATATCTCTCTCCGCACAACGAATAAAGATTCGTGCGGTGTCCCGGACGTATTGCAGGTCGATGGCGCCAGTGAAGCCGATAATGTAAGGACGGCGCAGAACGGCGGCCTTGATGGCCTTAGTGGGTCCGGAGCTTATCCCAATGTCTCTGCCCACCCCATAGACGGCCCAGGGACGAATGCCCACGCTGGGGATGCCGTCATGAGAGTAAACGCGCGCGTTGCCTTCGTTGCACTGTTTGAAAACGCCGTAGTGCGTTCCGGGAAGCAAGGGCGCCCCCTCTGGGACTGTAATGCGGCCATAGAACTCTTCCGGACCAAAAACAGCCGCGGAGCTGGCATAGACAATGCGCTGCACCAGGTCCCGTCGCTTGCGCGCCACCTCGAAAACGTTCAGAGTGCCGAGGACATTGACCAGCGCTCCGCGCAGAGGATCAGCGGCACATCCAGGCACCTGCAAACCTGCCAGGTGCAGGACATGGGTGATTCCGTTCGCCGCAATGGCGCGATCAAGGTCGGCGTATTTCGTAACGTCGCCCTGGATAAAGTTAACTTGCGCCAGCTGATTCTCGCTCAGGATGGCGCTAAGACGCTGGAAGCCGGGATCGATGTCAAAAACATTGGGCCGGTCACCACCTTCCAGCAAAGTCTTGGCAATCCATGCGCCAATGAAGCCTTTGGCGCCTGTAATAAGGAAGCGTTTCTGTGGTTGTGAGTTGGAGGGCAATGGCTTCGTTCGTGTCATGGTCGTGCATTATAGCAGGTTGCTGAAACCTGTTGACACTGTCTTGGTTCCTGCAATAATTCTCACCCTATGAAAAATGCCCAAGCCCCGCCTGCCTCGGCAGGAGGCGCCTACACCGTTAAGTCGCTCGTAAAGGCACTGAACATTTTGGAAGCTCTGGCGGAAGGTGAGGAATCGGCCTATACGCTCACGCAATTGAGCCGCCATCTGCACCTTCACATCAGCACCGTCCACCGCCTGCTTGTGAACCTGGTTCGCCACGGTTTTGTCGAGGAAGCGTCTGGTTCGGGCGGATACCAACTCAGTTTCAAGGTGCTACGGATGGGCTTGCAGGTTCTGGATCGCCTCGATTTCCGCTTGGTAGCTCAACCCCTCCTGCGGGAACTGAACCAACAAACCAAGGAGACCGTCCAGTTGGCGATTCTACAGGAGACTCGGGCTATTTCCATTGATAAGTTTGGGAGTCCCCAACCGGTGGGCCTCGACGCGCGGCTCGGTGGGGTGATGCCCTTGCATTGTACCGGCGTCGGTAAGATTCTCTTGGCCTATCAAAGCGAGAACTTGTTGATCCAGATCGCCCACACACGAGGCTTTGCGCGTTTTACTCCGCACACCATCACGAGTCTGGCAAACCTGAGGAAGGAACTGGAGCAGATTCGCGAGCAAGGCTACGCGCTGGATCAGGAAGAGGCTGTCGAAGGCCTGCGCTGCGTGGCCGGGCCGGTGTTCGATCATACCGGGCGTGTTATTGCGGCTTTCAGCGTGGCCGGACCTGCTACGCGCGTGACTCCTCCGCGCTTGCCCGAAATTGCCCGCTTGGTTCGCGCCACCAGCCAGCAGATTTCCTTTCGCTTGGGGTACCGGGGCAGTAGGCAGGTGGGCAGGTAGGCAGATGGCCAGATGGGCAGGTAGGCAGGTGGCAGTCGGGTCCTCGTCTAACCGCCGATCTGCCTACCTGCCGACCTCGACCCGCTTGCCTTCTCTTCGCGGACGGCCAGCGGTTACGATCCCTGGAGCGACCGAATTAACCGGTGCAACATCTTCCCCAAGCGGTCGGACACCTCCAAGATGTTCTTCGTTTGGGACTCCGCTGTTAATCCGACACGGCTGGAAAGCGTCACATGGGTTTCCAGTTCCTTCAATGACCCTTGTGAAACCCTGAGAAACTGGATGTACTCGCCTGTGCTATCTCTCCCATAACCCTCCGCAATATTGGCAGGGACCGAGCTCGCGGCTCGGCGAATCTGTGAGGTCATCCCGAAGAGCTCGTCTTTCGGAAAGCGCTTGGTTAGGAGGTAGCAAGCCTCAGCTAAGACCATTCCCTCTTGCCAGACTCGCAAGTCCCGGTACGACCGAATCCTGCTCGCTTCAGTCACGCGTGGTTCCTCCGTCGCCTGTCGATCTGCCTACCTGCCCACTGCCCATCTGCCCACTTGCCTTCTGCCTCCCCTGCTCATTGACTCCCCGGTTCCTGCAACTGGTTGTGGCTTCCCTGAGACTCGTTAACCAGAGCTTTGTTCAGGTCGCCTTCGAAAATATTACGGTTGCAGAGGATGTAGTCTGTCCTGGGACCAAGGTAAATGCCGACTGGCTGGGTGGATTTTTCGCCCTTGCGTGTTCCCCGGATGATATTGGAGATAAATCTGACGTCGTGCGTGGCGCCCTCGATGCGGATTCCGTAGCCGGAGGCGCCGGGCCGCCCGTTACCTTCGACGGTATTCTCGCTAAAAGTATTTCGATTGGCGGCGTTGCTTTCTGGCTCATCGCGGAAGAAAATTCCGGCCCGCCCGTTGCCGCTCACCACATTCTGGAAGAAAACGTTGTCCGTGTCCTTGTGACCCAGGGAGATTCCATCCTGGCCGTTGTTCCAGGATTGGTTCTGCTCGTAACGCGCGTGCTGGACGCGCCAGCAGAGGAAGAGGCCGTCCTGGCCATTGTCATGCGCGCGGTTATAGCGAACCAGCCCGTGCAGCGCCCCGGTGCCAAGGTGGATGCCCAATTCCGCGTTCCCATAGACTTCGCAGTTGTCCACGACGGGTTCTTCCACAAATTGGGTGCTGATTCCATCACCCGGAAAATCCCGCGCCACGCAATTCCGGATCGTCATTCTCTTGGAGTGGAAGAAGTAAATGCCGCCCGCCTGGCAGCCGTCCAGTGTCTCGCTGCTCGCCCGGTTCCCATCCACGGCGAGTTCTTCCACGCGCACATCCTCGACCTCAAATCCGGCGATGAGGGGGAAGGTGTTGAAAACCTCCCCCGCGCTCGCTACGGAATAGTCCATGTGCAGGAACCGGTCGAAGTATAGCGTCTGGCCTTCGATGCGGACGATGGTGCGAACGCTGGCAACCCAGCCAGAACGTGAGGTGTTGTCGACAATGGCGACCCCCATGCCCGGAGCGAAACCGCGCGCATCCTCAATTGTGGCCTGGAATTCACCGTAGTCGGCATCCAACGCCAGCCGGCTCTTTACTCCCGGCGCTTTCTTCAGAATGGTCCTTTCGGGTCCTTCACCGCGCAGGGTAATGTGGCTGGCCAGGCGTACGGAGTTATTGAGCAGGTAAGTTCCAGCCTTAATCAGGACGATTCCCCCGCCGGCCGCTGCCACGCGGTCAACAGCCTTCTGTATGGCGACATTATCATTGCCGACCACATCGGCTCCCGCAGACCCAACGCTCACCGTCACGGAATTCTCCTGTAACCAGCCCAAACGGCCACGCGCCATCCAAATTAGCAATAGCAATACGCATAACAGAATTCGACGCAAAGGCAATGACGCACGCCTGAAGATCCACATGGCAGCCCCCCTGAATAGTGAATAGTGAATTCTCGAGTTTCTACATTCCCCCCGACGCCCTCACCCGTCCCACGCCGGCTGGTGAAAGCGCCGGCGCGGGCCACCCTCTCCCCCAAGGGGGAGAGGGCCATTCACTATTCGCTATTCGGCGAGGCCCAAAGAGCAAACTGTTCGTCCGCAATTCACCATTTACTATTCACCATTCACTATTCACCATTCACCATTCGTAATTCCACTCGTCACTCGTCACTCGTCACTTGTCACTGCATTAGAGCGCCAGGTGTTGAGACCCGGGGTGAAGCGCAACCTTCTTCCCCTTCCAGTAGAACCACCCCGAGAGCTTATCCGGCAGAGTCACGTCGGCAGCCAGCCCTTGCGCTTGGCGCTGATATGAAACAATGATATCCCCTGCCGGGTGAGGCAAGGTGGCCTTAAGCTGTTTAAGCGGGCCCAGGTGGGGTTGAATTGCCACCTCGCCAAAGCCCGGGGCCGCAGGTTCAATTCCCGCCACTATGGCCAGCAAGTCGAAGTTGGGATGAGCGCTCCAGGCGTGGCAATCTGAACGCGTGGGTTCAGGGTTTTCAGCCCAGGTGGTCAAGCCCAGCGCCAGCATCTGCCGCCAGGGGCCGAGCTGCGCCACGTATTCATCTCCCAGGCCCACTTTCTTTATGGCCCGGAAGAGGTAGAAGCGGAAGTAATAGGTGGCTTGTGTAAGGCTTGAATCGGCCAGCACGGTTTTGATTACGGCGCGTTGCTCGGGCGCAGGAATGGCATCCTCGAGCACTGCCAGAACATTCGCATGCTGGCTGAAGATCTTGCGCGCGGGCGTGTCAGCGACCAACTTTCGCGCCGGATCCCAGCAGGTTCGATAGACCGCCGCAGCGATCTTTGAGGCGAGTTGGCGGTCGCGCGCAGCCTGCTCCTTGCTGCCATAAGATTCTTCAAGGTCCGCAGCATAGCGCAGCCCGGCGGCGAATTGCAGGCTGAGCATGGAGGACTGTCCATCACTCTCCTGCGGAGGAACGCCATCGTCGAACTCCTTTGGCCAATCGACGAAATTCCACCACTCCAGGCGCCCCAGCAATCCCGAAGGCGCCAGGCGATGCTCGAACCAGCCCAGCACGCCACGGACGCCGGGCAGGTAGCCGCGCAAGAAATCTACGTCGCCGCGGTACCACCAGAGGTCGTGCATCATGCCGATCCAGAAGAGTGAGAACTGCGGGATGTATTGCGGCAGAAACGAAGGGTAGCGGCTCTGGGTCAAGCCTTCTGGTGTGCGGGATTCGTCCAAGGATTCGATGGCATTCTTCACCAGGCGGTCGTCCCCGGCCATGTAGAGAGAAATCAGCGCCTGGATGCGTGTGTCGCCGCCGTATTGGAGTTGTTCCCAGTACGGACAATCCATGTAGGTCTCGTGCGCGCAGAGCCGCGCGGTGTGCCAGCCCACCTCCCAGATTTTGGCGAGCTCGGGATCGTCACTCTCGAAGCTGGCCTGAGCTTTGAACGGGTAGGCGGTGAAGCGCGACCTCAGATCTTCGATGATAAGCGGTTCCTCGCCGGTCTCCACATCCAGTTGCAAGTAACGAAAGGTCCGCCACCACAGCGGCCGGAAAGTGCGGTGCTGGCCGCCGTCGGGCTGGAAGCGGTCCTCGATGCCCCGGATTTCCTTCCCCTCGATTTCGTTCCGATTGCCTTTTTCGCCCCCCTTGTAGAGCGCCTCAGCGTAAGTCAGAGTGATGTTTGCGCCGCGCCCGCCGCTGGTGACGAGCTCGGGATAGCCCGTGGTCAGGTAACTCTGATCGAAGAGCAACGATGCTCGTGAATTCGCAGGCAGGGTAAGGGGACGCGCGCCCTGAAGGAATTCCGATGGGGTTTCCAAGCCACTCGCGCGGGCCAGGCGAGAGAATCTTTCCAGCTTGTCTTCCATCAAGGGAATGGTTCGCGGAATCAGCATCCATCGTGATGGAGTGTCCTTGATGCCGCGCGGCCCGCCTGCGGTGATGGGCGTCGCCGCGACCCAGCCGGAATCGTCAAAATCCCGCGCCTCCCATCCCCACGGATATTTAGAGCCGTCCACCTGCTCGCCTGGACCGGGCACCAGATACCCGCCGATCTTCTGCACGTCCGGCCGGATCATGCGGACGGCCTGGCTTTTGAGGACTTTCCAGGAATGGTCTGTGTTCACTATCTCTTCGACGCTGCTGTCGCCTTGAACGATCAGGCCGGTTTCGTTGGTCATCTGCGCCATGGGAGCCATTGCGGCGAAGTTCCACACGACTGCCGCCAGCGCGTTCTGACCGGCTACGAGGTGTGGGGCAATATCCAGGGTCTCGTAACGCCAATGGTTCAGGTCGCCACGCGCCGGGCCGGCCACCACCCGCTCGCCATTTACGAATAGTTCATAACGGTTGTCGCCGCTCACGTGGATGACAAAGCCCTGGGGAACTGACTCCAGGGTGAACGTCTTGCGGAAGTGAAATACCCCGAACTCCCGCCGTGGCCCCTCAGGATGGGTAATCCACCGGGCTTTCCAGAGGTGGTTCACCAGATCCTCCCCCGTAGTCTGCGAAGTGGATATCGAGCAGGGAATGAGAGAGAGTGCAACCGCTAACACGATGTTTCGGATTCTAGTTTGATAGCGCATGGCCCATTCTCCTCCTCCGGCGTAGGGTGTGCCTTACTTGGGATCCGCTTGGCCGGTTGCGGTCTGTAGCACCAGTTTTCACCTTCTTCTCGGGAGGCAAAGACTTTTCCATGTGTCAGTAATGCCTCCGTGTCCTCCGTGGTCAGAAAAGACTAAACACTGAGGTCACGGAGACGTTCCGTGCACTCCGTGTTAAAGCTTGAAAGGCCCGAGGGCACAGAGAATCTCGTTTTATTTGCGGCCAGCAGTCGCGCCGTCACACTTTTGAGAAACCAGCCCCGCGCGAGTGTGATTTCATCGGGCATAAAGCGTTCTCCCCTCGCTCAGGACTGTCGTGATGAAGGCGTGTGGGACGCTCGCCCAGGCTTTGACCTCTTCCGGTGTCCACACCACCACGTCTTTTGCCGGAAACACGCCAACCAGTGCCCGCAGGTATCGCGCCGCCCGTTTGTAGCGGGGCAAGTCGGACTCCTCGACGATCAAGATGTCCAGATCACTGCCCGGACTCGCTTGCCCCCTGGCTCGCGATCCGAACAGGACAATTCTGAGTGGGGAGCCGACCGCGAGAACCCGGCGGACCACTTCCTGAAGGATCTCATCTGTTACCGGAGGATAGTCTAAGACGCGGTTCATACTTGGGTTCTGGATGCGGCACCAAACGCCGGCATGTCTGCGTCACAGGCCGCGGTGCAGGTCTCCTTTACATTCTGGCTCGCTCCTCTAGCACCTCGAAGAGCCGCCGCGCATGCTCAGATGCGCTGCGAAGCTTCGCAGGATCAAGGAGCGCAAGCAGATCAAATCCGTGACGCGTCTTGTGGTAAGGTCCTTTTTGAGTGTGTTGAGAGGCGTGTTCCAAACCCGCCTCAATGTCCCGCTTCAATATCTCTTCTACATTCACTCGGGCGGGCAGGGAGTTGGTGAGAAAGCCCTGCCCGTAATACCCGCTCAACGCCTCGCGGTCCGCCAAGAACCAAGACTCCATACATTGGACCATAAGGTGTGCTTGTTCCTCCGTAGTTCCTGGCGGTTGGTCCAACTGGTCATCTTCCCTGGCGCTGAGGTACCCCCAACTTGTCACATTGGCGGAAACGGGACCCTCAGAATCAACTAGCAGAATGAGGAACCCTTCTCTGCCCTGGCTTACGTCCCGTTGGAAGTCGTGAAAAGCACACCCCCGTCCACCACAGGCAATGACCTTGGGCCGGTGTAAGGTTGGAACGACCTTTTCGAAAAGCTGACCAAACCCTCGACGACAATCATCCAGAATTTTCCGTTTATCACCGCCGCCTTCGACGTAGACCACAACCTTCACCAGCGGGTTCCTCCAATCTGTCCCTTGTGCCAGAGTTCGCCAAGGGTGTATTGCTCTAGCCAGCTCGAAAGTTCTTGTTGCTTCAGACGCCTCAGCGTCGTCGACCCCGCTTCCTTCTCACAAACGATCACGGCTTCTGGCGTCTCGGTAAGCTCGTCCACAAGAGCGTCGGAGTGCGTGGTCACAATTAGCTGCATGCGTTCCGAAGCTTGGACGAGCAGCTTTGCGAGCGGGCGGATGACATCAGGGTGTAATCCAAGTTCGGGCTCTTCAAGACAGACCAGGGGCGGCGGTGAGGGATGCAAGAGGATTGTCAGCAAAGCCATCCACCTGAGAGTTCCATCAGACAGTCGTGCGGCTGAAATCATGAACTTGCTCTTCTCCTGCAAACGAAGATCGACTTGCCCAACACCCACGACCGTCGTCTTGATGGACTCCGCGTCTGCGTAAAATGTCTTCATGTACTTCAGCAGCTCGGCCTCCGTTTCAGGCCTGTCGTTTAGCCGGTTCACCATCAGGGCCAAATTACGCGTACTCTCCTCCAGAAAGTCAACCGGCGCGTCTGCCGGCGAAGCTTCCCTCGCTCGTGAGCCAATGCCAAACTCCCAGTCCCGGTAAAAGCGGAAGGAAGCAAAAAGCCGCCCGATTTCTGTCAGTTCGGGGTATTGCTCGGGGTCTTTGCGTTGCGACAAGACAGATTTCTGGGGATTGATCTCTTCAGGCCGAAGCATCTGCCTCTTGCCTCTCACATTCAGCATCGGCCGTCCGTTTTCGTAGGCGAAGAACACCTCCGGAGAGGGTTCGTACACAGATGCCCGCGGGAGGGCGTCAACCTGAATGCGTTCATCAACGATTTCGAGCTGGTAATTGCTCGGCCTGAACTCAAGTCTGTAGCGCAGCGCGGCGTAAGAGGGGGCACGAGTTCCGGAGCGTCTCCTCGACGGAAACGTAAAGCTCGCACGCTTCGCCGTTTGGGAAACGTTAACCGTCGCTTCAATAATAGCCGTGCAGCCTTTTGATCCTCCTTTCCATATCCATTCGACGACTCCCCCCGTTTCTCTAAACGGTTCTGCTAAGTCCTCTGGCGCACTGTTTAGGAGTCCGACAACTTCGATCAGGTTGGATTTCCCGGACCCGTTGGGGCCGATGAGAACATTGAGCGGCCGGAGTTCGAGCTCAACACCCTTCTCTCCGAACGAAAGTAGGTTTTGGACTTGGAGCTTGCTGAGCGCAGTCATAGGCATCACCGTCAACTGATTTAGCAACAAACGACTAATGCTGCATTATAGCGAGATCCTTTCGAGGGCGAGAAGGAATCGAAGGCTTCAACCCGCCGCGCCGCACTACTCACGTTGCTCCGCTTCGGGGGCGTGAAAAATCTGCTCGAGTCTTGGTAGCCATTTTCGACCTCCATCGCTTTGAGAGTATCATGCGGCAAACACCATTTCTACTCGGCACGCGTATCAGTATGGGTGTCAGTTGCGAGGCATTGGCGTCGCAAGTCGCAGTCATTCCCGCGAAAGCGGGAATCCACTCCGCAAACTTTCTGAAATGCGCAATCTACGGACTGGATTCCCGCTTTCGCGGGAATGACCTGCGTATCGAAAGAAATCCCATCCGAAATGACACCTCTACCTGCCTGTCATTCCATGCGCAGCGCGACCATTGGATCGATGCGCGAGGCCCGCCGCGCCGGCAAGTAGCCAGCAAACAGAGCCACGATGAGGAGCAACAGCGAGACCGTGGCCACGGTAGGCAAGTCGTTCGACGAAAGCCCAAAAAGCATGCTAGCGATGAGCCGGCTGGCGGCAAGCGCGCAAGGAATTCCGAGCGTTATCCCAAACAGAGCAAGCGCCAGCGCTTCTCGCAGTACGACCCAAAGAACGGTCAGCGGCTGCGCGCCCAGCGTCACGCGAATACCGATTTCGCGGGTGCGGCGGGTAACGGCATAGGACATCAGCCCGTACAGGCCGACCGAAGCCAGCAAGAGCGCCAAAGCCGCGAAAAAGCTGGCCAGCAGGGCGGTGACGCGCTCTTCCACCAGCGCCTGGCTGATCTCTTGCCCAACCGTTTTCGTGCGCAGGGGGTATTCGCGTCCCAGCGACTCGATCTGATGTCCCACGGTCCTGGCTAGTGCTTCGGGAGCCTCCTTGGCCCGCACAAAAAGATTGCCCTGTTGCGAGAATTGCGGATGCTGAAGATAGGGAAGATAAACAGCGAGGGTAGCCGCATTGCGGAGATCGAAAACCCGCGCATTGCGCGCGACGCCCACGATTTCGAGATCCTGAAGTTCGGGCATGAAGCTGAAGCGAATGCGCTGGCCGAGGGCATTGCCTGACGGGAAAAGCCGCTCGGCAAGACGGTTGCTGAGGATGGCGACACGCGGGTGTTGCTCGTCGTCCATCCAGTCAAAATCATGGCCGCGAACCAGGCTGACTCCGAGCGTTTGGAAAAAACCCGGCGAGACCATCGCCCCAATCGCCATCAGGTCGAGGCCTGCGCTCGAATCGGCTGACATCGTCGAAACTGTGTCCCGCCAGCCTTGCCCGCCACCGACGGAAATATCCGAGAAGCCAACCGAATCCACGCCCGGCAGGCTGGAGATCCGCTCGAGGAGTTGCCTGTGATAGCTGTTCACGTCCAGGTCCTGGTAACCGCCGGGCCTGGGATACAGGCTCACCTCGAGCACGCTCTCCTGGAGGCCAGGATCGACGGCGCACAACCTCTGGAAGCTTCGCACCAAAAGACCCGCACCTAGCAGCAAGACAAGAGAAAGGGCGACCTGTGTGACGATGAGCGCCTTGCCCAACTTCCCCGTTGAGCCAGCCAAGCCGCGCGCAGTCTGCTGTAATACGGAAGCCGGGTCTTCGCGCGAGCAACGCCATGCGGGAGCCAGACCAAAGAGAATTCCAGTCAGGATGGCCACCGACGCGGTGAGGGAGAGCACACGCCAATCAGGGCTCAGGTCGAGCGTGACCGGTGTGAGGTATCCCTCCGTCATGAGGGTCACGAGCAGGCGGCTTCCCCAAAACGCGAATGCAAGCCCCAGCAACCCTCCAAAGACTGACAGCACCAGACTCTCCGTTAGCACCTGGCGGGCCAGCGCCCAGCGGCTGGCTCCTAGGGCCACACGCACGCTCATTTCATGGCTGCGCGCAGCGGCGCGTGCCAGCATCAGGTTCGCCAAGTTCACGCAGGCGACCAGCAGGATCAGTCCAACAATGCCCATGAGCACATAAAGCGGCCGCGTAAAATGGGACCGCAGCGCGGCGTTAATGCCCGTCGCGGCTGGCGCAACATCCAAACCCATCGAGAAGAATAGTTGACGCCGTAGTCCGGGAGTCTCGGTCGAAGCCGTCGCTCGCAGCACCTCAGGCCAGAACGATTGCAGTTGCGCCCGGGCTTGGGCAACGCTGACACCGTCCCTAAGCCGACCGGTGATGAACACCCAAAGCCGCGACCGTTCATCGGTGCTCTTCATCGGAATCGTCACATCCGGCGCCTCGCCCGTGGTCATGCCCGTGAACCACTTCCGCGTCACGCCAATGATGGTGAAGGGCTGTCCCTCGATTCCAATCCCTTTTCCGATAACGTCCGAAGCCCCACCGAAGCGACCTTGCCAGAATCCGTAGCTGAGCACGGCCACCGGCGACGTTCCGGCCCGCCCAAGATTCACATCGTCTGGCGTGATTAACCTTCCCAGAAGAGGAGTCGCGCCCAGTTCGGAATAGTAATTCCCGGTGACCGAGCGTGCCTCGGCCTGCGAGAGCACGCCATTGATTTCCACATTGGCCATCTCGCCGAAACTCCAGCCAATCAAGCCGGAAAAAACTCGTTGCCCGCGTTCGATCTCCCGGAACATCGGAAACGAGAACATGATTTTGTCGCCTCGGCGGACTACTGAAAGCTCCACAAGGCGCTCGGGCTGCCGCACTGGAAGGTCACGAAGGAGCAGAGCATCAAGCAGGGAGAAGATGGCGGTATTGGCGCCGATTCCCAGCGCCAGGGAGAGCACCGCAACAGCGGTGAAGCCGGGATTCTTGCCCAGCGCGCGGAGCCCGTAACGCAAATCGTGAAGCAGGGTGCTCATCGTGTTCCCCGTCAACGGGCAAATGGTTAGTGGCTAGTGGTTAGTGGCCAGTGGTTAGTAGCCAGGCGCGCCGCGAGCTTCCCACGCAAGGAGGCTATCATCTTTTGCAGCTCGGCGACGGTTGCCCCACTTCCTTGAGCGTCGCACGGGCGGCAGTGCCCCAGTTCCACCGCAAGCGTCAATTGCTTGTCCCAACTAACCACTAGCCGCTAGCCACTGCTTTACTCATACCGGAGTGCGGTCATAGGCTCCACGTGGCCCGCCCTTCGCGCCGGAATGGCCGCCGCAAGCAGAGCCACAGCAAGCATCGCCCCCACGGCGAGCGCTATCGAACCAGGATCGCTCGGGGCGACTCCATACAGCAGGCTGGCAATAAGGCGAGCCAAGGCGAGCGCGGCGACCAGCCCGATGAGCATTCCAATCAGAACCGGAACCATGGACTCCCGCACGATCATGCGGACCACGTCGCCGCGCTGCGCTCCGAGCGCCATGCGAATTCCCACTTCCCTGGTTCGCTGCGTCACGGCATAAGCCATCACGCCGTACAAACCGACGGAGGCGAGGCCGAGGGCGAGAATTCCAAAGAAACCAGACAGGAAGGCGATCAGGCGTTCACGTGCCATAGCGTCGTTGAGGTACTCCTCCATCATGCGGACGCGCATCACGGGTACGTTCGGGTCCATGTCACGCAGTGCCCGGCGGATTCCGGCGATTACCGGGGCTGCACTTCCTGCAAACCGCACCTCGAGCCAGCGCACTTCGGCCCCGTTGGACCAACTCGTCTCGTAGATGATGCCCTCCCGGTCGGAGTCTCTAACGCTGCCGTAGTGCGCATCCTTCACCACGCCGACGATTTCGAGAGCGTTTTCAGCGGTGTAGGTGTCTTCGTAGCTGAGATGGCGTCCCACGGGATTGGCGCCCGCAAACAGATGGCGCGCCAGCGACTCATCAATGATGCATACCCGGGAGGCACTGGCGGGAGTCTCGTTCGTGCCGCCACTCGATCGGCCTATTGCCCCCATGAGGCTTTCGCCCGGCGTCACGGCCGGTTCATCCTCAGGCCGGAAGTCGCGGCCGAGCAGGAGTGGGATCCCGAGGGTGGTGAAGTATTCTGAGCTGACCGGATTGGAGAGCGCGAGGAGTTGTTCGCCCGATTTGGGCTGGTATCCCTCGGCCGAAAAAGAACGCGAGCGCATGTAATTGCCCATGGGCGTCATGGCCGACAGGGCGGCGGATCGGACGCCTGGAACGCCGCGCGCGCGTTCCAGCAAGCGATCGTAAAACGTCCGCAGCCGGTGCCCTTTATATCCAAGGTTTGAAGGATCGATGTCAAAGATCGCAATCTTCTCCCGCTGGAAGCCGAGAGACACGTTCTGAAGGTTCCGCAGGGTGCGAATGAACAGACTCGCGCCCACCAGCAACGCCAATGAGAGGGCGACTTGGCCCGCTACCAGCGCTTTCGCCAGCCGCAACCTCGAGCCGCCCTGGGTAGCCGCGCCGCCTTCCTTGACGCATTCGGCAAGTGTCATCCGGGTGGCTCGGAAAGCAGGCGCCAGCCCGAAGAGAATACCGGTGAGCGCCGTGATGCCGGCAGAGAATGCCAGCACCGCGAGGCTGGGGCGGAAATGGAGATCAGGATTGAGAACACTGGCTTTGGCGAGGGCCGATACCCCGAAATAGGCAAAAACCAGCCCCAGGCTTCCACCGGCAGTCGCCAGAACGAAACTCTCGCTCAGGAGTTGCCGGACCAGTCGCCCGCGCGTCGCGCCGACCGCCAGGCGCACCGCGATCTCCTTCCGCCGCCCGCTGGCGCGCGAGAGCAGCAGATTCGCCACGTTGGCGCAAGCGATGAGCAGCACCAGGCCGGTGCCTATCGCCAATGCCAGGAGCGGATCCACCATTTCCTTTCGGCTGAAGGAAGTGGCGCGGGCGCCGGGCGACAGCGTGATTTGATCCTGCCCGTATTTCTGGCGCTTGCCGCCGGCCTTGACGGCGGCGTCATTAATCGCCTCCACGACCTGCGGCCACAGCACCTGCATGCCGGCCTGAGCCTGCTGAATCGAGATCCCCGCCTTCAATCGAGCCATGGTGACGAGCCAGTACATGTTGGATGTGTTCCAAGCGCGCGCGGCCGAGGGCGTGGTTACCGGGTACATGGTTAAGGGAACAAAGGCGTCAGCCTCCTCTCCGTTGAAGAGACCGCCGAAACCCTTTTCCGCGATGCCCACGATCTCGAGCGGATACCCGTTCACGGCGAGCTTCCGACCGATGACCTTCGAGTCACTCGCGAAGCGCCGCCGCCAATAACCATACGAGAGGATCGCGACCGGCGATCCGCCCGGCGCCATGTCGTCGGAAGGTGCGATGGCGCGGCCGGCGGCGAAGCCGATGCCCAGGGCTTGGAAGTAGCTGCCGCTCACGTATTGGACGTGTCCGACCTCAACGGCGGGCGCGCCTTCGGGCCGCATTCCTACGGCGAGGTTGTAGCTGCTGGCAAACACGCTGGAGAAGACCTGGTTGCGGTCCCGGTAGGCGCAGTAGAAGGGGTATGCGCCGCTATAAATACCCTCGAGCTTGACCAGACGGCTGGGCTCGCGCGCCGGAATGGACCAGAGCAGGAGCTGATCTACGAGGCTGAAGATCGCCGTGTTGACGCCGATGCCGAGCGCCAGAGAAATTACCGCAATCAGGGTGAAGCCTGGATTCCTGCGCATCAAACGCAGCGCGTAGCGGAGGTTGCTGCCTGTATTAGACATGTCCAAAACCATAGCACACAGCCCCGCGCCAGCCAAGCCCGACGGTGGCCCGGGTGGCCAGCAAGAACCAGCAGCAGTTCGACGAACAGAGTGCCTCCTTTAGCGGCAGCTATTCCTGGCGGTGGTGTGAACTTCGTAACAGAGGGGCAGGGCCACCGGCCTTCAGAATTCGTACACCCAGGTACCGCCCACCATTGCGCGCTCGGAGGGTGGCGCATGCATCGTTCTTTGATGTATGCGACCCATGCGGAAACCTCTGGGGAAGCGACTTTACGAATTAATTTCCGCCGCTCAACCAATCGCAGACATGCTGAAGAAGCGCCTGTCTGCGCCACCCGCGATTGCTGCGTTCTTTCAAGCTCCTTGTTGCTTCGCAAAGCCATGATGCAGGAGCTAATACTACTTTCGGGTCCGTCATGCTGAGCCCGTTCGCTTCGCTCAGGGTAAACTCCGCGAAGCATCTCGGCCTGCTGTTTCTCGGCGGAAAAGTCCAGAGCGAGATTCTTCGCTCCGCTCCGCTGCGCTCAGAATGACAGCACTCGCGGCACGCGATGAAGTTCGCCATTGGTGCAGGTCCGCGTTATCGTAGAGACCGTCCACCGTCAGATATGGGTAGCGCACTCGGCCACTTGCTTGTCGCGTGTAACTCTGCGTTTCCAATAACACCCTTTGCTCTCAATAACATTCCTGCATTTTGAGCGTAACTACATTTGTTTTCTATGACATTCCCGGTTCTGCCGCGACTCTCCAAACCCGATCCTTTGTTTTCAACGACATTCCCGCATCGTGCGTTCAATTTTAAGTCTTCCACAGCTCGCACACTCTGCGAGTTATCGGACGCAATGTCGCTGTCGACAATCTCCTCCATGTTCCCCAGCCTCGGGCCATCGTCCTGATCAGGTGGAGCGACCGGGAGGTTGGCAGATTCCTTCCGCAGCCTCAGCAGTATCCTCACTTTGCGGTCAATGGAGCGGTCCAGAGCGGCTTCCTGGCGCAGCATCATCCTCCACGTCTCCCCTTCCGGAGCAAGGCAGGCGTCCCGTTCTATCGCCGCTCTCTCCTCATTCGCCTCTTCCGCGTATGCGAACTCTTCCCGGACGCTGGCGATTTCCTCCTCCAGCAGACGCAGCAGTTCCTGGTGCTCTGCCTCGCCCGGCGGCTCGTAGGCGATGCCCATTTTGCGTCGATATTGCTGCTCTTCCTCGTCGGCTTGTTGCGCCTCGAGGCACATGGGGTCACCGAAACGGTGCAGCAGGCTGAAAATCAGCGCCTGCCGCCAGCCCGTCGTACCTTGGTAAAGAGATTCCAGTACGGCGTACTGGCGGACCTGGAAGGTGCGCTGCTTCACCTCCTCCCGCACGAGTTCAAGAAAAGAAAGCGTCCTTCTCAGCGTCACGCCTCGATCTGTAGAGTCCGATAAGTGGACATCAAGCATCTCGTGCTGGGAGGCGTCGAAGGTGACACGGGCCATCTCCTGCCGGCGGCGGTGTTGCCAGTCGTCGATGGCCTGCAAGGCGCGCCGCTTCAGGCCTTCTTGCGCCCGCTCCAGCCTTTCGCGCCGGCAGTAGAGCCAGGCGAGGTCCTCGACCTGCTTCTCCCAGAGCGCGTCGCCGGGACCGAAGGCGCTCATGAGTTCCTCGGTGAGGGTTTGGAATTGTTCCGGGTCTTCGCCCAGCGCCAGCATGGCTTGGTAGCGATTTTCGTCGCTGACGCGTCCGCCGTGCTTCAGGGCATTGAGCTTGGAGTTCTGCTTGGCGGCGGGGCTGCGCGGTCCGGTGGAATGCTGGGCATTGTTGCGCGCGGCGGCGAGCAACGCGGGCGTAAGTTGGGGTGATTTGCGTAAGGACATGGTTCCTCCTGGGACGGGTTGTTAGTTGCACGAGGAAAGGACTTCCCCGCGGCTTGGGCTTTTCACATGAGTAGGCTACCACAGGAGGGAGGCGTTGTCAAGAGAAATCGTCTCCATCCGTCAACTGACGGACCTAGCCAAGGGCCTCTTCAATTGATTCATTGATTCATCGGATCATTGAATCATTGAAGAGCACTTGCCTCGTTTTTTTCAATGAATCAATGATTCAATGGAGCAATGGGCCAATTTCAATTGACTCATTGAAGAGCGGCTGAAGGGCAAGAGCAATTATGAATTATGAATTGTGAGTCCCGGATTGTGAACGGAGGTTCTACGACGTGAACATCTGGAGCCCGAAGAAGCGAGATGAGAAATTGGATTACACCCACAACAATCCCGTGACACCAGGCCTGATCAAGCACCGGGGCGACTGGCCGTGGTCCCGCCGCGGCGGGGAGGTTCTATCTCTGGAATGACGGGTCGACCTTGGGCATGCACAAAATGCTGTGATGGCATCGACGTACCGAGGGTCCCATACATCCCGACAAAAAGAAGCTGTGAAAAAATCCCTGGATGGGCAAAAGCATTTCATCCCGCGAGGCGGGACAAAGTCGCAGAAAGCGCAAAGAAAACAAAGCAGTTGTTCTTTGCGAGTCTTTGCGCCCTGGTCCCGCTTTGCGGGATGAGATTGTTTATTTTTTCACAGCTTCAAACCGTCGGGACGTATGCGCCACCCGTCGCAAGGGGGAGGAATCCAGCGCCTCGCCTAGCCCATTGCAACGCTAACAAGCTTACGATGTCATTCCCGCCAAAGCGGGAATCCAGCCGTCCTCCTTTCACTCTAGTTTTTGCTTCACGGGCGCTTACGATCAAGTGGATTCCCGCTTTCGCGGGAATGACGGATTGGCGGGTAGCGCACGCTTGGCGGCAGCTCTAACGTTTCAGCATCTTTTGTCAGCATAGGAGGTGCGGCATCAAGGGGCATGGGTCACCCTGAATCGGGATCTGGGCTCAAAAGCTAAGTTCTTTGAACGATCTTACTCTCAGGGGGACGCTCTGAAAACTGTTGGCGACGGCGCAGGAGTTGTAATTGATCCACACGGATGTGGAAGGGCTGGCTGACGAGTTGATGGAAAGGTTTCCAAAGCTTGTGAGGGAACCGTGGATTCGAATGTTACCGGCCGAACTGGCGGTTATCGTGGCCGTTCCGTTAGAAACAATCAGGCCTTCATAATGGAATCCGCCAGTAATTGAAAGATTGCCATTGACCAATAGAATGCCGTAACCCGTCGATGCGGAACCAGAAATCGCCAAGGATCGATCTGCGTACACGACAGCCGGTTGACCGGGCAGTTGGCCGAGCATGACGTTCGTACCGACCAAGCTTCCGCCACCAGGGGCGAGAGTCACGTGGGTAGGGTCAGCATACAGTATAGGCACTGCGTTGGGGAGCAGGCTTTGAATGATACTAGAGGCCGTCTGCGGGAAGGGAGGAGGTAGGTACTGCACCTGCCCACAGGGAGGGAAGTTAGGGGGGTTGCCGGTCGGGGTTACGTACTCCACACAGGGACTGGGGTTGCCGCCCTGGATTTGGGTCTGGCCTGAAGTAGTAATCGTGGACCCCGCGGCAATCCCGGGAAGGTTTTGAACTCCGCAGTAGTCGTTGCCGTTGAGCGTAAGATTAGATGAGCCTGTCGAGAGTCCGGTCAGGGTTGCAGACCCCGCGGTTCCCACTCCACCCGCAGCGATCAAGGGAGGCGTACCGGCAACTTCTGCCTGAACCATTTTCCTGATGAGGTTCGGTTCCACTGCCAAGGCGGTCAGCTTATACACCGGGATGCCGCTGGGCATGTTCGTAGCCAGATCCTGGTTCGTGCCATTCCAATTGATGGGTGTCGTCGAATTGAGAATGCCATCCTGGTTAACGTCCGTCTGAGATGAGTATTCAGTCTTCAGAGTGATGCGGACCCACTTGTAGGGGATTACGTAGGACGTTCCTGCGCCAAGCTGGTCGCTGGCCACCGAGGTGAGCACTTGGGCGGCGGCAAAACCGCCAGCAAACTCCTGCGCGTACTCGTAGTCATAATAAGGAGAGGACGCATTCGTGGGGTTCACCGGATCCTGGGAACTGCTGTTGACCAGGTAAAGCACCTGATTGATTTGTTGCGGTCGAGTGTTCGCAATCGTGTCCAAAGCGAGAGGATTGAGGCGGCCGCGCGCCTCCTCCAGTCCGGCAACGGCCGCATAATAAGCTTGGCTTCGAGTCGCAATCGTGTTGCTCAGTCGGCTTTCACTTTGGGTGAAGAGCACCAACGCTAAGGAAAGGGCTGTAAGGCTAAGGATGATCAGCAGGGCAAGCAGGAGCGCTATGCCGGATTGACTGTCGATGCGATGGGCAGGTTGAGCTGTCCCTCGTTTTCTTCGGCCGGCCATAATTTCGCTCAGGGGTTCATGCGTTCGCACGCTGTCGCCAATGCCAGGTTCGAGGCGGAGCTTGAGCCTCCAATACTAGTATTCAGGATCAGGTTTACGTAGACCGTCTGGATATTCTGTGGAAATGGACTCTGGCTGAGAGGGTCCGTACTCCAACTGAAGACCGGCTGGCCTGTCAATTGGTTCTGGACATTGCTCAAGAGAGATTGGGAAACGGTGCTGCCCGCAGGATTGATTGGCGTGACCAGGCGCATGAGTGTCTGGGAACCGGCGGGAAGCGTGTACTCGACTTGTTCCACTTGCCCGTTTCCATTCACATCACCCTGGAAAATCAAGTCATAACCGGTAGCAGTGGTAAAGGTTTTTGCCCAGATTCCGGGATGACTCGCTACGGCGGTCGCTGAGAACGACCCCGCGTCAGGGTGCCCCGCCAACCTTATGTCCTGCTGCATCTGGGTCAGTGCTCGAAGGCCGGAGTCGAGCAGACTCGTGGAACCCTGCGCCTTCCAAAGGCTATTCTGCGCGCCCATAGTCAGGCTCAATGCCACCGCCGTAAGCACCGTGAAAATAAGCAGGACCAACATAAGTTCGATAAGGGTGAAGCCGCCTTCCGCCGTCCGCGAATGACGGCCATCAGTTGGCGGTGTGTGCTCTGCGGTTATTTTCACGGGTGGCCATTCCAATAACACGGTTGTCCGACGATAGTCTCAATTTGCACCGGGAGTGGCAACCCTGCCGCCGTTGGGTTTATCGGCTTACTGGCCAGTATGATCTCTCTGCCATAGTTGTAAGTGATGGTAACATTCCAGCGAATGTCATAGCGGGTTCCCAGGCTATCTTGTAACGTCACTGAATACCCTACGGCCGCCGGGCTCGAATAATCGATCATCCGGCTCGAGGTGAGTGGATTGCCACAACTCGTACCCGGCGCCCCCTGGCAGGAGGCCTCGAGAGCATTCCCGTTGGCGTCAGTGTAAGAGCCCGATGGGGAGAATATGTTATTGCGAATTTGTTCGAGCTCGCACTGGGCAATTTGAATGGCTGCGCTCGCAACGCTGCTCTGTGCGCTCAGACGAACTCCCAGCGGGAAAAGCATCGCGAGTGCCAGCAGAGACATCGATAGCAATAACAGCGCCACCAGCGTCTCCACCAGAGTGAACCCCGATTGCCTTTCCCGGAGTATGATCGGGCCGGGCACGCAGGCTTTAGGAAACCCCGTTCCTGCTCTTAGGGGACACCCCCGGGATAAGCGTGCTGAAATGCGACTTCGGTCACTCATTCTCAGTCTTGTAGGAACAGCCGCGACCGCGTAAAATTACCCCCGGCATGTGGAGGCACTCCGGGTCGAATGTTGCTGGCTATGTCGATGGATGACACTGATCGTCAAGCTGCGCGCAGAATTGCTTGCCCGCAATGTGGTCACACGCAAGCCTCGAGTCGCGTTGATTGCTGGCAATGCGGCCATCCCCTGCACGCCCCTACGCAGATTTACCGTCGTGAAGCCGACGGTTCCTGGACCGCCTTCAAGGCGATAGACCTTACCTCCATGGCACCCAAGGCTCCCCGCCTTCATCGTCGCGTTAACTGGCGGAGACTTGCGATGATCGTGGCCCTGCTGGTGCTGCCTGGGATAGGTCTGGTCCTGTGGAGTCGAGCGCTGCGCGTCCAGGGCGTCCGCCTGGAGCGAGTGGAGACTGCTGGTTACCTCGGGAACCCTGTGGGCCGGATTACCCCTCAGCTTCAGGTTCACTACCAGCGTGATGCTGAGGGGACATTGCAGGTGGAGGGGGAAAGCAATCTCCCTGACCAAACCGTTCTCGATGTGCGTGTTTATGCTGGCGGGGATCTTCTGGCCGTCGATTACCCGGTAACGATCGAGGAAGGACGGTTCGAGACGCGTTCCTTGCTCGAGAGAGGCAAGCCTTTTGCTGACGCTTCCTTCCAGTTGCGCATCGCGGCTGTATTTGATAATCGTTCGCAACCGGCTTCCGTCCTGCTGGTCGTTGGTTCGTTGGGTGAGCGGCTGCAAGGGCCTGCGGTAAGCCGGATGCCTGGAACTGGCGCGGCGAAGATGGAGTTGGTTCAGGACTTTGTCCTGGGCCCATGATTGGATGAGTGGCGCGTGGCCCTGGGACATGTTTTTTCTTATCCCTGCCAGATGCACGATTAGCGTCGTTAGATAAGAGTTACTTTTCCAAGTGAAGGCAGCCGACGCCAGAGCGCTGGAACCTTACTGGATTCTCCTACGGGGATGCGTCCCCCAATTCCCTCTCTGAACTGGATTCGTAGCCCGGTCGCTCTTGGGCTGTCCCCAATGAACAGGCTCGCCACATCGCGGGCAAAATTGCCAACGCGGGGAAACCTCACTACCACAACCCACGCAGGCAGAGCGGGTGTGTTCATTGCAGGAGGGGCAGGCCCCGTCCACCCCGGACATTGGGCGGGAACAACGCGGGCAATAGTTCTCGTCCACATCCCTCAATTGGATCACTCGGAGAACTTCTTCGGGGGTTGTAACGCCAGCCCTTATTTTGCTTCCTGCATCCTCCAAAAGCGACAGGTAGCCTGACATTGCGGCTGCTTTGACGATCTCTGCCTCGGTAGCCCTCCTGTTGATCGCCGCGCGGACAGGCGCTGTCATTTTGAGGATTTCATATATGCCTACACGCCCCCTAAATCCGGTTTCCAAGCAATCTTTGCAGCCATGGCCCTTCTGAAATACGAAGTCCTTGTCATCCCACCTCAGCTTCTCCAGGGAGAGGTCAGCAGGAGTATAGGACTCACGGCACCGGTTGCAAGTGCGCCTGGCCAGGCGTTGCGCGACAATGGTAGTGACCGAGGAAGTGATAACAAAGGGATCGATCCCAAGGTCGAGGAGGCGTAGGACTGATGCCGCAGCGTTATTGGTGTGAAGTGTGGTCAGTACCAATTGCCCTGTCATCGAAGCGCGGAAAGCGATCTCAGCGGTCTCCCGGTCTCGGATCTCACCCACCAGGATCACATCGGGGTCTTGTCGGAGTATCGAACGTAAGCACGAGGCAAAGGTCAGTCCCGCTTTCACGTTGACCTGAACCTGACTGGCCCCCTCGAGCTTGTATTCGATGGGATCCTCGACGGTGACCACGCTCAGTTTACTCGACAGTTTTCGACTCAACAGCGAGTAAAGCGTCGTGGTTTTGCCGCTCCCGGTGGGGCCGGTAACGATGATCATGCCCTGAGGCTGATCGCCCGCGTCGACGAGTGTTTGCAGGGCCTCCTCAGGCAGGCCTAGAGCCTTTAGATCATTCGGAGCGCCGCTCGAGCCAAGAAGCCGCATCACCGCCTTCTCACCGAACTGGGTTGGCAGCGTGGAAAGACGTACGTCCACGACTCGACTCTGAAGGCGAACTTTGAATCGGCCATCCTGGGGGACGCGCTTCTCAGCGATATCGAGCTTCCCCATAACCTTGAGACGCGTCGTGAGTCCCGCGTGCAGGGCGATGGGCCCTTTGAAGGAATCCCGAAGGACCCCGTCCACGCGAAAGCGGACCAGGACATCCTGCTCCGCAGGCTCGATATGGATATCACTTGCCTGCGCCTCGACGGCTTCGGCCAGAACCATATTGGCGAGTTTTACGATAAGGGGAGTTTGTGAAGCTCGGCGATCGTCTTCTTCCTCGAGTTCAATCCCGATGTCGAGCGGCTGAACCTGGAAACCGGCGGGTATTTCAGCCCCTGCAATAAGATCATCCACTTTCGAATGGGCGAAGTGTTCATCAATCGCCGCCAAGATTTCTGAACGGGGACTGACAAAGAGTTGAACCTTCAACCCGGTGGAGAATTCGATATCCTGGATTGCCATCAGATTGGTGGGGTCCACCATGGCCACCCGTAGGACGCGGTCATCACGACCAAAAGGGATGCAAGAGTAGCGTCGGGCCAGTCTTTCAGGGATGTCGTGGACAGCTTCGGCACTAACGGGATGTGATGCGAGCGAAATCAGCGGAATCTTCAGGTGTTGCGCGAACGTATCCGCAAGCCACGCCTCCGTGATCTTCCCCGCCTCCAGCAGTGCTGCCCAGAGCGGTTCTTTCTTCTTGCCCGCACGACGTGCGAAGTCTTTGACTTCTTTCGGGGTTAGAACTCCGGCTTCAATCAGCCATCCTGGCAAATCGGTGAACAATGTGAAAATCTCCTCGTCTGTTCTACCGTATCGGCAAGCGGAAAAACCCACCTCACCTTGCCCCGCCGACCAGCAAGGTGCGCCACACATCTCTCTTACCTTTAATCCTACCACACAACGCGGCGAGTGACGTCTATTTTAGTATGGCACTCCGGTACTAGGTCCTAAGTGCTAGAGGGGGACGGATTGGGTATTCCCGGCGCGTATCGTCTCTGACAACCAGACGTTCCTTCTCTGCGGCTGATAGTGTACAACTATGCGCCGATGGCGTGCGGTCTTTCCTTATTCTTTGTTCTCAAACGACCTTCGCTTCAGGCCCGCAGAATGTCTTGGTAGTTGAAGATCCTAATTCAAGAATCTCCTGGGAGGTCATAGCCGAAAGCGGCTAGAGGTTCTGCTTGAAGAATTCCAGCAAGCGCTGGGCCAGGTAGAGCCTCGCTGCCTCGCCAGCGAATCCGTGCTTTTCTCCCGGCTGGAGGTAGAGATCGAAGAGCGTTCGCGCCTTGACTAGAGCTTCCACGAAGTTCAGGGTGTTCTGCATGTGGACGTTGTCGTCGTCGGTGCCCTGCATCAGCAGCACTTTGGCCTTCAGCTTAGCGGCGGCCTCGAGCGGGGAGGAAGTTTTGTACCCGTCCGGATTTTCCTGTGGCGTGCGCATGTAGCGCTCGGTATATATGCTGTCGTAGAACTTCCAGTCGGTGACGGGACCACCCGCCGCGCCGCACTTGAACACATCAGGTGCGTGAGTTAGTGCATAGAGCGTCATATAGCCGCCGTAGGACCACCCGGTAATGCCGATGCGCATGGGATCGACATAAGGGAGAGACTTCAGGTAGGCGACGCCGGCAAGCTGGTCTTCAAGCTCGTAGTGCCCCAAGTCCTTAAACACCCTTGATTCCCAAGCGTGTCCTCGCCCCCACGCGCCGCGATTGTCGAGCGACCACAGGATGAAGCCTTGTTCCGCGAGGAGATGGTCACGGAGGGAAGTCAGGCCCCAGCGGTTCTGGATCAGTTGAATGCCAGGGCCGCCGTACACTTCGATGATGACCGGATATTTCTTCGCCGGGTCAAAGTCCGGGGGCTTCACCAGGCGCGCGTAAAGCGTGGCGCCGTCTGCGGCTTTCACTTCTACTAATTCCGTGCTGCCCAGCGCGTAATCATCGAGATGTCCTGTTACCTTGCTCAGTGTGGCGAGGAGCGACCCATCCGCCTTGAGCAGCCGGGTTTCCGGCGGGTCATGGAGTGAGGAAAAGTTGTCGAGCAGAAATTGGCCATCCGGCGAGAGGTTCAGCCCGTGGACCCCGGGCTGCTGCGAGAGGCGCTCCAAACCGCTGCCATCGAGCCTCACGCGGTAGAGTTGGCGCTCACGTGGGTCCGGGTTCGTGGCCGCGAAGTAGGCCCAGCCGCCCTTTTCGTCCAAGCCGATGATTGGAAGGTTTTGGAAATGCGGACGATCGATCATCCAGTTGCCGTGGGTAAGCTGCTTCTGGAGCTTTCCATCGCGGCCATAGAGATAGAGGTGCAACCAGCCGTCTCGCTCCGAGAGCCAGAGGAACCGCTGGTTGTCGCCGAGGAAGTGCGGTGGCTCGAGCGAATTGATCCAGTGCGCATCCTTTTCTGTGAGCAGAAGGCGATCGGCGCCTGCGGCAGCATCCCAGAGATGGACGTCCAACTCGTCCTGGGCGCGGTCGAGCGTGAGGAACGCGACCGCCTTCGAGTCAGGCGTCCAGGAAAACCAGGGACCGAAGTATTCGACGGATTTCGCCACGGTCGACGTCCAGCTCTGGTGCTCGCTGCCTTCCAGGGAAACGACGTGGAGAGAAGGAATGGGATTCGGATCACCCGACTGAGGGAACCGCTCCTCGCTAAGTTCCACGTGGTTGGACAAGTAATGCGTCAGTGGATATCGAGGCACGGGGGCGTCGTCGAGGCGAAGGTAGGCGATCTTCTTCCCATCCGGCGACCACTCGTACGCCCGGCCGGTGGCACGATTGGCAAGTTCCTCTTCGTAAACCCAATCGAGTTTGCCGTTCATCACGTTTTCGTTGCCGTCGTCCGTGAGCTTTTCACGAAGTCCCGTCCTGAGGTCGAGGGCGAAGAGGTTGTTCTGCTCCACAAATGCCACACGCTCGCCCGTAGGAGAAAATGTCACGTCCTCCAGCGGCACAGCGTCCTTAACAAGGGATTTCATCTGGCCCGTCGCCAGGTTGTAAAGCCAGATATCCTTTTCACCCCGGAGTAGCAGCGCGTCGCCGCCCGGAGACCACTGGTAAGAAGAGAGGTCGAGCTTCTCGCCTTCAACCGTGTCGTTGGGAGGTCCAAGAAGAACTCGCTCCTTGCCGCCCGCAATGTCATAGAGATAAACGGTGAGGGCAGCATCCTTGTCGTAGCCCTGGCGCTTGATGTAGCTGATCTCCTTGCCCCCCGGACGCCATTCCACGCGGGAGAGGCCCATCGTAAGCAGCCCTTGCGGGTGGGTGACCAACTCGATGGTCAGAGGCTTCTTCGCCTCTTGCGCGTCACCTGCGGCCCCGGCCAAAAAGAGTAATGCCAGCAAACTGAGTAGACGTCTCACAATTCCCTCCCCGCTGGAGACCATGCTCGAGCCTTGCAAGGTCTAATGTATCCTGAAGGTCCCGATCACAACTGATTTGCGTAGCCCACAACACCAATGGCCAGGATCAGAATTGCTACGCCCGCCACGGCCAAGGTGTATGCCTTGCGGCTCGCGCCCTTCCACTCTCCCGTTATGAACCCCAGGATGTTTGCGGTAATGACCATAGTGGTCATCATGACGGCCCATCCCACCGAGGTCCCCAAAGAACCCAAGCGCCGCGTACCTGGCGCGTAGAGAGCAAATCCGCCAATCCACATGAAGCCCATCAAAGCCGCCAGAGCCCAGTAGTGGCGTGTTCCTTTCGAAAGTAGCAACCCACCGGTCTTATGTTTTCTCATTAGCCATACGCAGTAACCAGCATTGCAAATAAAGAGCGGCAGGGTGAGTGGAGCCCAGAGGGAGTTGCCCGCCATTGACTCTGCCGCGCCCTGCTCCATGGCCCTTCGTACGTATTCTCCGCCGAAGGTGAAGCCCAGGTTCGCGCATGAAGAGAGAAGTCCGGAGGCGACACAGATCGCAAGCCCGACGACGAAGGAACTCCGTGAGTCATTGCCTGTGGAGTTCTGCTCGGGTTCCCGGAGCTTTCCGCCCCAGGCGCCGAGGGTGAGACCGATCAGAACTAGGGCGAGGGAGGCGAGTGTCAGTAAGCCTTGTGGCTGGCCCAACTTCTCGGGAGCCATCACGACCATGGGAATGAGCGCCCCGGCAGTTGCCGCCAGTCCGATGATGATAGTAAATCCCAGGGCCATCCCCAACCTACTCACACCTAATCCAAAGGTAACAGCCCCTATCCCCCATCCAAGCCCAAACACCTCAACCAGAACCAGAGAGCGCATGCTGGTGGTTGCCAAGACTGTGAGGGGATGAGGAATTGTCAAGAGCACGAATAGCCAGGGCCAAATCAGGAAGCCTGTTGAGGCATAGACGAACCAGGTGTTCTCCCAATCCCACTTCTTGGTAGACTTCATCGGCAGTATGAAGGCGCCTTGCAGAATGCCGGCGGCGATTACAAGTAGATAACCCATCATTTTTTCCACCCTTTCAAGGGATTAGCTCAACTGTTGATTGCTACCTAGAGCTCTTTTGACACGCAGACGCATCATCTGATACCACGATGTCACTGATTTCCGCAAACAATATTTGAGAACAGCATGAGACCTTTGTCCATCTATTCGTCCGAGTAAGGCTCCGGGCCCCAATGTGAGGTAACCAGCATGTCGGGTTTCAGTTTGAGCAGCAGGCGGAAGCATTGCTCATAGCCGGGTTCGTCCTTTCCCAGGAAGCTGCGATTGTAGCTGCAATAGTCTTCGATGCCGAAGTCAGCAGTGGTAGAATTCCCGTGCTTAAGCCCGATGGTTGAGAGAATGGCACTGTAGCACTAGTTCCAAACTTCCTCGTTTCTTGCGAAGAATTTCTGCGGTCGTCGCTTGGCCTAGGGTGGCGGGAATTGGCGATTTTCGATTGGTGATTGGCGATTGGCGATTTTCCCGCCGTGGGGGGCTGATGGACATCGGAAGGAACTGCCACACCACTTTTTCAATCGTCAATCGGCAATCAGCCCGCCACGGCGGGTCAATCAGCCTCCCACGGCGGGGCAATGAAAACCTGGTCTTCGGCCACGGCCTGCCCCGCGCGCGTCCGGCAGGAGAACTTATGATGAAGCGACTATTCCTCGCTCTAATGATCCCTTTGGCGTTAGCGAGTGCTCGGCAAGCGCCAGCCCAAAACTACGCTCCCAACTGGGAGTCCATTGACAAGCGTCCTACCCCGCAGTGGTTTGACGAGGCCAAGATCGGGATCTTCATTCACTGGGGGGTTTATTCAGTCCCTGCCTTTGCCGACCCACAATCTCCGGTTGGGCAGTCCTATTCGGAGTGGTACTGGAACCACATGCAGGACAAGAACGGGCCCACCTGGGCGTTTCACCTGCTCCACTACGGCCCCAACTTCAAGTACCAGGATTTTGCAAGCCAGTTTAAGGCGGAGCTGTACGATCCCGATCAGTGGGCCGACTTGTTCGCAAATTCCGGCGCGCGCTACGTCGTCGAGACTTCGAAACATCATGAGGGCTTTTGCATGTGGCCATGCCCAGCGAGCTGGAACTGGAACAGCGTGGACGTGGGCCCACACCGTGACTTGGCCGGCGATTTGGCCAAGGCGGTGGTTGCTAAAGGGCTGAGGATGGGCTTCTATTATTCGCTCTACGAGTGGTACGACCCGCTGTATCTCAGCGATCAGCAACGCTACGTCACCGAGCATATGATCCCTCAGATGAAGGACCTTGTGGAACGGTACCATCCCTCTATTCTATGGACCGATGGTGAGTGGGAGCGCCCCAGCGAGCAATGGAAATCGACGGAGTTCTTGGCGTGGCTTTTCAACGACTCGTCCGTGCGCGAGGAGATCGTCATCAATGACCGCTGGGGAAAGGAAACTCGCAGCAAACATGGCGGGTTCTACACTTCCGAATATCAAACATTTGTCCCAGAGGGCGTGCAACTGGGCCCTTTACACAAGTGGGAAGAAGATCAGGGTATCGGAAAATCTTTCGGCTATAACCGCGTGGAAGGCCCAAACGACTATAAATCCGCGACGGCGCTGGTCCACCTGCTGGTGGACGTAGTCTCCAAAGGCGGTAACCTGTGCCTAGATATCGGCCCCACCGCTGACGGGCGTATTCCGGTCATCATGCAGGAGCGGCTGCTGCAGATTGGCGCCTGGCTCAAGGTGAATGGCGAGGCAATTTACAGGACCCGGGCGTGGCGGCAGATGTCAGAGGGCGAGGTTCGCTATACAAGCAGGGGCAATGCTGTCTATGCCATTGCGGAAACATGGCCTGGTCAGGAACTGGTGCTCAGCGCTCCCCGAACTACTGCCAAGACGATGGTCGATCTCCTGGGTGGGAATGCGCCACTCAAATGGCGTCAGGAGGCCGGGAAGCTGCGCATCCAGCTCCCGCCACTTCCCCACTCAGCCTTGGCTTTGCCCGAGGCTTATGTTTTCAAGTTGACTGGGGTCGAGTAGCTGGTGCGGAAGGCCCGCAACAGGCCGGATGAGGTCTTTTAACGCGCTGTCCGATCTTCAAAATTGAATGGCTTTCTTCCTTCTCCCCACTGCCTACTGGCCACTGCCTTCTGTTTCCTGCCTTCTTCCCCCCGGTTTTCTTCGCCCAGAATGACAGGAGGATGACTTCTTTCAGCCTCTCGCTAAAAACTCGCGAGGGCAGCGGCCTCATCTTCCGCCATTCCGAGGACTTTGTCCAGACGAACCATCCTGAGGAGTTGAGCGACCTGTTTTGAGGCTCCAAAGAGTCTAAATTCGCCCCCTTTTTCTTTCAGGGCCGAAAAAGTGCGGACCAGTGCGCCGACACCGGAGCTATCGAGAAAAGACACGCCCGCAAGGTTTACGGCAAGATTGGTGACGCCGGCGGAGAGTACATCGCCGACGGAGTTTCGAAAGGCTTGGTCGGCTTCACCTGCCTTAAAGGGGCCATTGAGGTCAAGAATGGTCACCTGATCAATTGTTCTGATATTAATGGTCACGGATTCCTCGCGGCTGATGCCCTGCTTTCAAAGCGCAGCATGAAATTTACACCGTCACCTCAGACTACCCCGACTTGTTGAGCAAATCAAGGCAGTAGGTGAGAAAACCTGGCCGAACCGGTAGTGGGTCAATTTGATGCTGTAGCGGCGAGTTTATCCGTCGGCTGACGGACCAAATGGCGGCGTAAAGCCGCCTCTACATCAAATTGACCCACTACCGCCGAACCACATTGCTTGACTCGCCCGCCGGTTTTTGGTAGCCTCCCAGTCGACTCATTTGGAAGTTTTTTCTGTATCGGCTCACTAGGCCCTGCCGCAAGGGTAACGCCCTCGGCAACATTTTCTATGGAGCAGTTGTCCTCCCTTTTTGAACTATCGGTTGGATTTCACTCCTGCAACAGCATCGACAGTTTTGCGAAGACGCTTGCCACGCATGTTGCCCGAAATCTGGAGGCCCGTGCGGCGATGGTTTGGCTACGTCAGGAGAGCGGTGGGGAATTGCTCTGTCGCTCTCGCTGGTTCGAAGCCGGACTTCGGCTGGAGTTTGCTCCAGGGCAGGCGAGCGAAGGCATTCTGGCCGAGATGCTAGCAAAATCACGCGCGCGGCGGCTCGACGAGGAGGAAATCGAGCCAGGGATGTTCCCGCATCTTGCGGAAGATGACCGGGAGCGCGTGGCAACGGCCTTATACGCACCCATCCCGACCTCCAAAGGTGTGGCCGGCGTCCTGGAGGTGTTGAACAAGCGCACGGGAGAATTTACAGCCAATGACGCAGGCTTCGTTGAAGAAGCTTGCCGGCTGGCGGGCCGGGTTCTGGACGCTTTGCGCGCTGTCGAGCAGGAAAAGTGGTCGAGCCTGGAGACGATTGAACGATTGACCGCCCTCTACGATGTGGCGAGCACCTTCAGTTCCACGCTGGAGCTTGAGGATCTACTGCCCATTATGGCCGAGAAGATCCAAGGGAACCTCGGTGCCCTGGCCTGCAACTTCTGGCTGGTGGATTCCGAAACGAACGAGCTGCTTTGCGCGCAGCAAGCGGGCGAGGATCCGACCACCAACAAGGGTAGCCGCCTTCAAATTGGAGAGGGCTTGGCTGGGGCCGTGGCCCAAACGGGCCAGGCTCGCCTGGTCTCAAGCGCCCAGGATGAGCCGGGACTTGAGGCCCGCGTACAGGCCAGCGAGGAGTATCAAATCCAAT
>Ga0208037_1000155_pt1 | contig 47735 bp, 29 predicted proteins | sample June2015DPH_13_1_3_FD_184710 | JGI IMG/M metagenome (GOLD analysis project Ga0208037, IMG submission 184710) | Peatland microbial communities from SPRUCE experiment site at the Marcell Experimental Forest, Minnesota, USA - June2015DPH_13_100... | ecosystem: Environmental > Terrestrial > Soil >...
CGCCCCGTTTCTTCAGTAACTCGACAATGGGCTCATTAGCCTCGAAGACCTTCTTCCCCAGGTATTCCGGAAGGCCTTCGGTAAATTCTCCCGCATCCCCGACCGGGCAATAGATTTCCAACCCGTACTGCACACCTGTAAGGTAGTCCTCTCGCCCGTGGCCAGGCGCTGTGTGGACACAGCCCGTGCCGTCCTCGGCCGTCACGTAGTTCGCCAGCACACCCAGAATCTTCCGCTCCAGAAATGGGTGCCGCATTTCCAGGCGCTCCAGGTTGCGACCGGGGATTCTCGCTACTACCTTCGAGGCCTTAAGGCCCGTTTCATGCAGCACCGGGGCATGCCGCCGGCTTTCAACCAGGTACACATCCCCGCCATCCTCCGCCACCGCCACGTATTCGAACTCGGGATGAAACGCCACCGCCATGCTGGCAGGAAGCGTCCAGGGCGTAGTGGTCCAGATGATGACGTAGAGTTTGCGCCCTTCGAGTGCGGGGTCCAGATTCGCAGGGTCTGTCAGCACAGGGTATCGCACGTAAATCGAGCGGCTGCGGTGGTTCTCATACTCGACCTCAGCCTCCGCCAGGGCGGTCTTGTCAGAGATGCACCAGTAAACCGGTTTGCGGCCACGGTAGACATAACCGCCCGCCAGAAACTTCAGAAAGGCCTCCGCTGTCTGTGCCTCGTACTCAAAATCCATGGTGAGGTAGGGGTTTTCCCACTCGCCAAAAACTCCCAGGCGCATGAAGTCTTGCCGCTGAATATCCACATATTTTTCCGCATAGCGCCGGCAGGCCTGGCGGATTTCCACAATGCTCATTTGCGCTTTGCGCGGCCCTAGTTCTTTGTCCACGTGGATTTCGATAGGTAACCCGTGGCAATCCCAGCCCGGCAGGTAGGGGGCATTGAATCCCTCCTGAGTCCTCGACTTGACGATGAAGTCTTTCAAAATCTTGTTGAGCGCCGTCCCCAGGTGAATGCGGCCGTTGGCATAAGGAGGTCCATCGTGCAAGGTGAAGATCGGTTCGCCCTTCCGCGCGGCGCGAATCTGGCCATAGAGATCTTCCTTCACCCACTTGGCCAGCCACTTTGGCTCGTTCTGCGGAAGGTTGGCCTTCATGGAGAAATGGGTTTGGGGAAGATTGAGAGTGTGTTTCAGGTCTAGCGTCTTCTGCATTCGTCCTCCGCTGAGTGCGCAAGCCAAGTATTATAGAGAACGTGTTGAGAGAGTGTCTAGCAAATCAGGGTTGGCAAGCGCGCGAGGCTGAGGTAATGAGGCTGGCACTGCAAAGTCGTAGTTTCTTGTTTTCTTGGCAAGCATTCTTGGAGGTACAGCTTTTTACCTTTACCCTTTACCCTTTGCCCTTTGCCCTTTGCCTTTTGCCTTTTGCCTTTTGATTTTCTTTTGCGGCGCCGCCGCACGGCACACCCGACTTTGAGTTTTGCGCTTTGAGTTTTGGCTTTCATTTGCGGCTCTGCCGCGCGGCGCTACTGCAGCCCTGCCTGGGCCAACAGGCCGAGAAATTGTTTGCGGGTCCGCATGTCGATTGATTCCGCCGCGAGCTTCCCGCTGCGGTCGTAGATGAATGTCTTGGGGATGCCCATGACGTGGAACAGAGTGTTCACTTTCCGGCCCGGGTCGAGCAGCACGGTGTAGGAGATTCCCTGTCCAGCGATGAAGGGCTTAACCTTGCTCGCATCTTCGTCGGAGATGGCGAGGATCACGAGTCCCTGCTTCTGAAACTGCTTGTATAGCGACTCGAGATCGGGCATTTCCTTGCGGCAAGGTGGGCACCAAGTAGCCCAGAAATTCACCAGCACCACTTTCCCTTGCAGGCTCTTCAGACTCCACGGTTTGCCCTCGAGGTCCGTAAGCGTAAAGTCCGCCTGCTGCCGCTTTTGGTCGTCCGCCTCCAGTTCCGACATGGCCTTCCCAAACTGTGTTGAATCCACGGAGGCCTGCACGTGCTCGTAGCGCACCAATTGAGCCAATTCGAGGTACGGCGTGGCAGGCTCGCCACGCTCTTCCGGCGCCGGGTGCTCCGCGAGCGCCGCGGCCAGCGTCGTTGCCACCTCCTGCAAGGTGTCGCGGCCGAAGTCACCCTCCGTCGAGAGGTTCGCCAAACCATTTGCCAGCCCCAGCTTTCGGTCGCCCGCCGGCAGGGCCCGAATGTCGAGAGCCAGTTGCTTGGTCTCCCGCGCCCGCGCATCGTCGGGCATGGAGCGCAGCCCATGCAGTGCCTGCACGATGGGCTTCTCCTGCTCATTCCAGGAAATCTGCATCCGTCCGGTGGAAATCTGCGGGTGCTGGGCGGGCAGCCCTGCCGGCGCAACAAGCAGGCCCGCCACCCATACGCCGACCGCTCCGATTGTCCGAAGGGTCATCCTACAACTGAACTTTGCCGGAAAGCCTTCTGCTCGCTGCCTCATCAGTTTTGAAACCTCCCGCGTGATTTGCCCGACAGGCTCCCCACCGTCCGCCGAGCCGAGTCAAGAGAGTATACCTTTTCTTACGCAACTTCATGCGGGGTTGCTGCGTCAAATGATTTAGTGGGAGGTGGCTTGTGGCTTGCCGGCGGCAGCAGTTTTCCAGTAACCTGGGGGCGATTGACTGTGGTAAAATGAAGAAGGTCTTTGAGCAATGGCGAACAGAGGAATAGTTGTTCTGGCATGCAACCTCGGAGGGCTGGCGGCCATCATTCAACGAGAGAGGGTGACAGAATCATATCCGGGCTATCGAGAAGCCCGAGGGACAGGACATGAGCGTAATGCCAATCAGTGACACCCAGATCGAGATCAGCACGGACGCTACGCCGAGCGCAAGTCCCCGGATTCCCGAGCCTGAGTACCACCTCACCTTCGTTGATTCCACCTTTCCACCCGTTTCCCTTTTCCGGCAGATTCTGGAAAGGCTCCGCGAACCGAAGATCACCGTTCCAAAAGAGTATTACCGGGGAAAGGCCACTCTGCCTGCCACGGACATGCGTCCCTGGTTTCTGGATATTCCGAACGAGCTCAGAGCACTCTTTGAGAAGCCGAAACCTCCCTCGATTCCGATTACTTCAACGCCCGTTGATGTCCCGCAGATTTGGCAGGACTATCAGCCGCAGTCTGGCTCGTGGCTGAATTCCCTGCTCCTTCACTTGATGGCAATTGTGATCATTATTTTGCCCTTCTTTGTGGAGCACATCACCCGGCAGGTCAAGGCGTCGACCAAGTATGAACAGGTTGATATATCGCCCTATTTGGCAGAATTACAGGCGGCGGGCAGGAAGGCAGGAGGGGGCGGTGGAGGAGGCGACCGGTCGCCGACGCCGGCTTCAAAGGGTGCGGTTCCCAGGTTCGCGAAGGTACAACTCGCTCCCCCGCTGGCCGTGATTAGGAACCCAAACCCCATTTTGCAGGTCGAGCCCACTTTGCTTGGCCCGCCGGAGCTGAAGCTGCCCCAGATGGCTTCGAACATGCCCTGGGGCGATCCGCAAGGCGTTTTGGGCCCCCCCTCCAACGGGCCGGGGACGGGTGGCGGTATCGGCTCCGGTGAAGGGACCGGCATCGGTTCCGGCAGAGGAGGCGGCTTGGGCCCCGGCGAAGGTGGTGGGACCGGCGGCGGGATTTATAGCGTCGGTGGCGGTGTCAGCGCCCCGATTCCGATTTACAAACCCGAGCCCGCTTACTCCGAGGAAGCCCGCAAGGCGAAGTACCAGGGCACCGTGGTGCTTTGGATTGTTGTGGATGCCCAGGGCAATGTTACCGATTGTCGGGTGGTGAGACCTCTAGGCCTCGGGCTCGACGAAAAGGCTTTGGAAACGGTGCGGACCTGGAAATTCAAGCCTGCTATGCGCAACATGGTTCCCGTCCCAGTGCGCGTCATAGTCGAAGTCAGTTTCCGCTTGTTCTGATTTTCCTGCATGCTTGCTGCTGCCTGCCCGGCCGCATGGGGCGGCCGTAACAGAAATGTAGTGGGTCAATTTGATGTAGAGGCGGCTTTACGCCGCCATTTGGCGAGATAAACTCGCCGCTACAGCATCAAATTGACCCACTACCAACAGAAATCATCGCTTGACAAAATAAGGCAGGCCCATTTACTTCTATCAGAGTGGCCCGTTGGGAGGTCGTCTAACGGTAGGACTGCAGACTCTGGATCTGCGTATCGGGGTTCGAATCCCTGCCTCCCAGCCAATCTTGCTTGAAGTTGAGTTCAGCGATAACGAAGGCCGCGTTTACGCGACTTGCGCCCTCCAGACCAGCCAGTTGATGGTCCTGCATCACGAACTCGCGAGCACTTCATAGACAGCGAAGGATTGCGCGCAGTAGGAATTTTTCATACCATAGAGGCTATGGCAAACCGAGCCGTGAAGAAGACCATTTCCTTACCGTCGGAGCTTGCCCGGGACCTCGAAGAGCAAGCCCGCGCTGAGCAGAAGACCCTGAGTGGCATCATCCAGGAAGCGTTACGGAAGGCTCGACGCGGACGGCTCAGAAGGCAGCTTCGGGATCTGCAAAGCTACTGGAGCCAGAAGGCAAAGGAAAGGGGAATCCTTTCTGAGCGCGACCTCGAGCGCTATCTGCACCAGTGAAAGTCGTCTTTGACACTAACATCTTCGTTTCAGCGTTAACACTTCCAGGGGGCCGAGCCGACGAAGCGCTATCTCGCGTTGTGGAAGGTGAAGATCGCCTCGTCCTTTCCAAGGCACTTCTGGATGAACTTCTCCGGGTCCTTGCCAGGAAGTTCAGCCGCGACCGCGAGGAGCTGGCACGGGTCGCGGTATGGCTTTCCGAAGTCGCGGAGTGGGTGCGCCCGACGCGGCGGATAAGAGCTGTGGCAGATGAGGCCGATAACCGCGTCCTAAAATGCACAGCTACTGGGGGTGTGTAACTCATTGTGACAGGCGACCAGGACTTGCTTCAACTGAAGAGTTTCGAAGGGATCAGCATCGTAACCCTTCGAGAATACCTAGCCCGGCGTAGGGAGTGACGATGGCAGCTTGATTCACCTCGCCTTCTCCGATGGTGGCGTTGTTTTTCGGGCAATTATAAGAGTTTCAGGTTTTGCACTCGCTTCGAGTACAATAGGCGTTCGTAAAGATGGGCTCAGCCTTTTGCAGAAGTCCTTCTGCTACAAGAGCCTGTGGGAGCCGCTTATATCTTCAGCCATGAAAACGCTCTTTCTCAACCCGCCAAGCTTTGAGAATTTCGACGGTGGGGCTGGCGCACGCTGGCCCGCCACGCGCGAGACCCAGTCCTTCTGGTATCCGGCGTGGCTCACCTACCCGGCAGGGATGCTTTCGGGCAGCAGGCTGCTGGACGCCCCTCCGCACAAGGTGACGCCCACCCAGACCGTCGAAATCGCGCGCGGCTACGATTTCGTTGTGGTCTTCACCTCCACCGTGGGTTTCCAAAGCGATGTCCGTCTGGCGCGGCGACTCAAGGATGTCAAACCCGAAATTAAGATCGCCTTCGTGGGTCCACACGTCCAAGTCCAGCCCACTGAAAGCCTGATGGCCAGTCGCGACCTCGATTTCATCGTGCGCGGCGAGTTCGACCATGCGGTGGTGGAGTTTGCCCAGGGCAAGCCGCTGAGCGAGATTGCCGGGGTCAGCTATCGCAAGAACGGCCAGGTTGTTCACAACCCTGCGCGTCCACCGCTCGAGACCGCGGAACTCGATGCGCTGCCGTTCGCCACTGAAGTTTACAAGCGGGACCTGGTCATGGAGAAATACGACTTGCCGTTCCTCCTCTACCCCTACGTTTCGTTCTACACCAGCCGCGGCTGTCCGGCGCAGTGTAGCTTCTGCCTGTGGCCGCAAACGCTTTCCGGACACGCCTGGCGGGTGCGTTCCTCGGACAACGTGGTGGAGGAGGTCCGCCAAGCGCTACGCCTGTTTCCTCAGGCCAAGGAGCTTTTCTTCGACGACGATACGTTCAATATCCGCAAGGACCGGGTGCTGGAACTCTGCCAAAAGTTCAAGCCGCTCGGCTTCCGCTGGTCCTGTAACGCGCGCGTGCACGGCGACTACGAAACGCTCAAAGCCATGGCAGACGCCGGGGCCCGGTTGGTGGTGGTGGGATTCGAGTCCGGGGACCCGCAGATCCTCAAGAACATCAAGAAGGGCGCGACCGTCGAGATGGCTCGCGCCTTTGCAAAGAACTGCAAGAAGGTGGGCATCGTCATCCATGGTGACTTCATCATCGGCTTGCCCGGCGAGACCAAGGAATCCATCGAACGCACCATCGAATTCGCCAAAGAACTCGACACGCCAACCATCCAGGTTTCGGTGGCCCATGCTTTCCCCGGAACGGAGCTTTACGACTACGCGGCGCGGAATAACTTCCTGGCCTCCGAGGCGGCTGCGGATGCCGGCGGTTATCAGCTCCCCCACCTCGAGTACCCGGGTCTCGGACGGACCGAGATGATGGCGGCCATGAACCGCTTCTACGACTCCTATTACTTTCGCCCGCGCGTGGTGTGGCGCATCGTCCGCCAGGCACTTTGGGATGGGGATGAACGCCGCCGCCTTTACCACGAAGCGGTCGGATACCTTCGGGTACGGGCTGAGCGCCATAAGTACGCGCGAGACAACTCCTCCAAGCCCAGCATGGTTGCGGTCTCTGGGGCCCACCCCGGCTCGCATCCTGCCGCACGCACCTAGGCGCCCATTCATGAGTTTCCCTGCCGCCCTGCGGGCAAAAACCTACACCTTGATAGCGCTGATCGTGCTCTTTGGCTCAGCGGGAAATCTCCTGTTGAGCCGGGGCATGAAGCAGATCGGCGCGGTGCGGGTCGGGTCGGCCATGGGACTAGTCAGACTCTTCATGGGGATCTTCAGCAGTGGCTGGATCTGGATGGGGATCGGTGGGCTTCTGCTTTTCCTCGGCTGCTTCATGGTGGTACTGTCCTGGGCTGACTACAGTTATGTCGCGCCTGCCGCAGCCACCGTCTACGCCGTGGTCCCGCTGGTCGGCCATCTGCTCCTCGGCGAGAAGGTAGCGCCCCTGCGTTGGGTTGGAGTATTGATCATTTGTGTGGGTGTGGGCCTGGTAGGCCACACCGCGCCGAGTACCACGAGGCAAGAATGACTATACGTACCGCGATATTCCTCGCCATCACAGTTCTCGCCAACACCGGTGGGGAAATCGCCGTGACGCGCGCCATGAAGGATTTCGGCGAGGTGAGGAACTTTAGGCTGGGAGCGTTGTTCACCCTCCTCGGACGGGCCTTCCACGCAGGCTGGATGTGGCTGGCCATTGGGCTGCTGACTTTGGGATTTTTCTCTCTTCTCACTCTGCTGTCCTGGGCGGATGTCAGCTTTGTGATTCCCGCTACCGCGCTCAGTTACGTGGTCGGCGGGCTGGGCGCGAAGCTCCTGCTGGGGGAACGGCTGTCACCGGCCCGCTGGGCAGGGATCGTGCTGGTCTCCGTAGGAGTGGCGCTCGTGTGCGCGGGTTAGGTCAAAGAAAGGAAGGGTGCAGTTGGCACTTTTCAGGTGGGCGATACTTGCGATAGCGGTTCTGCCATTTGTCTACTATCTGGCGGCTACCTTGTGCGCCTGGGACTTTTTCCGGCGGCGACGCGAGGTGACGGCGGACTTCGCGCCGCCGGTCAGCGTCCTGAAGCCCCTGGAGGGTTTGGAGCATGAGGCTTACGAAAACCTGGCGAGTTTCTGCCGGCAGAATTACCCCGAATACGAAATCCTGTTTGCAGTTGACGACGGGCGCGACCCTGCCATTCCCATCATTGAGAAGCTCATCAGCGATTTTCCTAGCCTGCCCATCCGCCTGTTGGTAGGCTCGGGATCCCCTGGCTCGAACAACAAAGTGACCAAGCTTTGCCGCCTGGGGCGCGAAGCGCGGCACGAATTGCTGGTCGCCAGCGACAGCGACATCCGGGTGAAGCCTGACTACTTGCGGCGCGTCGTCTCACCCTTTCGCGACCCCTCCGTGGGAGCCGTCACCTGTTTGTACGTGGGAATGACGAAACCCAATCTCTGGTCCGAACTCGAGGACCTGAACTTGACCTCAGATTTGCTGGCCAGCATGCTCGTGGCACGGAAGCTCGAAGGGATGAACTTTGCCTTGGGCGCGACGATGGCGGTCACCCGGTCCCGTCTGGCCGAGATTGGCGGTTTTGAGGCCTTGGCCGACTGCGCTGCCGACGACCACGAACTGGGCAGGCGCATCGCCGCTCGTGGCTACCGTGTGGAACTGGCGCCCTGTGCGGTTCAGACCTTCTGCGCTTCAGGCACTGCCCGCGAGTTCTTTCTGCACCACCTGCGGTGGGATGTGGTCATGCGCCACTGCCGGCCCTGGGGGTATGCAGGACTTTTGTTTACACAGGGCTTGCCCTGGTCGCTCGCGGCAGCCGCGGTGGCGCCTTCGCGTGTTGCAGCCATAGGCTACCTGGGCACTTACCTGGTAACCCGCCTGGCCATGGCTCTTACCTTCGGCGCATACGGAATGAAAGACCCGCTCGTGCGCAGAAGATGGTGGCTCATCCCCCTGCGCGACGCCGTGGAGTTCTTCATCTGGGTGGTCGCACTCTTTTCGAATCGTGTCTCTTGGCGGGCGTCGAAGTTCTATGTCCGGCGGGGCCGCCTGATCCCCGTAACCCCACTAGCAGGGACGGAGCTCACGCAGCCGGAAAGAGTACTATGAATCATTGCCAGTCGAGGGGGTCTCCGCTTATTATTCTTGCTGATGGATGCAATCCTAAAATATAGGAGGAACGATATGGCGTCAGTGAAGGTTGGGTTTTATGGCCACGTCCGCCAGTACCACGGCTTAAAGAACGAGATTGATGAGGCCATTCACGAAGTTTTGGAAAGCGGCAGTTTTGTAATGGGGCCGAAGCTCAAGCAGTTCGAAAAGGAACTTGCCGCCTACTGCAAGGCGAAGGAAGCGGTGGGGGTAAACTCCGGCACGGACGCGCTCTGGCTGGCGTTCATGGGTCTTGGCATCGGACCGGGCGATGAAGTCATCACCACCTCCAACACCTTCTTCGCCACGGCCGAGGCCATTTGGATCGCCGGGGCCACGGCGGTTTTCGTTGACTGCGACCCGAAGACCTGCAACATCGATACGAACCTCATTGAGGCAGCCATCACACCCAAGACCAAGGCCATCGTGCCTGTGCACCTCTATGGCCAGCCCGCCAACATGCGCGCCGTGGCGGATATTGCCGCTAAGCACGGTTTATTGGTCATCGAGGACAACGCGCAAGCGATAGGGGCGCACGGGGCCGACTTCGCCCTGGGCGAGCTTTCGGACGCGATGTGCGCCAGCTTCATCATCCAGAAGAACCTGGGCTGCTTCGGCGATGGTGGGGCGGTGGTCACGAACCGGGCTGACGTCGCCGAGCGTGTCCGCAAGCTGCGCAACCATGGCTCGGTGAAGCGCTCTATCCACAGCATGGGCTACAACAGCCGTCTGGATGAGCTCCAGGCCGCCATTCTCAGCGTCAAGCTGAAGCAACTCGACAGGTGGAACGACCAGCGCCGCGCCTTTGCCGCGCAGTTCGATGAGGGCCTGAAGGACACCTCACTCAAGCTGCCCTATGCCCTCCCCGGCTACCGGCACATCTATCATCTGTATGTGGTCGAGACCGATGAGCGCGACAACCTGCAAGCCTACCTGAATGCGCAGGGCATCACCGCGCTCACCCACTATCCCATCGCCATTCACCAACAGGAAGGGTATCCGTGGGGACATGGTGCGCGCATCGTGGGCTCCCTGAAACACTCGGAGGAATCGGCGGCGCGCGTGCTTTCGCTGCCCATGTTCCCGGAGCTGACCGGCGAGGAAGTGCAGGCCGTGATCGAGGCGGTCGTCGCCTGGGACAAGAAATTGAATCATTGAGCCATTGGGTCATTGATTCATTGGCCCGTTGATTCATTGTTCCAAGGATTCAGGATTCGGGATTCAGGGGATCGCAATCCTGACTCCTGAATCCAAAACACGATGTCATTCCGAGCGTAGCGAGGAATCTAGCACTGGTCTGTGGAGGAAGCACACAGAGCGAGATTCCTCGCTGCGCTCGGAATGACACTGGACCTTTGACTGTCGAGTGTGGACTGGGGGATTTCCATGAGTGCCAATCGAGTGTACTCCGTCGCGGTCGCCGGCATGGGCAAGCGCGGCATGCATCATGCCGGCGCTTTCCAGAAGAACGGCCGCTTCCGTCTGGTCGGGCTGTGCGACATTGACGCCGGCCGGCTGGAGGCGGCGGCGAAGAAGTTCGGCGTCAGTGAAACCAGCGCGGACGCCGCGGCGCTGGTCAAGAAAACGCAGCCCGACGTCTTCTGCTTCTGCACGCTTCCCGACTTGCGCCTGCCGCTGGTCCGCGCGGGCGTCGAGGCAGGCGTGAAACTCATCGCCTATGAAAAGCCCACGGCGCTCTCGACCAATGAGGCTCTGGAGATTATGAAGCTGGTGCGCCAAGCGGGAGTCAAAACCGTGGTCAGCCACCAACACCGCTACGGCGAGCATTATAAGAAGGTCAAGGAGATTATCGCCAGCGGCGCGCTCGGTCGCGTGCACACTGTTTACGGCCATGCCACCGGCTGGATGATGCACATGATGACGCACCTCATCGACTACGCCCGCTGGTACAACGACTACGCGGAGGCGGAATGGGTGGTCGGCCAGGCGCACGGCAAGGGGAAGTTTGCGGATAACCACCCTTCACCCGACTACATCGGCGGATTCATCCAGTTCGCGAACGGGGTGCGCGGCGTCATCGAGTGTGGGGAGGGCGCACCGGACGTCCCCGAGGTCGAGTATTGGTGGCGCAAGTGCCGCATTGGGGCGCAGGGCACTGAGGGCTTTGCGGAAGTACTGACCGGCGGCGGCTGGCGCGCCGTCACCCGCCAGGGGTTGATCTCCGGCCCCGGCGGCATGGACTACGAACACGACATGGGGCCGTATGTTCAGGAGATCCTTGATTGGCTGGACGACGACCAAAAACCTCACCCCTGCAACGGCGAGAGCGGCTACAAAGATTTTGAGATCATGATGGCCATTTGCCGCTCGGTGGTGCAGCGGGGCAAAGTGAAGCTGCCCCTGGGCCCCGGCGAACCAGAGCTCGAAGCGCTCAAGAAAGTCCTGCCTGATTAGCCCGGCAGCGTGGAAACGGCGTCGGGCCGAGGCTCTGGGCTTGGAACAACTCCGGCGGGTGGCGCAGACATCGATTTCTGAGGTCTGCGGCCGACATGGCAGGCGGCGAACTGATGGAGGATGACGCCGATCGTTGGGCAGAGGTTCTGGGGCAACTGAAGATCGCTCCCTTTGGGGAATCGCAGACATGCTGAAGAGCGCATGTCTGCGCCACCCAGCGATAGCACTTCCCATCGCGCAGCATGCAGCATCATCGCCGAAAGCGCGGGGAACCGACTAAAGATTCTAACGCCAAGGCAAGTTGGGCGGGAGCGACAAATCCATCCCAACGCCGCTGGATGCGACCGTCAGAGGCAATAAGGAGTGTAGTGGGAAGCGTGGAAACGCCATAGAGGAAGGCTGTGCCTTCATCGTCGTCCCTCAGGACGGTTACGCCATCAAGCTGCCAATCGTAGGTGAAGTTGAGGAGCGCACTGGGATCGAGCGGTTTGCCGCCGAATAGCCTGTTGCATCCCACTATCAACACCTCAACGCCATTAGGTGCATACTGCTGGGCCATGCTTTTCAGGAAAACCAACTGCCCGCGAGATAGATCAGAATAAGTGCGCGACAAGGGCTGCGAGCGGGTGTCAATAAAGGAAAGCAGCACGACTCTTTTCCTCGCCAGGAGATCGGTCAGGTCGCACCTTCCCCCTCGAGCCGCGAGAAGGCTGAAGGAGGGTGCGGTGTCGCCGACGAAAACAGCTTTGGGATTTGGCCGTATCTGGCAAACGAGAATACCAACAACCGACACGGCCAGGACACCAGCGACGAGCAACCATCCCATCTGCCCCCGAGATGTTCTTTCAAGTTTCTCTTGACTGTTCTTGAAGCGATTGCCCGTTATCATTTCAATGCCTTTGAGCGGGGCGTTCCGGCGAACACCAAGCTCCATGAAACCAGCCCGGCGCCGCATTTTCAGAGCTGCAAACCATGCCAAGCCAGGCAGCAGGAAGAGCACGTCATCCTAAGGAGCCTGGCACGCGCCAATGTCCACGGCGCCGGACGTGGGCAGTGCATTCCCGAAGAAATCCTGACTGCCCATGTTTCCCATGTTCCAACCGGCATTGACCGCGGGGGATCCCGTCGCCAGGGTGAAGGCGGTCGTTGGCCGGCCCACGTCGTGATAGGTTGGACTATTCAGGAGCGGGTCAGCGAACAGGGAATGTGAGTCCATGCCCATAGCGCCCTGCCAGGCGCCCAACGAACCATAATCGACCGCGTTCGCTTGCCACTGTGGCGAGCCGGAGCCTGTGTACCAGTAGATATTGTAGTCGGAGGTCAGCCCTTTGCCGCTCGTGGCGCTGTAATTCTCCATGCCTGGAACCGTCGCGAAGATGATGTTATTCACGAAGTAATTCGGTTGGCTCGAATCAAATGCGCTCTGGACGTTGAGAGCGTAGGCGGTGGAGTTGGCAGGATTCCAATAACTGGTGTTGTTGTACACCTGGGAATTCAGAATGGTGCCGCCATCCCAGGTGGAGTAGAAGAAGTCACCCTGCCCAGCCTTATTCGGATGACGTCCATTGTTCGAACATACGTTATAGCGGATTATCGTGTTGACGTTCGTATCCTGACCTTCGGCCCCGAAAACCGAAACGCAGTACCCATCGGCGTCGTGGCCGTAGTTGTACTGGATGGTGATGTTGTTATTGTTAGAGTCGCTGTCGTAGTCCCCTCCGTCGTGGTTGGTGGGTGTGTGGGAGAGGTAGGCCTCGTTGAACTGCACGGTGCAAGTGTCGCAATCCCAATTCCAGATTGCACTGGGAGTTCCTATGCTGGTGACGGTGGTCTGCCCGGTGTTGTAGGCGGTGCACTTTTCGATCAGCGCGTTTCTGGTGATATGGATCACAATGCCGTCTCCGCCGACGTCATGAACGGTGCAGTTTCGGAACGTGATGTTCGTGCCCTTAATGCCCGCCGGGCTCGACCACGTCGCTCCGTCGGCGTAGATGCCGGCCCATTGTGACGTATTGTAGGCTGACGCGCCATCCACCAGGACGTCGTCGAAACTCTCTCCCGTGCCGGTGGTGTGAAAGACAATCAGCCCGCTCGGCTTCTGCGTTGGAGTTCCCGTGACGTCGTGAACAGCGACGTTGCTGAGGTAGATGTGATGGATTACGGCGTTGGCAGTGTTCCCGGTGACCCAGATTCCGTAAGGATCACCACCCGTGGTTTCCAGGTTCTTGATTTCCCAATAGCTTTGATCGAAGAGGGTCAGGGCCGATTGATTGGTCCCGGCGCTGATGAGCGGAAGCGCGCCGGCGCCGTAGTCGGCGAGGGCGATCACAGCGCTGGAGCTGCCGGAGCCTTTTGCTTTCAGTTGGCCGTTGCAGACGGCGCCGCGAGCGAACAGAATGGAGTCACCGGGCTGGAAGGTTGTGGAGTTGACTTTATCGAGTGATCCCCAGGGAGCGCTGGCCGATGTGCCGCTATTCGCATCGTTGCCGGCGCCGCAATTCACGTAGTACGTCGTCGCGGGCGCTGCTGTGAACGGAGGGGAGGTTGTTGACGGTATCGTCTTGGATCCGCAACTGATTGTGTGGCCAGCAAAGACCGGCAGCAATACTGCGAGCGAACCACATGACAGCAGTCTCCGAAATGAAAACCGTCTCATAGCCGTTCTCCTTGCCCAACACTCAGTTGGAAACCACCCGCACCGCTACAAGCGAGGCCTTGCCGGGGACGTAATTCTCGACCGTAGTTTCGAGGAGAACCTGGAAGTAGGGGGGAGGCGTCTTTTGGTCTGGCGACAGCGCGACCAAGGCTTTGTGGAGTTCGGGCAACCGCTCCGCGCTCGTTAGGTATTCGATGGCCGCTTGAGAACCCTGGGTGTAGATACCGTAGACGAGCAAGATGCGATTCTCTTTCCTTTCGTTCGGCAGCATCAGGACCAGCGCGTAATCGAGGGTCAGGTGGTTAGTGACCGGGTCGAACTCTGGTTTGTAGAAAGGCTTCTCGCCAGGGCGGGGATTCTTGTTCAGAATGACGCCGGCCTGGAACCGGAACCCTTCGGGGTTCAGGAAGACTCTGCCGCTCCAGGCCTGATTGCCACCTAGCAGGATAGTATTGCCATGTTTGATTTCCTCGAAGGTTACCAGCCGAGACTGGAGCAGCCGAGGCTTCTGCCCGGTTTGCGAGAACAGTCCGAAGAGATTTGAAAGGCCCATGGTCTCGCCGACGGCGGTGAAGTCCGTCATGGAAGGGACAAAGACAAATCGCTTCAGCTCCCGGAAATGGATCGTGTCACGGAACTCAGGCAGTTCATCCTTGGGTATTTCGTGGCCATGGGCCAGGGTTTGAGCGCTGTCCCCGTCATGGGCCGCGCGCAGCAGAGGGTGATTCGGAATGACGATAAGGGGGGGATCCGCGGGTGGCAGGAAGGGTTCCCAAAACCACTCGAGCTCTTCTGGCAACCTCAGAGGGGATCGCGCAGCTTGTTCCGTCCTTGAGCGCTCACGGATCAGGAGAAAAGCCAGTATCGCGCAAGTTGCCGCCAGTCCGAGGATGAGCGCGTAATGGAATTGCTCGCGCCTGCGCGGTGCTGCTGCCACCTGGGCCTCTTGTGCAACTGGTGTGGTTGTCTCCTCCATCGCGGCTTTGGAGAAGACAGGTACGTAGTGTCCCAGAGGCAGATCGATACGCAACGGGCTGGTTTTGCCCTCTTCCTCGTAATAGCTCTTTAGAGAGCGACGCATCTCGTGCGCCTGCACGCGCACAATGGGGTCCTCTTGCGGGTTGAAATCAGAGCCTCGACCGTAAACCTCCACACCGATGAGATATTCGTTGAGTTTCTCGCCGTTCCCGAGCAGGGTCTGTTCACAGACGAACTCAAGAAACCGACTCTTCTTAGGGGCATTTGAGAAGTGTCGGCTCTTGAGGATTCGCCGAAGCTCCTCCTTTTTTTCAAAGAGGGAGACGGGTTCCGTTGCGGGCCTGTATTGGTCGGCCATGGCGGCTTTCGCAGTTCGTGTGCTCTGGCCGGCCAACGGCTTTGCATCGCTGACTGCCAGCCGACTAGCTGTCCCAAGGATAACACTCGACATCCATTAGGTCAAGCCGGTTCCGTCGGTGCAGCAGATTCTGTTCCCCGCGCGCTAACGGTTATTGGCACCGTTAATCCCGGTTAGCACGGAGGCCGCTTGAGGTTATCGGCTTCGGCACTTTTGGCCGAATAAATGTCTGTTTTTGGAGAAACAAAAACTCTGCCGGGCATCGTTTCGAATGACGGGGGAAAAAAGGTGAAGTGAGGATCTTGGGTCCCCACGAATATCAACCCAATCCCACACATTTGAAACCACTTGCTGTCTCAGTCGACCTGAATGCTCCGCGTTAACTGCTCCTGTAACAGGCATTACCTTGAGAGCCCGTGGATGCACGCGTAGAAACAGGTCGTAATGCTTGAGTTGCACTCGAAGGAGTAAAATCCAACGCTGGGGGCGACAGAGCGCCATGCCCCTGAGGGAGGTTTACAGCGTGAAATCCCTATGGCAAATAGCTTTATTATGTTTTTCATTTCTCTGCACGCTTCTCCTGGCTGCACCACAGGTTGAGAATCTTCAACTGAGTGTCACCAAGCAGTTTGATGAGCCGATTCTGACCATTAATTCTGCCAACGCCATTGGGAATAAGTACGGCTTCGAAGGCGGCAGGGTGCTGAAGCTCAACGGGACTTATCACCTTTTCACTTCTGAGATGGCCGGTGATCCGCACTGGGTGAAGATGAAGCTGGCACACTGGACCAGCCGGGACCGCTTGCACTGGAGACGCGTTTCTACGCTCTTTGAATCGAGCGGAAACTTCACGGGTAAAGACCCACGCGCAGCCTTGTGGGCGCCTATGCCCATCTATGATCAGACGGAAGGGCTCTGGAACCTTTTCTATGTGGCATACCAGTGCGCCCCTGACGTACCTGGGAAATGGTTGACCAACCATGAGGGCCGGATTTGGCGCGCCGTCTCGAAGGTCAAGGGGCTCGGAGGAATCGATGGGCCTTACGAGGATGTGGGCATCATCCTGCAACGCGGAAAAGACTCCGACCCCTGGGAGGGATTGCAGGGGACCGATTCGTTCTATCCATACCGAGTGGGCGACAAATGGTACGCCTTCTACGGAACCGGCCACACCGAAAAGTTGCCTATTTCTCTCTGGCAGGTGGGTCTGGCGTGGGCGCCGAGCCTCGCGGGACCCTGGAAACGATGCACAGCGCTAAACCCGGTGAACATTGAAAAGGTCTTTATTGAGAACCCCGTTGTCACCAAACTCCCGGACGCAACCTATGTGGCCGTCTACGACAACAATGTAGAGCACTCTATAGGCTACGCATTTTCAATAGATGGGATTCATTGGACTCCTGGAAAAGCACTCATCGTCCAGAAGGCCAAAGGAATTTGGGCGAACGAAGTCCGCACGCCCCTGGGACTGATTCCAGAGGGGAAGGACTCGTTCTCTCTCTTCTACACCGCCAATCAAGACCTGCTTGGTGCCCCGCCCGACCCCCACGGGATCAAGATGACGCCCGGTGCGATGGGTTTGGTGGAGGTAAAGCTGGAAAAGGCGGGGGCGAAAGCTCGAGACCGAAGATAGAGAAACGTAGTAAGCACTCATGCTAAGGAAGGTATTGACTGGCATTTCAAAATTCTCGTGAGACTCGGGTGTTGAAAAGGAGGAGATAAATGATCAAGCGCATATTACTAATGGGGTTTCTTTCCCAGTTTTTCTTTCTTGCGGCATTGATGGCGCAGTCAGACAGGGCCACGATGACCGGTACTGTGAAGGACTCATCCGGAGCCGTCATTCCGGGTGTTTCCGTCACCGCCACCAACCTGCAAACCAAGGTGCAGACATCCGCAACCACGAGCGACGTTGGTCTGTACCGGATTCTCAACTTACAGGTTGGGCAATACAGCGTTCTGTTCGTAAAGGGGGGGTTCCAGCCCCTGGAGCGAACGGGCATCACACTGACCATCAGCCAGGTCGCGGAGATTGACGTCACATTGAAGGTCAGCGCGGTGACCCAGACGATCGAGGTCAGCGGGCAAGCCCCTGTCCTACAGAGCCAGACGAACGACTTGGGCAGCACGATGTCCCTCCAGGCCTATCGCGCTCTTCCCCTGTCGATCAACGGCGGGCGCGACATCATGGCTTTTGCTTTTGCCGTGACGCCCGGAGTTGAAGGGAACAGTTGGACCAGTTACATTGCCGGGACGCAGGCGTTCAGCAGTGAAGTGCTGATCGACGGCACGCTCGCGCAGGAGTCGGAAACCGGGCAACTCCTGGAGAGCGAACCTCCCATGGAAGCCGTGGAGGAGTTCCGTGTGGACACCGGCGGCACGAGTGGCCCCGCCGCCATGTATACGGGGGGCGGCACTTTCATGTTCACCTTGAAGTCTGGAACGAACAAGTTCCACGGCAGCGCGGTAACCTTTTGGCAGAATGAAGCCCTGAATGCCAACTCCTGGACGAACGATTACAACGCCGCAGCGAATCCGTCCGAACCAGAGGCGTTCCGGAAACCGCGCAGCCGGGACTCCGATTACGCTTTCAGCGCCGGAGGGCCCATCATCAAGGACAAGACGTTCATCTTCGGCGCGTTCGAGCAATTTCGGATGACCAACTACACCATGGGCGGAAACACCCTCAACGTGCCTACGGCGGACTTCCTGAACGGTAATTTCAGTGCGCTTCTGGACACCAGCACCCAGCTTGGAACCGACGCCGGGGGCAACCCCATCTATAAGGGAGCGATCATCGATCCGACCACTCATCTGGTATTTCCCAATAACACGATCCCCAAGCCGTTCAGCAAAGTCGCGCAGCAGATCATTCCCTTGTTCCAGCAGTACTACGCGCCTCTGGCTCCGGGCCTAAAAAATAACGACGGCATTACGGTGAACAACAACCCCTGGTTCCACCAGACGCAGTTCAGTGTGAAAGTGGACCACAACTTTTCGCAAAAAAACCGCTTGGCCAGTTCCTTCATCTGGACGCAGCGGCCGCGGATTCTGGACGACCAGGGGGGCATCTGGTCCACGGTGGACCCGGATGGAGGGCCACTTTCCCACGCCCGGTTCCAAAAGGTCAGCGACCGCAAGTTCCGGCTTAGTGACACCCACAACTTCACGCCCAGCATCCTGAGCGTCACGAGCTTCACGGTCGAGCACTTCCGCAATCCCAGCATAGCGACCTCCGCCGGCGGTAACTGGCCGTCCAAGCTGGGCTTCGGCGACACGGGAGCCGGCAACTTCCCGCAGATCGGCTTTGGCAACAGCGTGAACGGGTACTCGGAAACCGGCATCGGCAATAGCGACTCGGGGTACTACACCTCGAACGTTCTAGTCGGTGACGAGCAGCTCACCTGGATCAAGGGACGTCATACGATTACCTTCGGTGGGGAGTTACGCGCTTTCCAGATCAACAGCCACGGCGGCACCCCGACCCTTAGCTTCAACTTCGGCAATAACCAGACCGGTGCTCCCACAGCGGCCTATAACACCCAGGTCGGGTTCGGCTTCGCCAGCTTCCTCCTGGGCGACGTCGGCAGCGCTTCCCAGGGAACTCCCTTCGACCTTTACGGCCGCCGGAAGTCGTTGTCGATTTTTGCCACAGACAGCTTCCGAGTCAGCAGCCGGCTGACCCTCAGTTACGGCCTCAACTGGAACCAGACGTATCCCTTCCACGAGAAGTACGGCCACTGGGCGAACTTCGACACCACGTACAAGGATCCCACGACCGGGGCTCCCGGTAACGTGGCTTATCTCCAGAACGGCAGTCAGACCTATGATGGATCCACCCGCTGGCAGGATTTCGCCCCGCACGTGGGATTCGCTTACAAAATCACCAACCGTGTCGTCGCGCGCGGCGCTTACAGCATGTATGATGTGCCGAATGGCGTCGATTATTGGAATGGTGTGCCTTACGGTTTTGCGCCCGGGTATTTCCCCACCAACCAGGTTCCGGCGACCACCAACTTCGCCCCAGCCTTTAACTGGGACAACGGCTATCCGGGCAAGAACGTCTCCGGAACGCTCAATCCGAACTATCTCAATTGGACTATGGTCACGATGTCCCCGCAGGAGTTGCGCCCGGGCGTCACCAACCAATGGAATGGCGGCGTAGATATACAACTCTCCGGGAACACTCGCCTCTCTCTCAACTACCTCGCCACCCGCGGAAACCACCTGCACGACGGCTCGCTACAGCAGGACCAGGGGCAGCTCAGCGCTTACACCAGCTTCATTCAGAAGGACGGGCCCGGGGCCCACGAATGGGACTGGGTCTGGGACCAGGCTTCGGCAGCGGCTGCCGGCGTTCCTTACCCCTACACCGGTTATTCGGGCTATGCCTTCGCCGCTTTGTCCCCGTTCCCGCAAATCTCGGGGAATTGGGACCAACTCTTTTACGTCGGTTCGCCAGTGGGGCGCTCGCAGTACGATTCCTTCCAGGCCGAAGTAGTGCATCGTACATCACATGGCCTGGTGGCGGACATGAGCTATACCTTGGCGCATCAGCGCGCCACCACCATTAACAATTTCCAGGAAAGCTGGGGCTCCTGGACAGATATCCAGAATTTGAGCGACTTGAGCTGGGCCGCCAACTACATTCAGCCGTACAACCAGAGCATTGTGAAAGGATACCTCCTCTATATATTGCCCTTCGGTAACGGCCGCCGTTTCCTGTCGGGCAAAGGCCGCTGGGTTAACGGCATGGTCGGCGACTGGACGTTTGGCACCACCCTCTACTACAGTACCGGCACACCGCTCAGCGTCTATTCCAACAACTGGTATCCCGGGCTTTCCTCGGCGATTTATCCGAACGTGGCTTCGGGAGCCGATCTGAGCCGTCACTTCGACGGGCCAAAACTCAACCCGAGCAATGGCGCGGATCCCGGCAACCGCTACTTTAATCCCGCGGGCTTCTCCAACCCCGCCTTTGGGGATTTTGGGAACTCCGGGCCGTACGTGGCCGGCCTGAACGGCTTCGGTACGGCCAGCGAGAATCTGTCCGCCTACAAGGACTTCAAAATCAAGGAGCGCATGAAGCTCCAGATTCGCGCCGAGTTCTTCAACGTCTTCAACCGGCACTACTTCGACAATCCCGACACCAACATTGCCAGCTCGACCTTTGGCAATGTCTTGAGTGTGGGGGGAACTCCTCGCGTCGGCCAACTGGGCGCGCGCTTTGAATGGTAACTGGCTCGCTTCGATGGGTCCGGGCAGCCCGCTTCGGCAGGCTGCCCGGGCTTTCTTCCTCACCGGCGCCGGCGGCTCGCCGCGCGGAGACTTCGTGCAACCGTTTCTCTGTTTAGCGCGGCTGGTCGCTTCGATCCAAGGAGAGATTCTTCATCGCGCGCAGGATGAAAGGCTGGCGCGCACGCCGCATACTGGGCGCGGTCGCCCTCTTGCCGAGTTGTGACTCCAGCCCTGTCCCTTCGACTTCTCAGTCATGCGGCAGATGCAATCCGTGCTTTTCAGGAAAGGAGAGATGACCAAGTGAACAGTACACAGCTCATGCTCGGAACGATCTCTGCTGGCATAGTTACTTTGGTTCTGCTGTTGGCACCCGCGTCCGTCGGGCAAAATCCGCCTGCCGTGCAGTCGGCCGGGACCTATTACGTCGATTCCGTCGGGGGGAATGATGACAACGCGGGCACGACCCCTGCGAATGCATGGAAGAGTTTGGCGAAGGTGAACGCCACAACTTTTCTTCCCGGGGATCGAATCCTCCTCAAGTCCGGATCATTGTGGAAAGGGCAACTGTGGCCCAAAGGTTCCGGAGTGGAAGGGCGCCCTATCACCGTGGACATGTACGGCGGCGGAGTCAAGCCTGTCATCCAGGGAGAGGGACTGGTCGAAGATGCCGTCTTGCTCAAGAACCAGGAGTACTGGGAAATCCAGAACCTCGAGATTACCAATGCCGGGTCCACTCCCTCGATTCGCCGCGGTGTGCACGTGGCGCTTGAAGACTATGGAGAGGCGCATCACGTTTATATTCGCTCGCTGACCATTCATGACGTCAATGGCTTAGATAAAGAAAAGGTCAACGGCGGAATTAACTACACCTGTTTGGGCGAGCAGAGGCCGAGCCGCTTTGTCAACCTGCGCATTGAGAACAATGAAATCTATCGCGTGGATCGCAGTGGTATTTTCGGCATGTCCGATCGGTGGGAGCGGTCGAAATGGTATCCGAGCCTCGGCGTGGCCGTGCGGGGAAATGTCCTCAACGATATCGGCGGAGACGGGATTGTGGTGGTGGCGACGGACGGCGCGGTGGTCGAACACAACGTTGTAGGGCATGCCAATCAAAGATCCGAAGGCTACAACGTTGCCATCTGGCCCTGGAGTGCTGACAACACGCTGATTCAGTATAACGAGGCCTATGGTACGAAGGGCCAGCGCGACGGGGAAGGGTTCGATTCCGATTGGAACAGCAAGAACACGGTCATCCAGTACAACTATAGCCATGACAACGACGGCGGCTTCCTGCTGATTTGCGACGACGGCGGACAAAAGCCGGAGACCAGCGCGGGGAATGTCGGCACGATCGTCCGTTACAACATCAGCGAAAACGACCGCACGCGCGGCATCAATATTGCCGGACCGGTGAAGAACAGCCTGATTTACAACAACACGATCCTCGTGGGGCCGGAGCACCAAGTGGATTTGTTGCTGCACTCCGATTGGAACGGGTGGGCGAAGGGAACGTATCTCTACAATAATATCTTTTGTGTTCAGGGAAGCGCGCAATTCTCTTACGGAATTTCCCGGGCCGCGAACGGCGCCTATGTTACTGCACTTGGTTTTGGACAGAGCAAGGACAATGTGTTTGATTCGAACGTTTATTACGGCCACGTTGCTGCTCCAGACGATCCCCATGCCCTGACGGCTGACCCGCAGTTTTCCGCGCCGGGCACGGGAGGCCCAGGCCGGGCGACGCTGCCGGGGTACCATCTTTTGCCAGGATCGCTTGCGCGCGGCACGGGAAAGCTTATCGAGAGGAACGGCGGCCGGGACTTTTGGGGGAATCTCGTACCTTCCTGCGGAAAGGCTGATCGCGGGGCCTCACAGTCGGACGACTGCCGTGACGCGAGCGCGCCACCGCCGAGGAATTAGAGGGAGAGTCCACAGATTTCGGAGGTTGCGCAGATATGCATAAGGGAAGGTTCACACGCCGCGAATTCCTTCAGACCAGCGCCCTGGTCGGGGTCGCGGCGGCGAGCGTCCGGCCCGCCGCGAATCCCCTCAACTTGGTCCCGTCTGAGCCGGGCAAGACGCCCAGCTACTGGTGCACGTGGGGTATTCAGAACTACAGCATGACGGACGTGGATGAGAACAGCCACTCGATGGTGGCGAATGATCTCACCGAGAAACTCGTCTTCGATGATCCGGGATGGGTCACTCACTACTTCGACAAGATCCGGAAGGACCTGTACATCGTCTTCGATCTCGGCTGGGAAGTTCCCGCCGGTTTGCAGTTCGATAGAGAACGCTGGAGGCTGGGAACGCAGGAACTTGCTGTGGACAAGTTCCCTTCCTGCACGGGCCTTCCCTTCGAGAGGCTGCGTAAACTGAACGACATGACGAGGCAGGCGGGCTGGCGGGGCGCAGGAATCTGGATCCCCGCCCAGGCCCCCGGCGACGGGAAAGACGGTCAGATGATGCCGCAGGACCGCCTTGAGGCTTATTTCCGTGAGCGGCGGGGCTGGTCGCGCGAAGCTGGAATCGGATACTGGAAAGTGGACTATGGAGCCCGTGCCGGCAATACCGCCTTCCGCCGCATGGTGTCGCGACTCGCCCATGAAACCCCGCCGGGAATAACCGTCGAGAACGCTCGCAACGTCGCCCCCGCTAACGACGAGGAGTCGTGGGAAAAGCTGGTTGCTCACCATACGGGAAGGTACCGCGCCTGGGACGACGGAAAGATTCTTGCTCAAGCCGCCGAGCTCATGGGCTTCAGTGACGTGCTGCGGACCTATGACGTCACTGCCTATCTCTCGATTCCCACGACGCTTGACAGGGTCGCGCAGGTGATCGTCGAAGCTTCCAAGAACCCATCTGCCGCTGGCCTTATTAATTGTGAGGACGAGCCTTATATCGCCGCGGTGCTTGGCTGCGCCACGGGCATCATGCGGCATCCCCTTTGGCAGGATATCCCGGGCAAGGCCTATGATCCCTACCAGATCCGCAGGCGGATTGACGAAACAGTCCGTGCCGTTCGCTGGCAGCGCATCGCGCCAGCCGTGTCCGTCAACGCCACTCAAGTGAAGCTTGATCAAAAGATCCTCTTGGACCACTGGACGTTTCAGCCCGGGCAAACCTGGGCGACCTGGCTGATAGGAAAGCCGGTGGTGCAGGGTGCGCCGGCACGCATCGCCCGGGGAATGGATCTGCCGGAGGTCAGCCTGTCCGGTGAGCCTCCGTTTGTCGTCGCGTCACGACATCCCAACGGCGCCGTGGCGGTCGCAACTCTGCCCAGGATCCAGACTGGAAAAGGGATTCATTTGCCGCTGGCGAAAGTTTCACTGGACATGGGTGATGCTGCCCGGCCGGTGGGCATCTTTGGCCGTTACCGAACCCTAAAGCTCAGGCTCTCTCGCGAGCTTGGCCAGCGGAGAGTTTGGGCGCAGGATCTGGCGGGCAATAAGGCGACGGACGTGACGGCGGAAGTTCAGAAGCAAGGCGCCTCGATCATCCTCAAGGGAGACCTGATCAACCGGGTGGGCCTTGCCGCCTCCAGCCCGGATGATGTGTCTAATCCCGGGTTGGTTCTGAAGGTCGCTTAGCTGGTAATGTACCGTCGCCATTATTGTGGTAGAGGCGGTTGTAAAACTCCGGACCCGTCTTCTGAAGTTCGGGAATCCGCGCACCGTTAACGAAATAGAGGTCGGGCAGGCCATCGCGGTTGTAATCGAACACCGCAACCCCTGCGACCATGGGTTTGATCTGGTACTTGTGGGGTGTGGCGCTGTTGTTGAGAACGAAGCGTACGCCGGACGACGGCGCTATGTTCCGGAACTCGATGGGCGCCACCCGCGGAGCAGGGAAGGGCGCGCTCGCATGGCGCGGCGCGGCGGCGGCAACCAGCCAGACGCATAGGGCCGAAGCCCACACGCCGTGCAGCCATCCTGGCAGGTTGAGAAACCGCGAGCTCATCGGATCAGAATCCACGCGCGAGGGGGGAATTGCCGGGCCACAACACCAATCAAAGCTGGCCTCCGATCAAAAGAGTGGCGGAGGGAGAGGGATTCGAACCCCCGAGCCCCTTGCGGGGCTAACGGTTTTCAAGACCGCCGGTTTCAACCACTCACCCATCCCTCCTCAATGACTCGCAGATGGTGTTTCTGACATTGTAGCGGAAACTGCTTATTTCTTCATTAAGTCCAGCGCCGCGCTGGTCATGGATTTCACCCCGGTGCGGAGTGTCGGTTCGGGAACCGGCGCCCACAAACTGGAGTGCAGTCCGGGCAGCGGCACGCCGGTGCTCCGACTCTCCGCAAGCCTCGCCGGATCCACGGCGCCCAAGGTGAACTGGCAAATCGGGATTTGACGATTTTCGAGACCGAAGCGGCAGAAATCCTCACTGGCCATGACCGCTGGCAGCTCCACAACGTTTTCCGGCCCCAATACTTTCTTAAAAACCTCCGCCAAGCGCAGCGTCAGTTGCGGGTCGTTGTAGGTCGCCGGGGTGTATTCACTCTCGCTGGCGGTCACAGTGGGAGCGCGCGATGCCGGAATGCCGTCCGCGGTGGCTATACCCTGGGCCATGCGCGCAAGCGCCGCCAGAATGTGCTGCCGCACCTCTTCCTTGTAAGTCCGGATGGTAAGCTGCAAATGGACTTCATCGGGAATAATGTTGTACCGGGTGCCTCCATGAATCGAACCGACCGTGACCACGACCGGATCGAAGGGCGAATTCTCCCGGCTCACAATGGTCTGTATCGCCAGGATGAACTGCGCTGCTTCCACGATGGGGTCTTTGGCCGCTTGCGGCGCTGACCCGTGGCCGCCGATGCCGCGGAGGGTAATATCAACGGCAGTCGAGCTGGCCAACGCGTAACCCGGCGTGTATCCGACCTTACCCGCCTCGACAGAGGGGGCATCGTGCAGCGCCAGGACATAATCCGGCCGCGGAAAGCGAGTGTAGAGACCATCGTCAAGCATTGCCTGCGCCCCGTTGATGGCTTCCTCCGCGGGCTGGGCCAGCATCACTAGCGTGCCGCGCCATTGGTCCTTCAATTCCACCAGCATTTTCGCTGTGCCCAGGAATGAGGTGATGTGAATGTCGTGCCCGCAGGCATGCATCACCCCTACATCCCGGCCGGCGTCATCTTTCGTCCGCACTTTGCTCGCGTAGGGCAATCCCGTCATCTCTTCCACGGGCAGAGCGTCGAGTTCGGTGCGAATGTAGAGCGTTGGGCCCTGGCCATTCTTCAGTTCGCCAATCACGCCATAGCCGACCCATTCCGGGTGTCCGGCGTATTTGGCGATGTGCTCCGTAACTGTATATCCCAGAGCGCGGAGTTCGCTGGCGACAAAGACCGAAGTTTTCTCTTCGTGATGGGAAAGCTCGGGCGTAGCGTGCAGCGACTTGTAAGTGGAAAGAAGTGACGGCATTTCGCGGTCAAGCAGGCCATCCAGCTTGGTCCGTTGACTGCGTGCGACCGGGACATTGAGGAACAGGCAGAAAATGGCAAGGCACAGAAAAGTAGTACGACGGCTCACAGAATCCTCCAGATTAACCGGTATTTCCATCTTAGCACCCGACTGCCCCACAGCACACAACCTTCGCGTGGTTCCAGCGCCCTACTCGTCCGTTGCCTGGGTCCAGCGGCTTAGCGAATTCATCGAGAATAAACGGTCATGGTAAGGAGGGGACACATCCACCCGCCGGAATGCGCTATACTCTTGTGCGATTTCTCGAGGAGGCTATTTTATGCGCCGTTGGCAATTCACTGTAATCCTATTGCTCTCGACCCTTGCGCTCGCTGCCGCGCCGGCCGAAGAACCGGTTCCATTGCAAGGCTTCTCTTCGAACGCCGCACGGGCGGAGCGAGAATGGGAAGGAAAGTTTCGCTCCATACCCTCTCCCGACAACCTACGTGATTACATGAAGCGTCTTTCCGCCCGCCCGCACCATGTAGGTTCACCGTATGACAAGGAGAACGCGGAATGGATTCTCTCCCGCTTCAAAGAGTGGGGCTGGGATGCGCACATTGAGAACTTCGAAGTGCTCTTCCCCACTCCTAAAGAACGGTTGGTTGAGCTGGTTGAGCCCACGAAGTTCACGGCCAAGCTGGAGGAGCCGACAGTCCCCGAGGACCCGACCTCCAACCAGCATGACGAGCAGCTACCGACTTACAATGCCTATTCGGCGGATGGGGACGTTACGGGGCCGCTGGTTTACGTCAATTACGGCGTACCCGCGGATTACGAGCAACTCGAGCGGCTGGGGATTTCCGTCAAAGGCGCCATTGTCATCGCTCGCTACGGGGGATCGTGGCGGGGGATCAAGCCGAAAGTAGGGGCAGAGCATGGGGCGGTGGGCTGCCTGATCTACTCCGATCCAAGCGGAGACGGTTATTTTCAAGGCGACGTTTTCCCCGCCGGAGCCTTTCGTCCCCGCGAGGGCGTGCAGCGCGGTAGCGTCATGGATGACACCCTCTATCCCGGCGATCCGCTCACGCCCGGCGTGGGCGCAACCAAGGACGCCAAGCGACTGCCGCTCGAGGACGTCCAGACCATAACCAAGATTCCCGTTCTCCCCATTTCTTACGGCGACGCGCAACCTTTGCTCGCGGCTCTTAAGGGGCCGATGGCGCCTGAGCACTGGCGCGGCGCGCTTCCCTTCCCTTATCACATCGGTCCCGGCCCCGCGAAGGTGCACCTGAAAGTCAAATCAAACTGGGATATCAAAACACTCTACGACGTGATTGCGCGGATTGACGGGTCCAAGTATCCCGACGAATGGGTGGTGCGCGGCAATCACCACGACGCCTGGGTGAACGGCGCCGAGGACCCCATCTCCGGCCTGGTCGCTGAACTCGAGGAAGCACGGGCCTTCGGCGAACTCTTGAATCAGGGTTGGAAGCCCACGCGAACCCTCATCTACTGCGCGTGGGATGGTGAAGAGCCGGCGCTTCTCGGCTCCACCGAATGGGCGGAGGAGCACGCGGACGAACTGAGCCGCCACGCGGTGGCTTACCTCAATTCAGACTCGAACGGCCGCGGCTATCTCTATGTGGGGGGATCACACTCACTCGAGAAATTCATCAACGGAGTGGCGCGCGACATCGAGGACCCGGAGAAGAAGATCAGCGTGTGGAAGCGCAGCCAGCTCAGGCGGATCGAGGACGCCCCCTCAGCGGAAGAGCGCCAGGAAGCGCGCGAGCGTCCCGACCTGCGGATTGGCGCCCTGGGCTCAGGCTCTGACTATGGTGCATTCGTCGATCATCTCGGCATCGCCTCGCTCAACCTCGGCTACGGCGGCGAAGATGGTGGCGGAATCTACCACTCCATTTACGATGACTTCTATTGGTATACGCACTTTGGCGATACTTCGTTTGTCTACGGGCGCGCCCTGGCCCAGACCGCTGGAACGGCGGTCATGCGCCTGGCGGATGCCGAGCTGTTGCCCTTCGACTTCTCTGACTTCGCCGACACCATTCACAAATACACGGACGACTTGAAGAAGCTTTTGAAAAGCAAGCAGGATGAAGTTCGGGAACGCAACAAAGAGATCGAGGAGGGAGTCTTCACGGCCACCGCTGACCCGCAAAAGAGCTTCGTTCCACCGAAACCGGAAGAGGTTCCGCCTTATTTGAACTTCGCTCCACTTGAGAACGCGACGGATGCGCTTACTCAGAGCGCTCAGCGCTACCGGAAGGCGGTTGAAAAAGCGAATGCCAATGGCGGCGCGGCGCTGGCCAGCGCTCCGTTAAGCCCGCTCAATGAGCTGCTCGTCCAGAGCGAGCAGAAGCTGACCAGCCCTGAGGGCCTGCCAGGACGCCCCTGGTACAGGCATGAAATCTATGCGCCCGGCGTATACACCGGCTATGGAGTCAAAACCATGCCCGTGGTTCGCGAATCCATCGAGCAGAAGAAATGGAAACAGGCCGACGAGGGGATCATCGAGGTAGGCAGAATTCTCGCGGCCGAGGCCGCACTTATAAACTCGGCAGCGGCGGAACTGGAGAAGGCGATAAAGTAGCCCGGCCACGCCTCGAGACGCAATTCCCTTTGCAGCGCCGGCGCCTACCCCGGTCCCGCGAGGCGGGATGGGTCTTGCCAGCATGGCGTGCCGCCGAGACGCACCATGACGCCCTTCGGCCACGCGCTCTCGGCGGCCCACGCCCCAACCGACCACCCTGGCGGTAGATGAACCTCGATGAGGTTGGGAAGTTATTCGGGATTCACCTCAATGGCATTCACAAACGCGTAGTTCTTTGCCGGCACGAAAGTCAATAAGAGCTTACCCTGAGGGCTCGGTTCAAGATTGTGGAAGGTCTTGACCAGCGCCCGATTGGCGCCCCCAGCCTCTTTGAAGATATCGAAGTTGTGCAGTATGCGCAGGCCGTTGCAATAGACGTCGAACAGGCGGCTTCCGACGCCTCCATAGCCGGGATTCTGTGGCCCGAAATAGGTTTCAGCAAAGTGTAAGGTTAGGGCGTACCGTCCGTTGGCGACGGGAATGGCGTAACTGAAATGTCCAAAACGCTCACCGTAATAAAGGCCAGGGTCCGCGGTTTGTTCCACAGGTGCGTTATGGAGGGTCAGTCGGCCCTGGCTCGCGTAGTGATCAGGACCCCAAACCCGGCCGCCGCGGTCGGTATACGAGTTGCTCTGAACCACGATGCGAACCGGGTGCATTTTCCCTGGTATCCCCGGTACGATCTCGAGAGCGTTCAAAATGGGTTCATCTTGCGGGGAACCCGCACCCTGGTACTTGGAGAATCGCAAGTGCAGTTTCCCGTCGGGAGCCGGGCTCACGTCGGTGAAGACGCGCTCATCGGCGGTGTTGTTGCGGCCGGCGTCGGCCAAGGGGTCGAATTCGCTGAGGATCGGCCTGCCATTCAATTCCACATTGAAAATGCGGCTGCTCTCACCCCCTCCGGCCACAGTGTACGGGCCGTAAATGGTCTCTGCAAAGTAGAGGTGCAATTCGTACACGCCGGGCTTCAGAGGGATGTCGTAGCCGAAGTCGCCGCAACGGTAGTTTTGATACATCGCCGCATCCAAGGTGCGATCGATAAACTGGGGCCGCCCGTTCAGCACCACGCCACCTGAGTAATAGCGGTCGGGACCCCACATCGCACCCGCGTGGTCAATGTACCCCTCCCGGGCGTAACCGGCGAGGATTCGTACTTCGCCGCTGCCCCTGGCAAAGGGAGCCGTACCCTCGTGGGAAGCCGTGCTCGCCATCGAGGTGGTGTTCAAGCCATTCCTTACTCTCAATTGCCTAAACAGAGCCGCAGCCGCGAGCCCAAGCACCAAAATGAGGATGAGGAACAAGGCAATGACCGCCCAACGCGGGCGCCGCTCACCTACCCATTCCAACCTCTTCTTCGATTCTGAACCCTCATCTGAGATAGCCTCTTCGGGCTGGGCAGTGCTTCTCCCCACTTCGCTCACCGCAAGTCGATCGTCAGTTCCCGCTGCCGGCAAGCGGCTGTTCCGCAGTTCGGGGCTGCCCGCTTCGTGGTTTCTGTGAGGAAGGAATTGTGGAATGTAACTTCCAGGTTGAAGACGGATGACGACCGGATCGTTGTTCCCTTCCGTCTCAAAGTATTTGTTCAGTTTCTCACGCAATCGGTGCAACTCGACACGAACGATAGAGTTGGTGGTTGGATCGAAGTCCGGAGGGCGACCGAGGGCCTCAACACCAATGTTGTACTCCTTGAGGTCCGCCGATTTGCCTTCCAAGTACTTCAAGCAGAGGAATTGGAGTAGCCGAGCCAGATTGGGTGACTTGGCAAAAGTCGTGGAGGAAAGAACGAACTTCAGTTCAGCGCGTTCTTGCTGGGCTTCTGGTAGGAGAGTCATGGGTTCCCAACTTTCGACCAAGACCCGCGCAGCCAAGTGCAGACAGACCGCGACTGCCAAACCCCGCAACGTCCATGGCAACCGCCTGATGGACAGGTTGCCAGCGCTCAGCCAGTCGCGCAAAATGCCGCACCGGTCGCGCAAAATGCCGCACGGGTCAGTATAGCACAGAAGTAACGCGCGTGACCTCCGCTACATTCACCGACACACCCAGCGCGTATGGCATTGAAAGGAGACGTGATAGCCATTTGTAACCGTTTACTAACCTAAATAAACTTGCAATGATTGGCACTGTAGATGTAATAAGGCATGTTGGCCCGGTGTAACTATAGTTTTTTGGCGCACGATTAGTTAAAACACGACAACCAGTTCGGCGCTCCTGCCGGGTCTTACTTTCGAAATTACTCTGCGTCCGGTCTCTGGGTCCGAAAGTCCTAACGCTTTGACGTACACTGAGGAGGAAATATGCTTGCCCATTATGGGGCGCAGCCTTCGCCGTCAAAGGCGGTGGCTACACCCGAGCTACGCTTTGTCTCGCAACCTCTCAAGATTAACCTAATCTCTGTCTCTCTGCGCTACTTAGCCGTTGTGCTCTTCTCTGCGACGTTAGTTCTGTCGCCATGCCGGGCGCAAGTCACCTCCGGTTCATTGGCGGGCATCGTCAGCGATCCCACCGGAGCGGTTGTTCCCGGCGCCAAGGTCGTATTAACCGACATCAACAAAGGTTACAACTACCCCACGACAACAGGTGCTACGGGTAGTTACCTCATCCCCAATCTTCTCCCCAGCACCTACAAGCTTACTGTGGAGAATCGGGGGTTCAAGACGTTCATCCAGGGCGGCATTTTTGTGGACGTCGGCACGAGGGTCCAAGTGGATGTTCGCCTGGAACTCGGAGCGACGACGCAGGCCATTGAGGTGGTCGGCGCCGCCCCACTCCTTGCCACCCGGGACGCCGTCACCGGCCAGGAAGTGGACCGAGCCTCGATTAATGACCTTCCCCTCTATGGCCGCGCTGTCTTCGACTTGGCGTTCCTGGCCCCCGGCATGATTCAGGCCCCGGGCGCCACGTTCGGTCCGGAAAACAACGGCAACAACTTCGTGTCCAACGGCGGGCGTAACGCCACGGCAGAAGTTTTGATCGATGGCATCGCAGCCACCAGTTACGAGCCGAACACAGGCATCAACACCCTGCTCTACACGCCTTCCGTGGACGCCGTGCAGGAATTCAAGATCATGCAGAACAACTACACGGCGGAGGAAGGTTTCACGGGCAACACCTACATCAACATGGTGCTCCGCTCGGGAACCAACGCTTTCCACGGGAGTGCCTGGGAATTCGTGCGCAACGACAAGCTGGATGCCAACAACTGGTTCAGCAACGCCTCCAATGGCAAGATTCCTCCCTTACGGCAGAACCAGTACGGCATCACCTTCGGCGGGCCCATAAAGAAAGACAAGACGTTCTTCTTTGTGGACTGGGAAGGCACGCGCTCGCACACCGGCGCCACCGCTTTCCAGGGTGTTCCTTCCGCCAACGAGAGAACGGGTGACTTTGGGGAAATTTGCACAAACCCAAGCCAAGGCAACTCATCGTTTGACGCGAACGGTATATGCAAGAACGATAGTTACCAGCTCTGGGATCCCTATTCCGGAGTCTACGTGGCCGGAACCGGGCGCGAACTGCAAACACCCATCCCATTCAACAGGTTGGACACATTCCAGAGTGCGGGCAACCCCAACCTCAGCGGCACGCCTTACCAACTCGCTGCCGTGCCCGGTAACCTGATCGACCCCGTGGCAGCTAAGATGATGCCGTATTTTCCCAAGCCCAACGTCAACGTGGGGACCTCGGCGTATAACCCTTACAACAACTGGGCTAGCTCCGGTTTCAACGCCGGTATCAACGATCAGTTCGACGTTCGAATCGATCATCGCTTCACCGACAGGACCACCTTCAACGTCCGCTACTCCGAAGCCCTGGGCACATATGAGAATTGGATATCCTACGGGAACGCGCTCGATCCCTTCACGCAGGGCCCTGGATTGGGCGGCTCACGTTCCGCGGCAATAAGCCTGAACCACACGTTTAGCCCCAACACGCTTCTCAACGTGTCGTTGGGCTTCACCCGTGGGCTTTCCGACACCCAAGGAATTGCCAAAGCCTTCCCCAGCTTCGACCCCGTTAAGAATCTCGGCCTTCCTCCTTACATCGAGACGGACGGGACCATCGCTGCGCCCGTCGTGGAAATTGGCAGCGGCTACGCGTCCGTATCGGGCGAGTCGCTCGGGCCTCAGGCTTGGTCGGTGTATAAGAATGGCAACCAGGTCTACCACTTGCTGTCGACCCTCACTCACATGAAGGGCCGGCACGAACTCAAGTTCGGCGGTGAGTGGCGTGTAAACCAGATGAACTGGTTTCAAGACGGGGTTCCCGGGGGGTTGGAGGTGTTCGACCAATACAGCACGTCCCAGTACCCCTGGTGGGGCGGCGGCGACGCCATGGCCAGCTTCCTGACGGGTACAGGGAGCCCCAACACCTGGGGCGAGTATGAGGTCTCTCCTCACTTCAGTACGCAGAACTACCGTTGGGGCGGGTTCGTCCAGGACAACTGGCGCGCTACCGACAAGCTCACCGTCAATGTTGGTCTGCGCTATGACCTGGAGATTCCCCGCACCGAGCGGTACAACCGCATGTCCTACATCGATCCCACGCAGTCGATCGCCATCCATCCCAAGGCGATAGATCCCACGACTTGGCCTTCGGCTCTTGGCGCCGTCCCCAACGTTACTTCACCGGTGGGTGGACTGGCGTTCGCGAGCAACTCGCAGCGCCATATCGTGAATACGAACTACAACAACTTCGGACCACGCCTTGGGCTAGCCTATAAGTTGCACAATAGCCTGGTTCTCCGCGCCGGGTACGGCTTATTCTATGACCCCACGCAATGGGGTACCACGGGCGCCGGACCTGTGGGGAATGAAGGCTTCGAGGCGGTCACGAACTGGCTGACAACCATGAACGGCGATGGGGTGACGCCTTGGGGACGCTTGAGCGATCCCTATCCGGGCGGGCCGATGCTCCCCACAGGGTCTTCGCTCGGCAACCTCACCAACCTCGGCCTCGGCATTAATGAACCGGAGCATGACGCGAACCTCTCACCCTATACGCAGACCTGGAGTGCGGGCGTGCAGTACCAACTGCCGGGGAACTGGCTAATCGATATGAACTATGTCGGCACCAAAGGCACGCACCTGTACTACCACGGCGCCGGTGTGATGCAATACTTCGGAACCTGGATTGAGCAGGAAGCCACAAACTCGGCTCTTCTCACTGCGCTGGGAACCTACGTGCCCAATCCGTACTACGGGGTCATCAACACACCCGGTTGTGGCATGTGCGGCCCCACGATTGCCGCGGGTCATCTCGCGTTGCCCTTCCCGCAGTTCTCCGGGGTCAGTCAGCCCAACGCTCCCTGGTCCAACTCCATCTACAACGCCTTCCAGTTGAAGATCGAGAAACGCATGTCGAATGGGCTAGCGATGCTGGTCACCTACACCAACTCCAAGTCCATCGACGACGCGTCCGTCTCCACCAGCACGGAATGGCTGGGCGGGTTCGGCGCGTTGAGAGATCCCAATAACCTGAAACTTGAGCGCTCACTTTCCGAGTGGGACATCCCGCAAGTGTTCCAATTCGGCTATCTCTGGCAACTCCCCTTCGGAAAAGGCAAGAAGTGGGGCGGGACCTGGAATTCCGTCGTGAACGGCGTCCTGGGTGGCTGGCAAACCAACGGCATTTGGCGCTTTGACAACGGCCAGCCCATCCATCTCGGCCTCAGCGGTGGGACGGCCCCGTGGGGTTACTCGGCTTTGGATCCCAACCAGACGGGTATCCTGACGGTCAACCCCAAGTCCAAATGGTTCGAGCCCAACGGCGGCGGCTACTTTGCAAACGCCGTCAGCGTGCTGTCCATGCCCGCGCTCTATACGATTGGCAACGCATCACGCATGGAGCCCAACGTGCGCCTGCCGGGGACCAAAAACGCGGCTCTCTCCTTGTTCAAGGAATTCTCCTTGAACAAACTGCGCGAAGGTTCGAAATTGGAGTTCCGGCTGGAAGCCTTCAACGCACTTAATCACCCGCAACTCGGTAACGTCAATACGACCTTTAACAGCAACGTGACCGCTGCGAACCCCACGGCGAGCGGCTTCGGGGACGTTCAGAGCCAAGCCAATTCACCTCGTGAAGTTCAACTTGCTCTGAAGCTCTATTTCTGAAGTCGTCCGATTGCGAGTCTCCAGGGAGGGGCGCCAGGTCCCTCCCTTTTTCATTGGCAAGGAAAACCAAGCGACACCCTCCGCGATTACGCTAGAATGGTGGCTGCCGGTTGGCGGGAAGGCTGCTCCGTCCAGCGGCCCTTCTGCTCGTGGGAACTTCGCAGCCCGACCGCGCGGCAGAGGTCGGAACTATGTCCTACCGCACGAACATCCTTGCTGCCCTGGTCATCCTCCTTCTTTCTTCGTTTTCGGCCCTGCTGGGGCAGAGCGCGGAGAATGAGCTTCCTCGCAACGTGCTCCAGCAGGCCGCCTCAGAATTCCAGACGGGAAAGGTGAGCGAAGCTGAACAGACCTTGCGCCGCGCCCTCAAACAAGCTCCGCGCGACCCCACCGCACTGGGCCTGTTGGGTGTTATCCTGGATGCCCAGAAGCGCTACGACGAGGCCGAGTCCGCTTACCAACAGGCCCTCGCGCTGGCCCCAGGGTCACCCGCGCTGCTGAACAACCTGGGCAACCATTACCTGGCGCAGGGCAAGACCGGGGAGGCGCGCGCGGCATACCTAAAGGTGGTATCTGCCGAGCCTCGTCACCCGAATGCCAATCTGCAATTGGCTCAGCTCAGTGTAGCCGCCAAGCAGGGCCCCGCCTCGCTCAAGTATCTCGACCACTTGCCGCCGGAAAACCAAGCCTCCCCTCCAGTGGCGATTCTGCGGGCGCGGGCGCTGAAATTGACCGGTCAGGATGAGGCCGCCGAACATCTCCTCGCCGAAGTCGAGAGAAAAGCCGACAACGACCCGCGCGTGGCCTTTTCAATTGGCATGGCCTTTGTCGACTGGCAGCGCTATGCCGACGCCGAGAACGCCTTTACCCGCGCCCTGGACGCTGATCCCACCAACTTCGACATCCTCTATAACCTCGGGCTGGCGGCGCAGCACGCCGGCCATTTCGATCGCGCCCGGGAGGTTTACCAGATCGCCCTCCGGCAGCGCCCCAACGATCCCGATTGCCTCTTCAACCTTGCAGCCATCTACACGCAAACAGGCCACACGGACGAGGCGATGGTGCCGCTAATGCAGGCACACAACGCGGCTCCTGAGCGCGCCGAAATTCTGTTCGCCCTGGCGCAGACCAGCCAGGACCTGGGCTTTTACGCCGACGCCGCTACCGCCATCGACCAGTATCTCAAGTTGAAACCCCACGATGACGTGGCCCGCCGCGAGCGCGGATTCTGCCTGATCCGTTCGGCGATGGTAGATCGGGGCCTTGAAGACCTCCGCTGGTACACACAAGAACACCCCAAGGACGCGCGGGGGCTTTACGAGCTGGCCATTGCCGAGACGATAGGCGAGTCGGTCCAGGCACTACAGCACCTCGACCAGGCGTTGGCCCTCGATCCCAAGTTCAATGTTGCCCGCTACGCTCGTGCCGTCCTCTACTACGACATGGGCAGAACCGAATCGTCCATTGCGGATCTGAGGCTCCTGCTGGCGACCGATCCAAATGACTTCCACTCTCTGGATGTCCTGGGCCAGGATTACATCCGCTTGGGGCAGCTTCTGGAAGCCGCCCAGGTCCTGGAGCGTGCTCTCAAACTCGCCCCCAAGGATGACAAGATCCTCACCCACTATGGCCGCGTTCTGACGCGCCTGGGCCGGAAGGAGGAAGCGGAAAAGGTCATAGCCGACTTCCGGGCTCTGGGCCCGGAGGAAGGACGGCGGCGGCCCTACGGTGGGCTGTTTGACTTCCTCAATCTCCCGCCGGAGCAGCAGTACGCCAAGTACATGGAAAACCTTCAGAGGACCATCACCACCTGGCCGGATGACCCCAGCCTGCGCGTGCAATTAGGCAAGACGCTTCTCCGGCAAGGGAAAACCGACGAGGCGATTGCAGCCTTTCGCGCCGTGCACAAACTGACTTCCAACCCTGACCTCCTGGACACCTGCGGAAAAGCGCTCTTCGACTTTGGGCAATACGCGGCGTCGCGGGAATTCCTGGAACCCGCGGTCGCTGCCAGTCCTTCTGCCGCCGACTTACGCCTGGACCTCGCCATCGCCGTCTTCCATTCCGCCAGCGCCGAGGAGGCGTTAAAGGTCCTGGACGAAACGCCTCTCCAGCAGCGCAAAGGTGACTACTTCCTGCTGCGCGCCCAAATTCTTGACACCATGCAGATGCCCGAAGCGGCCGCTGAGGCCTTGAACCGTGGTTTCGATGCCGCCCCGACGCGCGCCGACCTCTATTTTGAGGCCGCCCTGTTCCTGATCAAGCACAAGCAGTATCACCGGGCCATCCGGCTTCTCGATCAAGCCAGCCGCGCCCTCCCGGACGCGCCGGAACTGCAACTGACCGAGGCCATGGCCTACGAAATGGTCCAGCAAAACGAGGACTCCCTGCGAATCCTCACACAGCTCGAATCACGCTGGCCGGAGTGGAGTCTCCCCTACGAACTCCAGGGAATCTCCCTGGAGACCCGCGTGAGGTCGGCGCAGGCCAAGCCACTGCTCGAAACCGCCATTTCGCTGGGTGCCAGCGACCCCAACGTCTACTACTACCTCGCTTCTGCCATCACCCACGACCGCCCCGATGATATCGAAGCCGCCTACAAGGCTATTCAGAAGGCCGTGGAGCTCAACCCCAACGACGTTTATATTCAGTCTCTGGCTGGAAAGATTGCCTATCAACGGAAGGAATACCAAGCCGCGCTCGAACACCTGAGCGCCGCACTGCGCTTGTGGCCCGATATGGTGGAGGCGCGCCAGACCCTGGCCGGCGTTTACAGGGCGACAGGCGAGAAGGAGAAATCCATCGCTGAGCTGAAGGAAATCCTGCGCATCAAGCAGGAGAATCGCACCGCCGACCAGACGCCACCTTTCCCCATGGACAGCCTCCTGTTCAGCGTCCGGCCACCCGCGCCCTCGACGATGTGATTCTCCTCGATCTCCCTCTAACCGCGCTGCGCCAGGCTGCGGCCGGCCAGCGCCTACTCCCCGGTCAATTTCTGCGCTGCCCGAAGGTCGCCACTCCGCCAATGACATATTCCGTCTGGTCCCAGAGGAACGGGAATTTCGTCAGCTCCATGTCGTCGGGCTTCACCAGCGAGGCACCCGATATCACGCCACCTGGGATGCGCGACCAGCCCCAAAAGGGAATGAGGATCATCACCAGCACGCCCGTTCCCAGGCAGCAGCGGGGAAGCAACTCCGTCGGCGTATCCACACGAGGCGGCGAGACAAAACTACGGGGCACCCTCCATCGCGTCCCGGTAAGGCTGTTGCGACTCATACAACTTGATTCTGGTGTTCAGGGCTTCCACGAGCCGCCCGCGATGCTGCTGAGCAGCGAGGTCCAACGCCTTGCGTGCGGCTGCGATCGCCTCAGGGAACCTTCCAACCTCGGCGTAGGCCGCCGCCAGGGTATCGAGGTAGACGGGATTCCGCGCGCCCGAAAGTTGCACCGCGCGCTCGGCGAGTTTCACCATCGTCTTGCCCTCCCCAGAAAAGGAATGGCAATTGGCGCAGGTGACCATATCCTTCAGAACCACGCGGCTCTCTAAATCTCCGATGTTGCGCAGCCGCCACTGGATCAGTCGAATCGCGCTGGGGGCCAAAGGCTTGATGATCCCCCTCTCCGTTTCCGAGGGCATCAGCGGCACGTCGCGGTAAAAGATGGGTGCACCGACAGGGTCCTTGGACGTGTGGATTGTCACACGCCCGCGCGACACTGCATGCCTGGCGTCTTGCTCGCTGAATCCGCTGATGGTCACGACCGCCGCATCCGCCACGGAGTGTTTCTTGATCGCCTCCCAGACCCCGGCTGCGGGAATCCAGGTGTGCGCCGCGGCCTGTTCCGGCGTGAGCTTGGGCAATTCATTCGTCGGCGAGACAAGGCGTTGGTCAATCTCGCCGATGGCCATCCCCTCACCGGCGGATTGGGCGTGCATTCCTGCCGAGCCGTCGCTGAACACGATGTCAATCCGCCAGCGAGTGGTATTCTCCGCGGTGTCGCGCCAGATGAAGGTAGGTGAGGTGATCTCGGGAGGGAAAATCGATCCGTCGAGGGGATAGTCTATCGTGATCGAAGGCAGGTGCGCCGCCGGAAAACGACTTGTCCGTTCTTCGCTTGCCCCGCGGCACCCCTGTGGAGCACTGTCAACGTCGCCAGGATTGCAACGAAGATTAGCAGGGCGACTTTGGTCCGATTCGCTATGCCCACCCTCTCATGGTCCCTACTGGTGGACAGCACGGTTGGCGTGTGTGACACTGCGCCTGGAACGTATGGGTTTGGCCTCTCAACTGGAATTTCCATTTTACCCTGCCTGTGGCTCCTGGTTTACCTCCGTTCGTCTCCCAGTGTCAGCCCCATTAGAAATGTCCCCATTCTTCGCTCATCAGAAGTGTCCCCTCTAGCAACGCGAGAACGCCTCCCTATGTTTTCGAGCTCGTAACACTGCCCCATAAGTTTAAGCCCAAAACCTGTCTATGGGATGCTCCTTGACCGAGGTTCGATTATTTGTTCTGGTAGCCTGTCCGGGTTGGACGAACCTGGCGTATGATATGGCTTCCATGGCAACCGCCTGATGGACAGGTTGCCAGCGCTCAGCCAGTCGCGCAAAATGCCGCACCGGTCGCGCAAAATGCCGCACGGGTCAGTATAGCACAGAAGTAACGCGCGTGACCTCCGCTACATTCACCGACACACCCAGCGCGTATGGCATTGAAAGGAGACGTGATAGCCGTTTGTAACCGTTTACTAACCTAAATTGACTTGCAATGGTTGCACTATGGATGTAATAGTCTGTGGTCGCCCGGCGTGTTAATAGTTTCTTGGCGCACGATTAGTTAAAACACGACAACCAGTTCGGCGCTCCTGCCGGGTCTTACTTTTGAGTTTATTCTGCGTCTGGTCCTCGGTCACAAATCTTTACAGGAGGTCTGTGCAATGATGCATGACATATCGCATAGGGCGGCCCGTTTCTTGTGGCCGCCAGGATTGGCAACGGTATTGGGCTTGACGGCGATTTGCTTTCTACTCGCCCGACCGGCGCCAGCACAATTGTTCTTTGCGAGCCTTTCGGGAACGGTTGTGGACAACAGCGGCGCGGTAATACCTGGAGCAGAGGTCACGGTCAAGAACTCGGACTCCGGAACAACTCGAATCGTTAAAACGAACCAAGAGGGCTATTTTTCGCTAACGGAGATGCCGGCCGCCACCTACGAGGTTTCCGCTTTCTTGACCGGCTTCGACAAGTGGGTAGGCACGGGCATCGTCTTGAACGGTGGTGACAGCCGGACGATGACCATAACGCTCAAAGTGGCGTCGACCACCACGAAGGTTGAGGTGACTGAGAAGGTCACGGGAATAGCGACGGTGGACAACGGCGACAAGAGCGCCGTGATCTCCTCCAGTGACCTTCAGAACCTGTCGCTGGTGAGCCGGAACGCCACCGAGTTTATTAAGATTCTGCCCGGCGCGGCGATGCAGGCCAACGGGGGTACAAACAGGGCGTCCTACGTCGGTGAGACCATCGGCATCAACAACAGTTCCATCGGCGGGAACACCGGCGGCCTCAGCTCGGTCACCATCAACGGCCAATTTGTCGACATCACCCAGGACGGGCAGCACGTCTTTGATCCCGGTGCTTCGGGTGCTGCGACTCCGGTCAACCCGAATCCAGACATGATTTCGGAAGTTAAGGTTCTCAACGCGAGCTTTTCGGCCGAGAACGCCAAGGGGCCGGTGGTGGTCAACACGGTTACCAAGGGCGGCGGCAGCGGCTTCCATGGTGCGGCTTACATGTATGCTCGCAACTCGGCGATGAATGCCAACGACTCGTTCAACAACAGCGTTGGCGCGGCCAAGCCCCCAAGCTCCTACTACTATCCGGGTGGCAACATCGGGGGCCCGCTAATTATTCCCGGAACGGGTTTCAACAAGAGCCGGCAGAAAGTCTTCTTCTTTGAGGCTTACGAGAACTACCATCAGTTGCTCGATGGCGGCGTGGACCGCTCCTTCGTACCGACCGCGGCCATGCTGAACGGCGACTTCAGTGCGCTGTCCACCTATGGCAGCACGATTGGACGGCCAACCCTGGGGGTTGTTCCCACCGCGCCCTCCGCGGGCTCCTGGCTGGGGTTTACTCAGAGGGCAGCGGCTGGCTGCACCATTACCGGGGGCGTGCTCTCGTCATCCTGTATTGACCCGAACGCGCAGGCCTTGTTGAAGGCGTATAACCCTGCGCCCACCAACAACGATCCGCAGGACCACGGTGGCTTTAACTATATCCAATCGTTCTCGGTGCCCCAGAACTCCTACCAGAACGTCGTGCGCGGCGATTGGAATATCAGCACCAACACCCGGGCGTATGTCACTTGGAGCCGGCAACGCGAGGTCCAGAATCAACCGCTGGGTCTGTGGGCAGGGTCGGGTGCGGACTGGGCGGTTCCGGTGCCGACCAACATCATCGGAGCCAATGGCTCGGATTTTATCGCGGTCAGCTTGGTGCGCATCTTTTCGCCGACCATGACCAGCGAAACCAGGTACGGCTACACCAAAATCAACTTCCCCAACGCGCCGGCAGATCCCACGAAGCTGCTGCGCGCGGACATCCCCGGTTTCAGCTTGAAGGGGATCTACGACAATCCAGAGGCGCCGGCGCTCCTGAGTTGGAGCAACTCGATCCCCAACCTCGGTGAGATCGGCCACGACTATCACCCCACGATGATCTGCTACAAGGGAATCCCCAGCGTGACGGAAAACTTGACCAAGGTGATCGGGACACACACCACCAAGTACGGCTTCTATTTCGAGCACGTCTACAACCGGCAGGACAACTGGGGGCAGTACATGGGGGTGCTCTATTACCAGCAATGGTCCAGTCCGACGGGCAACAACTATGCCGACGCCCTGATGGGCATAGGCCAAGGGAGTTACTACGAGCAGGGCCTGCCGCCTCCCTCCACCCTCGCGCAGAACATTACTGACTTCTACGCCCAGGACGACTGGAAGGTGAACCGTCGGCTTACGATCCAGTACGGTATGAGGTTCGAGCATTACGCCAAACCGTACGACGGAGATGGCATTGGTTTGGCCATCTTCGATTCCACCAAGTATAGCAACAATCTCGCCCAGTTTAACAATGGCAGTACGGGCGTATTGTGGAACTTTAATAACCCGGCGGTTCCCCTCTCCGGCGCCACCAGCCGGTTCCTCTTCCTCTCGCCCCGCTTGGGCGCCGCCTATGACGTGTTCGGCAATGGCAGAACGGTCATTCGGGGCGGCTGGGGCAAGTACCGCGCTTACGACTCGGTGCAAAGCGGCAATTACACCTCGCCGGTGGGCACCGCCATGGGTTCCGTGGGGTGGACATGCGGCGGAAACGATCCCCTCTGCCCCACTTGGGAGGCGATCGACAGCCACGCCCTGCCCGCGCCTAGCTTTGGCCGCGGGCCAATTGGGGCGGGCTCCACCGTCGCGGTATATAATCCGAACGACGATGAGCAGCCGCTGGTGACCAACTACGTCGTTTCCATCGACCAAAAGCTGCCAGGCAAACTGCTGCTCGAGGCGTCCTACGTCGGCAACCACACGGACTTCCTGCAAGTCCAACCCAACATCAACGCGATCCCGTTGGGTGGACTGTTCAAGCTAAGCTGCGACATCACGACCGCCGGCTGCCAGAACACCATCCGCCCTTACCAGAATTTCACACAATTGAACGAGAGCAATACCGCGGGCATTGCGCGCTACGACTCTCTTCAGGTGAGCTTGGTCCGCTACGTCGGCTTCCTCACCTTGAACGCCAATTACACTTGGTCTAAAGCGCTGGGCGATTACGGCAACTTCCCTACCGGCGCGATGGCTGACTATGGCCAGAACTACTACTATGGTGTCTCGCCCAACAATCGTGCGCAGGTTTTGAACCTGGCCTACGTCTTCAACCTTCCACGCCTTCACCAAGGCAACTTCTTGGCGAAAGGTGTGGTGAACGGCTGGCAGATTTCAGGCATCACGACCCTCCAAAGCGGTGCTAACCTGACCTCCCAGTCTTGGAACCTGAACTACTCGCGAGCCAACCTGACCCAGACGGTGGGTGGTGTCACCACGACTCTCGCCTATTACGACAACGTCCATCTGTTGGGGACTCCCGATTTTACCCTCCAGCCGCTGATTACCTGCAACCCCAAACAGGGCCTGGGGCCGCACCAGTACCTCAATCCGAATTGCTTTGCGCCAGCCCCGGCCAACGGCTACGGGACCGGTGGGATGCCTTACCTGGCGGGTCCGATGTTCTGGCAAAGCGACCTCTCGCTGATGAAGAACTTCAAGATCACGGAACGGCAGAACCTCCAGTTCCGTTTCGCAGCGTTCAACTTCATGAACCATGACCTGAGGTCGTTCACCAGCGGCGACAGCAACCTCCACGCGTCTTTCGATGCTCAGGGCAAACTGACGAATCCCAACTTCGGCGTTGCCCAATATATGTTCGGGCACCGGATCCTGGAAGTGGGAGTCAAGTACAGCTTCTAGTTCTAGATTGCGTCGGACTTGGAGTCTAGCATTCACCATGGGGTGGCCCGGAAGGGCCACCCCATTTTTCTGTAGGGCCGGGGTTGCCCATCGTTCGTCTAGTGGATGCGAAGCTCCGTATGCCCGCACAAGCTGTAGATATCCATTTCCGTTTTCCGGTTGCAGATTGGCCCGCGGGGTGCGGAGGCTGTGAAGACTGAACCCATAGGGCCAGAGACGCAACGCGGCGGAGCCGCAAAAGAAGGTCAAAATGCAAAAGGCAAAGCGCAAAACGCAAAGCCGGGTATGCCGCGCGGCGGAGCCGCAAAAGAAAATCAAAAGGCAGACGGCAAATGGCCAAGGGCAAAAGTGAAAAGCCCTTGCTGACGGTGATGGCTACCCGCTGGACCCATATAAGAAAACCAGCTAACAACGCGGCTCCGGCGGGCATGCCTGGAAAAAGCTTGCTAAAAAAACAAGAAATTACGGTATTACATGCAGAGGAGCACTTTCCCAGCGACGCAAAGCGGTGGCTCGCAAGGGGCCGCGCCGTGTATGATGGTGGCTATGCGCGCCCCGTTCTTCGTGCTCGCTTTCGTGCTCGCCGCTCTCCCCAGTTTGTGTCCCGCCGCACAAAAGGGCTTCGATCAGATTGCGCGCGATGCCGACACGGCCCGCACGGCGGATCGGATGCAGGACGCGATCCGGCTCTACCGCCAAGGTGTGGGTCTGCGCCCGTCCTGGCAAGACGGTTGGTGGTGGCTGGGAAGCCTGTACTACGAGCAAGATCGATTTCCCGAGGCACAAGCGGCGCTGGCGCGCTTTGTGGCTATGGCGCCGAAACCCGGGCCGGCTTACGCGTTTCTGGGTCTCTCGGAGTACGAGATGCACGACTACGCGCGCGCGATCGAGCACTTTCGGAAATGGGCGCTTCATGGCTCGCCGGGCACCGACGCGCTGCTTGACGTGGCGGGCTTTCACTGGGCACTTCTGCTGACCCGGGAGGGGCGCTTTGTTCACGCCCTCTACTTGCTCGCGGCCAAGGCGCAAAAGCGCGGCTACAGTCCGGCGCTGGCCGAGGCGATGGGTTTGGCCTCGCTCCGCATGGCGAGCCTGCCCGAGGAGTATCCGCCGGAGCGGCGGGAGATGGTCTGGCTGGCGGGGAAGGCGGCGTTTTACGCCTCCTTGCAGCCGCATGAGTTCGACCGCGCTGATGAATACGCGCGCTGGCTGTTGCTCCACTACAGCGAGGAACCCAACGTCCATTACTTCCGGGGCACGCTGTTTGACTTTCGTAAGATGCACGATGCGGCGAAGCAGGAATACCAGGAGGAACTGCGAATATCTCCCCAGCACGCTCCAGCCATGGTCGAACTCGCACGCACTTATCTCGTCGATCACAAGTTTGATGAGGCTGCGTCTTGGGCTAAAGGCGCCACCGAAATCGCGCCGGGGGATCCCGTAGCCCACTATGTCCTAGGCCGAGCCCTGCTCGCGACGGGGCATGTGGAGGAGAGCGCCCGGGAGCTGGAAATTGCTGTCCGCCGTGCGCCGGACAGCGCCCCGATTCGATTCCAACTGGCAACGGCATACGGGAAGTTGGGGCGGAAAAAGGAGGCCGAACGCGAATTCGCCGTGTTTGCTTCTCTTAAGAAGAAGCCTGAGGTACTGATTTCGCCAGCGGAAAGAGAAGAGCTTCAGGAAGAGCGGCCGGGGCAGTCGCAATGAGACCGCGCTTCACACTCTTGCTCCTGGCCTGGGCGGTGTGCTCGCCGCTTTGGCCGCTGCCCGCGCCCGTGCAAGCTCGAACAACCCTGCCTCAAACCGCCAGTTTCCAGCAACTGTCGCGGGCCGCGGAGCGAGCGCGTCAGGCAAACCGCGATGACGAGGCGATTCGGTTATACCAGCAGGCCCTGAAGATGAAGCCCGAGTGGGACGAGGGACTCTGGAACCTGAGCACCCTGCTCTACGAGAAGGAGAGATACGCCGAGGTGCGCGACCGGCTGCGCCGCTTCGTGGCCGACCAACCGAAGGCGGGTGCGGGCTGGGCGCTCCTGGGCCTGAGCGAGTTTCAGACCCGCGAGTACGCGCGTGCCCTGGACCACCTTCGGCAAGGCATGACCCTCGGCACGGGCGGCAGCCAGGGGATGGCGCGGTCCGTTTTCTATTACGCCGCGGTGTTGCTGACGCGATTCGAGAAGTACGACCAGAGCCAGAGTCTGCTTTTCGAAATGGCGCGCTCGGGACAGGCGGAGTCCTTCCTGGTGGAACCGGTCGGCCTGGCAGTGCTGCGGATGCCGCTCCTTCCCGAGGAAGTACCCTCGGACCGCCGCGAGATGGTCCGTCTGGCCGGCGAGGGGGCTTTCGCGTTCAACGATCAGCACCAGGACGACGCCGAGAAACTCTTCCGCCAGATGACCCTTGCCTTTCCCCATGAACCCGGCGTCCACTTTCTCTTCGGAACGTTCCTGATGAACGAGCGCCCCGAAGACGGGATTCGAGAGATGAAGCGCGAGCTTGAGATCTCGCCGTTTCACGTGCCGGCGCGCGTCCGATTGGCGGAAGAGTATGTGAAGGAAGGGCAGGTGGACCAGGCCTTGGCGCTCGCCGCCGAGGCCGTCAAGCTCGACTCCCAAGACGCCTCGACGCACCTGGCCCGGGGAGAAGCCCTCGTTGCCAAGGGGGACCTTCCCGCCGCCGTTCGCGAATTGGAGGCGGCGCGGGACCAGGCGCCCGAGATTGTCAAGATTCGCTGGGCTCTGTTTAGAGCCTATACCGCCTTGGGCCGGAGGGAGGATGCCGGCAAGGAAAAAGACGCCATCCAGAAACTCGCCCAGCCGGGGTCCCCGCCATGACCGCTGCCGGAGAGAGATCGAAACGTAGCCTGCTGCTGGTCCGGCGCCGGGCGCTGCTTTACGGCTTGCTGGGCGCGTCGGGCGCGGCCGCGCTCCTGTGGAAGCTCCCCGCCAGCGCGCTGCCCAGCCGCGCGCCGATTCACTTCGTTTTTCAGCCCATCGACTTCTCCCTGGACAGTTGCGAGACCCCGGAAAGGCACGCCCCGGAAACCATGGCGGGCGGGGTCGCGGTCTTCGACTACGACAATGACGGGAACCTGGACATCTTCTTCACCAACGGCGCCGATATTACCACCCTGCGCAAATCTTCGCCCCGATACCGGAACCGGCTCTTCCACAACAACGGGGATGGCGCCTTCACTGACGTCACGGAAAAGGCCGGGCTCGCCGGAACCGGGTACGATACCGGAGTGGCCATCGGGGACTACGATAACGACGGCTACGAGGACATCTTCGTGGGCGGCGTCCATCGCAACACCCTGTACCACAACAACGGCGACGGAACCTTTACCGACGTCACGGAAAAGGCCGGGCTGGCGCGTCTCGATAAAGAGTATGGGCCGCTCTGGTCGGTGGGCGCGGCGTGGGTGGATGTGAACAACGACGGCCTGCTGGACCTGTTCGTGGTGAACTACCTGAGCTGGGACGGCGCCAAGGAGCCGGACTGCCGTTACAACGGCAAGCCGGAATACTGTCACCCCAAGTTTTACAAGGAACTTCCCAACCAGTTGTTCCTCAACAAGGGAGACGGCACCTTCGTCGACATCTCAGCAGAATCGGGGATCCGGTCGCACCCAGGGAAAGGGATGGGCGTGGGTGTCGCCGACTACGACGGCGATGGCCTCGCCGACATCTTTGTCGCCAACGACAAGCTCTTCAACTTCCTGTTTCACAACAAGGGGAACGCCCGGTTTGAAGAGGTGGCGTTTGAGGCGGGTGTGGCCCTGCCCGAACACGGTAATCTGATTTCCAACATGGGCGTCGATTTTCGGGACATCAACAACGATGGCTGGCCCGACATCGCCATCGTGGCCCTGGCCAATGAGACCTTTCCGCTTTACCAGAACACCGGCAAAGGAGGGTTTGAGGAAATCACGGCGGAAAGTGGGATGACTTGGCTCTGCAATGCCATGTCCGGGTACAGCCCGAACATCGCCGATTTCGACAACGATGGATGGAAAGACCTCTTCGTCAGCCGAGGCGACGTGCAATCGCCGGCCATGGCCGATCGCGCTCATATCGACCAGCCCAACACGGTCTTCCGCAATACCGGGGATGGCAAATGGTCGGCGTTGACGGATGAGGCGGGCTTTGCCTCGCAACCCCCACGCCGCCACCGCGGCGCGGCGGTCGGGGACTTCAATCACGACGGCAAGCTCGACATCGTGGTGACGGCGCTCAGCGCGCCGGCGGAAATCTGGATGAATGACAGCCCGGGTGGCAATCATTGGCTGGAACTCAAGCTGGAAGGCACGAAGAGCAACCGTGACGCCATCGGGGCGCGAGTCCGAATTTCGGCCGCGGGGCACGCTCAGTTCAATCACGTGAGCACAGCCTCCGGCTACGCCTCCTCCAGCGCCGGCCCGGTTCACTTCGGGCTCGGTCCAGAGAAGATGGTGGACGAGATCGAGATCCGATGGCCGTCGGGAACCACGCAGGTGCTCAAGAATGTGCAAGCGGATCGAATTCTGCGGGTCAAGGAGCCCCGGTAGGGCTCACGGTTCGGGCCGGGGACCCTGCTGGCGAGCCTTTTGGTTGAGACGCAGCACGATCTGGCGCTCACGCTCTCCGTCCTGCTTGCGATTCAGCCGGTAGTAGAGCGCGGCAAGCTGCACGTGAACTTCTTGAAAGTCGGGAGATTCGCGCGCCACGCGTTCGAGGTCCTTTTGGGCCTCGTCCAGATGCCCCAGCGCGA
>Ga0208037_1000173_pt1 | contig 45102 bp, 32 predicted proteins | sample June2015DPH_13_1_3_FD_184710 | JGI IMG/M metagenome (GOLD analysis project Ga0208037, IMG submission 184710) | Peatland microbial communities from SPRUCE experiment site at the Marcell Experimental Forest, Minnesota, USA - June2015DPH_13_100... | ecosystem: Environmental > Terrestrial > Soil >...
TCCGACACCACTGTCGGGGAAGGGGACGCGTCCCCTTCCCCGACAGCCCATACGCACGGTCAGATCGACCAGGAAGTGTCAGGCATCCCCCTGGGCTAAAATGTCAGGAATCCACCCGACCGCACACACCAAATGTGTTCGCCTATAACTCTTTTGTTTTCTGTGACCATGTTAACGAGTCAGTTAAGTGAAATTGTCGGCGCGCCGACAATTTCATTCTTGTACGCGACAAAAATGTTGCACGAGCAACAGTCCGGCGGGGAGATCGGGGAGTTTTTGCTTTGGGGAGCCGGTTATGTCGGACATGAATGTCCGACCCCCTAAAGAGGAAGAGGAGTCCCGGCAGGGCGGGGGCGCAAGCCCGGCGAATATCCACACATTTCCATCCATGCGGGCACTTGGTGTACGATATCGGGCGCGTCGAGGGAGGGACTTATGGCCGTCACTTTTACGCTGAATGGAAAAGCCACCACCGTCAATGTGGATCCCCAGATGCCTCTTCTGTGGGTCCTGCGGGACACCCTGAATATGACCGGGACGAAGTTCGGTTGCGGCATGGCGCTGTGTGGCGCTTGTACCGTGCACATCGACGGCGAAACTGCGCGCTCGTGCATCACGCCCGTCTCCAGCGTGGAGGGAAAGAAGATCACCACGATCGAAGGTCTTTCCGCCGACGGCTCCCACCCCGTTCAGAAAGCGTGGATCGAAGAAGATGTGCCGCAATGCGGCTACTGCCAATCGGGACAGATCATGTCTGCCGTGGCATTGCTGGCAAAAAAATCGCGCCCTACGGATGCAGACATTGACGACGCCATGAACGGCAACCTCTGCCGCTGCGGCACGTATCAGCGCATTCGCAAAGCCATTCACCGCGCTGCGAGCCTGCAGGCCGGCGGCTAAGTTTGATTTGCACGGGCTTCCTCGATTCGCGCCGAAGATCTGGCCTGGCGGCGAAGCGGCATTTCGCGACAGAATAGGGCGTGCCTTCGATTGCTTTGCTCTTCGCCGGTCTTACTCTCCTCGTCTGGATTGTGCTGACGTTTTTTCGCGGAGCGTTCTGGCAACTCCGGGCGTTTGACGACGACATCGCTCCGCACGCATCGCCGCTGGTTTGGCCGCGCGTGCTGTGCGTTATGCCCGCGCGTAATGAAGCGGAAACCATTGCTCGCGTGGTTTCCTCGCTTGCGAAACAACAGTATCCCGGCGAGTTCCGCATGGTGGTTGTGGATGACCACAGCGAGGACGCGACGTCTGATCTGGCAAGAACCGCCGCACAAGAAGCGGGCGCCGCGGAACGCGTAAGGATCGTGCACGCGGAAACACTGCAAGGCGGATGGACCGGAAAGCTTTGGGCTTTGCAGCAAGGAATCGCGAGCAGCCAGCAGGACTCGCCCGACTATCTGTGGTTCACCGATGCCGACATCGAGCATGCGCCGGACACTTTGGTGCGCTTGGTGTCGCGCGCGGAGCAGCAGCGAGCGGACCTTGTGTCGCTGATGGTGCTCTTGCAGGCGAAAACGTTTCCAGAGCGCTTGCTGATTCCTCCCTTCCTGTACTTCTTCCTAATGCTGTATCCACCTCGGTGGATTGCGGACACAAAGGCGAAGATGGCGGGCGCGGCGGGCGGGTGCATTTTGCTGCGGCGAACGGCGCTGGAACGCATTGGCGGATTTGCGGCGATTCGCGCGGAAGTGATTGACGATTGTGCGCTGGCGCGCGCGGTGAAGCGCAACGGCGGCGCGATCTGGATGGGACTGACGCGGAAGAGCGTGAGCCTGCGCGCGTACCAAACGTTTGGCGAAATCCGCGACTTGATCGCGCGGACGGCGTTCACGCAGCTCAAGTACTCTTCTCTGCTGCTGCTCGGCACGCTTGCGGGAATGATGCTGACGTATCTTGCACCGCTTGTTTTGGCGTTCCACCCGCAATCCGTGGTCTGGCGGCTGGGTCTGGCGGCGTGGCTGCTGATGGCGGTGACGTACCTGCCCACGGTGCGGTTTTACGGGCTTTCGCCGCTGTGGGCGCCATTCCTTCCCGTTGCCGCAGCGTTTTATTCTTATGCGACGTGGCTTTCCGCGATGCGCTATTGGCGGGGCCGCGGAGGGCAATGGAAGGGACGCGCGCAAGCCAACAGGGCAGCGCGCCCGTAGAATCAGGTAGCGGGTCAGCCTCCGATTACGCGGCTGATCGCGAGATAGCCCACCGTTGGCAGTCCGGCGAGTCACAGGCGAAAGAGAGTGATCGGGGGGCCTTTGGTGATTTACTATTAAAGTAAAGTACAGTGCGGACAAGTAAATAGAACTTGACAATATCGGTTAATTAGAGCAAATTAGAAGTGGATCAAGGGTCCCTTCAGGTCTCGGAGACCGCAAGCGGTACCCTGAATCACTCCCTTGGCCGAGAAACCAGGGTGAACCCCATGTTTGTCCGCAAAGTAACCACAGTTCTGAAACCCGACAGCATTTCCAAATTCAGCCTCTTGATGGAGCAAGAAATCATACCCATGCTCCGCAAGCAAGCCGGATTCCAGGACGAACTCACCTTTTTTGCCCCCAGCGAAGACGCAGTCACGTCCATCAGCCTGTGGGACAAAGCATCGGACGCCGAAACCTACAGCCAGGGAACTTTTCCATCTGTTCTGAAACTGCTCGCAGCGCTCGTCGAAGGAACTCCCAAGGTCGACACCTACGAAGTTCTCAATTCCACGTTTCACAAGATCGTCGCCGCCGTCGCCGCTTAACTGCTGCATCCAGTTTCGTAAGAGGGGCAAGCCCAGTCTGCCTGAGTATTCACAAATCGACGGGGCAAAGAGGAATGTATGTATTTACTTGCATGGATTTTCATCGGCGTGCTGGTTGGCTGGGGAGCAGGAAGAATACTCCAGGGTAATGGCTATGGTCCGATCATGGACGTCGCCATGGGAATCGGCGGCGCCGTTGCCGGGGGATTCCTGATGCGCGCCGCAGGCTTCGGCGGCGTCGGTGGGACGATTGTTACAACCTTTGTTGCGGTGATTTGCGCTGCGCTTCTAACGGTCCTATTTGGCGTCGCGAACGGCCGCAGGATTTACGCCCGTCAACGCACCTAGCCGCGGCCCACTTCCGCCAGGCCACGAAAAAGGAGAGCATAACGAACCGAATGACACTGCCCAAAACAATTTCTGAAGGGAAAGACCCGGCAGTTGTCGACGTGCTCTACGCGCACGCGGAGATTGCCTTTTCCGTCCCCGAAGAAGTGGTTAGCCTCGATCCGGCGCCCGCGCAGCCGATGGTCGCAGAAAAAGTTGTTCCTCTATGGCCGATCCATCCACGGCCCATGCTGCCAAGCCGGGTCGCCATCATCGGGAATTACCTTCCCCGGCGCTGTGGCATCGCCACGTTTACAACGGATTTGTGCGACGCGCTTCATGCGGAATACGAAGCCACGGAGCTGTTGGCCTTGCCCGTCAACGATACGGAAGAAGGCTACAGCTACCCCGCGCGGATACGATTTGAGCTATCGCAGGATGAGTTGGCTTCGTACCGCCAGGCCGCGGATTTCCTGAATTTCAGCAACATTGATCTGGTTTGCGTGCAGCACGAATATGGGATTTTCGGCGGTCCAGCCGGCGCGCATATTCTGGAACTCCTGCGCCGCCTTCAGATGCCGATCGTTACCACCCTTCATACGGTGCTGCGCGAGCCCAATTTCGATCAGCGCATGGTCATGGAGGAAATTGCCGCGCTATCGGACCGCCTGATCGTGATGAGCCGCCAAGCGGCGGAAATCCTGCAGGAAGTATTCCAGGTCCCAAATTCCAAGATTGATTTGATCCCGCATGGCATTCCGGATTTGGCCTTCACGGACCCGCAGTTCTACAAGGAAACCTTTGGAACAGAAGGAAAAGATGTTTTGCTCACATTTGGATTGCTCTCGCCGAACAAGGGCATCGAAAACGTCATCAAAGCCCTGCCGGCTATCCTGTCAAAGCACAGCAACGTCGTTTACATGATTTCCGGTGTCACGCATCCGCATGTCCTCCGGCACGAGGGCGAAAAATACAGGCTGTACCTGCAACAGCTCGCGAAAGATCTCGGCGTGGAAGCCAACGTAATCTTTCGCAATCGTTTCGTGAGCCCGCAAGAATTGGTCGAGGTGATCGGCGCGGCGGACATTTACATCACGCCTTATAAACACAAGGGGCAAGTCGTTTCCGGGACGCTCGCGTATGCCTTAAGCGCGGGAAAGGCGATTATTTCCACCCCGTACTTGCATGCCACGGAATTGCTGGACGAGGGACGCGGCGTACTTGTTCCGTTCGATGATCCTCAGGCCCTGGCCGCGAAAACAATCGAACTGTTGGACAATGGCACCGCGCGCCACGCCATGCGCAAACGCGCCTACCTGTATACACGAGACATGGTCTGGAACCGCGTGGCCCAGCAGTACATGGGCAGCTTCGAGCGTGTTTACAACGAGCGCTTGCGCAATCCCCGCGCCACCTTTTCCGCCCAGAACACCGAAAAGGTTCTTGACCGCCTGCCGGCCGTAAAACTCGATCACTTGCATCGCATGACCGACCACACGGGAATCATTGAGCACGCCGTCTTCGTCGTCCCAAATTACCCGGAAGGTTACACTACCGATGACAACGCGCGCGCGCTCATCGTCGCCATTCTCCTGGAAGAATTTGCCGGCACCACTCCAACTGTCACCCTCGATCTCGCTTCGCGCTATCTTGCTTTTTTGTGGCTGGCTTTCGATCCCACAACCAAGAGGTTCCGAAATTGCCTGAGCTATGAGCGCCAGTGGCAGGAGGCGGAAGGCTCCGAAGACAGCCACGGGCGCGCCTTATGGGGCTTGGGTACCGTGCTTGGCCGTACCAAAGATGCTGGCCTCCGCGGCGCCGCGGGACGTTTGTTTGAGTTGGCCGTACCCGCCGCCGTCGAGTTTAAGAGTCCCCGGGCTTGCGCCTTCGCCCTGCTCGGCCTGCTGGAATATCTGGAATCGTTCCCCGGGGATCGCGCTGCGCTAAATGCCGCGGACGCGCTGGCAAATCGCCTGCTGGATTCCTACCGCGCCCACTCTTCTGCCGACTGGAAATGGTTTGAGGGTGTGCTTGCGTACTCGAACGCTCGCCTGCCGCAGGCGCTCATACGCGCGGGAAGACGCGGCGCCAACGAGGCCATGGTTTCCGCCGGACTGGAAGCGCTGGAATGGCTGGCGACGGTGCAGCGATGCGAAATAAAGGGGCACTTCGTTCCCATCGGGTCTCACGGCTGCTACTCGAAGCAAACGGAGAAGGCTCGCTTCGACCAGCAACCCGTGGAAGCCTGCGCCGCCGTTTCCGCTTTCCTGCAAGCCTATCGCGCAACCGGGAAGAGCCGCTGGCGCAAAGACGCGTGGACCGCTTTCAATTGGTTTCTCGGCGACAACGATTTGCAGGTGGCCCTCTACGATCCCAGCACCGGCGGGTGCCGCGACGGCCTGCATCCTGACCGCGCCAACGAGAATCAGGGCGCGGAATCGACGCTGTCCTTCCTGATGGCGCTTCTGGAAATGCGCAAATTGGAAGAAACGGATGCAACCGATAGCAAGCCCTGACCAACGGGCAATCCTTTTTTGCCGGGCCTGTTCCGCCAAAACGGCCCGGCACTCGCTGTCAAATTATTCCTGAGAGAGATAATGAACCAACACCACTCCCTGTTTACCCGGCACCCCGCGAATCCGATCCTGACTGCAAAAGACTGGCCCTATTCCATGAATAGTGTTTTCAATTCTGGCGCGACACTTTTGCCCGACGGCTCCACGCTTCTCCTGTGCCGCGTCGAGGATCGCCGCGGCCTCTCGCACTTGTGCGCTGCGCGCTCGGTAAACGGCGTCGATCAGTGGCACATCGATGAAAAGCCCACGCTCTTGCCCGAACCGGAGAAGTTCCCCGAAGAGTTGTGGGGCATTGAGGATCCCCGCATCACCTACATGCCGGAACTCGAGCAATATGCGATCGCCTACACCTCCTATTCCCGCGGCGGCCCGGGGGTATCTCTCGCGCTGACGAAAGACTTCCATGCCTACGAAAAACTTGGCGTCATCATGCCCCCCGACGATAAAGATGCCGCCCTGCTGCCCAGAAGAATCAACGGACGCTGGGCCTTGATTCATCGGCCCATGACACCTCTCGGAGCGCACATCTGGATTTCCTACTCGCCCGACTTGCGGCATTGGGGAAGCCACAAGCTCATGCTGGAATCTCGGCGCGGTGCGTGGTGGGATGCCAACAAGATTGGCATGTCACCGCCGCCCATCGAAACCCCGCGAGGCTGGCTGATGATCTATCACGGTATCCGGAGGACGCCATCAAGTTCCATCTATCGGCTTGGTCTGGCCCTCTTTGATCTTGAGCAGCCCGAAAGTTGTCTGATTCGTGGCGATTCCTGGATGTTCGCCCCAGAGGCGGACTACGAACGACATGGAGATGTTCAGGACGTGGTCTTCCCTTGCGGCTATACCGTGGCAAAGGATGGAGACACCATCAAACTTTACTATGGCGCCGCGGATTCAAGCATCGCCCTGGCACACGGCAGCATACGCGCTCTGTTGACCTGGCTGGATGCGCATGGCCATTCCAAAGAAGCTCACGAACGGCGGGACAGGCACAGCTACGGCTTTAGCGGGAAATATGGACCTACGACAAAGTCGCGCCAATCCTTATCAATTACGATAAGTTGCGCTCCCGTTTGATGCCGTACACTTACTCGCTTGCCTGGCGGGTTACCAGCCAGGACTACGCCATTCAGCGGCCGCTCGTGATGGATTGGCGTTCCGATCAGAAGACCTGGGACATCGGAGATGAATTCATGTTCGACCCTTCAATTCTGGTCAGTCCGGTAATGAAGTAAGGTGCGACAAAACGATCGGTCTACCTGCCCGCTTCCCCTGCGTGGTACGAGTTCTGGTCTGGCACACGTGTGGAAGGAGAGCGCGACGTGGAGGCTGAGGCACCGCTCGATCGTATACCGCTGTATGTTCGCGCCGGCTCCATTTTGCCGTTGGGTCCGGAGATCGAGTATGCAGACGAAAACTCCGATCCGATCGAACTGCGCATTTATCTTGGAGCTGACGGCAATTTCGACCTCTACGAAGACGAAGGCGATAATTACAACTACGAAAAGGGGGCTCACGGGATGATTCCAATTTACTGGGATGACCGTGAGCGTACGCTAACTCTTAAAGCGCGAGAGGGAAGTTTCTCTGGTATGCCTCCAAAGCACACCTTCCAGATTGTTCTAGTGCGGACCAGTCATGGTATGGGCGGGACTCCGACTGGTAAACCCGATGCGGTTTTGGTCTACGACGGAAGTGAGCAGCATCAGACGCTCCCATGACGCTTGCGCTGATTCGCGATTATCCTGTTCCGTTCTCCTCTCGTTGGAAGGGTGGCCGGTAGCCAATCGATCCGGGCCTTTCGCCAGCCATCAACGCGATTCCGGTCGTATCTTCGCGGACTCGGAGACTGACCCGATTAACCGATTAAGTGGAAGCATGCCGACGCTTAGAAGGCACGGGCTCTCGATCCGATTCACACCACGCAATCCAAATTCTCCTATTCAATCCACGGAACCACACAACTGCCCTTGTTCGGTACAGATGCATGCAAAAAAATCACTGCTTTTCGGCTGGTTTTGCTGAATAGTTTTTACCCAAAATGCAGCACAGGACCGGTTTTCTGCGAATGAAATGAATTGGTAACCTTCCGGTGCCCCAGGCCCCTTATCATCTGCGCGGGTAACCCATGCTCGGGACTTGCCCTCTTGATCTTTGGGCACGCCGGAGCAGGGAGCATGTGGGTCCACGGCCGGGTGTGTAGTGCGCTTTGAGCTCGACGGCTATTCTATCTGATTGTCGTTTGGAGGAAAGGTCGTCGAGCTGCGCAGGATCAAGTGCGTTCTAAGAATGTATTCTGTTCCATTTGGTGCAGGAGTTTCTCTCTTAACTTCTTTGAGGAGAGCGTTAAACGCGAGCGTTGCCAATTCCGTCTGAGACATTTGAACGGTGGTTAGCGGAGGAATCATGAAGTCTGCCAACCGGGTATCGTCAAACCCCACCACCGACAATTCCTGAGGCACCCCGATTCCCAAGTCGAACGCCTGCCTCATGACCCCAATGGCGGTCAGATCATTGGAGCAAAGAAGAGCCGTGGGGCGTTCCTGAAGCTTGGACAGCTGTTGAAGAGCGAACTTTCCGCCCTCTAGATGGTGGTCCCCCTCGACGATGAACTCCGGCCTCAGGGGCAAACCGATCTCACGCATCGACCCTTCAAACGCTTCTTTTCGCGCAATCGCGGACCTCAGTTTCAGGGGTCCACTCACGAAACCGATGCGTTTATGCCTCAAGGCTGCCAGATGTTGCACGGCCTGGCGAATACCATGGGAATAGTCGACGCGGATATTGCTGATGCGAGGAACCTTTGGGCCAACATCAATAAACACCAGGGGCAAATTCCGGAAACGGAGATGCTCCAGTAACTCGTCCTCCATACCGAAGGTGAGGATTGCGACGCCGTCTACTCGCCCTTCAATCATCCTGCGGACGGCAAGTTCCATGCGCTTGGGATCATGAATCGTCGAGGTCAGAAGAATCTCGTACTTTTGTTCGACAGCCAGGGTTTCAAAAGTTTGCACAATCTCCGGGAAAAAGGGGTTTGTGATTTCGGAAACGATCAATCCAAAAACATGGCTTCTTCCGGAGACCAAGGCGCGCGCTTGCCGGTTGGGGTAATACCCGAGTTCGGCAATCGCCTTCCAAACGCGTTTTGCCAATTGCGCATCGACGGTGGGCACTTGGTTGACCGTGCGCGACACCGTCGCAGTCGAGACCTTGGCCCGCTTGGCTACGTCACGAATGTCCACGAGTATTGTTCCGCCTTAGGAAATATAATCTAGCACAGTATACGTTATCCCGAGTCCTTTCCAGTTGAGTGGTCACATCATCCCACTTGCCAGCATGACGGGATTCTTCATGGCGGCCAGGTGAGTGCCCGAAAGCGGGAAAATGTCGATCCAACCGTCGTTGTCGAAGTCCAAAAAGGCGCAGCCGCAGCCTGTGGCTTCCAGAATGTATTTCTTGGTGTCCACGCTCCCGTAAATCACAGGGGCGCGAAGTCCGGCCTCAAAAGCGATGTCCACAAAGTGAGCATGGAAGGGGCGTCCAGAGGGGGCCGCTCTGGCCATTGCTTTGGCCGTGCGCCGGGACATGCCTTGTGCCCGGAGTGTCCGTTCGCCTGCCAGCGACAAAAGAGAACTCAATCAGAGTCGGACAAACTTGCGACGTGTGAGAGTCATTCTCCGGAACTTGGCCTCTGAACTGGAAGTCAGCGAATTAAAGCTTAATTATCGATCTCTCTAGTCCTTGGGTAAAGGATTACTCGAAATTTCGCCAGTGGAGGCTACGGTTGCGAGGGCTCGCTTGATGGAGCTCCCGCCTCAACCAATTTGTGACGGTTATGTTCAGTCTCTTTTTTCGTGGCTTCCACACGCAGTTCGGCCAGGCGCTTGAGCAAATCGGGGATCTCATTAGTGTTCCCCGTCTTCCGCAGGGTTTGGATCAGATGATACAAGGCTGTCTGATCCTTTGGATCGAGCTTCAGAATCTCCCGGCATTGGTCGATCGCTGCCTGAGTTTGCCCCGCCTGCAAGTAGAGTTTGGCAAGCACGTCTCGTGCCGGGACCAGGGTCGGCTGCAAGGCAACGGCTTTCTTAGCCGATCGAAGCGCGGTTTGAAAGTTCCGGCTTCCGGGTTCCTGTCCCATTTGGGTGAGAATGTCCGCCTGAAGATAGAGCAGGTAAGGATCATTCGGCTTACTGGCCAGTTTGGATTGCACGGTTCGCAGGGCTCGATCTGGATCGTTCGATTGGACCTGTTCCAATCCTTGCGCGGCGGAACCGATTCCCTGATTGGGTTCGAGTTGATCTGCTCGATCAAAGTCGTTCTCTGCCTCCTCGTACTTGGCCAGTTGTACGTAGAGGACGCCCCGCGCCACGTATAAGGGGGCGGACTTGGGTTCTGCTTTCAATCCAACATTCACCATGTCAATCCCCACTTGAAAAGACTGGTGGTCTATGGAAAGGACCGCAAAATCGAGGTACAGATCCACGTCGTGCGGGTCCATAACGATTGCCTGGCGAAGGGTGGTTACGCCTAGCAGAGTGTTCCCCTCCGCTTCATAAGCGGAAGAGGCAAGTTCAAGGGTCTTGACGTCGGGACTGTCTTTCTGAAGCAGGGGAGCGAGTGTCTCCAGCGCCTCCTTGGGCCGCTCGGTCGTTAGTTGGATGGCCGCCAATTGGCGGCGCGCATCGCTGTCTTCTGGGCTTAGTTCGAGAGCCCTCTGGTAGACCGAAATTGCTTTCTCCGGTTGCTCCAGTCTCAGAAGGCATGCACAGTATTCTTCCCGCGTTGCTGGTTGCGAATCAAGCAGGGGGCCGCTCGCGGCGAAATGCTCCACTGCCTGCGCGCAGTCGCCTTTCTTGTAGGCGAGAACGGCCAGCATGGCGTGACTTGTTGGATCGTTGGGCCGCAGCCGCAGCATGTGTTTCAAGAGAGGGACCGCATTCTGGCTGCCGGCGTCGTATTCGAGCTGCGCCGCACCTTCGAGGGCGGGGAGATATTCCGGGGAGATCTTCAAAGCTTTCTGATAAGCTCCGAGAGCCCCCTTAGTATCCCCTTTTCCGGAAAGTGCCAGCGCCTGCAGCGTCCACAATTTGGCGTTCTCAGGGGCTTGCTTGATCGCTGGTTGGAGTAATTCCAAGGCCTGATCGAAATCGTGGGCAGCCAGGGCCGATGCGATGGCTGCCGTACGATCTCGCTCGGTCTGACCGATAACCGCAGAGGAAACCGCCAGAACGACCCCCAGCAGACAGAATATTTTGCGAAGGTTCATATCTACATTATTATCGCGCGATGTTCCAAACTTGGAAATAGAGAAAACGATTGCTCATTGGGAAGAGCTGGCGCTACAATGCGCGGCATCGAGGGCTGATGAAGGTCCCTGCCGGAGAAATTGTCCCGAAACAGAGGATTGACACCAATTCCGGGCTAGGAGTATGTGCCACAGGAAATTTGGACCACAAGAACTTGAATGGCCGGATAATGACGTGCGAAATATCGCGCGGTGTAAAGAGTGAATTTTCGTTCTACGGGACAAACTCCTAGTTCCGGCAACTTGGTTCCTGACCTGCCATCGCCGAATAGGGGAGGAACACATTCTGAATTTGGAGAGCACGAGCCTCAATCTCCGAAATCAGATCGAGTCTGCGCTCGAAGGAAGAAGAGTTAACATGAAACAGAATGGAAATAAGCTGCCGCTGTTGAGCCTCGTTGCATTCGCCGTCGCGTTGCTGATCCCGTTGGGAGCGCGTAATGACACCCAGCCTCGCCTTCGCTATCCAGAAGAGGACATAGGCGCCGATTCTCTCCCCGCGCGGAAGAAGGCCCAGCTGGAGGCCGCAAAAAGCTTCAAAGTTTTCCATGACTTCCAATTTACAGACCGGCTGAAAGAAAGTGGTATCACTTTCGTGCATCACGCCGTGGACGACGCCACCAAGCACATGCGGAGGGGCCATTACGACCACGGGAGCGCGGTTGCTGTGGCCGACGTGGATGGAGACGGACTCTACGACATTTATTTTGTGAACCAGGCCGGCGGCAACGAACTCTGGAAAAACCTCGGTGGCGGCAAGTTCAAGAACATCACTCAGGAAGCGGGAGTTGCATTGCCGGGCCGGATCAGCGCGGGCGCGGCATTTGGCGACATCGACAACGACGGCAGCCAGGATCTTTTTGTGACTACCGTCCGCGGCGGAAACGTGCTCTTCAAGAATGATGGGCACGGCCACTTCCGGGATATCACTCAGGAAGCCGGGCTCGGGCTGTCGGCCCATTCTTCCGGCGCCTTCTTTTTCGATTACGACAACGATGGCTTGGTCGACCTGCTGGTCTGCAACGTGGGCAAGTACACGACCGATGAAAAGGGGCCGGACGGCGAATACATCAGCATCTACGACTCCTTCTCCGGCCATCTTTACGAGGATCGCTACGAATACCCCGTCCTTTATAAGAACATGGGGCATCACCACTTCAAGGACGTGACGGCCGAGGTTGGATTGCACCCGCACGGATGGTGCGGTGAGGCGGGTTTCGCCGATTTGAAAGGGGATGGTTGGCCTGGCATCTTCTTTTTGAACATGCAGGGACGCAGCCATTACTACGAAAACGTGGGCGGAAAGAAGTTTGTCGAGAAGACCGATGAGTACTTTCCCAAGACCTCGTGGGGCGCGATGGGCATCAAGTTCTTCGACTTTGACAATGATGGCCGCATGGATTTGTTCATCACCGATATGCACTCCGACATGAGCGACGAGCCAGGTCCAGAAAATGAAAAGCTGAAATCGAACGTTACCTGGGACGAAACCTATATTAATGGGAAAAAAGAAGATTTCATTTACGGCAACGCCCTCTATCACAACCTGGGGAACGGCAAATTCGAGGAAATCTCCGATCGCCTCGGGCTCGAAACCTATTGGCCGTGGGGACCGAGTGTCGGCGATCTCAACGCGGACGGCTGGGAGGACGTCTACATTCCCTCCGGCATGAGTTATCCCTATCGCTACGGCATAAACTCCCTGCTATTGAACGACCACGGCGAGAACTTCTTGCAGTCGGAATTCGTGCTGGGAATCGAACCCCGCAAGAAGTTGTACACGCCGTGGTTCGAAATCGACTGTTCGGATCCTCGGGAAGTCAAGGAGCAGGCTGAGCTGCACAGCAGAGTTTGTGTCGGCCACACCGGAAAGTCCATCGTCATGTCGCCGCGTTCCAGCCGCTCCGCCGTCATCTTCGACCTCGACAACGACGGCGATTTGGACATCGTGGTCAATGACTTCAATTCCGAACCGCAGGTGCTGGTCAGCAACCTGACGGAGCGAAAGAAGATTCACTGGCTCAAAATCGTCCTCCACGGCACGACCTCGAACCGCAATGGCCTCGGCGCCACCGTCCGTGTTTATGCCGGCGGCCACACTTATTTCAGGTATAACGACGGCAAGTCGGGTTATCTGGCGCAGAGCGTTCTGCCCCTGTATTTCGGCCTGGGCAACACGGCAAAGATCGATCGTGTGGAGGTCGACTGGCCTTCGCGCCGTAAACAGGTGTTGACAACGGGCCTGCAGGAAAACCAGACGCTCAGGATCACGGAACCAAAATAAACGAGCGACTTTCCGATTCCGGACATTCAACCGCGCGGGCAAGGTGGGCGACCTCTCAATAATCTCGCTTGACACCATTTAAGAGTTGGGCGTAGCATGCGTCCCAATGGACCGAGTAAACGTTTTCTCCGGCTTCGGCGGGTAAATGTTTACTCAATAGGGTGACTTTCAATAAGTTGGCGTGGTGGGTGCGCCACCCACACTAGGAGGCAACGTGGTAAGACATTGGGGTCGTTTCCTTTTTGTACTGCTTGTAGTTGGGCTTTCCTCAAGTATTTGTCTCGCTCAATACAGTAGCAGCGTTCAGGGAGTTATTACCGATTCGAGCGGAGCCGTGATTGCGGACGCTTCGATCGAGCTGCGCAACTTAGACACAGGAATCAAACTTTCAACCGCTACGAGCGGTTCTGGCAACTATAGCTTTACGAACTTGGCGCCCGGCCGCTATGTGGTCCGAGCACAGGCGAAGGGACTCCAGACGACGGAAGTGGACGTCACGCTTGGCACAGCCGAGACGCGAGGCATTAACGTCACCTTGCCGGTCGCTTCCGTGACTCAAACTACCGTAGTGACGGAGCAGGCCGAGCCCATCGACGCCGATGAGAGCCGGCTTCAGACCACCCTGGACGCTGAGACCACCAGGGAACTTCCGGAATTGAATCGGAATCTTTGGGATGTGCTCAGTGTCTCCCCCGGAATTGTGGGTACGGGCACGCGCGGCGCCGGAGCATCTCCGGGCGGCGGCTCAGACAACTTCGGCACGCAAACCCCCCAGATAAGCGCAAACGGGCGTAGCTATACCGGAAACACTGCCTTCGTTGACGGGATGAACGTAACGAGCCCTATCCAGAACGGCAACCTCATCCTGGCTCCGGTCCCGGATGCCGTTCAGGAAATATCCATGCAGGCGAACACCTGGGATGCGGAAAACGCCCTTGGCAGTTCCGTGGTTACTCAGATCACAACCAAGTCGGGCACTAACCAATTCCACGGCACGGGAAGCCTGCTGTACACGAATCAGGATCTCCAAGCGAACCCGGACTACTTCACACCTGTCCGCTTCCAGCGCAAGGATGTGTCAGCTACCGTCGGTGGGCCAATCATCAAGAACAAGCTCTTCTTCTTTGCCGATGTGGAAACATTGTGGTCAAAGACACCGACCTCCTCAAGTTTGGCGAGTTCCGGAACCACTACCACCTACTGGGAAACTTCCGCTTTCGATTCATGGGCGACCCAGAACTTTCCGAATACCGTCGGCACACAGGTCCTCAGCCTCTATCCGGCGTCCAATCTCTTGGTACCGACCGGCGGCACCGAGACAGCGGCGCAGGTTCTGAAGGTAACAACCTGCCCAGCGAGCGGGAATATCACAATTACCGGATCCATTGCCGTCCCTTGTACCCTGCCAGTCGTCCAATACGGGAGCTTTTCGGCGGCAAACGCTTACAATGGCACGCAGTATAACTTCCGCGGCGATTGGTATCCCACGGCCAAGGACCGCCTCTATCTGAGCTATTACAACGATTCGTTTGATCTCGCCCAGGCTGCCACTCGTGCGGCGCTAGATGCCGTGGACATTCAGCGGAATCGTTACGGTCAGATCGACTATACCCACACTTTCAATCCAAACGTGCTTGCCGAGGGCGGATTTGCGTTTGCCAGCGTCGGTGGCGCCAACGGCCAAAGCACCAATCTTAAGGTCCCCGTCATCGGCATCAATGATGGCACTCAGGGCTGGAACGTTGGCGGGGGCTGGGGGCCTGGCGAGTACCGCGGACCCAATTACAATTGGCGCGCGGTGTTGAGTTGGGTTCATGGCGCCCACACCTTCAAGTTTGGGTACAACGGCGACCACGCCATTGAACACGGCGACTTCACTCCGGACAACGTTCGGCCCAGCCTCTCCTTCAACACGTTGTTCGATTTGGTCCAGGACAACGTTTATAACTACTCCTTCGCCGCATACAATCCTTTGACGGGGGACGCCGGAAAGGTGATTTACGGCGGGCAGGAGAATCCTTTTGGCTTCTTCGCCCAGGACAACTGGAAGGTAAAGTCGAACCTTTCCGTGACGATCGCCTTGCGGTGGGATGACTTTACCAATCACACGGCTTGGGGCAACGCCGGCTTTCAGTTCTACAACATGACATTGGGCACTGGCAGCACTTTAAGCGAGCAGGTGGCGGACGCTACCGTCGGCAAAGTGAATGGCGTATTTTCCAACAGCCAGACCAACTACTGGAGTCCTCGCTTCGGCTTCGCCTGGGATCCCACCAAGACGGGCAAATGGAGCATCCGAGGCGGAATCGGCGTTTACCGTGACTGGGTCGCTCTCGGCCAAAGCGTGGATGAGATGCGCAACAACCCTCCAGGGCTTATCAGCCAGACTTTCCTAAGTAACTCGACCTACACTTCGTATGCTCCCATCGTAGGTCCCGCGACTCCCCTCGGCAACTATTTCACCTTGTCGAGCTCGGGCAGTTATCCCTTTAGTTTCGTCTTGCCGCCAATTACCCCCGGCAGCGTGAGTCCGGCTGGCGGACTCGTTGGCTCGACGCCAAACGTTACGGCTCTCGACCGGAACATGGTGCCACCTCTCGCCGTGAACTACGTCATCGGCGTGGAGCACCAGATTCCCTGGAAACTTGTGGTCGGGGCGAACTACTCTGGCTCACGTTCCTATGACGCGTTGACAGGTACGGATGTCAATCGCTTTGCCAGCGGTTTAGCTGACGGCACCCTCACCCGGTTGAATCCGAACTTTGGGGCCATCAACTACGTTACCAACAACAATCGTGCCACCTACAATGCCATGATCCTTTCACTTCGCGGGAATCCCACCAGTCATCTGAATTTCCAGGCGTCCTACACGCTCTCTCACGCCATGGACTTTCCCGAGGCCGGCACCCGGTTTGACCAGGATGGCGGCTTGGGTATTCCCGACCAAACTGCCTACTTCAATTACTTCGGAGACGCGAATTGGGATGTGCGTCACCGTTTCTCTCTCTCGGGCGTTTATACGCTGCCCGGATTCTCCAGCGGCTTTGCTAAAGTGCTGACAGCAGGGTGGTCCTTGAGCGGCGTCATCGTTGCCCAAACGGGCACCCCATTTTGGGTTGTTAACACGAGCCCCTCAGGGGATTACAATCATGACGGCAACAATTATGACATCCCCGACAGCCCCAGTTTCGGCTGCAATGTCTCTTACAACCGTTCGGCCTACAAGGCTGGCTTGTTTACCGCAGCCGATTTCCCGGTTCCCACGGCGGACACGGAAGGAACCGAACCGCGCAACTGCTACCGTAATCCCGGCATGTTCAACGTGGATGCGAGCGTGGCCAAGAACACTCACCTCAAGTGGCTGGGCGAAGCAGGCAATCTCCAATTGCGCTTCGACTTCCTGAACGTTTTCAACCACCCCAACCTTGGACCTGTCGATGGCAATATGGCTGACGGCACCTTCGGAAAGGTAACTTCCGCCCTGGGTGCCAGGCAGATTCAACTTATGGCCCGGATAGCTTTCTAACTTGCTGGCGGCGCCGGGAAATCACCCCCGGGGAGCGCGTTCTTCCCCTCTCCCGGCGCCCCTAGCGCATCGCCCGGACGGCGGCATCTCTCTGGATTCGGAGAGTCTAAGTCCGCCGATCTGGATTCAAGCAGGAATGTCCCATCTCGAATTTCGAGGAACGGGGCATTGTATTGTCAATTGACATGATGGCGAGGAATGTACTGAATTTAGAGACGTGATCGACGGCATGATCGCATAGGCGTTGCCCACGGCGGGAACAGAGGTTTCTGTTCTCATAGGAACAATGAACTTTGACCGGGAGACCAGAGAGCCGTGGGTTGGGATCGATGCATTCGCCACGCCACTCTCTGCAGATCCCACATTGAGCGAGCCCCAGAGGGACGCCGTTTGCTTGTCTTCCGGTAAGCCTCTTGACTTCGCATGAGTGCGGCTCACGGCCTCCCTTTGTTAGATCGCCAAGAGCACATCCAGTCTGCTTCAGTTTCTCCACAAAGGATTCAAGCCGCATTTCGCCTTCGACCAGTTCGTGCGTTTGGATAACGTACGCTATTTTTCGCACCTTTGAGGAGGAGTGGGTCTGGTTGGTAAAACTGGACTGCACCCTTGAAATGAGACAGCCGAGATGGGCACACTTTGCAGGGAAAGGACTGCAAAGTGAAGCGAAAGCGATACTAGGATCTGGCTATCCTGGTTCGAGTCCAGGCCTCCCAGCCAATCTCTTGGAATCAACTATATCCATCCCAAGACGAACAGTGATTCTCTAAGCCATCGTACTCGGGCCATGCGATTACTGCTTCAGGGAAGCCTGCACCTTGGCCCCATATTCCTTAGCCTTGGCCATGGCCGCAGACTCATCCACGGTAAGCAATTTCCCGTCCTTCAACAGCGTCTTTCCGCCTACCACAACGGTTTCCACCTCGCTGGCCTTCAGCGCGTAGACCACTTGCGAATAAACGTCGTACATGGGCACGGCATTAGGCACGTTCAAATTGAGCACCACCAGATCCGCCTTCTTTCCTGTTTCGAGCGAGCCAATTTCCTTTTCCATGTGTAGCGCGCGCGCTCCCTCAATCGTGGCCATTTCCAAAGCGCCCTTTGCTCCGAGCGCGCGGGGATCCACACGCGCCGTCTTCTGCAGCTTGGCGGCCAGGTCCATCTCTTCCATCATGTCCAGGTCGTTGTTGCTGCCTGCCGGGCCGTCCGTGCCGAGGCCCACGCGCATACCGGCGGCGCGTTCGTCCACCACCGGGGCCACGCCACTGGCCAGCATCATGTTGCTCGAAGGATTGTGGACGCAGCCGACCTGATGATCGGCCAAAATCTTCATATCCGCGTAGTCCACCCAGATGCAATGCGCCGCCAGAACGTCCGGTCCCAGGAAGCTGATGCGCTCCAGGTACTGCACGGGCGTGGCGCCGTTGTGCGCCAGGCTGTCCATTAATTCCTTTCTCATTTCCGCCACGTGAATCAGGATCGGAGCATGGTATTTTCGCGCCAGCGCCGCGGCATCCCGCAATGTCTTTTCGGAGCACGTATAAATGGAGTGGGGCGCCACGGCGGCATGAATGAGAGGATCACCCTGCCACTTCTTGATGAACTTTTCGCTGTACGCCGCCATCTCGGCTTCGCTCTTGTTGTCGGGGGCAGGGAAGTCGATCCAGGTTTCGCCAAGGAATCCGCGGAGTCCGGCCGCTTTTGTTTCCTCGGCAACGGCATCTTCAAAGTAGTACATGTCCGCAAACGTGGTCGTGCCGCTGCGAATCATCTCCGCCATCGCCAAGCGCGTGCCCCAGCGCACATAGTCTTCCGTGACGTTGCGCGCCTCGGCCGGGAAAATATATTTACGCAGCCAGTCATCCAGCGTGACATCGTCAATCAGGCCGCGCATCAGCACCATCGGCACATGTGTGTGCCCGTTGATGAATCCTGGCAGGATCAGCTTTCCCTTCGCGTCAATGATCTGTTTCGCGGTGTACATGTATTTGTCTTTGGCCGCAGGAGTCATTGGCTCAACCGCGACGATGGTGTCGCCTTGCACAACCACGATTCCGTTTTCGATGACATGACGCGGACCGTCCATTGTGACGACAGTGCCGCCCTCCACAACCAAATCCCAAAACGCGTCCTCCGCATACCCGCTCCCGCTCAGTTTCTGCCCAGAGTTCTTTTCTAACTGCCCAGCCGCTCCGCTGCAGAAAACCAACAGCATCAGATATAAGCAAGTCGCCTTGTTTCTCACTGCTTCCTCCGCATCGCGTGGATTTCTTTCGGCATCGGTTCCCTTACGGTAGTCTCTGACGACAATCGCCAAACGATCTCAACCCTTCCGCCCGCCAAAATTGTTAGCCCAGCTATAAATTCGATGAATCGAACGGCTTTGGAAACAGTGTGCGCATGGAGATGGTTTCTGTTTTGCCCTTCAAATTGGAAAGGATAACGGGCACATCCCCGCAAAATTCCCAGATCAGTTGGCGGCAGGCGCCGCAGGGTGGCGTCAGCGTGTCCGTGTCCGTCACCACGGCGATGGCATCGAAGCGCCGCTCCCCTTCGCTGATGGCCTTGAAAATTGCCACGCGTTCGGCGCAGATGGTCAATCCATAGGTGGCATTTTCCACATTACATCCGCCGAATATTTTTCCCGAGGGGGTATGGAGCGCCGCCCCCACCTTGAAATTGGAAAATTTTGCGTGGGCGTTTTCCCGGGCTTGTTTTGCAACAGAGATCAAAACGTCGTAGTCGGGCACGGTTCCCTCCAGAATCATTTTCCGTTAACCAGAATCATAGCGCGGAAGCGACGTCCGGAATCACGGCGCGCAGCAGCGCGATGAACTGGCCTTTCACGCGTTCCGCTGTTTGCAGAACTTCGTTGTGATCGAGCGGTTGATCGAGGATTCCAGCCGCCGCATTCGTTACGCAGGAAATTCCCAGCACGCGTATGCCGGAATGACGCGCTGCGATAACCTCCGGGACCGTGGACATCCCCACAAGATCGGCTCCGATGGTCTTCAGGTAGCGAATCTCCGCCGGAGTTTCGTAGCTCGGCCCGGCCAGCGCGGCATAGACGCCCTCGCCCAGTGCGATGCCGAGCCGGCGGCCTTCGGCAAGCGTCAGTTCCCGAAATCGCTTGTCATAGGCCCTGCTCATGTCCGGGAAGCGTGCGCCGAAATTCTCGTCGTTGGGGCCAGAGAGTGGGTTTACGCCCTGCAGATTGATGTGATCAGAAAGGACCACGAGCCGCCCTTGCGTGAATTCCTTTTTGATCCCACCCGCGGCATTCGTGAGAATTACCGCCTTTACGCCCATCCCGGCGAAAACGCGGATGGGGAAAGCGACATCCTTCACGGAGTAGCCTTCATAAAGGTGCACGCGACCCTGCATTGCGGCAACCTCGATGCCGTCCACCTTGCCAATCACCAACTGGCCCGCGTGGCCGATGGCCGTCGAGCGCGGGAAATTGGGAATCTTCGCGTAAGGAATCCGCACTGCGCTGGCGAACTCGTCCGCAAACGCGCCTAATCCGGAGCCCAGCACCACTGCGATTTTCGGCCGTAGCTTTGTTTGCTTCAGCAGGAATCGTGCCGCTGCTTCCGCGCGAATAAATTCTTCTCCGGGCTTGGCGGTTTTCCCCTTACTCAGAAGGCTCATGTGAGGATTCCCACGATGCAGGCAGACATGAGGTTGGCCATCGTTCCAGCGAGCATGGCGCGAATCCCGAATCTCGCCAACTGCCCGCGCTGTTCCGGCGCAAGCGCGCCAATCCCGCCGATCTGGATGCCGATGGAGCTGAAGTTGGCAAAGCCGCAAAGCGCAAAGGTCGCAATGGTAAAGGACCGCGGATCGAGCGAACCTCTCATTTGGCCAAGCTTTGCGAAGGCCACCACCTCATTGATGGTCATGCGCGTTCCCAGGAGATAGCCGATCTGGGGCGCATCTTTCCAGGGCACCCCAACGAGCCATGCGACCGGCGCAAAAATCCACCCGAAGAACTGCCCCAGGCTCGAGGGGAACCACGGAAAATGATGGACTGCCAGCCAGCCGTGCGCGCCTCCGATCAGGAAATCCACCAGCGCCAGCAACGCGATGAACGAGATCAGCATGGCGCCAACGTTAATCGCCAATTGCAGGCCGTCCGACGTGCCGCGAGAGATCGCGCCGAGAAAATTGGCTTCCTTCTCCATCTCGGGCATCTGCACGCGCCCGCCGGTGAGCGGCTGCTCCGTTTCCGGCACCAGCATTTTTGCCATCAGGAGCGTGCCCGGCGCGGTCATGATCACGGCGGTCAACAAGTGTTTTGCCTCCACGCCGGAAGCGATGTACGCCGCCATGATTCCGCCGGACACATGCGCCATGCCGCAGGTCATCACGCACATCAGTTCGGATTTCGTCAGCTTGTTCAGGAAGGGGCGTATGGTGAGCGGAGCCTCCGTCTGTCCCATAAAAATACTGGCGGCGATATCCAGCGACTCCGCGCCGCTGGCCCCCATAACCCGGGTCATCACCCAGGCAAAGGCGCGAATGAAGACCTGCATCACGCCAATGTGATAAAGAAACGCAAAGACGGCCGCAATGAAGATAATCGCGGGCAGCACCTGAAACGCGAAGATAAAACCGAACGAGGAAGTTTTCATGCCCAGGCCGCCGAAAACGAACGTGGATCCGGCGAAGGCGAAACTCAGCAGTTTGTTTACCGCGTCACCTAAGTACTGAAAGATGGCGCGGCCCACTGCAAATTTCAGCACAAACACGCCAAAGACAAGCTGGAGGCCCAGTCCCCATAGCACAGTTTTCAACCGGATGGCCTTGCGCGCCGTGCTGAAAAGATATGCCAGGCCAAGCAGGAACATCATGCCAAGCACTCCCGCGAATCTTTCCATTCTGTCTCCTTATGCGCTGAACCCCAGAAACTTAAACAGCAAACTTACGATCCGCCGAGAATTCTGCGGATCAGCGGGCGAGGAGCCGGAGCGGTCTCCCCAATCTCGAAGCTGGAGGCGATCATTTCCGTGGCTTCCGCGAGTTTCGTCTGCGAATTGTAGTGGATTGTGACCAGTTTTTCTCCAGCCGCCACGCGATCGCCGATGCGCTTGTGGAATTCCAGGCCGACGCCATGATCGATGGCATCTTCCTTCTTTTCGCGGCCGCCACCCAGCATGGCCAGCGCGATCCCGAATTGCAGGCAATCCGTGTCGCGGATGTATCCGTGCTTCGGGCTCGATATCTCCGCGCGATTTCGCGCCAGGGGAAGCAGGGAAGTGTCATCCACAACGCGAGCATCGCCGCCTTGCAGTTTGATTCCCTGGCGAAATTTTTCCAAGGCTTGCCCGGTGGCGATCATCTTCTCCGCAAGAGCGCGCCCGTCATCGACGGAGGCCGTGCGTTCGCCGAGGTAGAACATCCAGGCGGAGAGCTCCAGGCTGAGTTCGTGCAAATCGCTCGGGCCATTTCCCTTCAGTACATCAATCGATTCGATCACTTCGTGAGAATGACCTGCCATGCGCCCAAGCGGTTGCTCCATGTCGGTAATCAGCGCCACCGCTTTCTTGCCCATGCGTTGCGCGGTCTCCACCATCACTTCGGCAAGATGCACCGCGTCTTCTTCCCTGGGCATGAAGGCGCCCGATCCGGTCTTCACGTCCAGCACGAGCGCGTCAATGCCTTCGGCGAGTTTCTTGCTCATGATGGAAGCGCAGATGAGGCCAACATTTTCGACCGTGGAAGTGACGTCTCGGAGAGCGTAGATTTTCTTGTCAGCCGGAGCAATCTCCGCCGTCTGCCCGATGAGCGCCATGCCGCACTCGCGCAGCACGCGGCGAAATTCGCCTAGACTGAGCGCCGTGTTGAATCCCGGAATCGCTTCCAGTTTGTCCAGCGTCCCGCCGGTGTGGCCCAGCCCGCGGCCGCTGATCATCGGGACCGTGAGGCCGCCGGCCGCCACAATCGGGGCCACAATCAAGGAGGTCTTGTCGCCCACGCCGCCGGTGGAGTGCTTGTCCACCTTTTTGCCGGGAATGTCCGCGTGACTCACCACTTCACCGGAATACAGCATCACTTCCGTCAGGGCGGCCAACTCCGCACGGTTTAAGCCGCGAATCCATGCGGCCATCAGCCATGCGGCCATCTGATAGTCGGGGATGTCGCCTTTGGTGTAGCCGGAAATGAGGAACTGAATTTCTTCGAGGGTGTGTTCCCCGGAATCGCGTTTTTTTCGAATGAGGTCGACGGCGCGCATGCTGATGTAAAGGAAGTGCGAGCCTAACATCCGCGGAAATGGCCGTCAACGCGCTTGCCAACAAGGGAAGTTGGGATTTCTCATGAAATGCAACTTGTCTGTTCATCGGGCTCAGCAAAGCATTGTCATCCTGAGGCGATCCGATGAGGGTCGCCGAAGGACCTCAGGGCCGGAATCGTGAACGGGGCGCAAATTGAGATCCTTCGGAGCGCAAACGACGCACCCCTCAGGATGACATTGGGTGCTGCGTTTGAGTAACCGGGAAAATGTTCCTTTGAAAACTCCAGGATGCTGCCGTCAGTTTGCGCATCCCCGCGTTTCCCGGCGCACTTGCTCATTTCCGGCCGCTGGTATATTTTTCCGCGTGTTGCTGCAACAGGAGAACGAATGTCGCGAAAGCCGCGGATTGCCGTCGTCGGCAGTGCCAATGTTGATCTAACCACATTCAGTGATACGTTTCCGCGCCCTGGCGAAACCCTGTTCGGGAAGAGTTTCCATCTGGGCTTTGGCGGCAAGGGCGCGAATCAAGCGGTCGCCGCGCGCCTTTGCGGTGCGGACGTTGTGATGGTCGCCAACGTAGGCAACGACCTCTTTGGCCAGGCCACCGTGGACAATTTCACGAACATCGGTATCGATGCCTCTCGCGTGCGGATTGTTGACGGAGTTTCCAGCGGCGTTGCGCCCATTTTTGTCGAACCCAACGGCCAGAACCGCATCATTGTCGTGAAAGGCGCGAACGACACGTTGCAGCCCGCCGATGTGGACGCAGCCGCGGCCGCCCTGCGCGGCGTGGACACGATTGTGCTGCAATTTGAAATCCCGCTCGACACTGTCGCGTACACCGTGCAATTTGCGCGCAAGCATGGCATCCGCTGCATCGTCAATCCCGCCCCCGCACAACCCATCCGGGCGGACAGTCTCTGTGGGGCAGACTATTTCGTGCCTAATGAAAGCGAAGCCGAGTTGATCACCGGTCTGCCGGTACACTGCACCGATGACGCGAGAAAATGCGCCACCGCACTTCTTCAACTGGGCTTCCGCCGCGTTATTCTCACGCTGGGCGCGCGCGGATCGCTCCTGGCCACTGCGGAGGCCAGCGAACTTCTGCCGCCTTTTCCCGTGACGCCGACAGACACGACCGGCGCGGGCGACGCCTTCATCGGCAGCTTCGCTGTCTTTCTCGCCGAGGGTCTGCCGGAAAAAGACGCACTAACAAGGGCCAGCCTCTACGCCGCTCTTTCCACGATGCGCGTCGGCACACAGACTTCCTTCCACACTCGCGTAGAGTTCGAAGCAGAATGGACACGTCGCAACGGAAGACCGTAGTGGTTTGCGAATAGCACACACGCCGGATGTCGTTTCGGCGTGAACTCAGTCAAGGGTAATGCAATCCGGCAAGAAAGAACAGGCTGCGCCTGCGCGCGAAGCGATTGTCTTGCCCATGCGTGTATTAAATGCCTCTCATTTTATTTTTCGATACTAGCAGGTCGCCTGGTTGTTCAGGGCAGTCTCCCGTTTTTCATAGTCACCTTATTCTCCAAAATGTTTTGCAATTTCTTCCACAAGCTGCATTTTGTAAACGTCACTTTTAACTTGACACTTTCCCGAACGGAACACTAACCTACGTCAACTTTTGATTATTGGGGTGAACACTCTGAAAAGCGTCTCGTCCAAAAATCCTCCACTCAAGGAAGCGGGGGATAATACCGCTTTTCCCGATCTTGCCGAGTGTATCTCCAGGTTTACCTTCAAGCACTTAGCTGAAAGCGTTCGAGCCTTCCTCCAGCCGATGTTTCCCAGGACGGTCTGGGTCATTGGTTTGAGCCTCTCGACCGCCTGGAGAATGACGGCCGCTTCGCGTAGAGTGATCAAGGTCGAGCCGAATACCAGGTTTGCGCGAACGTGGACGAGGATAAGTTCTTGCATCTATTTGTATCTCGAATCAAGGGGAAGCAGTTCTGCTTTGAGTCTGGACGTTTGTGGTAACCGGGGTGCCGAAAGGAGTCTTGCTTATGAGGGGTAGATTGTTTTTTTCGTTGATCGCGTGTTTCGCCGTTCTGTGTTTTTCTCCGGCTTCACGTGGCCAGGCAACGGGCAGTTTTTCCGGGGCCGTCTTGGATACTTCGGGCGGCGCAATCTCCGGCGCCACCGTCACGGCCACTTCGCAGGGCACCGGTGTCTCGCGCCAGACAAAAACCGATGATGCCGGCCACTACCTTTTCCCCTTGCTCCCGATAGGTAACTATACTGTGCGCGCGGAATTCCAGGGCTTCCGCACCGGCGAAACAAAAGACCTGAGGCTTCAGGTTGACGAGGGCCGTGAAGTGGATTTCACCCTCTCGCCCTCCACGGTCTCTTCCCAAATCGAAGTCTCCGCCGCCGCCGTTGCCGTTGAGACTACCAACCCCTCTCTCGGGCAGGTTATCACCTCAGAGCAGGTGACGCAGCTGCCCCTGAACGGGCGCGATTTCGTGCAACTCGCTACGCTTACTCCTGGCACCACCCAGGAAACCAATAACAACAGCTTTTTCAACGGCGCCCCGAGCAGTGAAGTTTCCGCTCGCGGATCCTTCTCTCTCTCTGTCGGCGGTTCCCGCGCCAATAGCACGGATTGGCTTTTGGACGGCAATGACAATAACGAGCTGACTGCCGGCGGGATCGCCATTCTCTCTTCCATCGACTCCATTCAGGAGTTTAAGGTTCTCACGTACAACTACTCCGCGGAATACGGAACTCGCGGGGGACCCACGGTTCTGGTCACCACGAAATCGGGAGGAAACGATTTTCACGGCTCCCTGTTTGAATTTCTGCGTAATACCTCTCTGGACGCCAAGAGCTATTTCGCCATCCTGCCGGAAAAGTTCAATCTGAATCAGTTCGGCGGCTCCCTCGGCGGGCCCATTCGCAAGAACAAGACCTTCTTCTTCATTGATGGCGAACAAAAGTATCAGCGCAAGGGCATTACCTTCACGGGCTTGGTTCCCAGCGCTGCGATGCTCAATGGTGATTTCTCCAAGGATGCTCTGGGCAATGTGCGCCCCGTCGGCACCTCGACGCCTGACCCCGTTACTTTCCTGAGGGCCCTCGTCAATCCCAACATTCCCAATGTTCCAGAGGGACCCAGTATCTATTTTCAGTGCGATGGCAGCGGCAATCCTATGCCAGTGAATGCGAATGGAAGCCAAGCAGCCGGGACGCCCTGTAACAAGATCCCGGGACCCGGCATCACGGGGAACCAGCTCGCGAACGGCCTGTTCAATCCGATCGCGGTGAAAATGCTCGCTCTTTTCCCGACTCCGAACGTCACGGGCAACGATTCCTACAACTACGTCAATGAACCGATCCGTGATCTGAACGAAACCAAATTTGACGTTCGCTTGGATCACAACTTTACCGTCGCGGACACTGTATTTGCCCGCTTCAGCTACGACCAGGCCTTCTCTGCTGTTCCCGGTGGCTCCAACCCGCCGAGCTTTGCCGAGGCCAATCCCTTCGGCAGCTCTCAGGGAATCATCAACCACGGCAGGAACATCGCCCTCTCCGAGACGCACATTTTTTCGCCCACGACCGTCAACCAGGTCAGCGGTGGTTATAATCGCATTTTCGATTACATCACTTCGCAGGGTTATAGGAGTTGCCAATCCCAAATATTCCAGATTCCCGGCGCGAATCTCAACTGCAACGCCAGCAACGACTGTGTTGCGCCTTTTATCAGTTGCGGATTGACTTCCACCCAGTTTGACGGCGGCTACTGGTCCCTCGGCGACCGCGGCTTCGCGCCGTTCATCGGCGGCACCAACGTCTTTTCCATCAGCGACACGCTGGACCTGATTCGCGGCAGGCACGACATCAAGGTGGGCATGGGCATCCGCGCCAATCAGTTGAACACACAAACGGAAGGTTTCCAGGATGGCTATTGGATCATAACCGGTCTCTGGACCAACGATGCCGTGGCGGACTTCCTGCTCGGCCTGCCAAGCCTTGCGATTCACGATCAAACTTTCGGCGGCACCACCACCGGCCGCCGCTGGAAGATCTTCCGCCCGTTTGTTCAGGACGATTGGCGGATCACCCGCAGTCTTACTCTGAATCTGGGCTTCGCCTGGAATTTGACGACCCCAACCTCCGAAGTGGACAACCGCCAAGCGGACTTCAATCCTGCCACGGGAGAGTTCCTGACTCCCGGCGTAAACGCGGGCAAGTGGGCGGGCATTCAATTCGACAAAACCGCGCTCGAGCCCCGCATCGGGCTGGCCTGGAAGCCTTTTGGCAAGGACAACACCGCAATTCGCGCTGGTTATGCCATCTTCCATGACTCTTCGTGGAATCAGGGCTCGCAAGGCTTGTGGCAGAATCCGTCAACCTATGCGGAATCCGACGCCTTCGCCTTCGGAGGTAATTGCACATTTGCCACGGCCCTATGCGCCCAGGCGCCCTATAACCAACCTCCCTATACCTTGCCTCCCTATAACCTGGCCCCCACGGCGTTCAGCCTGTCCGATGGTTTCCAGACCTTTAGTGCTCCGCCACCGCAGGCAGATTTCACGGGGACGATTATTGCTCAGAACACCAACTTCAAGCTGGGCACCGTCCAGCAGTTCAACATCAACGTGGAGCGCCAGTTGCCTGGTCAGATTGTTCTCACCGCTGGTTATGCTGGGTCGCGCAGCGACCACATCCTGTTCTATGGAAATAACCTGAACGTCAGCACTCCCTTGGCTTGCGGGACCCCCGGGTACACGCTGGGGTGCGGACCAGGCGGAGCCTTCGTCCAGGCGCCCTATTACGGTACAGGATTCCAGTATTCCACCATTGCCAATGCAACCGATCAGGGCAATGCTCACTACAACGGTTTGCAGATTAAGGCGGAGACGAAAGGCTCCCACTACGGCATCTACGCTCTAATCAGCTATACCTACTCCCGCACTTACGATAACGGCCTAACCGACGGCTTGGGGAGTTCCATCGGAGCTACCTACTATCCGTTGACCGGCTGGCAAAAACTCGATTGGGCACTTTCCCAGATCAACCTGAACAACAACTTTTCCGCCAGCATCATCTACGACCTGCCCTTCGGCAAGGGGAAGCAATTTGGCCACGACTGGAACGGTCCCGTCAATGCGATCCTCGGGAACTGGCAGTTCACCCTCATTGAGAAAGTCACCTCTGGATTCCCTGTCTTTGTCGTGAACAGCGATAACACCACTGGCGTAAACTTCGAAAATAACGGAAACAGTTACAACCGTCCGGACCTGGTTGGCGATCCCAACAAGGGAGGGGCTGTAGCCTCCAATCCCGGTTGCACGGCCCCCGCGCAAGTGCATACGGTTGCGAATTGGTTCAATCCTTGCGCCTTTGCCTTCCCAGCTGCCGGCGAACTCGGCAACGCCTCGCGAACCCCGGTTAACGGTCCGGGCTTTGTCAACTCAGACTTCTCCGCCATCAAGCAGTTCATTCTCCCCTGGGAGCACGTGGGTCTGAATTTCCGGGCGGAGTTCTTCAACCTGTTCAATCATCCCCAATTCGCTCTCCCGGTTCCGGGATCGGGGTATGCTGACATCGCATCTGGCTCGGGTTTTGGCGCGGTTTCGTCTTCCGTCAACAACCCGCGCGTCCTGCAATTCGGACTCAAGCTGACCTTCTAGCCTACTGCACGGCTAGAGACGTTGCGAAAGAACCTCGAAATTGTCATTCCGAGCCCCGTTCATTTTTTGAACGGGGTTCGCAATCCGCTTCTTTCTCGCTTCTTTGTGAAAAGCAGATCCCTCGCGGCGCTCGGGATGACAATGTAGTGTCCGTTTCTGCGTGCTGTTGAGTTCAATCGCTGCGCAGAGCCGGCCCATCGCTTTGCCCTTGTGCCGGCCACTTTATGTCGACCCGAATAGACGCGGCAGAGTTTAATTCAATGACTGCAAATCGCACATCCTTCCGATGCTTCCTCAGCTTGCTTTGCTTGTTCGCCGTTTCGGCGCTCTGCACCTCCGCGCAGACGCGCCGCAAGGTCATCATCGATCAGGACGCCGCCGGCCCGGGCGGCACGGACATGCAGGCAATCCTCTCCCTGATCAACTCGCCCGAAACGGATGTCTTGGGAATCACCGTGCTCACCGGGGACGCCTGGCGCGATGAAGAAGTGCTCCACACTTTGCGCCTGATGGAGATCATCGGCCGCACGGACATCCCGGTTGTGCCTGGCGCCGTCTTCCCCCTGGTGAACAGCAGGGAATACATCGCCGCGTGGGAAACGCTGCACGGAAAGATCGTGTATCAAGGCGCTTGGAATTTCGCTAAAGGCTATCCAGTGCACGGCCCGTACGACATTCCGGCGATGCTTGAAGGAAAGCCCGCGATTCAGGCGGCCCAGGAAGATGCCGCTCATTTCCTGGTCCGCATGGTAAAGCAATACCCGCACGAGGTGACGATCTACGCGGCGGGTCCCATGACCGATCTGGCCACGGCCATTGCGCTCGATCCGAAATTCCCCGAGTTGAGCAAAGAGCTGATCCTCATGGCCGGAAGCATCAATCCGCAAACCGACGATCCTGAGTTTTCAGTGACCCCGGCCCGCGAGTTTAATTTCTGGATGGACCCGGAAGCGTCGCACGTCGTGCTGCACGCGCATTGGCCGCGCATCGCGCTCACCACGGTGGACATCTCCGTGAAGACGCGCATGGAAAAAGACTTGATCGAGCAGGTGCGCAAGAGCACCACGCCCGCCGCGCAATACGTCGCCAAATATGCCGAAGCCAATTATTTGTGGGATGAACTGGCGGCGGTCGCCTGGCTCGATCCATCCATCATCACGAAGTGGAAGAAACTCTACATTGATGTTGACGTGGATCATGGCGCGGGTTACGGAAACACGCTGGCATGGGCGCCGGGACTCCAGCCGGGAATGGGCGAAGCCCTCGTGGAAGTGCAGGACGCCCTGGATAAGCAGAAATTCTACAAGGAATATGTCGAGTTGTTGTCGCGGCCCACGCCCGGCGCGAAAAACCCAGCGGACAATTAGTATCGCGTCACATAGGGTTCGTTTCTCTTTCTTCAGGAGGCCGGAGCTTCAGCCCCGGCGTAAAGCATTTTCAAGCACCGGGCTTTAGCCCCTGAAGCGCATGCGCAGTAAGCGTCATTCCGGGCCAAATGGGTGTAAAATCCGCCTACAACTGGCTCAGGACGAATTGACGCGAAGCGCTCGCACAATCTTTTCAAGCCCACGATCCGAGTCAGCGTGAATGACATAGCCGAAAATGGACGAGAGGTAGGATGAGCGAAGACAAGCCGATGCGCCTCGAGATCAGGGACCGCAGGGGAAATCCGCTCGACACCGGCCCCGCGCGGGCCGCGATCGCCGTGTTGAATGGACGCCCGCTTGCGCCTAACCGCGGGACTTCGCTGAATCTGGATTGGCTGGAGCAGGTTCGCGTGAACACCAGCGCGGTCGAGCGCCGCGCGGCCACTTTGGTAACTCGCCGCACCGTGAAAAAGGACTGGCAAATCGCCTGGATGCTCCGCGCCATCACCTGCATGGACCTTACCACCTTGAGCGGCGACGACACCGAGGAGCGCGTCCGGCGTCTTTGCGCCAAGGCGCGGCAACCGATCCAGCGGGAAATCGTGGAGAAGCTGGGGATCGAGTCCCTGAACATTCACGTCGGCGCCGTCTGCGTGTATCACCATTTCGTCGAGACGGCAAAGAGCGCGCTGGAGGGAGCGAAAATTCCCGTGGCTGCGGTATCCGCGGGATTTCCGGCCGGGCTATCCCCGCTGGAGGAGCGCATCAATGAGATTCGCCGCTCGGTCGAGTCCGGCGCCGATGAGATTGACGTGGTGATTACGCGCGCGCATGCTTTCGGCGGTGAGTGGCAGAAGCTGTACGACGAAATTGTCGCGTTCAAGGATGCGTGCGGGCCGGCGCATCTCAAGGTGATTCTCGGAACGGGTGATCTATTGACTTTGCGCAATGTCGCTCGCGCCAGCCTCGTGGCGATGATGGCGGGTGCGGACTTCATCAAGACCTCAACGGGGAAAGAAAGCGTGAATGCCACACCGCCCGTCGGCTTGGTGATGACCAGGGCCATTCGCGAATACGCGGAAGAAACGGGCATGGCGGTGGGATTCAAGCCGGCCGGCGGAATTCGCACAGCAAAACAATCCGTGGAGTGGCTCTCCCTTATGAAAGAGGAGCTGGGCCATTCCTGGCTGGAGCCGCAGCTTTTCCGGATTGGCGCCAGCGGGATGCTGGGCGATATCGAACGTCAGTTGGAATTTCATGCGACCGGGAGATATTCGGCGGAGTATCGCCACCCGATGGCGTGACAACGAAAGAAACCAGGACGAACGCAATTTCCTGGAAAATGGAGGAGCGATGCCAAACAAACCTAGTGCTAGAGATGCGCAAGTGATACTTCAACTTTATGACCTGCGGCGGGAACCCGAAATGCGAAAGGCGCGCAACTGGTGGATGGCAGAGTTCTGGCCAGCCAGCGCGGATGATTTCTTGAAGGTGGCCTGGGCCATGGGCACGCAAGAAAACAACTGGCTGCGCCAGGTGGGAGGTTACTGGGGAATTGCCGCTTCGCTGGTGCTGCAAGGGGCGGTCAGTGAAGATCTATTCCTGCGGCCCGCGTTCAGCGGAGAGATGTTTGTGATGTTTGGGAAGGTGCACCCGTTCCTGAAGGAACTCCGGGAAAAGCTTGGCGATCCGGAAGCGTTCTTGGATATCGAGAAGGTGATTACGAATACGAAGTGGGGCCGGGAGCGGCTGAAATTCGTACTGAAGCGGCTGGAAACAATGCGCCAGAGGATGGCGAACAAGGCCTGAGCCGCGCCAGCACACTCGTATGAAAATTCGACCACAGAGGGCACAGAGAAGAAATGAGCGTGATTGAAAAATTCAAAACGATGGAATATGGGCCGGCCCCGGAAGATCCCAGAGAATCCCTGCAATGGCTCGACCGGCATCATCGGCGCTTCGGCCATTTCATCGGCGGAGCTTGGATGCTTCCAGCCGAAGGAAGCTACTTCGAGACCAGCGACCCTTCCACAGGAGAGAAGATCGCCGATGTAGCCCAAGGTAGCGCTACGGACATCGCTGCAGCAGTGAAGGCCGCGCGCAAAGCTCTGCCGGGCTGGCAAAAGCTTTCCGGACACGAGCGGGCGCGCTATCTCTACGCGGTGGCGCGTCATGTGCAAAAACACGCGCGGCGCCTGGCCGTGCTCGAAACCATCGACAACGGCAAACCCATCCGCGAGAGCCGCGACATCGATATTCCGTTGGTGGCGCGGCATTTCTATTACCACGCCGGCTGGGCGCAGCTTTGGGAAGAGGAGTTCCCGGGATACACACCCAGTGGCGTCATCGGCCAGATTATCCCCTGGAATTTTCCGCTGCTGATGCTGGCATGGAAAATTGCGCCCGCGCTGGCGACCGGAAACACCGTGGTGTTGAAGCCTGCCGAATACACTCCGCTTACAGCGCTGGCCTTTGCGGAGATCTGCACGGAAATCGGCTTGCCTCCCGGAGTGGTGAATATCGTCACCGGAGATGGCCAGACGGGCGAAGCGCTGGTGAGTCATCCGGACGTAAACAAGATTGCCTTCACGGGCTCGACGGAAGTGGGCCGGGCGATCCGCAGGGCGACCGCCAATTCGCACAAGCGCGTGTCGTTGGAGCTGGGAGGGAAGTCACCCTTCATCATTTTTGAAGACGCCGATGTGGATAGCGCCGTGGAAGGCCTGGTGGACGGCATCTGGCTCAATCAAGGGCAGGTCTGCTGCGCGGGCTCGCGGCTGCTGATGCAGGAAAGCATTGCGGAAAGGCTCACGCGAAAATTGCAAGCGCGGATGAGTTCGCTGCGCGTGGGAGCGCCCCTGGACAAGGCGATTGACATTGGCGCAATCGTAGCGCGGGTGCAATGGGAACGTATTGATCGTCTGGTGAAACAAGGAGTGGCGGAAGGCGCCACGTGCTGGCAGCCGGAAGTGGTAATGCCTTCGCGCGGCCTCTATTACAAACCGACGCTCCTGAGCAACGTTCATCCCACATCCATGGTGGCGCAACAGGAGATCTTTGGGCCGGTGCTCGCGGCGATGACATTCCGCACGCCGCGGGAAGCCGTGGAATTGGCCAACAACACGGTCTATGGACTTGCCGCGAGTGTGTGGAGTGAAAGTGTCCACGTGGCCCTGCACGTCGCCGCGCAGCTCAAGGCTGGCGTCGTGTGGGTGAACAGCACGAATTTGTTCGACGCGGCTTGCGGATTCGGCGGCTACCGGGAAAGCGGCTATGGCCGGGAGGGTGGCCGGGAAGGCCTGCTGGAGTACCTCGAGCCGGAGTGGTTCCGCAAAGCGCCGCCGATTCGCGCGAAAGCGGCGGCAAAGGGCGGCAAAACCGAGGTGGCCAACCCGGCGATCGACCGCACGGTGAAACTGTTTATTGGCGGTAAGCAGGTGCGGCCGGATTCGGGCTACGCGGTGGAGGTTCGCGGCAAGAATGGTGAGTTGCTCGGGGAATCGCCGCTGGGCAATCGCAAGGACATTCGCAACGCCGTGGAAGCTGCGCGCAAAGCAGAAACCTGGGCCAGAACGACGGCACACAACCGCGCGCAGGTGCTCTACTACCTGGCAGAAAACCTTTCGCAGCGCGGGAAAGAAATTACCGGCCGGCTTGCCGCAGCCGTGGGCAAGAAGCAGGCCGCGGATGAAGTGCGCATCAGCATCGAGCGGCTGTTCGCGTACGCAGCGTGGGCGGACAAGTACGAGGGCGCGGTGCACAACCCTCCGTTTCGCAACGTCGCCATCGCCATGAATGAACCGCTGGGCACGGTGGGTGTGATTTGTCCTACCCAGGCCCCTTTGCTGGGATTTTTCTCGCTGGTGCTGCCGCTGCTCAGCGCGGGAAACACCGTGGTTGCCGTGCCGTCGGAATCCTACCCACTGATCGCGGGAGATTTGTACCAGGTTTTTGAAACCAGCGATCTGCCGGCCGGCGCGGTGAATCTCGTGACCGGGCGCACGGCGGAGTTGCTAAAGGTCATGGCGGAACACGATGGCCTGGACGCCATCTGGTGTTATGGAGACGCCCAGATGTGTGCGGCGGCGAAGGCACTTTCCGTCGGTAACCTGAAGCAGGTCTGGAGCAATGAAGGCCGGGAATTAAACTTCTTCGGCCGCGGGCAAGGAGAAGGCCGCTGGTACCTTGAGCATGCCTATCAAGTGAAGAATATCTGGGTCCCCTACGGCGAATGATGGGCACGTAGTGTATATACCCTTCAGGGTGGAATTTGCCCCGCTTCGTTCACCACCGATTCCTCACTTGGACGCTTACCCTAACCCGGTTTTTTCACAAACTACGATTCATCCGATGTCCACGTTCAGCAAGCCATGCTCATCCTGAGGCGATCCGATGAGGTCCGGTGTCAGGACTCCGGTGGAGTCCACCGGACTCCCAAAACCGGAGATCGCCGAAGGACCTCAATCAAAATTGTGCACGGGGTGTCAGTTGAGATCTTTCGGCGCGCCACGACCAGCTCGGGATAAACGCCCGACGCGCCCCTCAAGACGGCAGGGCGTTGCGCAATTTGGATAAAATCAAAATAGTATCTCGTGAGAAAGGCCGGCTAAGGGTCTTCCCAGGGAATTTATCGTGTTGATGTGTAATATCCATAGCCATTTGCGCTCATAGAGACGGCCTGCGGCAGCCACCAAACCTTCCGCCATTTGCGCGAGCGAGACATTTGATAGCCAAGCCAATTGACCCCTGTTGCCAATGCAAAGCCGCAGGCGTAATAGGCTGGCGCCGGCAATTTCACGAAGGGCCTCGCGATTGGATCCGCTTCGGGATTTCCCAAATAAAACGCCGGGTATTTCTTTTTAAACTGCACGGCGTCAGCGGTCGCGTGCATGTCGAGTGCGGCCGCAGTGTAGGTGAGTGCGCTCAAGGACAACCACAGTCTTTTTGGAACCTGCAACCTAACCTCTTTTTTTACCGGTTTGGGGTCTTCCACCAATTTCTGGGCTTGTGCCCCAATGCCTGTGCTCATGGCTAAAAACATTAGAAGAGCAATCTTGCGCCGGACCCTCATTACACACTCCGAGGATTGATTCTTTTGGAGCCGTCAGAGGGAAGGTCTGATTGGCGAACGTCGCGGGAGGAGAGAGGTCTTTCCCCCGAAGAGCGCGACGACAGGGCCACGTGCAGCTTGGATACCAATCCCGGAGTTAGCGAGAAGCTTTCTAACAAATATTTGAATCTTCCACCCCGCCGGAATCGAGCAAAGCGCGACGGGGCAACAGGTGCCTTAAAGTAAAGCTTTCCCCTTGCCAATGATCGGTAACACCTCCGTTAGAAATGGCTTGAATCCATTTCGGAGACAGTTTCAAGGCGAGCAAATCCATCGTTCCGGGCAGACTTGGGATTCGATTCACCTGAGAAACATAGGTTTAGGAAAGGCGATGCGCTTGACTGCTGTGGGGGAGATGGAGTTTCTCTTTCTCGCGCGTGCCAAAAAGGAAACGAATTCCCATCTTGATGACGAGTTATCCGATCAGCCTGGAATGTCCTTATCAGTTCGTTCGATGGAAACTTTTCCGGCGGGCAGTTCGATCGCCAGCCCCGATGCCAAGTGCACGAGTTCTTCTCTCACTTCCGCGAGACATGTTTCTGGACAAGGCAGTACCCGAAGGTTGGCAAGCTTGCCTGCAATGTATTCGGTTATGAGAGTTCCGAAACCTTGAGGATAATGTGGCTTCAGGCCATGGCTTCAGCGGTCCAAGCAACGGCCGAAGCCATCCCCTTCGGATTTGGTTGTGCCGGGCATCCGCGAAGGACGCCCGGCGGGGATTTACTGCACGCTGTTGATGACGCCCACGCCGGTTGTTCCACTGGCCCCGGTCCCGGTCGTGAACGGCGAGCCGGCTACTGGAGTCAGGGTTACGGCGCCACCCGAAACAGCCACGGTGTAAACCGCAACGCCGCTAGGAGGCGTCGAGTTCGCCGCACCAACCAAGGCCACAAAGAGATACTTACCCGTTGGGTCGATGGTCACTTGGCCCGCGGCGGACGGCAGGGTCACCGCCGTCCCCGCAGTGAGGGTCGGCGTCGCGGGGTCGTAGGTGAAGAGGAACGGTGTGATCGTCTTTGCCGTGGCGTCGGTGACCACCACGAAGCGGTCGAGCGGATCGAACGCGATCGCGACAGGCAGCATCGCCCCGGGGATGCTGGTGCCCGAACCAATTTCGGCCAGCGCCCCGTCAGTTCCACCCCCCGCCGGAGAGATCGAGTACATATGGATTTTATTTGCAACAGAATCCACCGCCAGCAAGTACTGGCCGGAAGCGTCCACTGCCCCCATGGTCCAGTTTGTTCCAGGAAATGCGTTAAGTGTGCCTGGGGAGTAGAGCGTGCCATTATTCCCCAGCTCAATCGCCGTCACGGAACCGTTGGACGCCAGGGCGAAAACGAAGTTGGCCTGCGGATCGCTGACCAGCGCCTGAAGACCCGTCAGCGCGGGCTGCCCGGTCGCCGGGGCTGTCGACGTCAACGCCAGGCTATTCGTCGTGGGATTGTACGCGTAGCTGTGCACCAGTGCATTCGTTGTGTCGGCCACATACGCGAAGAGGCCGGAAGGATCGGCAATCACAGTGCCCGCAGCGCCCGCGGGCGTCAGACTGTATGGCGAACCCGCTAAGGCCGCGATAGCCGGGGTGTTTGCTGCGTTAAAGCCATATCCAGCAAGTTGCTTGCCGGAAGCACTTCCCGTAAAGAAAAGGCTGCCCGTCACGCTGGAACCAATCTGGGAGTTGCCGGCAACGCCCGCGTACGGAGCGTTCGCGTCCGCTGTAAGCACGCCGCTGGCAGCGGTGAACGCGGAGATGTCTCCCGTCGTCTTGTTGGCAGTTACGACTTCGGCCGGTGCCACTTGTGCGGCAGCGCTGCCGATATCGAAGGCCATAAAAAGTGGTGCTGCGCCAGTGCTGGCGGGAACCAGTGATGTCAACGCACCGGTCGAGCCAATCGTAAAGAGGGAAATGGTGTCGGAAAACTGGTTGTCAACCGCCAGTAGAGTCGAAGTTGGGTCGATGGCCATGCCGAAGGACGTATTGCCCGCGGGTATTGCACTTCCGATAGCCGCGCCAAATGCGCCTCCGGTGCCAACGTTGAAGGCATAGATGTTGCTCGGAACGACGTTATTATCCACGACGTAGATGTACTTACCGCTGGGATCAATAACGATGTTGGTCAGAAAGCCTGCGCCCGCAACCGGGGAGACGGTCCCAGGGGTGGATAGCTGTCCGTTACTGGTGATTTGGAAGCTCGAAACGTTGCCATCACCCGTGGGCACGTAGAGGTACGTGTTTGTCGGATCGATAGTGCCGTAGAACGGCGCCGGACCAAGGCTGCCTGCCGTGTAGGGTGCCGCCGCCGCATTATTGGCCACCAAAACGCCAGTTAGAGGCGTGATGGTGAAGCCGCTGATATCTGCGTCTCCACCATTGATCACATAAAGGTATGTGCCGGTATGGTCGACCAAAACATCCGACGGACCCGCACCCACAGGGTAGCCGGCGTTCGAATTGATGGATGAAAGAGATCCATCAGTCTGCTTTATGGTGAAGCCGTAAACCTTGTTGTCGTTGATGTTCACGACGTAGAGGAAGCTGCCGGATGGATCGATTACGCCTTTATCCGTGGCGTTCCCGCTGCCCGCCTGGGACGTGGCGCCCGTTGCGGTCAATGCTCCTGTGACCGGATTGATGTCATAAACATGCACACCACTGGCTCCATCGATGACGTACAGATACTTGCCAGACTGGTGCACGAGAGCCTGTTGAGGCCCGGCCTGCGTCGCGTACTTGGCCAGGAATGTCAACGCGCCACCCGCTGCATTCGCCCCATAGGCGGAAATCGTGCCACCCGTATCATTCACGATATAGGCGAACCGTGCCACCGCAGCCGTGATGCTGAGTGTGGCCGTTCCGGTTAGAGCGTTGGGAGCGGTTTCTTTCGCGGTCACGGTGCAACTTGCGCCTGCTCCAGAGGCTAGCGCCACCGCAAGACCCGTAGTGGTGCCGATCGTTGCCGTGTTTGCCGGTGTGCAGGAAATCGACCAACTCACCGGGCCCGATGGGGGTTGCGTCGAGCCATCACTCAAGACTTCGGTCGCGGCGAACTGAATCGTCTGGCCTGCTGCAATCGTTGCCGTCAGGGGTGCCACGGTCAGTTGCACCACTGTTGGTGGAGGGGTACCCACTGTCAAATAGGCGATGTTCGAGGTGACGCCCTCATAGGAGGCGGTGATCTGTGTGAGACCGGTGGCCACGGCAGTCGCCGTGCCATTGGTGGCGTCCTGCGTGCTGTCGATCATCGCGACCCCCATGTTGGATGACGCCTAGGTCGCCTTGAGGGTGATATCCTGCGGCGCGGTCAAGCTGCCATCGGGATTGATGATGATCGCCATGGCCGTAAAAGCCTGGGTTCCCGGAACAGTGATCGTCGGGAACGCCGGCGTCACCGCAATGGACTTAATCCCGCTTACCGAGAGCACTGCTAGCGACGACGTAATGCTTCCCAGTGACGCGGTAATGTTGGTCATACCCGCAGCCACAGCCGTGGCGACGCCGCCTGAAGTGATCGTCGCGACGCTGATACTCGATGACGCCCAGGTGATGCTGGCACCCGTAGTCAAATCTTTCGACGTTCCATTACTGTAGGTGCCGGTCACCTTAAATGTCTGCTGTTGTCCCACGCTGATTGAGGCGGTGCTCGGCGCGACGACCAGTTCTTTCAACTTCGGTGCGCCACTGCAGGCCGCCAATAGCAAAATGCACAGGAGCGATGCCACCCCCAATGCGGAACCACTGAGCTTTCTCATCATGACGCCTCCTCAGCGCAGGAAAACCTGAAGAACTCTCGACAAAGGCATATCTTGCTCATCGGGCACGCAACAACAAGCGGCGGAGTTGGATAGGCGGGCGAGAATCCCACTCCGAACACAGTCGTCCGGATCTCAGGTGCCATTGTTCCAAAGGAACATACTTGAATCCCAATCTGAAACAAAGTGCCTGCCTAACCATCCGTTATGTATCAATAAACAGGGCCGGTCCGAAGCGGGCTGCGGCAAACCATCCAAGCCCCATTCTTTGCTGAATTATTAAGGCATTGTAACAAGGCAGGCAGGCTGGACTTACGCCTTCGTTGTGACGATAATTTGTGGCCTGACGGGGGGAGGGTCTTGATTGAACCGACAACCCCCCGCCGCCCGTCTCCCCCAATGATTGCGAAAGATGCGACCATGGGGGCCGGCTTGTTCTCGAGGGACCCACTGCTATGCCCAGAATTCTGACTGTCGAGGCTCACCGCCTGGAGGAAGCCCGGCTTCGCAAGAAACATTGGAAGCGCTGGGGGCCTTACCTCGCGGAACGTCAATGGGGCACGGTCCGAGAGGACTACAGCAAAGAGGGCAGCGCCTGGGAGTCCTTTCCCTTTGAACACGCCCACGCCCGGGCCTATCGCTGGGGAGAAGACGGGATTGGAGGCCTGTGCGACCGCCACCAGATGATCTGTTTCGCTTTGGCACTCTGGAACGGCCGCGACCCCATCTTGAAAGAACGCCTGTTCGGGTTGACCGGAAATCAGGGCAATCACGGCGAAGATGTGAAGGAGTACTACTTCTACCTCGATTCCACTCCCACGCACAGTTACATGCGCATGCTCTACAAATATCCCCAGGCAGAGTTTCCCTATGCTCAATTGCTGGAGGAGAATCGGCGGCGAGGACGCAGCGCACCAGAGTTTGAGTTGCTGGACACCGGCATTTTTGAGGGAAACCATTATTTTCATGTCTTCGTAGAACAAAGCGGAGAATAAGGCGTGTCGCTCCTGGCGGAAGTGCAATTCGGCGGGGAAGTGTGCGGTGAACTGGATGCCGCGGAAACCTGCGAGTGGCTGGTCACCAACGGCTTGGGCGGATTCGCTTCGGGAACGGTTGCGGGCACGGCAACCCGCAGATACCACGGCCTCTTGATCGCGGCGCTGCAACCCCCTGTCGGCCGTACCCTTTTGGTGGCCGGCCTCGACGAAAGCGTGCGCTACCTCGAAACCAGCTTTCCCCTCGCCACCAATCGCTGGAGCAGTGGGTTTGTTTCCCCGAGTGGCTACCTCCAAATCGAAAGTTTTTTCCTCGAAGGCACCAAGCCCGTGTGGCGCTATGCCCTTGCGGACGCACTGCTCGAAAAGCGCGTGTGGATGAAGCAGGGAGAGAACACCACCTGCGTGCAATACACCCTGGTGCGCGGCAACGCACCCGTGGAGATTGACGCCAAGGTGCTGGTGAACTACCGCGATTTTCACCTCACCACGCAGGCCGGCGATTGGCGCATGAGCGTCGAACCCGTCGAGAACGGTCTGAGAATCCGCGCCTTCGATGGGGCCACCCCGTTCTACTTGAAAAGCGCCGGCGCGTCCGTGCAGCCGCGCCACGAGTGGTACCGCGACTATTTCCTGCCCGCCGAAAAAGAGCGCGGACTCGATGATCGCGAAGATCGTTTGTTCGCCGCGCAGTTTCATTTCAGCCTGGCTGTTCAGGAAAGTGTCACCCTTGTTTTCACTACTGTGGAGGCAACTTCGCTCGACGGGATGGAAGCGCGCGCCGAACAATCCAATCACGAGTGGAAATTGTTCCGGGCCTGGCAGGAACAGCACAACAAGGAGTGCTCCTCGCCCGCCGAAGAGGAACCTGGGTGGCTCTGGCAACTGGTTCTCGCGGCGGATCAATTTGTGGTTCGCCGCGCTCTGCCGGAGGACTCTGAAGGCTTGAGCCTCATCGCCGGCTACCACTGGTTTGGCGATTGGGGACGCGACACCATGATCGCGCTGCCGGGATTGACCCTTCCTCTCGGGCGCCCGGAAATTGCGCGAATAATCCTGCAGTCCTTTTCGCGGTATGTCGACGCAGGAATGCTGCCGAACAATTTCCCGGATTCCAGCGGCCCGCCGCAGTACAACACCGTGGACGCCGCCTTGTGGTATTTCGAGGCGGTGCGCCAATACTATGTCGCGACGCAGGACTTGGATCTGGTGCAACAGCTCTTCCCCACGCTCGTCGAAATTGTGGACGCGCACGTGCGCGGCACGCGTTACAACATCAAGGTCGATCCCGCGGATGCCCTGATTTTTGCGGGCAGTCCGGAAGTGCAGCTCACCTGGATGGACGCGAAAATCGGAGACTGGGTGGTCACGCCGCGCATTGGCAAGCCCGTGGAAATCAATGCGCTGTGGATCAATGCGCTGCACACGATGGCGGACTTTGCGCGCTTGCTGGTGCGGCCCGGCGAGGGCTACGAAAAACTTGCGGAGAAGGCCACGCGAAATTTTCAGAAATTCTGGAATCCCGAGCGCAATTGCTGCTTCGACGTCATTGATGAACCGGGCAGGGGAAACGACGCCTCCTTGCGGCCCAACCAGATTTTCGGTGTCTCGCTTCCCGTAAGCCTTCTTTCCGAACGGCAGCAGAAATCGGTCGTTGACGCCGTGGCCAGGCATTTGCTCACCTCGCACGGCTTGCGCAGCCTGGCGCCCTCCGAACCGTCCTACAAGGGCGAGTATGCGGGCGGCCCGCGTGAGCGCGATGCCGCTTATCATCAGGGAACGGTATGGGGCTGGCTGCTCGGGCCGTTTGCACTGGCACACTATCGTGTGTACAAGGACCGCGCGGCAGCCCAGAGCTTCCTCGAGCCCTTGGGCCAAACCATTTATTCCTCCGGCCTGGGCACCATTGCGGAAATCTTTGGCGGCGATCCGCCCTTCCCCGCCGCTGGATGCATCGCGCAAGCCTGGAGCGTCGGCGAACTCTTCCGCGCCTGGCAACTCCTCAGCGCCGCCTCAGACTCTTAGCAGTATTCTTAGATTTCTCTTGCTTGTGTAGGGCCCGCCTTCCGAGGCGGGCCGCAAGCGCCGGACGAGGCCAGGCACCTTGGAGTGCGGCGGCTCGCCGCCGCTTTTGCGCAGTCAGCAGCTCCGCCAATGTGTCTTTCTCGCGAGTATGTGGCGCCCGCCTTGCGGCAGAGGAATCTGTCATTTTGTCGGGGAAGCTAATCCATTCGCGGGGCCGGTTCGTAGAGTTCGATTAGGACCTTGCTGGCGCCAGGAGCGCTCACCAGAAAAAAATTAATGCGCGTGCCATCTGCTCCCGTGCGCGTGGCCGGAAAAACCGGCATAATGCCGAATTTATCGCGCAGGATTTGCGTGGCGCGATCCACGTTCGCGCAGCGATACTCGATCTGCTGAATGCCTTCGCCGAATTTCTGCAGGTACTTGGCGATTGCGCCGCTTCCCGCGGCATCGCGGGAAGTCAGTACGTCCATCGTGAGGCCGCCCGGCAGGTGGATTTCAAATTCCCGGGCATCCTGATCCGGCGGAATTTCCGCGAGCCGCGGCGAGCCGCTGGCTTCGCGAATTTTCTCGAAGCGGTCGGGATGCACCGCCAGGCCCACCGTCACGTGGGGATTGTTTCCTTCCAGCAGTTTGTAGAGTTCCTCATTATCCCACCAGGGAAAAGCCGCATGGTCGGCCAGCGCGCGCCCTGTCCGGTAAATCTCCGTGGCAGACGCGACCCGCACCTCGGATTCCGCCGAGGTCATTCCTGCAATGGCCCGCAAAAACGCTTCGTTCATCATTCTTATATTTTACCTCAGCCGGACGCGCCGCCCCGCTCAAGGTTGCAGCGGCGTGCCCTGTTTTTTAGGGCCTGCCAGAAGCGAAATCAGCATCGTTGCCAGCAGAGCCCCCGCCACCACGGCAAGCGAGAGCTTCACGGAAATGTGCCACCAGGGGTCCAGCACCATCTTCACGCCAATAAACAGCAGCACCAGCGCCAGCCCAATGCTCAGATAGCGGAAATAGTCCAGAATGTCCGCCAGCAGGAAATACAGCGCGCGGAGTCCCAAAATAGCAAACACATTCGACGAATAAACGATGAAGGCGTCGCGCGTGATGCCGAAGATGGCGGGGATGGAGTCAACGGCGAAGGTCACATCCGTGATCTCCACGATCAGGAGTACGAGAACCAGCGGCGTGGCGAAAAGCTTTCTGTCTTCGCGCACGAAGAAATTGTCATTGCGATAGTCTTTCGTGACCCGCAGGTGCGTGCTGGCGAAACGAAAAATCGGGTTGCGCTCGTAGTGCACGGCTTTGTCCCGCTTCGCCAGCATGTGCAGCCCGGTATAGACCAGGAAAACGCCGAAGAGCTGCAAGATCCAGCTAAACCGCGACACCAGCGCTGCTCCCGTGGCGATCATGATTCCGCGCATCACCAGCGCGCCGAAGATGCCCCACTCCAGCACGCGGTGTTGCACACGCTCATCCACTTGGAAAGCGCGGAAAATCACCAGGAACACGAACAGGTTATCCACGCTCAGCGCTTTCTCGATCACATAGCCGGTGAAATATTCCAGGCCGCGCTGCGCGCCATACCAGTGCCACACAAAATAGCCAAATCCCACCGCCAGCCCGACCCACACGATGCTCCAGAGGGCCGCTTCGCGGATCCCGACTTTATGCGCTTTACGGTGGAAGACTCCCAGATCCAGGGCGATGGCGATCAGGACAAAGAGGTTGAACCCAAACCACAGAAGTGGCGTGCCCATGCGAACAGGATAGCGTAATTCCGCTTTGTGCCCAATCAGGGCTGGGAACTAAACGCATCAACGCCGTTGATGTTGGTCAGAGCGAGCCACGTGGTCTGCCCTGCTTGCACCTTCGCGGCTACGTCCCAGCGCAGGCGGCGGTCCCCCGAGGAGGCGTCCATGCCCAGCGAACTCACCCAGTACGTTCCCGGGGCCAGCCCGGAGACCGTGACACGCCCGTCCATGTCCGTATCTGCCTTGGCCGCGAGGTATTTTGTCTGCGCGGTATCCGGAGCAAGCTGCGCGATCTTCTTTTTGTGGTCCGCATGGAGCTTGTCCCACTGATATTTGGGATTTACACCTCCCAGCTCCAATTCCATGCCCGTAACCGTAGAGGAGTGCGTCTCAACGAACCTCTTCAGCGCCTTAATGTACTCCTGCTTCAGTTTCTCGTATTTCTCTGGATTGGCTTCGCGGTCCGCCTCCCGAAATCTTGGGATGGGCATTCCGTTGGTGACGCCGCCACTGTTCGATCTTTGATACGCTGCCAGGAACTCCGGCACCTCCATGATCTCAATGGGGGTGACCAATTTGTCGAAGTCGGGCATGGTCAGGTCCATCACGTCGTGCGCCTTGAGCCATTTCTTGAGTTGCGGCGTACATTTCAAATTGTCGATGAATTCCTCGCGCGTCGGCAGAACATCGTTCCCTTCGACTTCCTTGACGATGTCGGCGTAGCTTTTTGTCAGGAAATATAAGGTAAATTGCCGCACAGGCTCGGGCCGCGCTCCCGTGGGCGTAATGTGCACGGTTACATCGAGTGTGCCAGTGGAAGTCTGCGCGGCGCATACTCGCGCAAGGAAGAAGAGGCAGCAAACCAGAAGCAGGGGACGCATTTTCGTTCGCATGTGCCTCATCCTAGCAGAGGGAGATATCCTGCGAACGTCAAACTCTTCCGGCAATACCTAAGTGCCACCTTTTTGAGCCTGCTTCAATGAAAGAGGGTTTCAGTCCTAAAACAGCCGGAAGACAGTCTCAATCGTCACCCACACAGGGACGCCGCGGTGGTGGGCGTCGCGCGCCGGAACAAACCGCCAACGGCGGATGGTCTCGATGGTGCGCTCGTCGAGTTCCATTCCCAACCCTTTCACGATGCGTATTCTCTTGGCGGTGCCGTCGGCTCCGATCAACACTTGCACTGTGACGCCGCCTTGCAGCTTCCCCTTCCTCGCCTCCTCCGTGTACTCCGGGTTCGGGCAGTAGCTGCACATGGCTTGTGAAACGACGTTTGCGTAGGGACCTCCGTCCTCTCCTTCGCCGGCGCCATCTCCGTCTCCATCGCCCATGCCGCCATTCTTGCCCGAACCGAATCCGTGGCGGGAGCCGGGGCCAGCAGAATGCGTGTCAGAGTCCATCCAGGGCAAACCTAAATTCGTCACTGTCGGAACGTCTGTTGAGGCGTTCGGATCGAATACCGCGGGAGG
>Ga0208037_1000180_pt1 | contig 44216 bp, 40 predicted proteins | sample June2015DPH_13_1_3_FD_184710 | JGI IMG/M metagenome (GOLD analysis project Ga0208037, IMG submission 184710) | Peatland microbial communities from SPRUCE experiment site at the Marcell Experimental Forest, Minnesota, USA - June2015DPH_13_100... | ecosystem: Environmental > Terrestrial > Soil >...
TCAACTGCCGGAGAAGGTCTGGGTGGGAGTCAGGTATAATTCCGGCGGACGGCTTCAAGAGGCGCAACTCACCAAGTCCCTGCCTTTTTCGCCCAGGCTGGTCCTCTTAAAACTGAAGCCAGAAAACTTGGAAGCCGAAGCGGGCTCTCCTATTCTCAACCAGAAAGGCGAGCTTGTGGGCATGCTGCACGTCTTTGCTGGAACTCAAGGCAAACCCTCCTCTTGCCAGTTTTTCCTGGCCCGCGACCGCGAACACCTGCCCTTTAAAATAGATGAGAAACATCAAGAGGGGGATTCGCCCGATGAACCTTTAACTAATCCAACCCCTGCGGGGGAGCAGGCGTTTTGGGAGGGAGTCGGGCGCAGCCTGCAGCAGGACTGGAAAGAGGCTGGGAAAAGCTTCACCGCGGCCCTGAGCGGGCCGGAGCGCTTGCCCGAAGTCTATTATGGCCGGGGGGTGGCTCGGTATCAACTGGGCGACCGCGCCGGCGCCGTGACCGACCTGGAAGAGGCCATCCGGCGCTTGCCGCGATATGCCCTGGCCTTTCTCTGGTTAGGAAAGGCAGAAGAGCGACAAGGGAGACGTGAAGCTGCCCAGCGGGATTACCGGCAGGCGACCACCGTAGCTCCGGAATTGGGCGAGGCCTGGTTTCGTTTGGGGGAGATGGAATATCAGGGAGGCGACCTGGCCAAGGCAAAAGAAGACCTGAAAAACGCCTTGGGGGACTCCGACCTGGAGGCCAAAAGCCGCTGGTATCTGGGCAACATTGCGCTCCAGGAAAAACGCCCGGAGGATGCCCTGGGGGAGTTCAAACAGGCGATCGCTCTGGAGCCGGGTTTTTTCCAGGCTTATCTGGATGGGGGCAGACTGTTGTTGGAAGAACTGGATAGACCGGAGGAGGCGGCGGCCTGGCTGCGGGAGGCTGTTCGCCTCCAACCCGGCAGTGGCCTGGCCCGCTACTGCCTGGCCCTGGCTTACGCCCTGTCCCGGAATCGCGCCGACGCCTGGAAGCAGCACTTTATCCTGCAGACTGAGAACCCGGAATTGGCGGCCCAACTGGCCGTCATTCTGGAGCGCTTCCATTAAATAAGGGGATAAAGCTAAGATGTCTCGCCATCACCGGACAGTTTGCCGGAAGTTTTCCTGGCTGTTTCACCTGATGCCAAGGCTTTCCTGGTCAGGTTCCGGCGGATGCGGGTCCGGGTCGGCTCCCCAGGAGCCTGTGATATCCTAATACTAGATCTTGTCCCAAATTGTCCCCAGGGCAATTTGGCTAAGTTCCCATCTCAGTACTTCTGGACCAACATCCTCAGCCAGGTAAACAACCCACCTGCCATCCGGGTAATGAACCCGGACCGCATCCTGGCCGTATATCTGGTCTGAGCCCACATGAATAACCTGGACGTTTTCAGTGCGGTCTGGGCAACGGATTGATATCCGTTCATTCTGGCAAAGCTGTTGAGCCCCGACCGCGGCGCACCCGGAGAAAAGTACGGTTATCAAGAGAATAACGAGAAAGTTCCAATGTCTGAGCGTGGATGGTTTTAGAAAAGCCATGGAGAAGCCCTCCTGACCCCGAGATTATGCGGACGCCTGGGCGCCGCAGTCGAAAAAGATGTTGGCCATAGCTTGGTTGATTTCTCCTTCTTTACAAATCGGGGATTCCCTGTTTTTTGAGGTTGCTTTTTCCAGATTTTTAACTCGGGGATTCCCTGTGTTTTGAGGAAGAATTCCCTGTATCAGGGTTACAAAGATCATGCCGATTAGGTTTATGATTTATTTTAATAGTTATTACAGATAGTTATTCTGATAAAAGGGGATGACTGGACCCTAATCAGGGTTTTGCCCGGGAAGAAATTTACTGAAAAAAAAGAAATTTCTTTTGGATATATCCGGCGGGTTGGTTGGCGGAAGAGATAGGCCGGCTGCCCGGTGCCAGCCCGGCCAAAGGGTTGGGCCGCATCAACGCGGCTTCCAAGATGGCCGGTAACTTTTTTAAATTAAAAAAATTTTCTAGAAACTAAAATTTAACTTGCAATTTGGAAATCAAGTATTTATATTGTCAAAACGAATTTAGGTGTATGGTTGGTAGCAGTTAGGCGGAACTCGCATAACAAAATAAAAGTGGAGTAATTGGATTGGGTTGGAAGCCCACCTTTTACGGGGAGGCCATTATGGGCAAGCTGGCTAAGGCCGCAGTCTTGGTAGCAATAATCTTGTTGCTGGGAGGCCTGGCAAATTCACCCGGTCACGCCACCGTGCCGGGGGACATCACTGCAGGCCTGCCTTTGGGGCAGGTCATCACCAACGGTTTGGCGGCGGGCATGAGCATCAAGGCCATCCTGGACCAGGCCTTACAGGCGGGGGCAGATCCTTGCTCTTTGGTAAAGGCAGCCATTGCCCAAAAGCTTGACCTGGCCCAGGTTTTCAAAGCCTTGAGCGATTTATGCGCGGCTAATCCAAATTTGGCTGCGTCGTGCTCCCCATGTGCCCTGATGAGATGTGCGGCGGCCGCCGGCGTTGACCAGGTGACGGATGCCAACGCCATGATGGCCGCGGGAGGCAACCTGCAGCAGGTGAGGGATTGCCTGGCAGGCATGGGGTATCCGAATGCTGATACATACGCCTATAGCCCCCCGGGGCCGCCGATAGGAATAGGGCCCACTTTTCCCGGTCCCGGCGGTACCGGCGGCGGTATAACACCACCACCACCACCCAGTCCGTACAAATAAGAGCTGAAAGCGGTGGCGGTAGCGGAGGTGTAGCAGCTAGCAGCCAGTCCGCGTCATAAGAGCTGAAAGTGGTGGGAAAAAAATTCTCAGGGGGGGAGCCATGGGACACCGTTGGGGAATGTTGAAATTCACGGGTATCTGCCTGGTAATGCTGATGGTTTGGTGTTCAGCGGGAGTTGCGGCCACCGCACCCCAGTCTGAAACCGTCGTTCCAACCGAAGAGGAAGCAGCCCCAGCGCAAAAGCCGCCGGAGAAGCCGCCGGAATTTTTGCCCCCTAGTTACTACCCGGGAATTGTGCCCTATGCTCCCTATACCACCACTTTTTCGCCGTCGCCCAGTACCGGGATGCTGGCGCCCTATGGATATGGTCCGGCCGAGGATACCCTGGCGCGGGGTTGGGTAACCCATCCGTTAGGGCCGGTATTGGTTACCCCCTATATGGAGTATGATGGCATTTTCCGCACCAACGTCTTCGAAACCTATAACGATAAGAAGTCAGATTATGTCAATGCCATCGACCCCGGGGTTAAATTTCAGTTGCCCATTGAAGGCGGCCAGCACAACCTTTCCCTGGGCTATTTGGGCAATGGCTTTTTTTACAGCCGCTATGGTGACCTCAGCCATTACGACAATAATGTTAATGCTGATGCGGAGTTCAACTGGTCTAAATTGGGTGTCAAATTCGGTAGCGCCTTCAGAGCCGCCACCGAAGAGCCCAGCGCAACGGTAGGCCCACCTTTCCTAATTGGCCAAGAAAGGTTTTACTATCGAACTACCCCTTATTTTTCAACAACTTATAAGGTGGCGGACCTCTGGTCAATTGAAGGGAACTACCAATTTGATGACCTGTACTTCCCCAATCAACAAAACCGTATTGATGACTATCAATATAATACTGTGGGAGCTACCCTTTTTTATAAATTTTGGCCCAAAACCTCGGCGCTGGTGCAATGGATTACGGTTTTTCGAAGCCATCCCTACGACTCCGAGGAGAATAATACCGTACAGACCCCCATGGTGGGGTTGACCTGGGAACCCACCGCCAAGTTAAGCGGCACCGTGAAATTTGGCTATACCTTCGCCAATTATTGGCAAAGCCTCCCAGACCGGAATAACTCCCCGGGCGCCTTCGCCATGAGCCTCCAAACCCTCTATAAAATTAGCCGGTATACCCAGGTATCCTTGATCGCCCAGCGAGGCATTGGGGAAGACGTTGACTATGCTAATAACCCTTATATAACTACGGGTCTATTTTTGACATTGTCTCACTTCTGGCACGCTCTCAATGTTACTTCTTACGTGTCCTTCGCATACTATAACGATGCTTACCTTAACGATACCCAAGATTCGTCCACCGGAGCATTCCTGAAACGAAATGATAATTACGAATCCTTCGGGGTCGGGTTGAGCCGCCCCATTACCAAATGGCTCCGGGTCCGCCTGGATTACCTGTACGACAATAGGGGTTCAAATCTTAGCTATGCTCCCTATAATGAACATAAGGTGCTATTAGGCCTGCAAACCTCTTTCTGATAGGGCTGGCAATTAACAGGGATAATCTGGACGTGTTGCCACAAAAATCCGGATTATCCCTGGTAGCAATCCTGGTGGGCCTTTTTGTTTCTTCTCCGGCAACCGGTAAAGAAGCCGGGCCGAATTTAGTTCCCAACCCTGAATTTAGAGAGTCTCAAAGGGAACCCGGCTTACCGGAAGGCTGGCATTGGGATAATCGGAAAATAGCCGGAGTAGAACCAAGCCAGGTGTATTTCTGTAGAGTTACCGGCCAGCCCGGAAAGTTTTTGGCTATTGCCGGAGGGCCGGATCGCAATGGCCGGGTCTGGCGCCGGATAAAAAATATTCGCCCTCACACTTATTACCTGTTGCAATTCTTAGCCTACCGCCCCAAGTTCACCAACGGCGTCTATCTGGAAGTGGAAATCTTTAGCCAACGGCACCTGATTAACCAGCATCTCACTTACGGTAAGGTGCAGCCTATTTCCCTGACCGTCAATTCTCAAGATTTTCGAGGGTCCACCAGGCTAAGCGTAGAAAATCCCCACCGCGAAGTTTTGGCTTTTGGTTCCCCGAGCCTTACCAGGGTGGAGCCGGAAAGCGAAGCGGAAGACCCGTTAGATTTTGTCCGATTACCCACCATTTTCCCTGTGGGTATCTTTGCCGCAAAACCTGAAGACCTGTCCGATATCAGGGCAGCCGGATTTAATGCCGTGCAAACTTATGATTCCCAGCCGGACACCATCAGGAAGATGGCACTGGCATCGGAGAAATTGGGCTTGAAATTTCTCCCCAATTTCCGCTCCTACCGAGCTGACATCAGCCGGGAGTTGGGAGGCAGCTCGGAACTGCTGGGCTTTTATATAGAGGATGAACCGGAAGGCCGCTCGGTCCCCCCGGAGAAGATGAGAGTCCTCAAAGAATCCCTGAAACGCGATCATCCGGGGGTCCTAACCGCCGTGGCTATGGTGCGGCCGCAGATGGTGGAGGCATACCGTGACGCTGCCGATATCTTTATGCTCGACCCTTATCCGGTCCCCAATATGCCCCTGACCTGGCTGGCCGATGCCTTGGAGGAAGCGTCTCGATATGTCCCCCGGGAGCGCCTTTGGGCGGTAATTCAGGCCTTTGGCGGTGGGGATGAGCAGGTGAAGTGCGGCTGGCCACGCCTTCCCTCCTACCTCGAAATGCGTTGTCTCACTTACCTGGCTCTGGTGCACGGGGCGCATGGCGTTTTTTATTTCAGTTACCCCGATGTGCACGGTGATGCCAAGGCGTGGCAAGGTTTAAAAGGCATCGTGGGAGAACTGGGACAATTGCGGACCTGGCTCAATATTCCCAATGAAGCCTGTGGCCTGCGCCTGGAAATGACCTCACCCTTTCGAGCGGATGCCGCGGGAGGTGCTGCCCTTCATTTTTGCCAGAAGCATAGTGAAGACGATTTTCTACTAGTCTTGGTGAATGTCATTGACCGGCCGGTTAGCTTTTTTCTCACCGGCTTCCCAAACAAGATAATGCTGCTGACCGAATGCTTCAGAAAGGAAACGGCAGTGATTCGAGACAACAACTTCAGGGGAGAATTAGGGCCGTATGAAGTCCGAGTCTATAACTTCCATCAGGGAAATTAGTGTCGAAGTCCACGAAGTTTCCTGGGGACGTTTGATCACCTTAACCGTCTCGGGCTTCCTCCTGGTCTTTGCCCCGCTGGCCTACGGAGCGGTTCACACCTGGGCCTATAGCGCTGTCGGCTTAACCATAGGGGTGATGAGCATCGCGGTCTTGAGCTTTGGCTTGTTTAACTTAATGGCCAAACCTGATGAGAAGTATTTCGTTCCCCGGCCGCCCCTCTGGTGGCTGGCTTGCGGAGTGGTTTTAATAGTTTTTGTGCAGGTCATGCCGTGGCCTGCGGAAATGACCAAATGGCTCTCCCCCGAGGCCTGGAAGGTTCGGACCCTGGGCAACGGCTTTGGACTGGCGGATTACCTCCCCTTATCGCTCAATCCCTACAAATCCTTGCTGGAAGGCCTGCAATTATGGCCGGCAGTGACTTTGTTCTTTATCCTGATCTATACGCTGAATTCTCGCCGGCAGATCCGGACCATGATCGAGATAATTATAGGTGTGGCTTTCTTTGAAACCCTTTATGGATTCATGGAATTTCACAGCCACCTGATTTGGGGCTGGAAAAACCTTTACCCCCTTGGATCACGTCTATGCGGCACCTTTATTAACAGCGACCATCTTGCCACTTTTTTAAATATGGCTGTTCTTCTGGGCCTCGGATTATTTCTCAGTAGTAAACCAAGCCAGGTCCAAGATCCACAGGGGCCCAGGGTCTGGACCAACCTGCGGCGCCAATCCCGGGCTGAACACATTGAACCGCTATTCCGTCGTTTCTTGTTGTTATTTGTTTTATTACTAATTACCGTGGGCGTTATTTTTACCGGCTCACGGGGTGGAATGACTGCCCTGGTAATTGGGTTCGCTATTATGGGGATGTTAATTGGGGTACAACGCTGGCAACGGGGCAACCTGGTGGTGATCGCGGTGTTCCTCGCAGCCGCCCTGATCTATAGTTTAGTCTTAGGCAGCGCCCAGTCCTTGGCCAGATTTCAGAATCTCGAAAATACTGGACGTGATTATCTCATCTCCGCGGCGTTACAGATTTTTCACCAGTTTCCCCTCCTGGGTTCGGGACTGTCCACTTTTGGCGATGTCTTTTACCAATATGAACCGGCCAGATTTGATGGCGCCTATTTTATTCAGGCTCACAGCGATTGGCTGCAATTGCTGGCAGAATCGGGCGCCCTAGGCTTTGCGTTGGCGCTCATCGCCTTCCTGACCTTTTATTTACGCCTGATGCAGCAATGGCGGCAGCGGCAAGACAGATTCGCCCGGGGGGTAGGCTTGGGTGGTTTGGCAGCCATGGGGGCCGCGAGTTTTCACGCCCTGGGGGAGTTTCCCTTTCATATTCCGGCCATCAGTCTGACGTTTGCCGCCATTGCGGCCATTACTTACGTAGCCTTGCATTCCCGGCAACAAGGTTGGGAACATTTTTCATATCCCTTCATCAAATTGAGCGGCCGGCGCCGGATTGTCCCTGGGGTTTTGGCAGGATTAATCATATTGCAGATGTTCATCATAATTATGCTTGGCCGAGTCTGGCTGGCAGAAAGGGCGGCCCCAACCGAATTCGATTCTACCCGTCCGCCCCGGCAACTGACCGGGAAAGATTTTCAGAAGGCTCTGGCTTATAATCCCCGAAATAGCCGGTATTACCTGGGGTTGGCCGAATCTTCGGAACAAGAGAAAGAGCCACCGGAGGGAATGAGCTTATCCTGGCTTCAGACTGCGATTTTTTATGCCCCGGCCAACTGGGGTTACCGCTTGCAAATGGCAGAATGGTGCCTGCGGCAGTGCCAAAAGGACCCGGCTAGATATCTCCCCATGGCGCTGAAGGAATTCGGGGCGGCGGTCAAGCTATTCCCGGATTCGCCCCTGCTGCAATATCGTTTGGGATCGGTTCTGATTTGGGCAGAAAGCTATTATCCCGGTTTAATCCCTCCCGAATTACGGGGTCAGGGGAAATTGCACCTGGCCAGGGCCATCGAGCTCGACCCACGCTTGAAAAAATAACTCCCCAAGCTGCCGTTCATCTGATAAAATTCTTACGGATGTTCTGGAGAAAAGCCCCTGGACCTAGGCCGTTTAGGGTAGGTCAATCTTAGCCATAAAAACTTGGGATTATACGCAAGAATTGCCTGAAAAAGCATAACTATATGATATAATAAGCAATAATAGGCAATTTCCAGGGTGCCCAATGCTCGTTAGTGGTGAAGGCTGGAAATAGGTGATCCGGGGGGATTTTTATAATTAGGGAATTCCCCTACTGAAGAATCAGGGAATTCCCGATTTACTTTGCTTGAGCAATCCAGGAAATTATGGGCAACATCAACGCAAGGGCAGACTAATCCTAATTAAACGGAAAAAAGACGGAATCGCGGCAATGAAGAAGAAAATTTTGGTGTTGAGTTTGGTGCTTTTGGTAAGCCTGGTGGCGTATGCCCGGGCCCAGGAAAATTATCGGCTGGGCCCGGAGGATGAAATCGAGATCCGGGTTTGGGACCATGATGATTTGACTCGTAAAACGCGGATCGCCATGAACGGGACGATTTCCTTCCCGTTTGTGGGGGACATCAAGGCCGGGGGGCTTACGGTCGGGGAATTGCAGAAGGAAATAGAACACCGTCTGGGCCCGAATTATATTATCGACCCCCATGTAAATGTCACCGTCACCGATTTTAAAAGCCAGAAATTTTTCGTGGTGGGAAATGTCCAAAAACCAGGGGCCTACCCCCTTTCTAAAAATATTTCGGTAATTGAAGCCATCTCCCTGGCGGGAGGTCTTACCAGCGGAACCGGGAACAAACCGGTGAGCAGCGCCGTCGCCATCATCGTCCGGGCTCGTCCGGACAGCAAGATTGATCAACCGCGATTGCCGAACCAGAGCCGCCCGGAGGAGAAAATCACGGTTTCCCTGGCCGCGGCCCTGGCCGGAGACCCCAAGCAAAACCTGGAAATCAAGAATGGCGATACGATTTATGTCCCCACCCTGGTCTACTATGTCACCGGGCAAGTAAAGACTGCCGGGCGTTTTCCTTATGACGATGAAAATATGACCATCCTGAAGGCCGTTACCACCGCCGGCGGTTTCAGCGATAAGGCGTCTCCCGGCCGCACTTACATTATTCGGGAGGAGGGGGGGACCAAGCAACAGTTCAAAGCAAGCCTGGATACCCTGATCCGTCCCGGGGATACCATTGTAGTCCCGGAATCCTGGTTCTGAGAGGTAACTAACCTGAAACTCCGATAGCCTTCCTTCATCCTTAACTTAAAGGGCAACGAGCTTATGGAATCAGAAACGAATATCCCGCCGGTGCACCGTTACCAACGCTCCCTGCACGATTATCTGAGGATTCTCCTGAGAAGACGCTGGGCCTTTCTGGCAGTATTTATCGGCATCGTGGCTACCAGCGTGGTCTATTCCTTCACTGCCACCCCTATCTATAAGGCTACCGTTCAGCTCCTCATCGAACGTCAGGCTCCCCGGTTGCTGCAGCAAGAGCCTGGCAGTTCCGAATATTCTTATAATGAGGAGTTTTACCAGACCCAGTACAAGCTTCTGGAAAGCCGCTCCCTGGCCAAAAAAGTTGTAGATGAACTCCAGCTTAAGAATAATCCGATTTATGCCGTCATTTTCCAAAAATTGCCCGCGAATGCCGATGAAGCCCTGAAGCAACGGGCCGAGGAATCTCTGGTGGGGGCGATTGCCGGCGGGATTCAGGTGACTCCCATCAAGGATAGCAGCTTGGTGGATGTCAGCTTCTCCGACCCGGACCCTAAATTTGCGGCCCGGGTGATTAATACCTTTGCCCATTGCTTTATCCAGCAGTCCCTGGACTTAAGGTATGCCGCTTCCCAGGAGGGCGCTGAGTGGCTGCAGCAAAAGTTGACGGAAGCCCGAAAGAAAATGGAAGATTCTGAGGCCAAGCTCAATGAATATAAGAAGGAACAAAATATCGTCACCACTGAGGATAAAGAAACCCTCACCGCCCAAAATTTGGAGCATTTGAACAAAGACTTGCTGACAGCCCAGACACAGCGGATGGAAGCAGAAACCCGCTTCCAAGAAGTGAGCCAGGGAAGGCCCATTCCCCAGGTATTGAACAACCCCTTGATCCAAACCTTAAAGGGGCAGGAAGCCAAGCTGATAGCCGAACAGTCTGAATTGAGCCGGAGATTCGGAGGGAGCCACCCCCGGATGATCCAGATTAATAATGAGCTCGCCGCGACCCGGGGAAAGATCGGCGCGGAAATGTCCCAGATTGTCCAGGCCATTAAAAATGAATACCAGATGGCCAAAGCCCAGGAAGAAAATCTCAAGGCAGCCCTCAATACTCAAAAACAAGACACCCAGGATATGAGCGACCGATCCATCAAATACCGGGTTTTGCTGCGGGATGTGGAAACTAATCGGGCTCTTTATGAAAACGTCATGAAAAGTCTCAAGACGGTCACTACCACCGAGAATATGCCAGCCACCAACATCCGCATCGTTTATCCGGCCACGGTGCCCGAAGCCCCCGTTTCACCCCGAAAAACTCTAAATATGCTAATAGCCTCGGTCCTGGGGGTGGGATGCGGCATCGCCCTGGCCCTGGGTCTGGAGAATCTGGATACCACCCTTAAGACCCCGGAGGAAGTGGAAGGCTGGCTGGAGATCCCCAACCTGGCCATGATCCCTCATATAGAAGTTTCGGCCGGCAATCCCCAAGGGTCCCCGGAACTTATAGTGCACCACGGCAGCCAGCCCCAGGCCTCGGAATCGTACCTGGGATTGCGCACCAGTATTCTCTTTTCCACGCCGGACCACCCCCCCCGCATCTTGTTGGTAACCAGTTCCATGCCCCTGGAGGGGAAGACCATGACCGCCGCCAACCTGGCCACGGCCTTGGCCAAGGCCGAGCCCCCAGTTCTCCTGGTGGACTGCGACCTGAGGCGCCCCTCCCTGCACACGCTCTTTCAAGTCCCCCTGGAACCGGGGTTATCCAATTTCCTGGTGGGCGACGTCAACGAACTGCCGCTGGTGGAAACCCTGGTGCCCGATCTCCTGGTGATGCCGGCCGGCAAGATTCCCCCCAACCCCTCTGAACTCTTGCATTCGGCTCGCATGCAAAAGCTCCTTGCCCTGGCCCTGGAGAAATTCGGGCGCGTGGTGATGGATTCTCCGCCTCTGATGTCGGTGACCGACGCCGCCATCCTGGCAACCATGGTGGAAGGCGTGCTCCTGGTGGTCAAGGCCGAGGGGGCGCCGCGCAAGGCCGTCATCCAGGCCCGGAATGTCCTGGCGGAGGTCAAGGCCCCCCTCCTGGGCGCGGTGCTGAACGATATCCCCATGAACGGGAAGTATGGATATTATTACAGTCAATACTACCGCTACCATTCTTATTATGCTTCAGATTCGGATAATGATAAGCCGCCGGCGCCTCGCCGCCGGCGCCATCAGCCTAAGACCGGGCCCCTCGGTTGGGTGAAAGACCGGGTCAATACCTTTAGGCAAAAAATCTAAGGTGAACCTCAAGGGTAATTTTCCTTTCGGTATTCCAGATATACCGTGCGGCACTTGACGCCTTTTGTTCGCACTTGCCTTCCATTAAAAAAAATTTCCGCGGCGAAGATGAGCTTGGCCCCTTTCAGAAAATGGGCCAGCTTGCCTTCCTGGCCTTCACCGCCACGTTGCGCATCCTATGAAGCGATACAGCGCTGCCCTTTATCAAGGCGGATTTGGCATTGGGTAATTAAGATGCCTCCATGTTGCAATATTCTATAAATTTCACCTAATACATTTTGTCCATAATCAGTGCTGTCCCAAAAACCTTTTTTGGATTGCGGTGGCCAAGGCTGCTGCATAATCTCGGTAGATATAGGTCAAAGAATAATTACAATGGTATGGATAGTTTGATTGATAAAGGGTTATTTAAAGCCACAGTGATACCTATACTGCCTCCGTTTCTTGCTCTGTTTGCTACGAGAATCTGATGGAGATTTACAGCATGAAGCTGTATTTTGTGATTCCCGCCTATGATGAAGAACAGAGCATTGAAAGTATTATCAAGCGGTCGCTGGCGGCACGTCAAACGATCATCACCAATTTCCCCGTTGATGAAGTGGAAATCACCGTAAAGTCTGCGCCGAAATCGCTCGACGTCCCTGGAAGGCTGCGATTCTGATCCTAGCCGTTATCCCGGCCGCCATCTTCGCCAATGCCTTGCGGGTGGCGGCCATGGGAATCTACCCGGCGCTGCAAGAAGGGTTTTGGCATGGTTTTTCCGGCTGGCTAATCTTTTTATTCTGTTTCGGATTTTTATTTCTGCTGAATTGTGGTCTCACTTTCCGGAAGTCGGGGACTCGGGGCTAGGCGGGAGGTCTCGAGCAGTTCCACTAACGGCAACAATAGTTGCCCATTTTGGGCCAGGTACTTGGCATAACCCCGGCTGTCCTTGACGTCCGCAATCTGGTATGATGGCTTCATGGCGGTTCCTCCTTGTCCTTAATGCCCTAAACCGATTCTAACGAATCGGTGGGATGAACCGCCATCCCCTTTTCAACTTTCAACTACGGACGGGACGGTCTCTACTGGGGCTAGTGCTTATCTTAACCTGGATTATGCGCAAGAATTGCCTGAAATAAGCATAACTATCTGAGATACGGAGCAATAATAGGCAAATTCATGGGGGGTTAGATGCTCCTTAGTGGTGAAAGCCGGAAATTAGGTGATCCAGGCGGATTTTTATAATTAGGGAATTCTCCTAGTAAAAAATCAGGGAATCCCCGATTTACTTAGCTTGAGCAATCCAGTAAATTATGGGCAACATCAACGAAAGGGCAATAGACTTTGTTCAAGGAAGAGGTGGGTGATAAAGCTAAAATTAAGAGCCAGATCCTATGCGTGCTTTGACCTAGTAAACCATATCTACAAACCAAGGCATTAAATCCCCCATTTTTACCGGGGTCCGGGTGAAAATTTGGTTAATGCGCCGATCCTTTTATTGACATGAAAGGCAGATCCCAGAGCCAGGCCTTCCTTGAGATAATCAATGTTTAATATCCTCAATCTTAAGATCTCCAAATGGTCATTAATTTTACTTTTAGGGGACGCGGCCGCCTTTTGCCTGGCTATACCAATAGGATTTTATTTGAGCGGATTTCCAGCTCAGATTTTTTGGGATCCATATAAAGTCCCTTTAATCTTCGTTGGACTGACGTATATTTTGGTGCTTTATATAGCCAATCTTTATGATCACCATCTTGATTTCCGCCGGCGTGAAAACATCAGCAAGATTATTTTATCATGTTTGGTGGGAACCCTGGTTGTGATGATCCTTTACTGTTTTCCAGGCTGGCGAACAATTTCCCGCTATTTTGTGCAAGGGCACGCTGTGGCTTTTGTTTGCCTTACTATCCTCTGGCGTATTTCCTTTTCGGCTCTAGCTCTGCCCCTAAGACTACAAAGACCTGTACTGATAATGGGCGCCGGGGGCGCAGGTAAATGGATTGCTAAAATTATTCGGGATCAGCCGAATTGTGGTTTGGTGGTAAGGGGATTCGTGGATGATGATCCTCAGAAGGCAGGCATGTCCATTGCTGGCTTCGAAGTATTAGGATCGTGCAGTATGTTGGACGTAATTATAAGAAATCAGAAGGCAAGCTTAATAGTGGTTGCAGTAACTCATGAAAAGTCATTTTCTTCCTTGATAGCCTTAAATCAGGCTATTATGAATGGCTGTCAGTTAACCGATGTCCCGTCACTCTATGAGTTTTTAACTGGGAAAATTCCAATCGATCACATTTCAGATTTGTGGCTATATTTCAATAGCCTGACGCATCAGAAATCCTACTATCCCCATCTCAAGAGAGTCATCGATTTGGGATTAGCAGGGCTGGGACTCCTCTTATCCTGGCCACTGTTTCTTATCATAGGCCTGGCCATCAGGCTTGACACCCCTGGGCCCATTATCTTCCGGCAAACCCGTTTGGGCCTTAATGGGAAGCCTTTCCAGATTCTAAAATTTCGGACGCTGATGTTGGGTGGAGAAGAGGTGCCTAAATGGGTTTCCATCAGTGATCCTCGTATTACCCGAGTCGGTTGGCTTCTGAGGAAGACTCATTTAGATGAATTGCCTCAATTAATCAATATCTTAAAAGGAAAAATGAGCCTCATCGGGCCGCGGGCGGAATGGGATATCTTTGCTCAACCATGCCTAGAATCGGTTCCGGAATGGCGGCCAGGGCGGCGCGACTCAGATCCTCCTGACTTTAAGGTATTGGTTAAATACAGGGAGAAAATACCTTATTACAGTTATCGTCTTCTGGTGAAGCCTGGAGTGACGGGCTGGGCCCAGGTAATGTTCCCTTATGCCGGTTCTTCTCTGGAAGAAATGAAAGAGAAACTTCAGTATGATTTATATTACATTAAAAATATGGGACTTTTTTTGGATCTGGCGATTCTGATGAAAACTATCCGCACTGTGCTTTTTGGGCAGGGGAAATAATTAACTGGAATTTTTGGGGCGAGGAAAAACGTAATGAAAACCTCCTTCTTTTCTAAGGATGAAATCTCGCAGGTTGGCTTTGCCAGATGCGGCAAAAATGTCCTGATAAGCCGCAAGGCCTCATTTTATTCTCCAGAGAAAATCGAGCTCGGCAATAATGTGCGCATTGATGATTTTTGCATATTGAGTGGACATATAGTGCTGGGAAACTATATCCATATTGCGGCATATAGTGGGCTCTTTGCCTGTGAGAAGATTGTTATTCAAAATTACGCTAACATCTCATCGAGAGTCAGCATTTATGCTTTTTCTGACGATTTTCTGGGTTATGGCATGACCAATCCCATGGTTCCTTCCAAGTATCGACACGTCCATCTAGCCCCTGTCATCCTGGAAGAACATGCTCTCATCGGCGTCGGCAGTGTGATCCTGCCGGGCATAACGATTGGCACGGGAGCCGCCGTAGGAGCGCTCTCTCTGGTAACAACGGACTGCGAACCCTGGACCATATACGCAGGGATTCCGGCCCGTCCCAAGAAGGGCCGGCGACGCGATCTTATTCTCCGTTATCAGGCCGAACTTGAGGCCGAGTTGGCGGGTGGCAAATAGTGACCTGTCGCTAATTCCCAAAAGGTATTATCCCGACTCAATCAAAGCTACCCCGGTCGGAGTCTAAAAGGGAAACAGAAGAGGAAATCTTTAAAATGACCCGAAAGAGTTCAACGAACCCTCTGGCCGTGTTGGGAGGCACTCCGCGCTTTCTTAATTATCTCCACGTGGGGCGCCCGAATATTGGCAGTCACGAACGGTTCCTGGAGCGGGTGCGGCTGATGCTTGAAAATCGTTGGCTGAGCAATAACGGTCCCTTTGTCCAGGAATTCGAGCAGCGGTTGGCGGACTTCCTCGGGGTCCGGCACTGCATTGCGATGTGCAATGGGACGGTCGCCTTGGAAATCGCCATCCGGGCCCTGAATCTAAAAGGTGAGGTAATCATTCCTTCGTTCACCTTCATCGCCACGGCCCACTCGCTCCAATGGCAAGAGATCACCCCCGTCTTTGGCGATATCGATCCGCGGACGCACAACCTGGACCCGGAAAGGGTCGAGGAGATGATCACGCCCAAGACGACGGGGATCATGGCAGTGCACCTGTGGGGCAGGCCGTGCGACACGGAAAGACTGGAGGACCTGGCCTCACGCCGCCACCTGCGGCTGCTGTTCGACGCTTCCCATGCCCTGGGGGTGGCGCATCGGGGTCGAATGATCGGACAGTTCGGTGATTGCGAGGTCTTTAGCTTCCATGCCACCAAGTTCCTGAATACCTTCGAAGGCGGGGCGGTGGTAACCAATAATGATGAGCTCGCCCAGAAGATTCGCCTCATGAAGAACTTCGGCTTCGCCGGCTACGACAAGGTGATTTACATCGGCACCAATGGCAAAATGTCCGAGGTCTCGGCGGCGATGGGTCTGACGAACCTGGAGAGCCTCGATCATTTTGTTGCCGCCAACCGGCGAAATCATGACTTGTACAGGCAAGGGCTGGCCGGGTTCCCGGGCATAAGCTTGCTCTCATTTGCAAGCTCGGAACGCTGCAATTTCCAGTATGCCGTGATCGAAGTGGACGAGGTAGAGGCTGGCCTCTCCCGGGACGAACTGCTTAAAGTTCTGCACGCGGAGCGCGTATTGGCCCGGCGCTACTTTTGGCCGGGGTGCCACCGGATGGAGCCCTACCGGTCCCACTTCCCCCACGCCGCGTTGCTGCTCCCCCATACGGAGGCGGTGGCCCGCCGGGTGCTTGTTCTGCCCACCGGAACGGCCATTGGTCCCGAAGAAATCTTGGGGGTTTGCGACATTATTCGGACTGCCCTGGCTCAAGCTGCCGCCGTGAAGAAGACGTTGTCCAGCGCTGAACGGAAAATTGCCCCACCGAGTCAAGCCTTGCCGGCAACTAGGAATACGCCGGGTTTGAAACCCACTCAAGACAGTCTCGCCTTGCATCACCAAGATTCAAGATTGCGACACTCTTAGAGTGGCTCAGACAGCCATTGTGGTACCAGTTCAATAAAAACCGGACAGACTCAAAATGGTGGCATGGCGTGACAGTAAGTATGGAGAGCTCAAGGGCCTGAAGTGCCGTCCGTTTCATGATGAAATTATTTTAGAGGGTGTCAAGTGAAAAAGACTATCGGCATACTTCCCTTTCAACAAGGAATTATTTGGGCGGCCGCCACTATGGAGCATTTCGACTTGTCTACGGGTGGTTTGAAAAAAACTCGACTGAGAATTTGACGCGTGGGGACATTTAGAACGGCCCTTTTTTGGTCGGCCATGGAACGCTTTGGCCTCCAAGCCGTCGGATTTTTACTGAGCATAGTCCTGGCGCGTCTTCTCTCTCCCCGGGAATACGGACTCATCGGCATGGTGCTGGTTTTTTGCAGTGTAGGCCATGTTTTTGCGGACTCAGGGCTAAGTACGGCGCTGGTGCAGCGGCCGGCCAATTCTGCCGATGATGAGGCCACGGTTTTCTATGCGAATATCGGTGCGGGCGCGGTCCTGACCCTGCTTATTTGTGGGATATCGCCACTGGTGGCCAGATTCTATGGACAACCTCTTCTGATACCGCTGCTTTGCGTCCTGTCGCTGCAAGTCTTCCTGTCTTCCTTTGGGATCGTCCAGTTCGCCTTGCTGACACGAGCCATGGATTTTCGGCGTCAGGCCATTATTAGTACACTTTCCGTGCTCTCGTCCGGTTTGGTGGGGATCAGCATGGCCTGGAGCGGACTGGGCGTTTGGAGCCTGGTGGGACAGTCGGTCACTGCAGCGCTGTTTCAAAGTTTGCTGGTATGGAGACTGGGAAATTGGCGGCTGGCCGGCCGTTTTCGCCGCGCCTCCTTCCAGGAAATGTGGCCCTTTTCTTCCAAGATGTTGGCCTCTGGCCTGTTAAACACGGTTTTCGAGAATCTGTACAATGTCGTTATTGGTCGAGTGTATCGGCCCGCCGACCTGGGGTTTTTCACCCGGGCGCAGGGACTGGCGCAATTCCCGGCAGGATTTGTTACCGCGACTTTCTGGCGGACCACCCTTCCGGCTTTTGCCCGGATGCAGGCTGATATGGCGCTTCTGAAAGTCAGCGTCCGCAAGGTGTTTCGCCTGTTGGCAGCAGTACATTTCCCGGCAATGGCGGGCCTGGCGGTGGTGGCCGAGCCGCTGGTGCGATGCTTACTTACCGACAAGTGGACGCCCTGCGTGCCCTATCTTCAGGTGCTGGCTTTTGCAGGGATGCTTTACCCCTTGCACGCCTTGCATCTCAATGCGCTCACGGCCCAGGGGCGCAGTGACCTGTTCCTGCGGCTTGAGGTCATCAAAAAGGTGCTGACCGTCCTGACGTTGGTTAGCACTTTCCGCTTCGGGGTGTCCGCCATGGTTTGGGGCATCCTGGTTCTTTCCGTAGGTTGCCTGGTCGTCAATGGATATTACACCCGAAAGCTCTTGAACTACCGCTGGCGTGAACAGGCTTTAGACCTGGTTCCCGCCATCGGGGCTACAATGGTGATGGTTTTGGCCATGTCAACTATTCTTTATCTGAAATTAAAGACCACCGGGGCATTTTTGCTTGCTGATTTAAAAAACCCTTTGACGCTGTTGCTGGTGCAGATGGCCGTGGGGCTGGTGATCTATGGAGCTATCGCGGGATTAAGCCCTATGAGTGCCTTTGTAGAATTGCGCTTCCAGGTCCGCTCTTATCTTGGGTATACGCCGATAATGCGAGCAGAGGGGGAGGCCTAATATGAGAGGCGAGATCATCACCCGCGACGAGATGCTCGGGATCCCGGCATACGAGGTAAGCGACCTGACCCAGATTCCCCCAGGGCCTCTGGTAAGCGTCATTGTCATTACCTATAACCATGAAGCGTTTATAGAACAGACAATTCAAGGAATTTTAGCACAGCAATGCGATTTTCCCATCGAGTTGATCATTGGCGAGGATAAATCTCAAGACCGCACGCTGGAGATCTGCTTCGAATACCAAAAAAGGTATCCGCAGCTTATACGACTAGTGACCTGGCACAAGAATGTCGGCGAAAACGCAAATTATCTGCGGGTTTGGGGCCGGACGCGGGGCAAGTATGTGGCCATCTGTGAGGGTGACGATTACTGGATTGACCCAGACAAGCTTAGTAAGCAATTTGCCTTGATGGAACAATATCCGGATACGATACTCAGCGGTGCATTAGTTCGTATGTTGGGTTATTCCAATGGTTATTTTGTTGACGAGGTGTTCGGACCGATGCAGATGAAGTGCCGATATGGGCTTGAGGACGTGATAGAAAGACCCTGCTTTCATACGTCCACCTTTATGTTTCGGAGGTCTGAGTTCAAGATTCCTGCCGCGGCCCACAACTGTTGTTTGCTGGACACGGTTCTCATGTCTGCCGCGGCACTCCAGGGTAGTCTGAAATGTATCCCTGATACGGTATCAGCCTACCGGATGCATGAACATGGCACGTTCTCGCCACTCAGTATGTTACGCAAATATGAACACACCATAGGAATGCTTCAGGCCATCCTGACATTTACGGATGAAAGATATGCTCCGATAGTAAGAAAGAAAATAGACGCCGTGCAAATGTGGCTTTGCTTTGAACTCGTCTCCAACGGGCAGGTTCAACGAGCTCGCAGGCTCGCCTGGCAAACCGTTCGGAGTTTAGCCTTACACGCCCCGAGAAAGGCATTGGTTCTGATATTTCACGTGTATTTACCACGGACATCCCAGCTGGTTATTGATGCCTGGAATCGAAATAAGCGTAGATATGAGAAGTAAGGAAATACTTTTACCACAACTGGTTATAATTACTGGCATTGATAAATAAGTTTACTAAATGACTGCAATAGTTGCCACTAATATAGAATCCTATGTAAGTGAGGCAGTTTCGCCAAAATATTCGATCTGTACTTTAATAACCGATAAAAATATTTATCGACAAATGCTTGAATCGTTTGTTGAGGTGGGATTTACGGCTGATATTGCCGAGTATCTGTATATTGATAACAGCATTACAAATACAATTGATGCCTACAGCGCAATTAACAAGTTTCTATCCATTGCCCAAGGGCGATATATAATCGTCTGCCATCAGGATATTCGATTAGAATATGATCGGATCGAACAACTGGAAAAATGCATCTCTCAGTTAAATGAACTTGATCCAAACTGGGCGCTTTTGGGCAATGCCGGGGGAATACATCTTGGAAAAGTAGCCATGAGAATAACCGACCCGCATGGCGCTAATACCAGGGTGGGGGATTTGCCAGCCAAGGTTCAATCCTTGGATGAAAACTTTATTTTGATACGCAAAGATGCGAATCTTGGAACATCCAAAGACATGCATGGGTTTCATCTATATGGACTGGATTTATGCCTTCTGGCCATGATCCGGGGGTATTCCGCATATGTGGTGGATTTTCATCTAAGGCACTTGTCGCCGGGAAAATTCGATGCGGACTTTCTTGTCTGCAAAAACCGCATTATTGCAAAGTATCAGAAAACCATTTTGGGCAAGTTTTTTCAAACAACCGGTACGCCTTTATACGTGTCCGGAAGTGCCATTCTTAACCGGATCTTCAATCATCGTTACATATTAAAAATGGTTAATAAATATTGTTATTATAAAAGACGGCTTCAAATAGAACCTTAAACCTGCAGAGGGGTTTGCCTGATATGAAGGGCAGTTTCATTACGCAGGACGAGATGCTGGCCATCCCGGCACAAGAGATCAGCGACCAGAGTCAAATTGCGCCGGAGCCTTTAGTCAGCGTCATCGTCGTTACCTATAACCATGAAGCGTATATTGCGCAGAATATCAAGGGAATTCTGGCCCAACAGTGCGATTTTCCCTTCGAACTCATTATTGGCGAAGACCAGTCAACAGATCGGACGCTGGAAATTTGTCTCAGCTATCAGCAGAGGCATCCCGAGGTCATCCGCGTGGTCACCTGGCAGGAGAATCTCGGGATCGGCGCCAATTATCTGCGGTGTTTGGGGCGCACCCGGGGCAAATACCTGGCCTTCTGTGAGGGTGACGACTACTGGATCGACCCGGCCAAGCTGACCAAGCAGGTCGCCCTGATGGAAAAATGGCCGGAGACGACGCTATGTGGCGCCAGGACTCGGGTGCTCATGGAGATACCAGGCAAAAAACCTGTAGAAACGTTGATCGGCCAGGATAACAGCGACATTGACTATTCCTTGAAAGATGTCTTGAGCTGCTACCTGTTTCACACCTCTACCTTCCTGCTGCGGAAGTCCACGCTGTTGCTTCCCCCGCATGCCCGGTCGATGGTCTATCCCGACGGTTTCCTGCAATGCCTTAGCGCCCTCCAGGGCAGCCTCAGGTGCCTCCCGGATGTGGTGTCAGTCTACCGGCACCATCCAAGGGGGGTGTGTATAGGAGGCTCTATTGATCTGCACTTAGACCGTTGCGAAGACATATGCCACATGATGTTAGACATTATCGAGGATGAAGGTGACGAACGTTTGGTAAGGCGTACTTTGGATGTCGTGCATTCCAGAAGATGCCACCATCTGATTAATGACGGCAGGACCTCTGAAGCGCGAAGTCTGGCGCGAGGTTTGCTACCGCGTTTGGCCCGGCATAATTTCCCGAGGGCCGTGCAACTCCTTTTGCATGTCTGCCTGCCAAAACCTTACGCGTACTTGAGGCGAGTGGGGAAGGGGGTCAGAATCACGAGATATGCCAGGCGGTTTCTTTCTTAGTGGCTATGCAGATAGAAGGTTGGGTTATCAAATTCTTTGGGAATTGTTCAGGATTGATAAGGACGACAGCACAGTCAAATGAGAGATTGTTGCGTGATCACTACCATCGCCCCACCGACCCCCAGCGTGAGTCTTCTCGCTGCACGGTTGCATCAATTCGGTGCGACGTTGGTTATTGTCGGAGACCGCAAGGGACCGGAAAGATATGATATTGATTACGCTCAGGTTGACTTTCTGCCCTTGTCCCGGCAGCAGGCCGGCCCCTTTGAAATAGCTCGACTGCTGCCAACCGATCACTACGCCCGCAAGAACGTCGGCTACCTGCACGCCATCGCGGCAGGTACAACTCTGATCTACGAGACCGATGATGATAATGCCCCGGAGGCTAATTGGCGCATGCGCCGGGAAGAGGTGCCGCAGGCGCGGGTGGTGCCCTCCCCACTAGCCGACCAGACCAGATGGGTCAATGTCTACCGCTACTTCAGTTCCGAGAACATCTGGCCTCGGGGGTTCCCTTTGGACTTGGTCAGCCTCACCGCTCCGGAACCAGAATTTATTGGAGAAAGTGTCCTTAGTCCTATCCAGCAAGGACTGGTGGACAATTCACCGGATGTGGACGCCATCTGGCGGTTGACTCAGGACCGTCCATTTCGATTCGATTCGGGTCCAAGCGTTTACCTGCATCCGGGCAATTGGTGCCCGTTCAACACCCAAAGCACCTGGTGGTGGCCCGATGCCTACCCATTGCTCTATATTCCCAGTTATTGTTCTTTCCGTATGTGCGACATTTGGAAAAGCTTTATTGCCCAATGGTGCCTCTGGGAAATGGGCTGCGGGGTGGTGTTCCATGCCGCCGAGGCCATTCAAGAGCGTAATTATCACAACTTGATGCGTGACTTCGAAGACGAGATCCCCGGCTATTTGGGCAACCGGCGTTTCGCGGAAGTTCTTTCACGTTTGGCGCTGGCTCCCGGCAAGGAGAATGCCGCCGACAACCTGATCCGCTGCTATGAAGCCCTGAACACCGCCGGCTTCTTCCCCAGGGACGAAATGACTTTGGTGCGGGCCTGGGTTGCCGACTTCGAGAAATTGCAGCACTAAGCCGCCCCGGAGAGATGGTGATATGAAAGTATTGATTACCGGCATCACCGGCATGATCGGCTCCCACCTGGCCAAGGAATTATCAGGGGCAGGCTACGAGGTGGCGGGCATCTCGCGGGCCACCTCGGCGGCGCGCTACGCGCGGGTCAACCCAACCTATAACCACTACCTGGGCGACATTCTGGATCGCCCCTTCCTCGAGCGCGTCTGGCAAGACTGGCAGCCCGAGATCGTTTTCCACCTGGCCGCCCAGGCCTATAACGGGGCCTCGTGGGAGGCAGAGGATACCACTTACGCTCTCAACATCTCCGGCTCCCGCAATGTATTGGATACCTGCCACCGATTTTCGCCTCGGGCTCGCATTATCCCGGCGTGTTCCAGCGCCGAGTATGGGTTTGTCCCCGAGAGCATGTTCCCCATCGATGAGGACGCGACGCCGCTGCACCCGATCACGCCCTACGGCGTGTCCAAGGCGTGCACGGAGATGATGTCTCACCAGTATCACCAGAACTACGAGATGGACGTGGTGATCCCGAGACTCTTCATCCACGTGGGCCCCGACCATCCCCCGGCGACTGCCCTGCAAGCCTTCACCATGCAGCTGGCGGCCATCAAGCTGAGCAAGCAAGAACCGGTGATCAAGGTGGGCAACCTGGAGACATCCCGGGATTTCGTGGACGTCCGGGACGGGGTCCGGGCCCTGGCGCTTTTGGCTGAAAAGGGAGAGACCGGTCAGGTCTATAACATCTGCTCGGGGCAGGCCTGGAGTATCCGCCAGAGCCTCGAGATGCTCATCGAAATCAGCGGCGTCGCGGTGAAGGTCGAGCATGACCCCTCCCGGCTGCGGCCGTCCGATGAAAAGTTGCTCCTGGGCAAGCCCGACAAGCTCAAAGCCCTAGGGTGGAGCCCGAGGATACCCTTCGAGCAGACCTTGAAAGATATTTTTGAAAATTGGGTAATGCGACTCAGTACTGAGGGTACCTGAAATACTTTTCTAAGGCTTTATAAGGAAAAAGTGAAATTCACCCTGGTCACCACCTGTCTGAACGAGATGCGCTCCCTGCCGCGCTGGCGGGAGGACCTGGAACACCAGTCCAGACAACCCGACGAGATCGCCATCGTGGATGCTGAGTCCACGGACGGCACCACTGAGGCGCTGCGCGAGTGGGCTGCTGGCGATGGGCGAGTGAAGTTGCGGATCGAGAAGTGTAACGCGGCCACAGGGCGCAACCTTGCCATCGGGATGGCGGCCCACGATCGCGTGGTCTCGACGGACATGGGGGTGCGCCTTGACCCTCGCTGGTTCGAGGAGATCGTGAGACCCTTCGAGACCGACCCCACTGTGGAGATTGTGGCTGGCTCTTACGCCATTGATATGGACTCGGTAAAATCGCCCGCGGCCCGGGCTGAATATTACGTTGAAGGTAATGGTGTGCCGCAGTTGGGGCCGGGATTCGTGCCTGGTAACCGGTCCATAGCCTATACGAAAAAGGTATGGAGCGAGTTGGGGGGGCTCCCTGAGGATCTTACGCTCTATGCGGACGATTCGGTGTTCGGCATGCAGATGATCCAGGCCGGCTACAAGATGGCTTACGCCTCCCACGCCCTGGTCTACTGGTCCCGCCCTGCTCGTCTCCGGGAATTCTGGAGAGAAATGTACAATTATGGCAAGGGCAACGGTGAAGCCGGAATTAGAACACCGGCGGCATTTCGTTTTCACAAAATGGGGTTCATTCCCGCCTGGCTGGTGGCGCCGCTCACAGCCGTGCGGACCCTCCAGAAGATGATAGGGCAAACCCGCATCCGGGAAGCCCTCAGTAGAGGAGATTTGGTGGGATTAGCCTACGTACCCTTGCTGCTGTGGGGAAACGGCTGGAATGTCGGGCGAGGATACCTGGTGGGCGATAAGATCGGCGAAATCCGCTGTCAATCATGCCGGGCGCGCCTTCAGAAGCGTGGAACTTAAGGCTGTAATCTATCCACTAAGACGCAGGTGACAGCCTGGAGAATCAAAGCTATGACGGTTGAGTCCAAGAACGTCAGCCCACATTACCTTGGTACGCGGGGGCGGACCTATTTTCAAAAAGGCTTCGGTCCAGAGATGCACGATGGTCGGCTCCTCCAGGCGGAGTACTTCCGCCCATTTTGCGGCGACGACCTTGTAGTACTTGACTTTGGTTGTGCCGATGGCTTGTTCCTGAGGAACCTCCCTGCTAAGCGCCGGATAGGCGTGGAGGCAAATGCGGCCGCTCTGGACCGCTCCCGGGAGAGCTGCCGCCAGGAGAGCTGTTTCATTGAACTCTACGCTACCCTGGAGGAGGTAGAAGAGGCCAGCGTGGATGTGATCATCTCCAACCACTGCCTAGAGCATGTGCCGAATCCTCTCGGAGCCCTGCTGGGAATGCTGAAGGTGCTTAAGCCCGGAGGGCGTTTAGTTCTCATGGTCCCCTTTGATGACTGGCGCGATGCAAAATATCGTGAATGGCAGCTGGGGGATCGTGATAACCACCTTTATACGTGGTCTCCCCTGAACATCGGGAACTTTTTGACCGAGGCCGGATTCGCGGTGGACTGGGCAAAATTAATAACGAGCGCCTGGAGTCCCAAATTCATGGGTTTGCGGAGATTCCTGCCACCTCTCATATTCAGCACCATATGTCAGGTGTTTGCACAAATTCGACACCGGCGGCAGGTACTTTGTTTGGCCCATAAGTCAACATCAGATAAGGAGTCTAAAGGGTGCGCCAATCCTTAATTTCTGTCATCATCCCCGCTTTCAATGCCGCAGTATGTATTGAGCGTTGTTTGGAGAGTGTATTGCGGCAAAGTTATTCGAATTATGAGGTCATCGTCGTAAACGACGGTTCCACGGACAGGACGGCAGACGTCCTCCGCGGATACGGCGACAGGATAAGGCACTTCTCCCAGGAAAACCAGGGCCCCAGCGCGGCTCGCAACCATGGTCTCAGTCTTGCCAAAGGTGCATTTGTGGCTTTCCTGGATGCCGACGATTACTGGCTCCCCGACTTCCTCTCCCGCTGTATAAAGTTTTTTGAACAATACCCAAAAGCCGAAGCAGTGAGTACCGGGCAGAAGATCATCACTTGGAAGGGCGAGGTGCAGATTAATCCTACTATATTACGAGGTGATCAAGAAAAGCAGGATGCCAGGCTGCTCTTCGAGTTTTTCCCTTTCTGGGCTGAGCAAGACCATATCCGGACGGGGTCTTGTATGCTCCGTAAGGCCCTGGTCGACCGGGCCGGGCCCATGCGCGAGGATTTGCGCATAGGAGAAGATTTGGAGTATTGGGGCTATCTGGCAACCTTTGGGGCCTGGGGTTTTATCCCCGAGATCTTATGGGTCGGTGACGGTGCTCCAAGTGCCGCGGCTCAGGGATGGCTCACCAAGTACCAACAGGGACGCAAGATGTGCCCAACCGTAGAAGATTGGCAACAACGCCTGGCGCCGAGGCTTCGGGACAATGACCAGGAGGGCTTCCGGGTGGTGCGAGGACGAGTGGCCCAGACATATGCTCATGCCAAACTCCTGGGTGGGGACATCCGAGGGGCACGGCATATCGCGCAACGTTACGGGCCAGATTTCCCAGTGAACATGGTGTCCCGCCTCTTCAGGTTATTCGCAGCCAAAGGACTGCCCACTTGGAGATTCATGTCGGTGATCTTGCTTTGCCGTGAGGCGGTCAAGGGTTGGCGATTGCAAAGATCTCATTACAGGACTCAGGGGGGGGTATGCCTTTAAACGAACAAGGCGGTTTAGAACGGATGATCCCGGTCCACACCTCAACTCAGGAAGTCCCTCTACCTTTCAAGGGTTCATTTCCCTTGGCCGGCAGGAACAAAGCCAGCATTTGGCCTTATGTAAACCGGCTGTTGTTATTCTGTATTTTTTCCATAATCTTTCGTCAGACAGTACTGGTCCGGCAACGTGTCACCACCGTGGACTTCTCGGCGGTGGACACGTATGCCTATTGGGATATCGTCGCAGTTTGCCTGGCTGCTTTGGTGCTGATCTTCAGCGGCAGTCTTTTTCGCACCTGGTCGGCGCTCCGCCGAACCACCGCGGTGTGGTTGATCGTGTATTACCTGGTTTGCGCTGCCAGTTTTATCTGGTCTTTAGCTCCAGCCTACTCTTTATACCGATCCATTGAATACCTAGTCCTGTTCTTTGCAACCTATACTGTGGTGGCTCAGTATCAGGACTTTGCCGAGGCAGAACGGGCTTTCCTGCGGGTTGTAGCGGCGACGATTCTCCTGGAAATGTGCGTCAATCTGCGTCTTGCAGGGTTCTCCTTATTATCCCTTCAGGCATGGCACGCCAACACTTATAGCGCCTCCTCGGCGATTCTTTTTTGTTATTGCCTGGGGGAATACCTGGCTATGACCAAGTCAGAGCGTTCCGAGGCCAAAAAAAGATCCAGGCGGCTCCGGCTGTTCGGCATATTCTCGTTTGGCACCCTGGCGCTGGGTACCAGCGCCACGAGCAATGTCGCGGTTGCGGTGGGTTGTTGTTTGATCTTCCTGGCGCTCCGGAGGTTTGGGCTGCTGCTGGCCGCGCTTTTTGTTGGGCTTCTGCTTGCCATCTTGGGCGGGGGCGAGGAGTTGGTCCGGCACCTGCTGTTCCCAGGAAAGACGGAAAAGGAGATCGAGACTGCGCACGGCCGAACCCTCATATGGAAGCTCTACTGGCACAAGTTTCTTCAAAGTCCCATCCTGGGATACGGTTTTGGTATCATAAGCGGGGGGCGCGATAAGGCTTTGGCAGCTCTGTCCCACAACTCGCTATTCACCGTGCTCATCGGCACCGGCTCGGTTGGTCTCATGATGTTTGGCCTGTTCGCAGCGCGCTTGTGGCAGTCTACCCTCGGCAAGATTTGGCGCCGGGGGCCGGGAATGGTGGGATTTGTCGGAGCCTTGGCAGCCACCTTTGTGAATTCCATGGGCATTCCCCTGTTAGCCGATCGCTGGCTCACCTCCAGTGTCGTATTTGTTTGGCTGCTGGGCCTCTTTTTCATCCATGTCTTAAACCCCCAGCAGGTAAATAGATCATCCAAAAGAATTCTGCCTGGCAAGGTCATACCGGGGAGGCGCAACTGATCTTCCGGTTTAGGGCCAAACATCGCAGGGAGTGCGGCCGGGAATCAAAAGCACATATTCAAACCAAGTGGATTTTTCTTGATGCTAAGAATTACTTATGTGGCTCGCTCTTTTCTTGACTACCGGATACCGGTCTTTGCTGCCCTAGATGAACTGACCCGCGGCCGTCTTTACGTCATTTACTCGACGGGAGCCGTCAACCCGATGCGGGTCATAAGAAGAATTGAGAATCTTCTTGGCGATCGGGCAGTTGGCTTAGGGGGAGAGCTTCAGATCGGGGCGATAGATGATCCGAATTTCGCAAACTCGGCAATGGGGATTGTTTATCAACCTGGACTTCTCGCGGCGATAGGTCAATCCCATCCAGATGTGATCATTGGGGATGGTTTCGGCCTATGGACTAGTTACGCAGTGCTACACCGTGTATTCAAGAGAACTCCATTAGTCGCCTGCTACGAGCGCACTTTCCACACGGAGAGGAATGCCCAGTGGTACCGGACGCTCTACCGCAAGACCGTGCTGCATTGGGTCGATGCCATGGCCTGCAACGGCAGTCTGAGTGCGGTTTATGCCCAGTGGCTCGGCATGCCGGCCGAGCGTATTACCCTGGGGCAGATGGCGGCGGATACCGAAGGTTTGCAGAAGGCGGTTAATACTTTATCAGTTGAGGATCAGAGGGCTTTCCGGCACCAGTGGCGCAATCCGGAGCTGACCTTCCTCGTGGTCGGGAGGCTGATCGAGCTCAAAGGGGTCCACCACCTGCTTATGGCTTGGGCGCAGGTTGAGCGAACCTGGGCCAGAAAGGCCGCGCTCGTAATCGTAGGGGATGGTCCCATGCGGGAGCAGCTGGAAAACCAAGCCCGTGTAGCCAGGCTGCAGTCGGTTTGGTTCGAGGGAGCAGTGGATTATGATCAAATGGCAGCCTACTACGCCGCCGCAGATGCCTTCGTTATTCCTACCCTGGAGGACAATTGGAGTTTAGTCGTCCCGGAAGCCATGGCTTGTGGTTTACCCATCCTGTGTTCCAAGTACAGCGGTTGCTGGCCTGAGCTGGTGCAGGAAGGCAATGGCTGGGTCTTCGACCCCCTCGACCACCAAGATACCCTGCGGGTGCTGAATTTGTGCATCCAGAAGGGATCAGAACTCCCAGGGATGGGCCGCGAGTCGCGGACGATCATTGCGGGACACACCCCCCAGCATGCCGCCAGGAGCATCTACGAGGCCTGCCGGATTGCTACAGAGCAGGCAAAGGTTAGGGTGAGGTCATGAGACGGCCTGTGAGAGATGAAGATCCATATCTAGTGGTTCTATGGATGTCAAGTGAAGGGGAAAGAATTTGTGTGGCATAGCCGGCATTCTGGCTGAAAAGGTTCAAAACTTTTCGGTGCCAATGGAGCGCATGATTCAGGCTCAGCGTCATCGGGGACCTGATGATTCTGGGATTGAACACATCCTGTCAGGGAAAAGAGCTTGTTGGTTGGGTAGTTGTCGCCTGGCCATCATTGATCTTTCCCCGGCGGGACATATGCCAATGACTGATCCGGAATCTGGTGATTGGATAGTCTATAATGGCGAAATTTATAATTTTCTAGAGTTGCGTCAAGAATTGGCGAAATTGGGAGAAAAATTTCAGTCCGGAACCGATACGGAAGTTATTCTCAAGGCTTACAAACGGTGGGGACATGACTGTGTCCACCGCTTTCGGGGCATGTTTGCTTTTGCCATTTGGGATCATCAGAACCAAGAATTATTTTTAGCCCGGGATCGTTTAGGGAAAAAGCCGCTCTACTACTTTATCGACCCGGTCGGAAGGATATTTATCTTCGCCTCCGAGGTACGGGCCTTGCTGGCTAGCGGCCAGGTGGAGCGCCGCCTGGAGCCAGCCGCTTTACAAGCCTTTCTTTTTAACGGATTTGTGGTTTCGCCCTTGACCATGGTCAAGGGTGTAATGAGTCTTTTGCCCGGTTATTGGATGCGAGTCGGCCGGCAAGGCGAGATAATCGAGATAGAGCGTTATTGGAAAATTCCCACCTATACCTCTGCGATGCAGCCCGATTCTGCCGACTTAGGGGGAATCCGGCAATCGCTGATGGAAGCCGTGCAAACGCGCTTAATTAGTGATGTGCCTTTGGGGGCTTTTTTATCTGGAGGTCTGGACTCTTCCACCATTGTGGCCCTCATGGCTCGGGAAGCCAGTGAGGTGCACACCTTTTCCATCACCTTTGATGAATCCTCCTACGATGAATCCCCTTATTCTAATTGGGTAGCACAATGCTTTGGCACTAAACATACGGAAATCCGCTTGAGAAAAGATGATTTCTATGAGTGGCTTCCTGACGGCCTTGCAGCCATGGATCAACCTACGTTTGATGGCCTCAACTCTTATTGCGTGGCTAGGGCCGCCAAGGAAAGCGGTATGACCGTAGCATTGTCAGGGATGGGAGCAGACGAGGTTTTTGGGGGGTACCCTTTTTTTAAGCACATTCCCTGGATTTATCGGCTCTCCTGTCTGATACCGAGAAATTCTGCCGCGGTGCTCCAGGACCACTTGGGGCGCTGGCTTGGGTCGCAAAAGAATCGGGTGGCCGGATTTTGGAAGATTTTAGAACTACTTTGCGCCCAGAAATCACCCCGCTCGGTGATGAACACGTTAACTGCCTATCAGACGGCAAACCTGCTCTTCCCATATTGGACCAGAAAAAATCTACTGGTGAATAGCCTTAGCGAACAACTCAGTCATTCTTGGTTTGGCCTTGATCGAGATTTTCAAGAATTCATCAAGAACGAATTGTCTGATGACGATCAAATGAGTCTGGTTTCTAAAGTTACCCTCCGATTGTTTTTGGGGGAGCGTTGCTTTAGGGATATGGATTCAATGAGTATGGGAGTTTCGTTAGAAGTGCGGGCTCCCTTTACAGATCACCTCTTTTTGGAAAACGTCTGGAGGGTTCCTGGAAAGATAAGGTGCAAAGGTGCGCCCGATAAACCGTTTGAATGGGAGGTGGTGCGCCCTTTTCTAGGGGAGGCATTCCCTCAGAGGAACAAGCAGGGATTTACCTTTCCTTTTGAAGAGTGGCTGCGGGATGGAGCAGTTTTTAAATTGGCGAGAAACCTCCTCTCAAACAAGAGATTGGCTGCCGATATAGGACTGAAGGCTGAAGTCATCCAAAAAATCATGGGTGGTTTTTTCGGGGTAAATTCCGCGGTGCCATGGTCGAGGATTTGGAGCCTATTCGTTCTTCTTCATTGGTGTGAGCATAATCGGGTCTTTCTATAAGAGTCCCTGGGAAAAAATTGGATTTAAAATGGGCAAATTCCTGGAAGAGTGACATCTGCCTATACCCTAAAAGTTCATATAAATGCGCGTCCTTTTGATTCATAACAAATACGGCGGCGTCAGCGGCGAAGAGCGCATGGTCAGCCGAATTGCCACCCTCTTGCGGGAGTACGGCCATGAGGTGGATTGCCGCTTCGAAAACAGCCTGTCTCCGGGCGCCGGCCTTCGTGCCAAAGGCAAGGCTTTCGTCCAGGGAATTTATGACTGGGAAAGCGTTCAGAGGGTCAGGGACTGGGTGCGGGCCTTCCGGCCGGATCTCGTCCAGGTGCAGAACCTTTACCCGTCTCTGTCGGCATGGGTCCTGCCGGCCATCAGGCAGGAGGGCATTCCTGTGGTGATGCGTTGTGCCAATTACCGCCTGGTTTGCCCCAACGGCCTTTTGCTGAGCCATGGACAGGTGTGCGAGCGCTGTATAAGCGGGCGGGAGCACTGGTGCGTGCTGCGGAACTGTGAGGGCAGCCTGCCGAAGAGTCTGGGCTATGCGCTCCGCAACTTCGTGGCCCGCACCCGGCGGCTTTATCGCGACAATGTTACTCTCTATTACGCCCAGACGGATTTTCAGAAAAAAAAACTCATGGCGGGAGGATTTCCGGCAAGCCGAATTGAGGTGATCCCCAATATGGTGGATACCTCCACCCCCCCAAGAGAGACGCAAGTCGGGCATTACGTGGGGTTTGCGGGGCGCGGGAGTCCCGAGAAGGGGGTGGCGATTCTCCTGCAGGCTGCAAGGACGTGCTCGGACCTGCCCTTCCGCCTGGCGGGTGATTTCTGGCGGATGCCTGAGGTTGCGAAGGTGAAGCCCGACAATGTCGAGCTTCTTGGCCACTTGATTGGGCCGCGCCTGGAGGAATTTTTCAGGGATTGCCGCCTGCTCGTGCTCCCGAGCACCTGGTATGAAGGGTTTCCCGGGGTGGCGATCGAGGCGATGCTGCACGGCAAGCCGGTGGTGTGTTCCCGGCTGGGAGGTTTGCCGGAGATCGTGGACGACAAAGTGACCGGGGTGCTCTTCGATCCGGGCAATGCCGCGGACCTGGCCGCCAAGGTCGAGCGTCTTTGGAATCAACCGGATCTCTGCGCCGAGATGGGGAGGGCGGGGCGGGATAAGGTGCTGCGGGAGTACTCCCCTGATAGGTATTATGAGCGTCTCATAGCTGTTTACGGCCGAGCCTTGGAGTTACATGGAACCCTTGCGGCCCAAACCTGATACCGAGGACATCCTGGAATTCCCGGTGTCGTATCTGACCCAAGATGCGTGCCTCAAAAACATCCTCCAAAGGATTCATGAGGGTAAATTCGGGTACACTGTCGTCTGTGCCAATCCTCATTCCCTGGAGGTGGCCCGCCGGAATCGGTTGTTCCAGGAAGCCCTGCTGACTGCCGACCTGGTCATACCGGATGGAATTGGCGTTGTCCTGGCGTCCCGGGTACTCGGTGGCCGAATCCGGGAAAGGGTGACGGGCAGCGACATCTTTCTGGGCCTGAATCAGGCCCTGAACCGGGAAGGAGGGCGTAGCGTGTTCTTCCTGGGCTCTACGGAAGAAACCCTGGCCAAAATCCAGCGGAGGTTTGCTGCTGATTTCACCAAGGTTTGGGTGGCGGGAACCTATTCGCCTCCCTTCCGTGCGGAGTTCAGTGAGGATGAGAACCGGGACATGGTCGAAGCGGTGAACGAGGCCAGGCCCGATGTCTTGTGGGTGGGGATGACGGCGCCGAAGCAGGAGAAGTGGATTTTTCGTAATCGGGGCCGTTTGCAGGTCGGGGCCAGCGCGGCCGTGGGCGCGGCCTTCGACTTCTATGCGGGCAAGGTGCAGAGGTCTGCGCCGGCCTTCCAGCGTCTCGGCCTGGAGTGGCTGCCGCGGCTGCTGCGGGAGCCGCGCCGGCTTTGGCGCCGCAATCTCCTCTCAAACACAAGTTTTATGGCCAGGGTCTTGGCCCAGAGGCTCCACTCGGTTCGCCTCCGGCAAGGTTAGGATGCTCCCATGAGTTCGTTATTAATTTTTCTAATGTATAGCCGGACATAATTAAATGTGTATTGAAGGTATTTCTGTTTAATTTTTTTTCGATTTTACGCATCTCAAACTTACAATAGGAGTGAAAAATAATGAGATTCAGTTTCCTACAAAAAAACTGGTTCTGGTTGGGTATGTGTTTATCAGGCTCACTCTACATCGTAATAATTTTAGTGAAAGCAAATAATTTTTTTGCTGGGGATGAGGGGGGTTATGTTGAAATATCAGGGAATTTTGAGCTATCAGGTCTACCACGAGAAGGGTTGCATTAGAAAAGAGGTGTGTGTTTCGGGGTCAATAATCGTGGAAAGGGCCCTCAACTATCGATTTTGGTCAGATAAAGCTAAGGATGCGGCATAATCTCGGCATGAAAATAACCTTCTTATCACTAACGAAGTGTCGATTTATGCTTCTGCCTTTCACCGGTTTCGCGTTGATCATGTTCGTTTCATACAGGTGGGGTATTGGCATGACCACCGATTCAGCGTCGTATCTGGCCACCGCATCGAACCTCGCGGCAGGTCGGGGATATGTGATTTTTAATGGGTATTCCAATGCATCCTTTATCTGGTTTCCACCACTTTACCCCCTAGCCCTTGCAGCAGTCACCTGGCTGGGTATTGATCTTTTTTCCGCTGCACTCGTGCTTAATGCATTCCTTTTTGCGGCGGTGCTGCTCGTCGTAAGCATGATGATCAATGTAGCAAGCCTCAGGTCACGATTTGCCTGGTTCTGGGGAGTGATATATTTTGCGACCTCGATCAACGTCCTGCAGGCGTATGGCTACGTTTGGAGTGAGGCATTGTTCCTTCCATTGTTCCTCCTCTCTGTCTGGTTGACGCATCTTTCCATCGCCCGAGGAACGCAAGCACCCTTGTTAGCAGCGTCCTTGGTCATGGGATTCGCCATCCTGACACGCTATGCCGGGGTCTCTCTTCCTTTGGCAGCCTCAATCGCCTTGGTTCTAAAGCGGGGAAAGCGCTTCGTACACAAAATTGCAGACATAGCGGTGGTGAGCGCCTTCCCGCTCATAATGTTTGTAGGGTGGAGTTTGCGTAATTGGGTATCCTCTGATAGTGCCACCGGCCGTAACCTATCATTTTCAGTTGGTATTGATACATGGCTTCAGATGTTTTATGGACTCCTTTCCTGGATCGGTGGCGCTTCCCTGTTAGGGTTTTCACGATTTAATCTAGCCGTGTTTATCTCAATTCCTGCGCTTATACTTGTATCATTCCTCGTATCACACTGGTGGGTGTCATACAAGAAGCATCCTGTTGCAAATATTGAATGTCCTCTCCAGGTTTTTTCTATTTTTGGGCTGATCTATTTTTTCTTCATCTGTGGAATATGGGTAAGTGTTGCTGATATATCGGCGAGTGCAGAGACGCCGCGAATACTACTTCCGGCGCAGGCTATAGCAGTAGTGATTGGGACTGTGCTCATTGATAGCCTGACTGCAGCACGCCCTAGCGGTGCTAGCAAACGGATCCGTGCGGCACTAGTGGCTCTTCTGGTTCTCAATTTTGCCGGAGCAGCGATCTGGTCAACCTATAAGTATGCTTATGGTCTTGGCATTAGAAGTGAAAAGTGGATGCCCATTGCATCTATTCTGGGCGCGACAGATGTGCACCCTGAAAGTATCGTGTATTCCAACTTTCCTCAGGCTCTATACTGCATTACTCGAAAAGAAGCTCGTTTCGTTCGAATGGCGGATCTAACTACGAAAGAGAACTATGTCCGAGAAATTGAGCAAAATCTTCGAAGGAATGGCGGTATGATCGTTTTCTTCAAAGATGGCATTGACAACAAGGAACTAATCACGGTACCATCGATCATGCGGATTCTGACCCCGGACCAAGTTGAGGAAAACAGTGTTGGTATTGTGCTTAGGTACGCATCAGAACTATCTCCGCACTAGATGTCAGTACTGTCCGATCATGAAAAAGACATTAAAAAGATGATAATAGCGGTAATGGAGAAGAAAATACAGTAAAGATTTTAAGAAGGAAGCAGACAGAAGTTGCAGAATTAGGGGAGTGACTATTCTACATTTCCATAGGTAATCAACAAACTCTAACCGTTTTTATTCTATTTGTTTGTAGGTATAGTCAATAACCGAGACAAGACTTAATTTGACACTATATGTCAAGTCAAGTATAGGTCAGGACAGTAAAATAGTTCTGCAATAAGCCGCTTAATGCAGGTTAAAGTTTCTCTTTAATGTTGGTGCAAATGTTTTACGAATGCTTTTTGACTTTCCCCATGATTTTAGCCAGGAAACGTGGAAAACATCATGGGTAATAGTCCCAAATATGTTTGTCTTGACCATGTTCTTGGCCTCGCTTTACCCAGCATGGATAGCCAGGAATGCAGTACCCCCCCAAATCTGGTCTATACTCATGTTTGCCGCAATAGCCTTCATTGGTAGTTCATTTCTCAGTGCATATAACCTAATGTTTTCTATTTTGGTTCCTATCCTTTGTATTTGGACCTCCTATGTTTGGATTAGATTGGTGCGTTTTGAGATACACCTGGGGAAAAGCGGTGAATAATTTAATAATCCATTTCGATTAAATCATGACAAATGGACCTCGCTCTCAGACAGTAGACCAACAGAATGATAGGTCAGCCATTCTTCATGAGGCGCAGGAATCCAGCATGAAGGTCAGAGCGCTTAGGAATGTTAAGTTGGAGGGATTAGTCATTGCCATTATGGTTATGTTCCGCCCCAATTTGTGCTATTTTTCCACCTGCGAGAAGAATTGGCTTCGAGAAGAGGATCGTTTGGGAAATTTTACTCGGCCAAAGAGGCTCCAAAACCTCTTTGGGACAGAAATAGCTATGAATGCGGCATAATCTCGGTTAAAGAGAGGTTCCCAATACCATTTTTTACTGGGTTGGCCGGGGTCGCCACATAATTTCGGATATCATTAATGAAACTATTAAATAATACTAAAAAGCCATCATATTTTATAGCTAATAATGATAATATTATTTATTTATTAATTCTACTATTTTATTTTGTTTCTATTATAATACAATTTTCAGTCTATATTAATCATGATGTTGGATCACATATTATATTATCTCAAAGATTAATGAATAAAATGGAGATTGTTGACCCTAACCCACCATTAATATTTTGGTTATTGACTATTCCGAATCTTATTGCGAATGTTACACAAATATCTGTATTGACGATTTTTAGAATAAGTATTTTTATGCTAATAATTGTTTCAGTTTTACAATGTAATCATATTTTAGAAAGTTTTCCAAAATCATATAATAATAAATTTATTATATTAACTTTGGTTTTCATTTTTACTTTGATGCCTCGGGGTGATTTTGGGCAACGCGAACATATTATTATTATCCTTGTAACGCCTTATATTTTTACAATTGTTCGCAGATCATTTGACGAGGAAGTTTATAATTTACAATCAGCAGTTATCGGAATATTTGCCGGCATCGGTTTTTGCTTGAAACCTTATTATCTCCTCCTTCCCTTACTTCTCGAAGCCTATATATTTTATAAGAACCGAAGATTATCCTTATATAAACACATAGAAAGTTTTATAATTATAATTATTTTTACTATATATTTGATATCTATATTTATATTTAATCGTGACTATATCACAAGAACAGTACCCTATGTCATTTGCGTTTACGGCGCATATAACGAGAATATAATAACTTTATTTTCAAGATTATACTTTATTATAATTGTTTTTATAATTTATTGGTTAGCAAAAGATGAAACTAGTTTTTCTGCCTTTGCAAATATCTTGTTATTAAGCGCAATATGCATGGCGATAATTTATCTCGTTCAAGGCAAGGGATGGAGTTATCATTTGTATCCTTGTAAAGCCACTTCATTTTTATTAATTATATATTGTTGTTCTATAATTGCTTTAAAAAATAAGTTTATAATTGTAAATTTAATTAGGACAATATTATATTATGTTGTAATATTATTTGTTATAATATCAGTATCAAAATCATTGAATTGGCATTTTGTAATTTATCAGGAATATAAATCGAGAGAAAAATTTATTGCTGAATATAAAATCATACAGCTTATAAAAAAACAGACCATCGGATCTGGTAATATATATTTTATTTCCACATCTGCAAAGCCAGCGTTCCCCGTGGTAAACTATAGCGGGGTTGGTTGGTCCTCACGATTTAATGCTCTTTGGATGTTACCAGCTATTATAAATAATAAAGAACTACCTCATAGACTGGCGAATGAGATAAAGAATAAAAAACTTTACGAGATAGAAAGTTATTTATTTGAATCAGTTTTAGCTGACCTGGAAGCCCAGCCCCCATCTCTTATATTTGTTGATAATAGTCAATATAAGCAAGGTTTAGGAAATCAGAAATTTGATTTTATGGAATATTTTATGAAGGATCCTGTTTTTAGGGAATTTATGTCTCAATATAAAGAACTTACTTGGGTAGATGATCATCAAGTTTTTAAAAGAATATTAAGCAACAATTAGCATTAAATAAGAAATGCCGACCTTTCGCCGGGATCTCCGCGACGGCGATACCACCAGCTTGGCCGCGGCCCTGGCGGCTTATTATTGCCGTCTCCCTGTGGGCCATATGGAGGCGGGTCTGCGCACCCGGGACCAATAGAGCCCGGGAAGGAGCCGGCGGCGCACTTCATCTGGAGGCCCCGGAGGCGGACGTCTGTCCCTTCTGCCGCCCCTGGACTATGCCCCCTTCGTTTACTTGATGACTCGCAGTTACTTGGTCCTCACCGATTCCGGCGGCATTTAGGATTATATCATATATTGACAAAGGTGCCCTTCGTGGGGGAGTTGCAAGCCAGGTGATAGGGTATTCGGTTATCGCAACTATGTGGGGGGCGTTGCTTTCCGCTATCCTTAGCTCATCTAATAAATCACTTTTGAATAAGCTTTTCAGTTTGGGCTTTTTATGTAATCTTGGCAAGTATAGTTATGGACTTTATGTCTTTCATCCTTTTATTCAAGCATATACGTCTGGTCCCATCTTTTATTTGGCTCAAATAATTCCCACCGATTTCTTAAAATATTTGTTTTGTGCCATTGTGTTTTTCATTTCATCATATATGATTTCTCTTATTAGCTTTCACTTATATGAGAAAAAATTGTTAAGATTAAAAGCGTTATTCGTTTAATGGGAATTGACTCATTTTTATAACCGATAGAGGTAAATTTTCTAAGGGGATGAATGCTTTAATAATCCATTTCGATTAAATCGATGGCAAATGGACCTCGCTCTCAGACAGTAGACCAACAGAATGCTAGGTCAGCCATTCTTCATGAGGCGCAGGAGTCCAGCATGAAGGTCAGAGCGCTTAGGAATGTTAAGTTGGAGGGATTAATCATTGCCATTATGGTTATGTTCCTCCCCTGTGGCGCCTGGGCGGCGGCGCCGGTGGCGGTGGACAGCCTAAAGGCTATCTATGTCGGCCAACCAGTCTCGCCGGTGGACCATCAGGCCGTCTCCCTGCTGCAGGAGGGCCTGCGGCGGCTCTATGGATTGACCCTGCCAATCATCAGCGATCCCTCCAAGGTCGCCCAGGCCCGGGACGGGATCGTATTGGGTGCGTCGGCGGCCCTGGCTTCAGGTGCGGTGCGGCCAGAAGAGTTGAACGCCACCTGGCCTGAGGGTCATGTCTATAAAGCTGGAAACGGCAGAATCGTCATTGCCGGCAAGATGGGTTGGGATACCTATTTTGGGGTGGTGACCTTCCTGGAGACCAGGGGGGTTCGCTTCTGGGTGGCAAGTCTCGGTGAAGCCAAATGGCCAGTTGCCGCCAGCCGCCAAATCTTTGCGGCCTCAAAAATCGTTAAACCCGCCTTTGTCTTTCGGGGGGTATGGAATCAATGCGAGCACGGAGACCCGCACCATGGCGCCAATCCAGAGCTCTTCGATCCCAAACTGACGGGCTCGGATCTCTGGATCGACCACACCGCCGGATATCTCGTTCCGAAGCTCTTATACTATGACCAGCATCCAGAGTATTATGCGCAGCTCGGCAGTGGACAGAGGATCGCCAAGACTGCCTTTACCGACCACGGAACCCCTCTCTGCCTGTCCAACCCGGACGTCACCAAGATTTCCATCGAGAGAGCCTTGCAATGGGTGGGCAGGGAACCTGACCAACGATTTTTTAATATCACTTACGGAGACACGGGAATATGGTGCCAGTGTCCCAGTTGCCGGGCTTGGGACCCGGTGGCCGGCCAGTATGCCTCACGGCTATTGAAGTGGGTCAACCCCATTGCCCAGGCAATCCGCGCCAAGTTTCCCTATGCCATGGTGAGGACTTTGGCATACCAGGGCACAGATGACCCCCCGAAGGATATCATACCGGAGAGCAATGTGTGGGTTATCGTGGCGGTGGAATTGGGAGGGGTGCCTTTCTGGGATCATGCTCTCAAGACTAACAATCCCCTGGTCGCCAAGAATCTGGCAAAACTGGACGGATGGTGCGGCATTGCCCCCAAAAGAGTAGCTGTATGTGAATACCAGGGTGGAATCTACAACCCTGCGCCTCTGGAAACACTGCAATCCCGGCTGCGCTTTTATGCCTCCAAGGGACTTGCGGGTATCGCCTATACCTATGGCCAACCGCTGAATTTTGCGCCAGTATTTAATTACGTATTTGGAAAGCTCATGTGGGACCCGAGCACGGACGCGTGTGCAGCTGCCAACGAAATTGTGGAGGCGCACTATGGGGCGGCAGCCCCCGCCATCAACGCCTATCTAAACCTCTCTGCCCGGCGCTACCAGGAGACCCTGCAGACGGCGACCAAACTTCACAACCTTTACCCCGTGGATTTTTATTCGGAACCATTTGTGGGAAGGGTCTTAAAGCTTTTTGGTCAGGCTCGCAAAGCCATATCGGCCGATGCCGGGCTCAGCAAGGAGCTAAGGAATGAAGAGAAGCTTTTCCTGACAGATGTTCTCCACCATCCGTCGGATACTCTCTCTGATGGCTGCATCATTTCCTATTGCGAGCGACTTCGAGCCATATATTGCGAGGAAAACCATTCGGCGGCCTTCTCCCGGGAAATCGCCAACATGGTTAGGGACCTGGAGGCTCAAGACGCTGCGGGTCGGTTTCGTCCTTTGATTGGGAACTGGTTGGCGTCATTGCCGGAAATGCAGCCAAAAGCCAGGGATGGTTCGCTGATTTTTACTCCCGACCAGCTTTTATGGGGCGATGCCGGCCCAACAACCATTCCTGATGCGCCCGGCCAATGGTGGGCTGGAAAGATAAAAGCCCCACGGCGCTACGCCCTGGTGGCCTGGCCGAATGCGAGCAACTCGCGCGGTGTGCCAAATACGGCATTCATTGAAGCGAGGTTCAAACTTGGATCCCACATCGGCGACGGCAGCGGGGTTCTGCTCATAGAGGCGCAGGATGCGATGCTTACGGGGGATGCAGAGGACAAGCGATCGGCTCTAAGGGCGAAGATGGTCGTTTCCGTCAATGGCGTGGAGATTTTCGCCGGGGACTCAGGATTCCCCAGGGGCGACTGGGCAACTCGAAAGCTTACCATCCCACCGGGAGTCCTGCGTCAGGGTGCAAACGAGGTCCGGATCGCCAATCGTTCCGGCTACAATTTCTGGCCTAATACCAACTGGCTGTGCATAAGCGGCCTGACGGTTTTGGTGGGCAAAAAGGATGCGTTACTCTTCTCTTATTCGCGCTGTCATCCCTTTAATCCCTGTTATTGGATGTGGTTCACCAATGACAGGGTAAGCCAGCCATAGACCGAGAAAGGATGAGCGTAAAACCGCCCGCATAATTATGGTTGGCTAAGAGTTGAAGCCGGGTCCCGACGAGGGCGCGACATCGTTGCTCCTTTTTTTACAGTGAATGCCTCACCAAACTCAGACATTTATTTCAAGTCTGCGGTATCACAGGCTTGCTTGAAGGTATGAATAATTATGTTTCTCTAAATGGCCAATGAGGGGTAGTCAAAGATATTAAGTCAAATTATTATCGATCGTTAGATATGGATTCTTTGGTAAATGTATGATCTTGAATTTATTTTTTGTTAATTCATTTTCCAAATCTAAGGATATATTTTTTTTAAATACAATAATAATCGCTAATCCAAAATCCATCAAATTCAAAGTACAGAAAATATTTTGTAAAATGATTCCAACTTTTGTTAAGAGGACCGGCAGAGACCATTTATTAAATTTTCTTTTTGAAAAAGTAGGATGCCAAAAGGTATTCATTCTTTTGATTGCTAATATTTCATAATTTAACGAGGTCATCATTTTCTCAATTTCTCTTGCATTAATTCGAAAAATATAATTTCCAGACGGCTCAAACAAAGTCGACTTATCTTTGCGGAATATTCTTTTTATTAAATCCTTTGTATTTCCAAGTATTTTCTTTTTTCTTGTCTCCTGAGGCTCAATTAAAATAAGAGCTTTCCTTGAAACTCTTAACATTTCGTAAAAAGCAATGGGGGGCCGAGGAAAATGATGATAAGCCTGTTTGCAGAGAACAAAATCGAAGGAATTATCAGGAAAAGATAATTTCTCTGCATTTTCCATCTTGAATTTTTCAATGAAGCCACTTTCCTTTGCAATTTGTAAGCAACAATCGTTAATATCTGTACCAATAACATCAGCACCACTTTTTATAAGAAAGTAGCAATCTGATCCATAAGATCCATCACCTATTGTCACCCATTTAGCTTTTGGATATGCCTTTAACAGTGGCATTAAAGTTCTAAGCATTGTATCATGAATCCACGCATCAATACTATCGGGATTTACGTAGCAAGAAGGAAGTTCATTTTCTGAAAAAACTCGGTCGAAGTGTCTATTATAACTCCATTTGGGTTGGTTACAATTCATATATTCCCTCACTTTGCATCTTTTTATCCTACACAATTCATTATCCCGCCTATTTACATTGCAATATCAGAAAGAACAGCCAAGGTGGAATGGAACCGACCTTCCTAAGCCATATTTTTTTATTGCAATTGCCCCCAAGCCCATCACAGGCCGATCAGTCCACCCCCGAACCGCCGACACGGACATGCTGACGCACGGCCCCGGTAACTCCCGAGATTGAACACAACCAGGCTATTCAGTATTGCTCTCCCCAGATGGGAAGGGCGGCTCAAGGCTTGCCTGCCGGCAGTAGTGCTTCCAGCGGCTTTTGGGCATCGGCCTGCTCCGGGAACTCCCGTTTCAGGGCCAGGGCCTTCTCCAGGGACTCTCGGGCCTTGGCGGGGTCTCCGGATTTCGCCGCACCACAATCATCAATAAGTCACTGCATGCGTTTATATCTGAGAAGATATATTTAATAATTCTGGCTTCAATTATGATAACTTTTATTGTAAACGGAGATTATGCCGCATTCATAGCTATTTCTGTCCCAACGAGGTTTTGGAGCCTCTTTGGGCGAGTAAAATCTCCCAAACGATCCTCTTCTCGAAGCCAATTCTTCTCGCAGGTGGAAAAATAGCACAAATTGGGGCGGAAAGTCAATTTTCCCCAGATTTCGGGCATACCAATCCCTCGGCGACCAGATGCTAACAGGCTGGGAAGCCTAAGGACCCCAGGCCAGCACTGATCGGTAGTGGTGTGCCAGAGGAAAGGCGGAGGCCACATGGACATACCATCTCCGGGCATGATAAGAAACCCTGGCGCCCACTTTGATTAATCGCTTGATCAGCCACTCCATGGACCGTTTCACTTCTTCACCCAAACATAGAACTGCCGGATCATATGCAGAAGGTTGTAGGCCAGAACTCCCCAGGTACACCTGGTATACCCGGTGCATTTGAATCCCCAAGTGCAGAAGCCGGTGTACGAGATCTTGTGCGCTTCGGGAACAGCCCGGGAGGGAGCCGGCGGCGCACTTCATCTGGAGGGCTCCGGGGGCGGACGCCTTTCCCTTCTGCCGCCCCTGGACTATGCCCCCTTCGTTTACTTGATGACTCGCAGTTACCTGATCCTCACCGACTCCGGCGGCATTCAGGAGGAGGTTCCGGCCCTGGGTAAACCGGTCCTGGTGATGCGGGAGGTCACCGAAAGACCGGAAGGCGTCTGGGCCGGCACGGTGAAACTGGTGGGAACCACCCGGGAAATTATCCTGGCGGAAGTCAAAGATCTCCTGGAAAACCCAGACCACTATCAGGCCATGGCCCAGGCTAAAAACCCTTATGGCGACGGCTGCGCTTCCCAGCGGATTGTGGTAATCCTCGATCAACAGTTAAGGGCAATATAAGGGTATTTTTGAGTAAGTCAAGGGAAAATCGCAACTGAAAAATCCTTTTATTTTAAGGGGTTTTAGGACGGTTGGGTATAAGCGGGTAAGTCATACCCTCTGGCTTAGCAAGCCGGGCGCGTCTTACGCGCCTTTTTCTTGGAAGCGCACCCGGTTTGAGCTGACTTTTCGGTTTCTGCTAAAAGCGTTTCTGCTGAAAGCTGATAGCCCTTTTCATAAATCTCCGGAAACTGGTTTTTCCAGCGCCGATGGAGCCACAGCCACTGGGCCGGCTCGGCCCGGATCCAGGCCTCGATGGCCCGGTTCTGGAGTTCCAGGTGCCGGATCAAGTCCGCCTGGGCCTCCCCGGTCTTCACCATGGGGATGGCCGGAAAAAACACCATCAAATGGCGCCCGCCGGGGAGCCGCCGGGACAGGCCGGGCAATACCGGCACGCCGCGGGCCCGGGCCAGCAGCGCCGCTACCGGAGTGGTGCGGGCCGGATGACCGAAAAAGTCCACCAGTAACCCTTCCTTCGCCGCGGTGTTCTGGTCGATGACGATCCCCACGAACTGGTTCTGTTTCAGGAGGCGCAGGATCTCCTTCAGGCCCCGCTGCTTGCCCACCATCCGGTTACCGCCCCGCTGCCGCAGATACCTAACCAGCCCCCGGGCCCAGGGGTGGTCCAGCTCCCGGCCCACCACCGCCACCGGCCCATACTTAAGGCCATAGCCCATGATGGTGTATTCCCAGTTGCCGGCGTGGGCCGCAACCGCAATCATCCCCCGGCCCTGGGCCAGGGCCGCCTCTACGTGCTCCTGTCCCACAATGATCACCTTGCGGCGAATCCGGGCCAGGGGCGCCAGGAGCAGTTCCAGGACCTCGAAGCCAAACAGGACAAACTGGCGGAAGACCTCCCGGGCCAGACGTTCCCGGGATTCGGGGGCCAACCCCGGCCCGTAGGCGAACTCCAGGTTTCGCAAGGTGATGCGCCGGTGCCGGGCGTCCAGCCGGTACCAGAAGCCGGCCAGGACGCTGGCCAGTTTAGTTATCAAGGGTTGAGCCACGGTTATACCTGGGCCTTTTGAGCCCCATCGCCTAAGTCCTGCACCACCTTCCCGCGTGGGGCGGGCGTCCCGCCCGCCCCACCGGCAGGGCGCCTAAGACGCGCCCTGCGCCCGGCGCCCTGAGCTGCGCTCGGAAGATGGGCGGGGCTGAACCCTAGCCCCGCCGGCCATAGAGGAGCATGGCCTCTTCCCCCACCAGTTGGGCGA
>Ga0208037_1000206_pt1 | contig 40816 bp, 38 predicted proteins | sample June2015DPH_13_1_3_FD_184710 | JGI IMG/M metagenome (GOLD analysis project Ga0208037, IMG submission 184710) | Peatland microbial communities from SPRUCE experiment site at the Marcell Experimental Forest, Minnesota, USA - June2015DPH_13_100... | ecosystem: Environmental > Terrestrial > Soil >...
CCGTTCCGGGACTGCTTCAGCTACAGCGAGCGGAGGGTTCCTTGGCTTGCCGGGCTTTGAGGCGTTGTACGCGGTAGCAGGACTCTTGGTTGTTGCATATTTGGTGATGCGGCGTCGGAAGTAGAGAAAAGCAAAGTTTATAGCATATGGAACGTCATGCGTCTACGGAGCTAAGTCTATACTGGAGGTGAAAAATGGTCAGCAAAAAACTCTTTTCTGCTGTTTTGGCAACCGTGGTGATTTTCTCTATTGTCGCAGGGTCGACCGTTGCTTTTGCACAAACACAAACGGCGACGATGAACGCGACGACAAACGTGACGAAAACTGCGACGAGCACGGCGACGGCGAACGCGACTACGAATGCGACCGCAGCAGCGGCGACTGCGTCAGCTACAGCGAGCGGAGGGTTCCTTGGCTTGCCGGGCTTTGAGGCGTTGTACGCGGTAGCAGGACTCTTGGTTGTTGCATATTTGGTGATGCAGCGTCGGAAGTAACGTTCTAAACTTCGCACGGTGAGCCCGGTCTTGACTGGGCTCGCGCCTTTATTTTTTCTTTTCGTATTCTCCAAAACTAATATTGCGTCAGCCACAGCGAGCGGAGGGTTCCTTGGCTTGCCGGGCTTTGAGGCGTTGTACGCGGTAGCAGGACTCTTGGTTGTTGCATATTTGGTGATGCGGCGTCGGAAGTAGAGAAAAGCAAAGTTTATAGCGTATGGAACGTCATGCGTCTACGAACGCTAGTCTATGTCGAGGTGAAAAATGGTCAATAAGACGTTCTTTTCTGCTGTTTTGGCAACCGTGGTGGTTCTCTCTATTGTTGGAGGGTCAAGCGTGGCTTTCGCACAAACGCAGACAGCAACTGCGACGAGCACTGCAACGCCGAAAGCTACGCAGACTATCGCACAGATTGCAGCCAATAACACGAACCTGACAAAACTTGTGAGCCTACTAAAGCTAGCGAACCTCACAGACGTGTTGAACGGCCCGGGTAACTTCACCGTCTTCGCGCCTACGAACGCAGCCTTTGACAAGGTGAATGCATCCACCCTCGCGGCTCTGCAAAACAACACGACGGCGCTAAAGACCATGCTGTTGTATCACGTCATCCCGAAGAAGTTCCTTTCAAGCGACTTCATGGGTAATGGCACGCTTCAAACCCTCAACGGACTAACCTTACCGTACTCAGTAAACGGTACGACGGTCAAAGTTGATGATGCGACGGTAACCAAAGCGGATATTAATGCAACTAACGGCGTGATTCACGTCGTCGACGGTGTGTTGATGCCCCCGACGACAGGAGCAGCGACTGCATCAGCCACAGCGAGCGGAGGATTCCTCGGCTTGCCGGGCTTTGAGGCGTTGTACGCGGTAGCAGGACTCTTGATAGTTGCGTATTTGGCGATGCGGCGTCGGAAGTAACGTTCTAAACTCCGTGTGGTGAGCCCGGTCTTTGCCGGGCTCGTGCCTTTATTTTTTTTCTAGTTTGACGTTCTGCTAGCAGCACGCTGCGAATGCCATTCGCTCTAAAGCGTGTCACAGTTGGGTCTGCATCCAGTTGTAGAGCTGCCGCATACCCGATTCTATGTCGATTCTGGGCCGCCAGCCAAACGATGTAAAATATGATATGTCAGCCTGTGTTGACTCAATGTCGCCTTCCCAAGACTTGCCTCCGGTGTAGCGGACGTCGGGATGCAGGTCCATCATTTGACAAATGAGTTTGGCAATCTCGTTTACAGTGATCGCGCTCCCGCTTCCAATGTTGTACGCTTCGCCCGGTACCCCCCTATCATAAGCAAGCAAGAACGCATCAATGGCGTCGTCGATATAAACGTAGTCTTTTTTCTGGAGTCCAGTTCCCAGTATTTCAAGGTGGCTATCATCCCGCTGAAGCTTCCTTATGAGATCGTACATGACGCCTTTGGCATTACCCGGTCCGTAGACGTTATAAAGACGGAGAGCAGTCGTGGGTAGTCCAAAAATGCCGTTAAATGCAGAACAATATAGCTCGCCTGCTGCTTTCGAAGCGCCGTAAAAGGATACCGGACGCATAACGTGTCCTTCGGGTGTAGGGGTGACAGCGGTTCCGTAAACTGTGCTTGTGGACGCGTAAACAAACGTAGCTCCAGAAGCGCACGACAAGACATTGAATGTGCCTCGTGCGTTAACTTGGAAGTCGTAACTCGGATCTCGTGTTGAATTAGGCACTTTGGTTTGCGCGGCGAGGTGAAAGATGCCGTCAGGTTTGACCACACTGGCCCGAAGTCTCTCCAAATCGAGGATGTCACCTTGTACGAAATCGAAATTCTCGTGATGGTAAGCTGGCTGGACTAGGTCGTACCCGGTCACTGTGTGTCCGCTATCGAGGAGACGAGTGACCAGATGCGTGCCGATAAAGCCACTGCAACCAGTTACAAAGAACTCTAAGCCGGATCCGGGTTCTTCGGCCTCTACATCGATGACCAAAAGCTCCTCTACTGCCATGTTCCATTGACTCGTGAGCTAGCAAGTTTGAGAACGCGTTGCATTAGCAACCTGCGGTCATGTGTTTGCCGAGGTCCAAGAGATCGTTGGCTCTCTGCTCGGTTTCCGCCTCGACGAAAATCCGAATGATCGGCTCTGTCCCAGAGGGGCGTATGAGCAGCCAACCGTCATCATACCATATTTTGACACCGTCTGTTGTGTCGACGTTGCCGTGAACGGATGACTGGATGTGTTGCATGGCAGCGTCTCGATCACGACACGTGACCTTCGTCTTATCCATATATCGCTTCGGGATTTCGTTGACGAGCTCAGAAAGTCTTCTATCACGCTCGGTCATTATTTCAAGCACTTTGGCCACTGTCATCGCCCCGTCGCGGCAGTACTGATGTTCTGGGAAGATGATGCCGCCGTTGCCCTCTCCACCTATTACAGCGTTCACCTGCATCATTACACGCGCTACGTGAATACTTCCGACAGGAGTCCAAATAACCTGGCTACCGGCTGCTTCAGTCACATCAACGATACGCTGTGATGAACTGACGGGTGTGACGACAGGTCCTCGCTTCTTGGAGAGTACGTGCTTAACGACGATCGCAAGTAAAACGTCTTCATTGACAAAATTCCCATTTTCGTCGACAAAAACCGCCCTATCGGCGTCGCCGTCGTGAGCGACTCCCAAATCGGCACCGTTAGAGACGACGATTTTTCCGAGATCCGTAAGCACGTCCTCTGTTGGTTCCGGATTCCGACTGGGGAAGGTGCCGTCTATCTGCGCATTGAGCGTTGTCACCTTGCAGTTTAATCGACTCAGCAAGAATGGAGTGACGATGCTGCCGGCCCCGGAACCAGTGTCGACTGCTACAACAAACCCACGTTTTGCAATGTCCGATGTGTTCACGTTCCGCATAACCCCCTCAATGTAATCGGGGATGATGTTTACTTGTGAAAGTTCGCCCGTCTCGCGCCAATCCGCGAGCTTGGGTGCCCCGTGGTAGTAAATGTCTTCGACGGCAAGTTCCCCCTCACTTCCAAATTCTGTTCCATCACCAGCGATGAGTTTGAGTCCGTTGTATTCCCGTGGATTGTGCGATGCGGTGATGACAATTCCCGCATCAGCGTTATCGCGCACGAAGTATTGTACAGCGGGTGTTGGCGCTATACCGACATTGACAACCTTGCAACCTGTAGCGAGTAGTCCGGCGATGGCTGCGTAGCTGAGCATGCTACCCGATGTCCGCGTATCCTGTCCGACCGCAACTATACCCTTTGTCAGCGTTCCCAAGCTCATTGCGAGCCGTAGGGCAAGATCTACAGTCAGATCGCGATTTACTACCCCCCTCACGCCGTTTGTTCCAAAAAGCCTCATTAAAAACTCCTCGTCCGCATTTACCAATCAAGGACGCGCGCCGCTCGGCGGAGGCTCCCTATCATTCTGGACGTCGCTCTCGCCCGCCGCCTTCACATGTCGACCCATCTCTCCCCCTGTTCCGTAAGTTCCTTTTTCCAGATAGGAACTTCCTTCTTGATCCGTTCTATTGCATCCCTGAGCGCCTCGAAACCCTCTTGTCGATGTGCCGCAGCAACAACAATATAGACGATGTCTTCGCCTCTTTTGACATGACCTGATTTGTGGTATATCTTTGCCTCGACTATGCCCTTCATAGTCTTCAGATCGCGAGCGATTGAAGAAATTCGCTGCTCGGCCTCCTCCTCATAGATGTCAAATTCAAGCGCAACAGCTTCCCCGCGGACCGTTCCGGTGAACGTAAGGATCGCTCCCGCTTTGTGAATATCAGGGTGAGCGCGTACGGCTCTTACGAGAACGCCAAGCGTTACCCATTCCGGGAAAGTCTTAAGCGCCTCAAAATGCTTTTCGAAGTCTACACTACGCTCTAGCCGGGCCTCGTAAACCTCACGAAAGGAGACAATCCTTGACGCAAGGACGCTACCCACAACAACGGCGAAATCAACATCCTCTTGTTCCCCCAGACGATCGAGCTCTCGCGGGATTGTATTTGCATTCTCGTGAGCATAGCGCGTTACGACGTATCTCGTCGGTGATTTGATGCAAAGGAGGTCGTCTGAGACTCCGTTCGCGGCAAACGTAAGCGCATTCTCATGTTCCTGACGCAGCGTCGCCACCGTATAGTGAAGAGAGAGTGCCGCTAAGAAGTCTTCGCAGCGTTCTGCTTCACCGGTAAGTGCAATAACCCTCACGAACTAAACAATACAACAACGAAATAAATACGTATTGATGAAAGCCACCCAACGCGATGCCTAGCCGCTTTGAGGGGGCCTAAGAACCCCTTTGTGGCGCTTTCAAGAGGCTTGACCAGCTTGGGCGTTGCAGTGCCCTGTAATGCGTACGGCGACGCCAAGTGCAACGAGGTGTCTGCATACACAGTTTTTGCCCTATTTCACGTTAAACGCGAGGTCGTTGGGCAAGAAAAGCATGACGTGCCCCACAAGCGACTTCTGCATCGACCATCCTGGAGAGCACCACTGCGGCTTTATTCGCATTAAAACTCCTCAGCTTCGCGCTGACCTAGAAACCGTCAAATCGCGCCGTAAATGAGTTTCGAGGCTCGCGATGAAATGCTCAACCTACGAAGTCCTATTGAGGCACGGATCGCAGAGCAGCGGCAAAGTTGCTGTTTTGAACAAAAGTGCAGAAAGTGAAGAGACTCACAATAACGCGTTAACGATACAGACGAGCCTTCAGTGCTCGGCGAACTTAATTCGTCCAGCGCAATGAGAGCAGACCCAAAGAACGCTTTCCCCTTTTTTTTCGCGTCTCAAAATCTTGATTCGACCTACTTCTGACTTTTCGAAGCTGCGCTGACAAAGTTTACAGACTGTTGTATTGTCCTGTCGCCCCATGTCGTGCTCCCCGCATCTTCGAGTGCTACTCGCGCTACAGCCGATACTCGCGTAGTAATAGAAAGGCCAAGGTACTAAATAACACTTGCTTGCGGTCTAAACGCTTGCCGATTCTTAGCACAAATCACCATTTGCGTCGGTGATGACCGTTTCTCTACATGTCAATCAGCGATGGCTTGAATGTTGAATCTCACCGGCAGTTTATTTCTGACTTCAGCATAAGTACTACTGATGATCGAGATTGATGGCAGCATCGGTGAGGGCGGCGGGCAAGTGCTTCGCTTATGCCTCGCTCTTTCCGCATTAACGCGAAAGTCCGTCACCATCAAGAATATTAGGGTCAACCGGACAAATCCTGGGCTTCGAAGCCAGCATTTGAGTGCGATACGTGCGGTAGCTGCGGTCACAGCCGCGAAGGTGAGCGGACTTGCGATAGGCTCCTCCGAGATAATTTTCTGCCCGGGACCTACGCACGGAGGGACCTTTCACTTTGATGCAAAGACGGCTGCCAGTACCACGCTCATTTTGCAAGCGCTTTTGCCAGTCCTCGCATTTGCCGATCAGCGTTCATCTATCACCCTCATCGGTGGCACAAACAATCCCTTGGCACCGCAAGCCGATTACGTGATCAATGTCCTAAATCCCGTGCTAGCTAGCATGGGATTTCTTTACGAAGTGCGTCTCGTAAAAAGAGGGTATTATCCTCGCGGAGGGGGACTGATCCACATCTTCACAGAGCCCGTCGACGTGCTACACCCTATTAATATCGTCAATACGGGGTCTCCAAGAGGAATAAGAGGTATATCACACTCGCGGAATCTTCCTGCGCACGTAGTCGAACGGCAAGCTGACGCGGCTACACGAAGCTGCTCGCGCGCAGGCTATCAAGACATAAGCATCGTGCGTGACGTTGGTCAGAGGGCCAAGAGTCCTTCCACGGGAAGTGGCGTAGTGCTATGGGCAGAGACTTCAACAGGGGGAAGATTAGCAGGGGACGCGCTCGGCGCTCCGGGAAAACCTGCTGAACAGGTCGGAGAGGAGGCCGCAGCTGGGCTCTTAGGGCAATTTTCAACAGGAGCACCGTTCGACACACATCTAGGCGATCAATTGATTGTCTGGCTGGCGCTAGCAAAAGGACGTTCTAGAATTAAAACGACCAAGCTTACACTCCACGCGGTCACTGCTATGAAGGTGACTGAGACGTTAACAGGTTGCTCATTCACAACCCACGGAGAGATCGGCACGCCTGGGACCATACAGTGTCTAGGGGGAATCACGTCACGGTAGCAGACACCAACCGCTTCGCTCCACGGGCCGCCAGCTGCTGATGGTTGTTGGCTGATTTCAAAGTCAATCGAGCTTCCGAAGCACGGTACTTTGAGTTATCACGCCGACCATAGTATCCGTCAGATCGAGGACTGGCACCCCCTCAACATCGTGTTTTAGCATGATTTCGACCACTTCGACGCACGCGGTATTAGTTCTCGCAAACACGATGTCGGCGATCATAATATCGTCTACAAGTAGTTTCCGCACGCGTGAATCTTGATAGTAAGATCGTACAACGTCTCTGAACTGGCTCATGGCCTTCGCTATGTCGTTCTCCGTTATTATTCCAACGAGCTTGTCATCCTCGACGACTACCATCCACCACGCATTTTCATCAATCATCCTTCGCCTAGTGTGGGTTACTCGGTCAAAGGGGGAGCAGGTCAAAGGGGACTCCATTATTTCGCCCGCAAATCCCCCTGGTCTGCTCGCTTTCACGATCTCGTTGAAGGTTATCCATCTGACAGGCTGCCCATTGACAACGATTAGAACCTCCGACCTTTCCATAAGATGGTTGACCTCGCCAATGGGTAGGGTGCCGCTTATGACAGTGAACGTGTCATCCATTGCTTTCGTCACGTGAAGTGATGAGGCCGGCTTCGTGATGTCATCACTTGCGCCTAATGTGCGTGCAATGCCTTTTTTCGTCAAAATCCCCGTAAATTCGCCTTCATTCATCACGAGCAGTTGATTCACTCTGTGTTTTTCCATAAGATCCAAGGCGTGGGAAATCCGATCGGACTTGTCTATGGCGTACGCGACTGACGCTAGATCAGACGCGCTAGTGAACGCGTAGTTGTCGTATCGCATTAGGTGCACCCTGCTGATCAACTGAGAAGATGGCTGCCCTATTCTGCCATCTTCCCCACTATATCGGTTTTAGATATGACGCCTACGAGCGACTCCCCTCTTACGACAGGCATGGCGTCTATTCTGTTCTTAACCATCGCACGCGCCGCGTCTACAGCCTTAGAATCACTGCGGATCGTAATAAGCGGCTCAGACATGATATCTTCTGCAACCTGAAGGACCCTTCGCACATATCTATTCCTTAGCACGCCCGCCCGATCGGCCTTTCTCACCATCACGATGTCCTTTGAATCGACGAGAGGCTCTTGAGCAAACGTCAGATTAGTGTGCGTAATTATGCCTACCGGTACACCGTTTCCCTCTTGAACGATGGTACGAAAAATGTGGTTAGTCTCCATGTCACGCAATACGTGGTTAATAGAATGGTGGCGGTGACACGTGAGAAAAGCATCGGCCATAATAGTTTTGACCTGAACCTTTGAGCTTGTGCCTGCAAAATGTGCTGTCAAATCCGTCTCTGTGAAAATGCCTAGGAGCTCGCCGTCTTTCACAACGGGAAGGCAGCCGATTCCATTTGCGATCATCTCTCGAGCTGCCTCTGCAATCGAAGCACTAGGCGAGGTGATAACTAGATTCTCTGACATGACCGTCTTTGCGAGCGTTCGGTCCTGGTGTCGCCTTCGCCAACCTGCTTCTGATGATACAAGCATCTTTGCGAGGTCGTATTTAGCAATGACACCAATAAGAGTCCCCTCATATGCAACTACTACCCTGCCAATTTTGTGCTTCAGCATCACGTTTTTCACGTGGCCAACGGTGTCTTCAGGTGAGACGGAATAAACAGGCGCACTCATTAAATCGTCAACTTGCATGTCCCGTCCTCGCTTCGACTCGTTTTCTCATAGGTCTTTGTCTCCGAACAGAGCTCTAAGTCGGAAACACTTTAAGAGCGTTGCTAGCAAGCTTATGCTCGCGAAACACAATAAAACAGCTACGTAACCGCCCCCTGAGCTGACGCCTCGGCCGCATTCGTAGCGCGAATCAAGCTGCGAGATGGTTGGCGTTCACTGCGGCTGTTTAATCAACTTCCGATCAACCACAATGTAATCCTTTATCGCCCTAACAGCGTCAAATGGTAGAAATATGAAGTCGTTTTCTGTCCTAAACTCCTGCAGATTCAGATCGGGATCTGGCTTCACTTTAAGATCAAGGATATCGCCGCTGTTTTCATCAATGATGAGATCATAGAGCGTGCCGATATCAGTACCATCGCTCCCCATCACTTGCTTATTGGACAGATTCTTAGCGAATATCTCCTTTTTCATCTCTGCCTGCTATGTATTTATAATATAAAGGGTTTCGTATATTCCGCGCTTACTGATAGCTCACGTGCGTCGTCGGCTCAGCGGGGCGACCCCCTGTGAATCTCTGTTTTATCTGCTCGTAATACTGCATTGTGCGCTCATCAATCGCGGGCCGGACTTTCTTCAGTGCTTCTCTGAAATGACGCATTTCTATACAACTTATGTCCATTGCTTCTCGCAACGCGAGCATTGCCGCTTCTCTGCAGAGTGTTTCTAAATCGCTGCCGACATACCAATCGGTGAGATCCGCAAGCTCTTCAACGTCCACATCGTCTGAGAGGGGCATGTTGCGCGTGTGTATGTTCAATATCGACACTCGTGCACTCTTCTGCGGCGCACCGAGCAGAATCATCCGGTCAAATCGTCCTGATCGCAGGAGCGCCGGATCGACTATGTCAGGGCGATTCGTAGCAGCGATTACGACAATATCCTTGAGATCTTGTAAGCCATCAAGCTCTGTTAGGAGGGTGTTCACGACGCGTTCGGAGACCCGCGATGTATCTTCTACGCCTCGCACGGGGGCGAGCGCATCAAGCTCATCAAGGAAGACCACAACAGGCGCAACTTGTCGAGCTTTCTTGAAAACGTTCCTTACAGCACGCTCAGATTCACCTACCCATTTGCTAATAAGCTCGGGACCACGCACGCTTATGAAATTCGCTTCAGTCTCGTGTGCCACTGCTCTGACGATGAGCGTCTTGCCTGTCCCCGGCGGTCCGAAGAGCAAAATGCCACGAAGCGGCTTGATGCCCATTCTTCCAAATGATTGAGGTTCTTTGAGGGGCCATTCTATTGCTTCGATTAACTCCTGCCGCACTTCCTCAAGCCCGCCAACGTCGTTCCAAGAAGTACTGGGAATTTCGACCAGGATTTCGCGAAGCGCACTTGGTTGAATTTCTCGAAATGCTCCGCTGAAATCATCTTTAGTGATCTTCAGATTAGCAAGGGTCTCGGCGGGAATCTCCTTGTCGAGGTCGATGCCAGGCATGTACCTATTCAAAGCGCGCATTGCCGCCTCTTTCGTAACGGAGAGAAGATCGGCTCCGACGAAGCCGTGAGTGATGCTGGCCAGCTCCTCAAGGCTAACGTCTTTGGCGAGAGGCATGTCGCGCGTGTGAATTTGCAGGATCTCCAGTCTACCTTCATAGTCAGGGACAGATATTTCAATCTCTCTATCAAACCTTCCTGGACGTCTCAAAGCAGGGTCGATTGCTTCCACTCTATTTGTGGCGCCTACGATTATTATCTCGCCCCTCTCCTCAAGGCCATCCATTATGGTAAGCAGTTGGGCAACAACGCGTCGCTCGACTTCGCCGGTTACGTCTTCGCGTCGTGGCGCGATTGAATCGAGCTCATCGATAAATACGATCGAGGGAGTGCGGTCGCGCGCTTCATCGAAGATTTCACGAAGTCGCTGTTCGCTCTCACCGTAATACTTGCTCATTATCTCTGGTCCAGCTATAGAATAAAACGACGCGCCAGATTCATTTGCCACGGCTTTTGCAATGAGTGTCTTGCCGGTACCGGGCGGGCCGTGAAGCAGTACACCACTCGGCGGCGTGATACCAAGGGTTTGAAAAACCTCTGGATGCTTCATCGGGAGCTCAATCATCTCCCTTATCCGCTGTATCTCGTCTCTCAAACCGCCAATATCCTCATAAGAGATGCCTGTGGCACGCACGGATTCAAACCCTTTGACAGGCTTGTCTCTTAAGTCAAGCTGCGTTCGCTCTGTGATGAAGACTACGCCAAGCGGACTCGTACTTACAACGACGAGTGGTACCGCTTGACCCGGCACTCGCAGAAGAGGATGCGAAGCTACACTGATGACGGGCACCACGTCTCCCTGAACTACAGGACGCTTGAGGAGCTGACGGTGCACGCTGTCCGTCATATCAGTTAATGGCTGCGTGACCGGCCCCTCAGGGGGGGCAAGCACGACCTTTTGCGCTTCGTTCACCTTCGGTTTGCGCACAAGCACGCGCTCACCCATGCCGACCCCCGCGTTTTGGCGAATGAACCCGTCTATCCGGATGATACCTTCGTGCCAGTCTTGGCGATCAGCACGCCAGACTTTGGCAGCCGTGCTAGTCTTGCCTGAGATCTCTATTATTTCTCCGGGGGATAGCTGAAGTTTAAGGAGCGTGTCTGGATCGAGCCGTGCAATACCTCTCCCTGAATCATTCGGGTAAGCTTTGGCAACTTTCAGCTGAACCTCTTGGGGCATGCGATCAAAACCTAAGCTTATATGATAACATGGTGATATATAAGGATGGCTAAAACCGCCCCATTTGTACCTATTATGACCATACTTACCTTTCAGCCTTTTTCTGGCGCTTCGGGGGACATGATCGTCGGAAGTCTCATCGATCTCGGCGCGGACGCATCCGTCGTTCGAGAGCGCATGGAAGCTGCCGCCGACGCCGAAGTAGAGATCCTCGAGGTGAAAAAATCGGGCATACGCGCAACGCGAGTCAAGGTCGTCACCGAGGAGAGGCCACTCGCTTATCGAAAACTTACGGATGTGCTTCAATCTTGCGAGATGAGTCCACCGATAGTTGCAGATGCGACCGCGATATTTGAGATCATAGCGGACGCAGAAGCAGCCGTGCACGGTGTTCAAAAAGAAGAGCTCGTGTTCCACGAAGTGGGTGCTCATGATGCCATTGCAGACGTAGTCGGTGCCTGCACGGCCGTTTCATTGCTCCACGTCGATTCTATATTCACGACCCCAATATTCGTGGGCGGGGGTTCGGTAGAGACCCATCACGGGCTTCTCCCCGTCCCCGCTCCGGTAACCGCTGCAATACTTGCCAAACACCGCTTGATAACCAGAGGGGGGCCTGTGGAAGGCGAGCTGCTGACCCCAACAGGTGCGGCTATCCTCGCCTTTCTTACCGGGACATCAGATGTTTTTTTGCCCCAAATGATCATCGAACGTGTCGGTTATGGCGCAGGCTCTCGCGATTTTTATCACCCAAACGTTTTGCGTGCTACTCTCGGCCAGAGCGATGAAGGCCTGCTGCGAGACGACGTCCAAGTGCTCGAAACTAACGTAGACGACGTAACAGGAGAGGTGCTTGGAAATCTGATCGAGAGGCTGTTCGAAACAGGCGCTCTCGACGTCGCAATAATACCCACCACCGGGAAAAAAAGCCGAACCGGGCACATTATCCAGGTAATAGCCCGCCCCGCCGACTCGCATCAACTGGCAAAAAAGATAATCGAAGAAACAGGAAGCTTGGGCGTGCGGATCATGCCGACGCGTCACAGACTCATCGCTTTAAGGCGAAGTGAGTCCGTAACGGTTCGTATCGGCAGCGAATCCCACACGATCCACGTAAAAGTTGCCACCGATCAACACGGAAACGTGCTGAACGTCGCCGCTGAGTTTGACGAAGCTACTGAACTTGCCAAAAGACTCAGCATCCCCGTCAAACACGTCATCAGGATGGTCGAAGAAGAGGCTTGGGCTCGACTTGGCAGCAGCTAGCGCGTGTGGTTCTCTTTTGCGCATTTATGCTCCTTTAAAGCTTCATTAATCGTTATCTCTCCTTTCGCAACTCTTTGAGCGAGCTGTCTCGAGATCGTCGTTCGCCCTTCAGAGAGTTCTCTACTCCTCTCTTGAATCCACCGAATCTCACCCTTCGACGGGAGAACTTCTTGATGCCCTATACGTATGCCTGGCGTGTGCGCGATATTGATTGCGGCGACAATGTCTGAGATCGCGGTTCCACCTGTGCCCTTTCCGAGATATGGCGAGGTCCCTCTTTCGTCGACGAGCTCAACCGCTATTCCTTGGGCCACTAACGTATTTGCTAAATTCGTGCTCACCAGGCGCGCTCCACGTCCCATTCTTACCAATATATCAGAATACGTCTGCTTGATTCTCTCGATTACGCCAAACGCTTGTCCCAATGGGACGCGATAAACCGCTTCGACGATTCCATTGGCGACGACGGCAATTCCAGGTTCATCTCCCGGGTCAATGCCGACGACGACGCGCTGAGGCAAGGCACCATTCCTGAGAATTCTAATCGCTTCATTCACCGTCATCTCGGGATCAGATGCAATAACCACGTTGGGAAAGGTGATGGCGCTCGCCTCCTTCTCAGAGGTTATCACGACGCCGATTTCATCTCCCATAGCTTCGCTTGGCGTAATAGTTATAAACTTAAGCCTCTTTTCGCGAAGCTCTTTGGTGATGTCCTGGTAAAGCGCAAAGTCCGTAGTTGCTAGGGCGATATGAATATTTGCCCCCCCATCTGTATGTGAAACGAAGCTTTATAACTCTAACTCCCTATTAAGCCATAGCAAGCAGCAATCGCGTCGTTTTTGAAGTCTGATTTGCTTTGAGGTTCTAAACACTGATGCTTTATCCAAGCACCTGCCGCAACTTAGATGCCCTACTTGGTGGCGGATTTCCTACCGGAACTGTCTCGCACATCTTCGGAGAGCCGGGAAGCGGAAAAACTACCGTAGGTATACAACTTGCTGTAAACGTCATCAGACGCGAAAAGCGCGTCATGTTTGTCGCTGCGGACCAGTTCCCAAGCGAGCGCTTCGCTCAAATCGCCGGAGCAGACGTGGGACCCATCGGTCAGAAACTGCTCGTTTTTGAGGTAAAAAGCTTCGATCAGCAGCGTGCCACGCTGCGCAACATCAAGAAAATAGCAAAGGAGAACGTAGGGCTTATCGTTCTCGATACTGCCACGACGCACTATCGGCTGGAACAATCAAAGAACACTGAAATCACGTTGCGACACGCCCTAGCCAATCAATTGCTTTTGCTGCTCGGATTGGCCAAGAAGTACGATCTGGCCGTAGTAGCAACCAATCAGGTCTACGTCGACGTCGAAACCGAGGAGGTGCTGCCCGTTGCGGGGTATCTAATTGATAACCTGTCCAGAGTCGTTGTACAATTTGTGAGGACCGACGGAGGGCACCGGTGTGCGATACTGAAGAAGCATCCGACGCGGCCTCGCGATACGCGTACGTGTTTCAAAATTACTTCCCAAGGACTCTCGGATGCCTAACCTCTCTTGAGGAGATAGGTACCTTTATAGACCAGTTCTGCAGGCCCCTCCATAAAAGCGCTATCTTTTTTCAACGTAATTTTTAAAGAGCCTCCTAACGTGTTGACGGTCACTCTCGTGCCGATCAGACCCATCTGGTTCGCAACAGCCGCAGCCGCAACAGCGCCAGTCCCGCAGCTGAGTGTCTCATGTTCGACGCCGCGCTCGTATGTGCGAACGAAGAGCGTGTTGCCGTCTACCTTTACAAAGTTGACGTTCGCCCCGTGCGGGAATACGGGATCAAATCGGATCTTTTCCGCCAAATCGGCTATGTCGACGTCAGCTAGGTCGCCAAAGATCACCGCGTGAGGGACGCCAGTGTTGACGGCAGAGACCACAACGCCGTGCATGTTTTCGACAAACTCGTCGCCGGTTCCCCGTGCTGGTATCGCTGAGCGGGCAAACCGAGGCTTGCCCATGTCGACGATCACCGAGCTTTTCTTAGCTGTGACCCCCCGAACTCCTGCCTTAGTCTTCACCGTGACGCTGCCGCGCTTGACGTACCCAGCGTCAACGGCGAACATGACGAGGCACCTAATGCCATTTCCGCACATTTCCGCTTCAGAACCATCAGGTTGAAACAAGCGCATGCCGAGATCAGCGCTGCTCGAGCGCGACAGGAAAAGAACCCCGTCAGCACCGATCCCAAATCGACGATCACACGCCCTGGTAGCGAAACTTGACTTGCTCTTAACAACAGCGCCGTTACTTTCGTCAACGATAATGAAGTCGTTGCCGTTACCGTGCATCTTGACAAACGGTATCGTCCTCATGGTCTCCTCAGAGCAAGTGGGGGGGGATATTCTGCCCCGTCAAGAGGTCACCGTACGACTCTCGCCTCCGTATAATTTCTGCCTCGCCCTTGTTCACCAGAACTTCGCTCGCGCGCGGCCGGCCGTTGTACTGAGAACTCATTGCAAACCCATACGCCCCTGCATCGAGGATCGCGATGAGGTCGCCCTTTTCAACTCGAGGAAGGCGCCGATCTCTCGCTAATATATCACCGCTTTCGCAGATCGGACCAGCGATTGTGTACACGTGATCGGACGTTTTTCCGAGCTTGTTAGCGACGATCACCTCGTGCCACGACTCATACAAGGTCGGGCGGAGCAGGAGGTTAAAGCCTGCGTCCACGCCCACAAAGGTACTGTGGGCCTCTTTGACGGTGTTTACTGTACAGAGCAGAATTGCAGCGTCTCCAACGATATATCTGCCAGGTTCAAGAATGAGCTTGGAGCGGATATCAAGCGCGCGAGAGCGCGCGTTAAAGATCGGAAGCACCGTATTCGCAAGGTCGATCGGGGTCGGCGCCGTCCCCGCGTACGGTATGCCCAATCCACTGCCAATATCGATGAAATCGAGTTCGAGCTTAAGCTCGTTTTTCAGCGCCTCAACGAGATCCATCATCCGCGTCATCATCTCTGCGAACGGGCTGAGCTCGAGTATCTGCGAGCCGATGTGGCAGTGAATGCCTGCCAGACGGACGCCCTCAAGTGAGAGCGCCTCAACGTAGGACGCGAGCACCTGATGGTGGGGGATCCCAAATTTTGATTGCACGAGGCCCGTGGCAATTTTGGGATGCGTCGCTGGTGATACGTCGGGGTTGACCCTAAATGCGATTTCGACCTCCTTGTTGGCTTCTGAGGCAATTCGGGCGAGCGCTCGGAGTTCATCTAGCGAATCGACAGAAACGCGGACGTTGGTTTCACACGCCATGCGAAGTTCGGCATCCGTTTTTGAGTTCCCGTTAAAGAGGATACGCTCGGGGGGGATCCCCGCAAGAAGTGCGGCATAAAGCTCACCATCGGAGAATACGTCGGCGCCTGCACCCTCTTGTGCGAGCATGCGCAGCACGGCGATGTGGCCGTTTGCCTTTACGGCATAGTAAACGTCCGCGTCGGGAAACGCGGCAGCAAAGCGTCTGTAGTTGTTCCGAATGCGTCCCTCGTCGATGACGTAAAGCGGGGTGCCGTGCTGTCGCGCAAGATCAACGACGTCAGCGCCGTCAATCGTAAGGTGGCCGTTCTTGGCGCCAAGATGGTCGCGCCTGCCGAAATCCATTTTTAGACAACCTCCTCAAGCCGTATGACCGCTTCCTCAATGGTGCTGACAGGCACTGTCAACGCAAACCTGACGTAGCCCTCCCCGTGCTCCCCGAAGCCAATGCCCGGCGTGGCTACAATTCCCACATCCAGTAGCTTCAGTGAGAATTCTAGGGATGGGCTTCCGTCGGGGACGGGGACCCAGACGTAAAACGTTGCCTTTGGCTTCTCTACGGACCAGCCGATGTTCCTCAGACCGTCAACTAACGCATCCCTACGCTCCGCATAGAGTTTTCTAAGCGCATCCACCGTGTCCTGCGGTCCCGTCATGGCCGCAATCCCGGCCTCCTGGACCGCTTGGAACGCGCCTGAGTCGAGGTTCGACTTAACCTCTCTGAGGCCCGCAATGACCTCAGCATTTCCCACGGCAAACCCTATTCGCCAGCCCGTCATATTGTACGTTTTGGAGAGGCTGTTAATTTCGATTCCTACGTCCATCGCGCCGGGAACGGAAAGAAACGAAGGGGCTGCGTAACCATCAAACGTCAGCTCTAAATAAGCAGCGTCGTGACACACGATAACGTCGTTGTCGCGGGCGTAGTCAACGACGGTTCTAAAAAAAGCGTCGTCAGCGACGGCGGCTGTCGGATTGTTTGGGTAGTTTATGAAGAGCAGTTTGGCATCGGTCACCGCCTTGTCAATGTCAGGCAGGAAGCCGTTTTCAGCGCTCAGTGGCATGCCTATCGGCTTACCATCAGCCAGGATAGTGGCGATCTTGTATACGGGATACGCGGGATCTGGAACGAGCACGTTGTCCCCTCGATTGACGAAAGCCAAGGGCAAATGCGCTATGCCTTCCTTCGATCCGATCAGCGTCAAGACCTCGTTCGTCGGATCGAGCGCGACGTGTTTCTTTGCATACCACTCGCTCACTGCCTCTCGATATGACAGCATCCCTTCAGAGGAGGGGTACTGATGATTTGAACTCTTGTGCGCTGCCTGCACGAGCGAACGCACGATATGAGGCGGCGTTGGACAATCTGGATCGCCCACGCCAAGATCGATGATGTCGACTCCTCGCGCCTCCTTTTCTGCCTTCAACGCATCTATGTGGGCGAAAAGATATGGCGGCAGTACATCTAACCTCTTTGAGTATTTGCTTGTGACGTTCGCCATATATCCACCTAGTTGACAGCCTGCTTGCTGCATATTTGAGCACCGCTTCTTAAACAATGAAACATCGGAGACTGCGACGATCTGCGAGGCTCATCATCATTGAAGTTCCTTTTCGAATATAGCCTTATTGGGGGCCGTTCCACACTGCAAAGGCTAGAGCTGCAATGCCGAACTGATGCGATGCGACGCAAATTGAACGACATATGCCTATTTTGTTGCGCGGACTAAACGGGCTTCGCTGGAGGGGTGGAACTCTTTTCGCACCAAACATGATCGTGTCGTTCCGAAAGCTCAGGTGCATATGTGCGCCGCTCAAACTAGTAATTGCAGGTACGTCACGCACGCTGCGCACGTGCACGGCCGAGTGGCCGAGACGAACCGCGAAGCTGGTACGTCATTGCGCGGCACAGCGGCGGCAGATGGAGATGCAAACCTTTATTGTCTAGGACATTTTCATATAGGCGAGAACTGATACCATGAATAATCGCAATCTGATTACCGCGCTAGCCATTGCAGCGCTTATAACGGTAGCAGTGACGACAGCGGGCTGCACGACGAACACCAGCCCCACCGCTACTCCAATCGCCTCGACGGAGACAACCATTGGCAACAATACGGTCTTTTCAAGCGCTGCTGGCTTCAATATCACGTATCCAAAGACACTAAAAATAGACTCAACGACAAACGCTTCAGTACAGGTCAGAATATACGTCTACCTAGCGACAAACAACACAGTTGACGCGGTGAACGTGGCGACCGAACCAGTCGACCCGAATGCGACAAGTTTGGATTATGCATCCTACAATATAGGTAAGGTCAATGATTACCCGAACTACAAGCTACTTGCGAACAACACTACCGAAATCAGCGGCAAGACATCATATACCGTCGTTTGGCAAGCGACCGTTCCTGTTCAGACTGGCACTGCGGCGTCGACCGTTCAAAATCAGACGCTTGAAGTGATGCAAACTTATGTGGTAAACAACAACAACGGATACGTCGTAACCTACAAAGCCATACCCAGCGACTACAACACATATTTAGGACTAGCGCAGGGAATAATGAGCTCGTTTGCTCTGACGTAGCCGGGCGATAGATTTAAAGGGGTAGCGGATATAGTAGTTCCCTATCCTGACCTTTTTCCAGAGCGCCTTCGCCTAGTACTCGCAAATATCAGGAGATTAACGGCACTGCGATTACGCGAAAACTCGTGGACAAAACTTAATTTATGGAAGTTGTAAGAGTCGCTGGCCGTCGAGAATCGAACAGCCAGCTGCCTTACTTGGTCGTACAGACCAATTTATGTGATAAAACAGTTCCGATGTTACGCTGTGCTGTTTGATTTAGTCGGTCACCTCACAAGTTTTGTTAACAATTTTTGCGCTTCAATCCTATTTGTATTTTTTCATTATTAAACGTGAATGATAGCGAAAGTCGACAACTCTTGAGCGGTTTGACGAAAGTGACATTCTTTGCACTCGTCAACCACTGTCAGAGGTGGACCAATATCATCACCAGGCATCTCCTGCCTTCGAGAGTTGCCGTTGAGCTACAAAATCAAACGACAGCTCATATTTACCGCATGTCATTAAGATAATCGTATGACAAATGCGCATCCGCTATCTGGGTCTTGCCGCTAGCGAGGGCTTCCTTAATCGTGCCAAAACCAGAACCACCTACGAGAGTCTTACCATTTCCTATTTCAAAGGGCTGGTGCGCGTCACTTGTTCCTATGATGGGCTTGTCGTATTCACGAGCCAGCTGTTTCGCTAGCTCGTTGCGCGAGGCGCTCGTTTTTGAATTGAAAGCTTCAATGAGATCGAGCTGTTCAATAGCGTCGCCGCGCAACAAGTTCTTGCCGAATCGGAACGGATGTGCCCAAAAAACTACGCCTTCCTGCGCCTTGATTTCCGTAATTACATCCGCTGCATTTCTCGACTCAATGTCTTCCTCTAAAAACAACCCTATCAGATCCTCTCTGTTGCTTGTTTCAACCTCGGCGCCGACGATTACCAAAAAGTCAGGATCGTTATTCAGCGTGCGCGTTTCAACTCCGCCTCTAATTGTCAGGTGATCGGTAACAGCGATCCCATCCAATCCCCTTTTCTTTGCGACTTTGAGAATGGTTGCCGGTTCAATTGCACAGTCACCGGAATATTTTGAGTGGATGTGGAGATCAAAGATCAATTTCTTATCTCCCGAGACGAACTTCGGTCGATTAAGTCATAGGTGTAACGCAGCGAGATGGTTTTCACGCCTGCCAACCAAAGGCGTTTAATGAGGCATTTGTATCTTTCGCCGTCTTGGAGAACTACGAAGTCGCCGCTGCGTTCGCGTGCAGCTTCCGTAAGCCGCCGGACGTAAGATACGAAAGTTGTTATAAATGTTCAAATAGCAATTAGGACTATCTTATCCTGCCTCAGTCTTAACTTGCTAAGGCGGTTGACGCTCCGCGGTTAGTTCCACAGAAAGGGTCGATGCTTGGGTTACCTCAAAGAATTCGTGGGATTGTAGGTTCTGTGGAATGCGAAGACACGTTGGACACGCGGAGAAGGGGGTGGAGCTTAACTGCTTTAGTTTTCTCTTTTTGTCGCAGACTTCTCGAGCTGAGAGGTTATGAGCTCCAACAGCACGTCAGCGTTGGGGTAGGTAGATACGTGTCAAGCGGCGCCTAATGTGAAAATGGAAAGTGATCTGCTCAAATTATGGGCCCCAAGGAGCGAGCAGATAACCACGAGCTGCTCGGTCAGCGCATGCTAGCGGAGAACGATTTAATATCGGGCTAGCACATAAGTCTATAGAGCATGGATTTGAACGACTTACCTGAGAGGATTGCTCGTTTTTACGCTCATACGGGCTTCACGGAACTGTATCCGCCTCAAGCTGAAGCAATAGCAGGCGGGTTACTCGACGGTGTCAGCTTGGTAGTCGCAACGCCTACTGCTTCCGGAAAAACGCTGCTAGCAGAGTTTGCCATGCTTAATTCGATCGGTGAAGGTGGCAAATGTCTTTATATCGTGCCTCTAAAGGCCTTAGCTTCGGAGAAGTTCGACAGGTTTTCGCAATTTGCGGCCTTTGGCGTGAAAATCGGTATCTCAACGGGGGATTACGACGTTCGCGATGACAAGCTGGGACGCAACGATATCATCATAACGACTTCAGAAAAAGCAGATTCGCTGCTGAGAAACGGTGTAGAGTGGATGCGCGCGCTTAGCGTTATTGTCGCAGACGAGATCCATCTGTTGGACTCGATAGATCGCGGTCCAACGCTCGAAGTAACGCTCACCAAACTCAAAAAACTGAATCCCCGTGCTCAGATACTCGCCCTCAGCGCAACCGTTTCCAACGCAGATGAGATCGCTGACTGGCTTAACGCACAGCTCATCAGAAGCGACTGGCGACCGGTTGCGCTGCACGAAGGCCTTTACCTTCCCGAACGTGCCTCCATCACGTTTGTGCAAGAGACGCCTCAAAAAAGCACCTCGAAAAAAACCGTTTCTGATGGTACGACTGACCCGCCTATCGCTCTGGCGATCGACACTCTTAGAGAGGGCGGGCAATGCCTAGTCTTCGTGAACACGCGGAGAAATGCAGAAAGCCTTGCAAAGAAGATCGCTACGGCGATGAGATCGCAGGGCGATCGCGATTGCAGCGAGCTAGCAGCGAAGATTCAAGGAGATACAACGATGGCTGAGAAGCTCGCGTATTGCGTGAGGCACTCGGTCGCATTCCATCACGCCGGGCTTTCAAGCGACCACCGGAAACTCATCGAGGCCTGGTTCCGAGCCAACCGCATAAAGGTCATCGTCTCCACCCCTACGCTGGCATCGGGGCTCAACCTCCCCGCCCGAAGAGTCGTTATTAGGGACTACAAGCGTTATGACGCAAACTACGGCATGACAAATATCCCTGTGCTCGAATATAAGCAAATGGCGGGACGCGCAGGAAGGCCCGGATTCGATTCGTACGGAGAGGCGATTCTCATAGCAAAATCACTGAACGAATGTGAAGCGCTCGCAGAGCACTATATTCTAAATGATGCCGAAGATGTCATATCAAAGCTCGGAACAGAGACGGCCTTGCGCGTGCACGTGCTCTCGACTATTTCAAATGGCTTCGGACGAACGAGAGATGATCTCGAACGGTTCTTTGGCGCTACGTTCTTCGGATTTCAGCAGCAGAGTGCACTGAACCTTACTTCATACGTGATCGACAGCGTCTTAGCGTTTTTAGAGAACGAGGAGATGATAGTCGACTTCGGGGGACACGTCAAAGCCACCTCACTTGGACACCTTGTCTCCAGGCTGTACATCGATCCACTGACCGCTGTGAAGATTCGACGCGGACTTAGAAATGCAGGCAATGCCACTGACGTAGCGCTTCTCCATCTCATCTGTTCAACCCCGGACGTTAAGCGCCTTTACATGCGAAACAAAGACTACCGCGCGGTGACTGAGTTTGTCAATAAGCACCTTGATGAGTTCTTGGATGAGATTCCCGAGCGGTTTAGAGACGTCGATTACGATTGGTTCCTCTCTGAGGTTAAAACAGCAATGCTCGTTCACGACTGGATTAACGAGGTAAGCGAAAAGGAGATCACTGAAAGCTACAACGTCGGGCCAGGAGATATCAGAAATCTCGTTGATACCGTGCAGTGGGTAAGTCACGCGCTCGCGGAGCTTGCAGCCCATCTGAAAGTGCCTTCAAAGAAACAGGCTCGAGAGCTTACCGAACGCGTCCAGTTTGGGATAAATCGGGAACTCCTCGATCTCGTGCAGTTGAAAAACATCGGCCGCGTAAGGGGTCGGAAGCTCTTCGACGCGGGTTTTTCAAGTCGCAAAGATGTCAAAAATGCTCCGTTTGAGATGATCTCAGCACTTCTTGGTCCAGCGGTAGCCGCCGACGTTTTTGAACAACTTGGATCCGCCCAAAAGGCGGTCCACAGAGAGGATCAACTCGGAGAACAACGGTTTTTCAAGAGCGACTGAAGCGAACCATGCGCTATGAGATTCTTGCTGGCAAAGTCACCATTGAAAGCGTTGAGGTGTTTTTGCACGACCTTGATACAATTGCTCGGTCAAGCAACGCGACGATTCAAGCCGTTGATGCCACAAAAGTTGCTGATAGGCAGCACGTTGATGATGCTGTACGCCAGTCACTTAGGTCTTTTGCAAACGGAGATAACATTGCTACGAACCTCGGCGTTGAAATCCTCCTTCACCTAAGCGCTTGCCGACAAATACGAAAAGCGCTCAACTTTGGCGTTCACAACGGCTATATAGACGTGTTGTTCGTTGTCGTTGGCACCACGAAATCAATCGAAAGGAGCGCTCGTAGGCTCAACCAACTGATAGAGGTCGATGCCAGCGTGATAGATTATTCCGAAACAAAACGCGGGCCATTGATGCAGACGTTCAACATCACCGACGAAGAGGTTAGAGCTGCAGGGGGGTACCACAGAATTCCAGAATTGGTGCGCGAGCGACTCGCGCTCTTTGATGCCTTTAAATGATCTGAAAAGTTCGAAACGCAAGGCTAAGTTCGGCAAAAAAACGCCGTAGCTGACTTCGTTCGGCTGGGGGTATGACAGGAGCGACACACCACTGACGGTAAGAAAAAGGTAAATCGTTGCCGTTACTGTCGGTATTGACACAGAATGACCGCGACGAGGCTAGTCTTTCAGATCGCCCCACGCCCATCCAACGCATATAAACAAGCACCACAAACACGGCTGATACAACAAAGACTGTCAATGCGAGCGTCGCAACATTCAACGTTACCGTAATCAGGACAAGCGTTGCGTCAGCCATTGAGACGAGAAAGCTCGTAATGACTGCTATTAAGGCTCTCTGCAAACCATATAAGTCTTGTTTTCTTGGAAATAGCAGAACGGTCAAGACGAAACTTGGAATGAGAAAGAACAACACTGCTCCAATCACAAGCCGAAAAACAGACAGAACAACTTCCATAGATTGCCTCGTGCAACGTTGGTGTTACTGATCTCTGCACGAGACTACGTGAAGCGAGAGCATAGAATTAGCCTTGGATGGGCCGGTCACGGCGCTGACGGGACCACCATACGAGGCGACAACAATAACGCAACACTTAAGATTGAAAAGCAAAGCTTCACTCGTGTGCCGCTTTGCTCCGCAAACGAGATTCACCGATTCTAATGAAAGCTCAGGTAGCAGTGCTCATTCCGACGCTGAATGAAGAGGCCTCTATCGGCCGCGTGATTGACAGGGTTCCTGTTCACGCCCTCTCGAACGACGGATACGACACAGCTATCTACGTTATCGATGGAAACTCTGAAGATGAGACTCGGCAAAAAGCCCTCGAAAAAGGTGCAGTAGTGTTGCCTGTTACGGAGCCGGGAAAAGGGGCGGCAATGCAACACGCGTTTTCATCAGTCCGCGCAGATTACTTCATCATGATAGACGGAGATGCTACTTATCCGCCAGAGCGAATTGCGGATTTCGTACGCCTTCTACGCACTTACGATGTCGTCATCGGCTCACGTTTGAAAGGCCGTATCGAGGACGGAGCTATGACGCGAACGAATCGTTTTGGCAACCGCGTGCTCACGGCCCTAGCAAACGCTCTTTTCAAAAAAGAGATTACTGACTTATGTACCGGATTCTGGGGATACCGCAGCCACGTTATTGATCACATGCGCCTAGTTGCGCGCGGATTTGAAATCGAAGCAGACATGTTTGTCGAATGTGCGCGTCTTGGCTTTAGCATAGGAGAGCTTGCGATTGATTACAACAAACGGGCCGATCGACCGAAGTTGAGTTCGACTACCGACGGACTTAAGATAGGATTTTTTTTGCTGAAGCGACGGATGACGCTTGGCGGGGGGCGCGAACCATAAGAATTGCATATGTCATGGATGCAATTTATCCGTACAACATGGGCGGAGCGGACAAACGCCTGTGGGAACTTGCACGCAAGCTTGCTGAAAACGGTGAGCACGAAGTTCATATTTACGGCATGAAATGGTGGCACGGACCTGATACGATCGTGACCGATAACGTGCACCTGCACGGCGTCTGCAAGGTTCGCGAACTGTACAACGAGCACGGCGTTCGATCCATTACAGAAGCGTTGATCTACTCGTTGAAAGTCTTGCCGCCCCTGCTGAAAGCCGATTATGACGTGATCGACTGCAACCAATTCCCCTATTTTCCGTGTTTCTCTGGCAAAATAGCCTCCATCATTAAAAGGAAACCGTTGGTAATCACGTGGCTAGAAGTGTGGGGGGCCTATTGGTCCGAATACCTTGGGACTCGTAGTGGCAAGATCGGCAGAGTTATAGAACGATTGACAATGCGTCTTCCTGATGGCATTGTGGCGATATCGCAAAAGACGCGTAGCGATCTTATTAAATGCAAGGTCCGGCCAGAGCGCATTGACGTCATACCAGTCGGCATCGATCTCGAGCGAATCATTAAAATCGCGCCTGCTCCGAGAACTACCGATGTGCTGTTTGCCGGTCGACTCATCCACGAAAAACGTGTCGATCTTTTGCTGAACGCGATAGCTATTGTAAAAACGGCAGTTCCGATGATTTCTTGTACGATTGTAGGAGATGGGCCAGAGCGAGACGCACTCGAAAGCCTTGCGGCCAAGCTCGGACTTGAAGAGAACGTCATCTTTACCGGATTCGTTGATCAGGATGGGGTTACGGCGCACATGAAATCATCGAAAGTCTTCGTCCTCCCGTCGGTTCGCGAGGGATTCGGACTCGTTATCATCGAGGCATATGCGTGCAGGCTGCCAGTGATCAGTATAAAGCACGAGATGAGTGCTGCCCGAGAGCTCGTTCAAGACGGCGTCAATGGTTTCCTCATCAGCAAGATCTCACCTCGGGAAATTGCAGAGGCTATTCTTAAGATCGTCAGAGACGATGCTCTGCGAGAGCAACTTGCCGAAAATGGGTTCGCAATGTCGAAGAGGTACGCATGGTCGGACATCTCAAAAAGTATTATACATACATATGAGAGACTAAGTAGCTGACAGAAGAGTTGTTAGGCGAATACGGAGCACTTGTCGACCTGTCCTATTCAACTCCTCCTGCTACTAGTTCGTGAACGTACGTAAATGCAACCCTTTATGAAAGTGCTAATCGTTTCACCCTTTTATTCTGGCGTTGGTGGACTACAGCAGTACACGTATAAAATCGCAGTTGGACTGCACGACGCAGGAGTTGACACGACCGTTGTTACGAGTTCACGCGTTCCGCTCAAGTCGGGTCCCTCGGTTATCACGCTTCCTCGACTTACGACTATCTCTAACACGCCGTTTAGTTTGCGTTGGTTTGGATCCATCAAGAGGATTGTCGAAGAGTTTGACCCTGATGTAGTGAATGGACACCTACCGGTGCCCTATATGGCCGACGTCGCTGCGAGAGTATGTGGTGATCGGCCGTTTGTCTTGACATACCACAACGACGCGGTAGGCATCACCCCCTTAACCAAGCTTTTAGTGCGCGCTTATTACGATATCTTGGGAAAAGGAACCGTTAAGCGAGCGAGTCGCATTATTACCACTTCTCAACACTATGCCGAACGTTCCCCCTATCTTAAGAAGTTCCTCAAAAAAACTGCTATAGTGCCCCCTGGCGTCGATTTGACGATATTTAATCCAACAGTGTATTCTGGCTATGTCCGGAACAGGTATGGCCTTGACGGACCCGTCATCCTCTTCGTTGGCCAGTTGACCAAAACCCACAGACACAAGGGCCTCCACAGTCTCATCCGTGCGCTGCGCGATCTGGATCATAGAACAACACTTGTCGTTGTTGGCGGCGGAAACTGGCTTTCGCACTACGCAGCTGATGCACGGCGCGCCGGGGTTGCAGACCGGGTGGTATTCGCGGGGATCATACCTGAAGAAGAGATGCCCCTGTATTATCGTGGAGCAGATCTAACAGTGCTTCCGACATATACCGATGCGGAAGGGTTTGGTATGGTCTTGGCTGAAGCGAACGCATGTGGCAGGCCGATTATTGGGACGAACGTCGGAGGTATTCCATCGACAATTCGAGACCATTATAACGGGTTACTCGTAGAACCAGGAGATCTGCGCGGGCTTGTGCAAGCAATCAGAGTTGTATTAAGCGACGGCGAGCTCGCCGAAACGCTCGGCCAAAATGGTTACAAGAGAATGAGCAGCGAGTTCACGTGGGATCAGGCAATTGCCCGCACTATGAGGATCTACGATGGCTTAATATGCGCTCAACTTAAAACGTAAGCTGAAAACGGACTGATATGCATTCTAAGCGCTGACCTCGAGGTTGTGTTTGTGAGAATATGCATGATATCTAACCTTTATCCGCCATACGTTCACGGTGGCGCTGAACTGTACGTCCATCATATCGCACAAAGACTGAGCGCTGAGCACGATATCTCTGTAATAACTACAGCCCCGTTTGGCAGTAGGTCTTCAGTTTCCAACCAGGAAGTCGAAGGAAAAGAGACTATCTATCGGTTTTACCCGCTGAATCTCTACTCTCCTTATGAGTATTCTCTCAAGCCCACCTTTATCAAGCCAATCTGGCACCTTTTCGACGTGTGGAACCCACACGTGTATACGTTCGTAAAGGAGGTGTTAGAGCGAGAGAAGCCGGAGGTCGTGCACGTGCACAATTTCAAGGGTTTGTCGGCATCGGTGTTCAGCGCCACTAATGATCTAGGTATCCCCACCGTTCACACCATACACGACTTCGACCTTATTTGTCCTAAGACGACCATGCTTACGAGAACAAATGCGTCTTGCACGAATCCCCACAGCTTATGTCGCATCTATCGGTGGTTTGCCAAGCGTATAGATCTTACAGCTGTGATCGCCCCGTCTGATTTTGTACTTAAAACCCTTTCCAGCTTTGGACTGTTCCCCGATGTGCCTAAGACGAAGCTCCCGCTTGGCATAGAGGATGGCGAACCCGTACCGAGAGTGAGCAATAGTACATTTGACATACTCTACGTCGGACGTCTGGGAAAACACAAAGGAGTCGATACCCTCATCGACGCAGTAAAAGGCTTAGACCTCCCAAGTGCTCGACTGCACATAGCCGGCCAAGGCAGCGACAGGACGAGTCTCGAGCGTGTAGCACAAGACGACGGGCGAATTGTCTTCTATGGCTTTTTGGCCCCGGACAAGCTCCGACAGCTCTACAGCATAGCTGATATAGCTGTCGTACCGTCTATCTGCAACGAGTCGTTCGGAATTGTTGTCCCTGAATACTATCAGCACGGCATCCCTGTCTTAGGCAGCCGGGCAGGAGCACTTCCTGAACTCATCACCGACGGATATAACGGCTTCCTCTTTCAACCTGGCGACGTCGCAGCGCTCGTGGCCCTTCTAAGAACGTTGTCGAGCGATTCGAGGCTCCTCACTGAGCTGAGCACGAACGCGCGCAGGTCGTCAACGGCGTTTGACATGCGTGTCCACCTGCGCAAGCTCGAAGCGATTTACACGGAAGTCGCGCACGCCGAGGCTTCCTCCTTGCGCGTTGAGCAACGCTCTATAAGCTGACCATCGAGGTTCGCGTGGATATTCTATCAATAGCCGTTCATTATGGCTTGTCTAAGCCTTCAGGAGGCGGGCAGAACAGATACTCTCACCTCATTCAAGAGCTGAGGAGACGCGGTAACAACGTTATAGTGCTCGAGCCTGAAATCTTTTTTGATGCAAGCGACCAAGAACGCGCCAAGATCTACACGTATCCGAGATACTCAATGTTTGGAAGAACCTTGAACCTCCTCAAGGATTTTGATATTTGGTTCCTGGTCAAACTAATTAAGATTTTTCGAAGCGAGCACATCGACTTGATCGCTATTGACAGCCCATATGGCGCCTTGGCAGTGAGACTTGCCGCTAAACTGACCAAGAATGACGCGCCAGTCATCTACAGTTCTCACAACGTCGAATCTAGTTTCACTAGCGAAGTTACGCCGCAATTTGCTCAATTATCGCATCTCGAACGAAAGATGATACCTCAGTACGTAACCGTGCTAGAGAGACTCACTGCGAGACACCTAGTAGCTCATATTACTGCGGTGAGCGACGCAGACGGGAGACTTTTTCGCAGAAAATACGGCCTCAACAAGGACAAGATAACCGTGATTCCCAGCGGTTGTCAACTTGAAACCCCACTTGATCAGCAAGAGAAAAAGCGCCTGAGGGCGGAAATGGGATTCGATCCTGATTCTGTGATCGTCGTATTTCACGGCACCTACTCCTTCCCTCCAAATAGGGACGCAATCGACACGATCACCCACTACATAGCGCCTAAGTTTGAACGTGACGAATCGGTCTTATTCGTGCTGTATGGAAGTGACGTTCCCAAATTTGAGCGAGCTAACGTGAGGTCTTTCGGTTTTGTCGAAGACTTGTACCAAGCCCTTTCTGTGGCGGATATCGCATTGGTGCCCCTGAGAAGCGGGAGTGGCACGAAGCTGAAACTCTTCGATTATATGAATGCAGGCTTACCAATAATCACGACACGGAAAGGAATTGAGGGGATACAAGCTAGCGATAAAGAGCACGTGGTTATCGTCGACAACATCGACAAAGAGATGATAGATTCCCTCAAGTACCTCGTGCATAACAGGGAAGAGCGCGAGAGACTTGGCCTGAACGCCCGGAGACTTGCTGAGGATGAATACAGCTGGGGTGTCATCGGAGACAAGTTGGATCACACTTACAAGAGGCTCGGAAAACGCGGTGCGACTAAGTTCGACATCTGAGTGACGCTACTGTAATAGTTGCTGAGTCAGCGGCGAGGATCAGCGTTGCTTGTGGAAGGCGGCGTTACTGAGTGCTCCGGTAATAGATAGTGGCCCCCCCATTGTCAAAAATCTTGCTGCGCATTGCATTTGTGGTGCCAAGATCGGCATAGCTAATTGCAGTACCTTGAACGATAGTCTGCTTTTGCACCTGTGCAACCTGTCCGGTTTCCGTATTATATGTGCCGAGGAAAACATATCCGATGAGCGGCGTCTTCGTTGGCGGCTGTCCAAGTTCCGCTACATCACTATTTAGGAAACTTTTCAAAAGCTCATTGCGATGCGCATCCGCATAAACCGGTAAGGTTTTGCTGCCGCCGGGGGCGCGCACTTGGCTTAGCCATTGGGCAGCAGCGATCTCCCTATCGTTAAGGACCGCCGCGTCAATGTTGCGGTTTAAAATAAAGGAGGTCGACCCTTGTTGAGTCACCTCGTAGATAAAACCAGTATTGAACAAAAAGAGCACGATAAAAAAGGCTGCGACAATTTTCAAGGTGAATGCGGCGCTTGCACTGTCACGCCGCCCAATGACACGAGCTGCGACCTGTGGAACGAGCAGCACACCGGTAACGCAAAACGGCGCCAGTAGCAGCGTTGAGATGTGGAAGAGCCGTGTTGCATTAACAAAGAAAGCGAGCGACGGAACGATCACTGCCACGACGAAAACGGCAAAACTAGCGAGTGCGAGCGCCACAAACTCCTTGTCGAAACGACGCCTGCAGCATCGGAACGCTACCGCGCAGAGTCCAATGGCGATGAGAAGTATGCTAATAATATAGAGGGCAAGCCCAGCTTCGTGAAGCGGTGACAACGTGCCAATCTGGAGCACATTTTTCAGTGATCCCTCCCAATTCAGCGCGATTGCACCTAGCGTTGCTACGAGCGCGATAGGTGACAAACAGTGAAGCCATCCCCGCTGCAATTCCTGCGCCCGCCTAGATACGATGATATAGATGAGCGCAAGAGCGCAAAGGTAGACCGCGGTGCCGATCCCAACCGCGATAGCAATCGAGCGCGGCGTAAAGACGACGTAAACGATGTTCGTGAGCGCTCCGCCGATATCGTTAGAAACAGAAGCCCCTACGCTCTTGTACCAGGCGCCGGTAAACGCCGCGAACGCGAGAACAAAGACGAGCGTCAGCATACGATGCGACGCCGTAGATTGGTCTGTCGGTGCACCCTCAGCCGATTGATGTAAGCGGCGGATGGCCGGATTGTCGATGAGAAACAGCAGAAGCCAAGCGATGACGAGGTAAATGAGAAAGATAAGAGCGAGCGTATAATGCGATGCCACGAGTGAGATGACGAATATACCATATAGAGTATAGACGCGCTTTTTTTCTTCTCTTGATCGATACTTGTCCACAATAACGACCAACAGCAGAACGAGGAAGAGTTCCGCAATCTCTTGACGCGCTACCGCGGGCATCTCACTATAGAACGTGAACAACAAAGAGACAAAAAAGGCGGCAAGGAACGCGATTTTATCGTTCGTTTGTTTTTGAACGGCTACGAAGATTCCAAGCGGCACCAACGCGAACAACAAGGGATAAACGAGCTTAAAAAGCCACACCAAGCTCAGACCAGACGTCTGCGAGAGCAACGGAGCGAGGGTCGTAACGCTGATCACCGCGTTCGTCGCATCGGGCAACGCTGGGTTCCAAAAGCCGTTCGTAAGCACGAGGCTCGCGTGATTGAGCTCCTTTTGAATGTCCCAGCCCCAGACATACGACGAGACAAGCGACCCGTAGTAGACTAAGGCAAGGGCGATCGTGAAGACGGCAAACGGGAAGTGACGATCTTGAAAAGAGGCCGAAGTGCAGACCCAGAAAGCAGCAGCGCCGACCAAGACAAGCGCGCCAAGCAGTGCTATGTTGCTACCATAAACGTTCATGAGGAAGGATCCGAGGACGACGACAAATGGCAGGATGCAGAGGAGGAGAACGGAGGGTTCTGACACCTCGTGCACGCTAATCTGTGGTTCATCAGCGAAACTTCGATCCCGCCAATAGCTAGCCACAGCCAAGACAGCAACGACAGCAGACATCGTCCCCACCGCAGGGACGAGAGCGAACGGCCGTTCAACCCCGATTAGCGGGTAGACGAAGTTTATAAAAACCCCTGTCCACATGACAGTCGCAACGCTTAGTCCAACAGCGAAGAGCACGGTTCGTGCACTGCCGAGACGGTGGGCGCGGAGCACGCGTAGAATCAGGATGCCCGGAACAAACAAGAGGGATATGAGAGCAAAGAGCCCGCGTGCGAGAGGCACGTGCAACCCCGCAACGTCGAGGCCGATGAACGCCCACGTTACGAGATACAGCGCGAGACTCGTCTTGAGTGTCGCGGTTATTCTCCAGTCATTCATCTGAAAGGGATTGGCAAACATCTTATCCTCTGACCGGAGTTGCATATTCACGAGCGTTCTTTGGTGCAGTCAGTTTCTCTTGCTTCAACGTGGGCCATAACGTCACTTTCTGCCGATTATGCTCTTAATGACGTCCACGTCTTGCTTCGTGAACGTCCGAAGTGCGATCAGAGAGGCAAAGTATACCCATACAGCGACGCCGAATATGATGAAGATATTGATCGGTCTCAGATAATAAACGACGACTGCCATGACGAAAGACCCGATAAGCGGTTTGAGCACAACACGCTGCACTTGAACAAAGCACAGGTTCTTTGAGGCGTAATAGAAGCAGATAGAAAAGGTGGTGAGCTCGGTTGCGACCATGACATAGCTTGCGCCAATATAGCTGAACGTCGGGATGATGAGAAGGTTGAGGATGATGTTCACCGCTACACACAACCCTGTGGCATACATCACCACACGCTGCAAGTTTATCGACGTCAGCGTCGTGGTGAGCACAAAGTTGAGAAAGAGGAGTACGACCGACCAGATAACGATTTGCAGGACGCCGGCTGAGTTGTAGAACTGGCCGCCATAGGTAATATCGATGACCTTATCAGCGAGCACCGTTGTGCCGAATGCGAGCGGAAGCCCGAGGATAAGCATATAACGGAACGACTCGTTGTAGACGAACTTTGCGAGGTCTGTCGAAGAGACGTGGAGCTTTGATATGACGGGGAAGAGCGCCCCCATGAACGCCGCCGGCAGAAAGGTCAATGACACCGCCATGGTGTACGCAGCGTTGAACCATCCGGTCGCGGCATCCCCCTTCATAAAAAACAAAAGCAGCGTGCTGATCTTGTAATAAATCAGTGTGAAGAACACGATCAGTCCAAACGAGGGGACCTCCTTAAACAAATACGTTAAGAAACGCCGCTCGAGCTTAAACTTCGGACGTACAAACCTTGCAGATGCGAGTGCAAGGCTTGCCGTCAGGTTGATCAGGCTCCCAACGACGAACACGAGGGCAAGCGCGAACAATCCGTATCCGAAATAGAGCACTGTGATGCCAAGGACGACCGTCACGATCTGTTGAATGACGTTGAGTGTGGCGTCATACTCCATCTTTTCGTGGGCTTTGAACGTTGCTCGCACGATCTGCGAGAGAGCGGTCAGCATGTAAGCGAGGACGGCGATGTACACGACCACGGCCTGTTCCTGTGGGAGGTCCATTAAGCCCACGAGGCTGAATAAGAAACCGTAGGCGATCACAGAAAGCGCCGTTTCAACGAACAGGATGTTTCCAACGTAACGAGCGAGATACTTCTTTTCTCGTGACGTATCACGGATGATGAGGTTACTCATGCCAAAATCCGAGATAACGCCATAGACCTCCGCAAACGAGAAGGCAAACGCATATATGCCATACCCCGCAGGGCCGAGCGTTCGAGCGATGACAATGGCGAGCGCAAAGCGCATCAGACGACTAAATATATCCGCAGAAGCCAAAACTGCGGTATTTTTGAATATCCTTCTGCTGGTAGTCATCTCGAACTCGTCACTTTCCCGTTCGCGCCACAGAGGATTGCACCAAAAGCGAACGCGTTCGTCCGACAGTCTCGCAGGCCACCGACAGCAGCCAAAAACCCCAAAATCGAACGCGCCAAACCCACCACACGCGGTAGACGTTTAAAACCTCATACTTGATAAAGCATATATAATCGTACAAGTATAGAAGGCCCAAATATGAACGTACAGAGCCTTGGGCGCCCTAGTCTCGCGTATTTGTTTTTCCTCGCGTTGTGCATACCGGTTATCGTGCCGGTTGGGGGGCCGATTCAGGCCTTCTGTGCCGCGGCTATTCTCTTCTTTTTCCCTGGTTATTTTACGTCGCTTGCCCTTCTCCCCGGACAAAGCGTTGCCGGCAGGGTAGGAACAGCGATTGGCTTTAGCTTCGCGCTCCTCGCCGTCCTCGAAGTCGTCTACACAACCCTGCTGATTCCAGGGGACCTTCTCACCATCGTTGGGCCACTGTTCCTGTGGACAACGCTTATGTTCGTTTTTAGCCTTGCCTTGAAACGCGAGGACGTACCGATCAACGTCAATTCCTTATTGAAGCCCGAGACCATCATCATCGTCGCGCTGCTCCTCTTTGGGGCTCTAACGCGACTTTGGTACCCGTTGACCGTCGGCACAATTCCTTACTTTGATCCGCTCTATTGGGCGTCGCGCGCAGCCTATTTCGTTCACACGGGTTTCACAGGCATACCGTCATTCTTGGCAGGCGGGAGCGGCGACTGGCTCAGGGAGCGAAGCTTCGAGTTCACGATGGGTGCGTTCGCCATGATTGGCAACGTCTCAGTGGTCGACGAGGCGATCTGGTACGGACCCGTCGTGGGCATTCTCGCCACCATAATGCTCCTTGGCGTTTTGGAACGGCTTGGGGTGAGCCTTTCTGGGAAGATCGTCGGACTGTTCTTGTTTGGCTCCATGTCGCCGCTCTTTGAGGTCTTCTGGAGGACGAATATCACGATAATGCAGGTCGTCGGCACGTACTTCCTGTTCCTTGGCCTCTATCTGTGCGCTTCACGCGAGGTCGGTTCATTTCTGTCCGGTGCGTTCGTGCTCGGGCTCTCGATGGACATGCACATCCTCTACGGGATCTATACCCCTTTCATATTCATTCTCGTGGTGATCGCACAGCTTATGAAACGGCAAAATGCCCTCACGGCGTTTGCCTCCATCCCCACGTACGCGATCGGGCTCATGCTCTTTGCGTGGCGGTTCCTCGTAAACGGCGTGCCTTCGAGCTTCACGCCAGGCCTCGTGACCAAGAGCGCGGTGCCGTTTGCGATGCAGGCCGTCCTTCCGATCCTTGCGCTCCAACTGGTGTATCCCGATCCGACGTATATCCTCCTCTACGTCACGCCGCTCGTCGCCGCGCTCGCAATCGTGGGACTGGCAGGCTCTCTAATCGAGATACACGAATGGGAGCTCTCGCATCTCGTCCTGCTCGCGTTCATCCTGGGCATATTTGTGGGCTGGATCGCTTCAACGCTCTACTTCTCGTTTGATCCAGCCACGGCAGAAATCTTCCTTGGGCGTGGGGTCGCCTACGCTCAGGCGGTGCTTATACCTGCTGCGGCGCTCGGCGTCACCCTAATAGAGCGCTCGTTCGGACGCCGCTCAGCGCTCATATCCCCGGGTCGAGTGGCAGCGGTCGTGTTGATCGTGCTCATCATTTTCACCAACGCGGCGGGAGCGGTAACAACGGACAAATATCAATCCGTGATCGGACAAGACGACTTCAACGCGATCAAGTATGTGGGACAGATTCCGAGCAACCAGACACGGCTCGCGTTCTTCGCCCGCCCCAACCCGACTGATCCGTTCGTGAACGCAAGTTCTTCACAACGGTACGCGCTTTTTTACACCGCAAACCCGTCGGCCTTCGACGCCTCCCCGATGGCGTACCGAGACGAGGTGTCGAACAGCACCGGCGTGTTACAGTCAGCTATTCAGAGCGACAGAAGCTTCTACAACTACGCGATCCTTTCAGAGAACTTCAGTTACAGCGATCGAAACACCCTCGATAGCTTCATTAGATCAAACGGGTACACCGTGGTCGCGAGATTTGGTGACACGTACGTCTACCGCAATACAGCGGTATAGCGTCACTGCTTCCTTGTTTCTCTCGGCGCTCGCAGAATAGCCCCTTCACTTGCCGAACTGACCGAAGCGGCATAGCGCTTCAAGTAGCCGCCAATGTCTTTGCGTGGCGGCCTCCACGCGGCCTTTCTCGACGCAAGCTCGTCGTCTGTCAGGTGCGCGGTGAGCCGGTGGCCGGGTATGTCGATGGTTATCTCATCGCCGTCTCGCAGGAGTCCCAGCGGACCTCCCTCGGCGGCTTCCGGCGAGATGTGTCCGATCGCAGCGCCTCGCGTGCCGCCTGAGAAACGACCGTCGGTGATGAGTGGCACCTTCAGCCCCATTCCCGACAGCGCCGAGGTTGGCGCAAGCATCTCAGGCATCCCGGGCCCGCCTCTCGGTCCTTCGTAGCGTACGACGACGACGTGTCCTTCCTTGACGGAGCCAGCGAGAATGGCGCGCATCGCTTCGTCTTCAGAATCGAACACGCGCGCCGTTCCCGTAATGCGCAGCATATCGTCGCTCACGCCGGCGCTCTTGACGATGGCGCCATCGGGGGCAAGATTTCCGTAAAGCACCGTTATGCCGCCTGTCGCATGCACCGGGTCGTCGAGGGGGCGTATGACGTCATCACGGTAGATGCGGGCACCGTCAGCGATCTCGTAGATGGTCTTGCCCGAGCAGGTCATCTCGTCACTTAGCAGCGTTCGCGCGCGCTTCATGATGCCGGGGATTCCCCCGGCCGCGTCAAGGTCACCCATCGTGTAGGGGCCGCTTGGATTCATGAATGAGATGTGCGGCGTTCGCGCGCTCAGTTCGTCAAACAGCGTGAGGGGAAGCTTTATGCCCGCCTCACGTGCGATTGCCGGAAGGTGCAGCGCCGTATTCGTGGAGCCGCCGATTAACATGTCGAGCGTGATCGCGTTGCGAAACGAGGCCTCAGAAGCGATGGCGCGGGGGGTGACCTCGTCGCGAATGAGGTCGATGATTCGCTTGCCGGTGTCCTTAGCGATTCTCCTCCTTCTCGCGTCGACCGCGGGCGCCGTCGCACAATAGGGGAGCGAGAGTCCTAAGATCTCTGTCAAGCAGGCCATCGTATTGGCCGTGTACAAGCCCTGGCAGCTGCCACATCCGGGACACGCCCTGTTGACGAGCTCCTCAAGGTGCGCTTCGGTCATCGTGCCCGCCTGTACAGAGCCGACCCCCTCAAACGTCGAGACGAGCGTGAGTTCGGTGCCCTCGTAATTCCCGGCCTGCATCGGCCCTCCGGTCACCACCATGGCGGGGAGGTCGAGCCGGAACGCGGCCATCAGCATGCCCGGAACGATCTTGTCGCACGACCCTACCATGACTAACCCGTCGAACTGGTGCGCCTGCGCCATCAACTCAATGGAGTCCGCTATGCTCTCACGCGACGGGAGGGCGTACCGCATGCCTGCGTGCCCCATGGCGATGCCGTCGCAGATGCCGATCGTGCCGAACTCGAACGCGATGCCTCCCGCCATGTGCACGCCCTTTTTCACGAACTCGGCCAGATCGCGCAAATGAAGGTGTCCAGGGACGATCTCGTTCCACGCGTTGGCGATGCCGACAAACGGGCGCTCGAGATCGTCGTCTGTCAGGCCGAGCGCCTTTAAGAGAGCTCTCTGCGGCGCGCGTGCGAGCCCTCTCGTTATCTCCTTGCTCCTCAGTGCCATACGCCTAGCAGGTGAGCCCTGAAGCTATAAAAAGGGATGCGCTGCCCCGATCGGGAAGGAGTCGGGTCAAGGGCAAATGGAGAGTGAGCAAAAAAACGGCTCAGAGATTGCGCTGTCGCCGGACATTCGTACATATTTTTCGCCTTGATAATGCCGACGTTGGAACTGGAATTTGAGTCAAGCGACGCAGTTTTGCTCGGACTGCGACGCAAAACACAATCGCGCTGAATCAATGGCACTTCGCGTGGAACGATCACGCGTTCACGACTTTGTTGGGCCGCTCCCTATCTGTTTAACCACGCACATTCTAGGATGGTGGCACATGTTACGTTTCGAAACGTTTTTACTGGAGTGGTGCCACTGTCTTAGCACTCTGTTGAAGAAATCGGGAGCATTTGAGGATCTCTTATGAAAACACGAGCCAAAGTGGCCATCATACTGATGCTCGCTGCGATAGCACTCAATGCTTACGCGCAGGTGGTCAGTGGGTTTAGTCTGCTTTCCAGCGTGGCTATCGTTTTGTTTGTTTTGGCGATTGCCTTCTTAGTTTATCAGAAGTGATATCTACTGCCTAGGAAACTGCGAGGGCGCTTCGCCGAAAGCATAACGTCACAAACCCGAAGCTTTAAACTGCTGCAGCGTCCATGACGGCGCGTGTTCAATCGGGAAAGCTCGGGAGCGGATCGCGAAAAACGTAGGTGGGCTGCCGCGATCTCTAACGCGACGATTCCACCAGTCATCGCTGTTTTCACGTTCGCGCTCATCAACTACTCCCGGTCGGTCGGACTGTACTTTGTCGAACTAACGTTCCTCACCACGCTTTTTGCCGCAATTGTGCCCCTGAGCATCTTGATTATCTGGGCGAGGAGAACGAATGCGCACGACATGGACGTGCCTGCGAGAACAGACCGGAACTTTCCATTGCTTCTAGCGACCGTTTCGTATTTTATCGGCACCGCGGTCTTGCTGATCATACGCGCGCCCCTGCTCTCGACTGCAGTCATGTTTGGCTATTTCGCAGCTTTTCATCTTCCTCGTCAATCTGTGGTGGAAAATCAGCATCCACACGATGGGCATCGCAGGACCGACCACCGTGCTCGTATATGTCTTTGGCTATTGGGGCGCGCTGCTTGGATTGCTCTTGCCACCCGTCATATGGAGCAGAGTCTATCTCAAGAAACACACGCTCGCTCAGGCACTTGCGGGGGCCTTCGTGGGCTTTTTGCTTACGGCCTTCGCGCTGTGGCTGGTGCTCTCCTTTGGGCTATCGTATGCGCCGCCGTGATCGCGCGACGAGATTTGAGACCCGGCGAGAAGAGAACTCTATACCGAGCAGGCGAAACCAGGGAAGCTGCGCCGGCAGCCCGACCAACCTAGTCCCCGAGAGTCCCCCGTTTACCTTAACGATACCAATCGCTCAGCCGACATCAGAATATGATACCCTATGGAAAGCGACAGAGGGGGAATAGGACGGTACAGCGACGTTCAGCTTGCCAGGAACGGCCGTGGTATTTTCCGTCGTGGCGCCTCAGGATTTGTGGGGGGTGAAGATACCGCGCGATGAATACTCGACGGGCATTACGTGCCCTCGTTGACTTTCCTCGCTGTCCGCACGTAAGCAGCCAACAGGATGATCGTGATAAGCGGCACCAGAATATCATTATAAAGAGCTCCGCCAGCGTTACCAGGGGCATAATTGCCGTGCACAATGATATCCATAATGTGCCCGTAGGCGGCCCCCCACAGAAATATCGTTGCCGCTATCACCGTCGCGATCCAGTAGTTGCCTCTGAGCCAAATGCAGGTGATGCCCAGAAACCCTATGGCCAGGTTGGCGAAGCCGACTTCTCGCTGGAACGGGCTTCCTGCCGCCCACCCGATGTTGGCAGCGGTGCTATCGGCAAAAAAGACGTGTCCAACAAAGCCGATAAGAGAAGCGATCCCGATGCTTATCACCAGGAAGGAGAGCAGAAACACCTCGATCACGCGGTGTTTCGTCCGAGGCTTCTTGTCCACGAGAAGGTAGAAAACCGCGACGATAATGCTGACAAGAATCCATAAGAATGCTGTAAAATCAACCATCAAATCACCTTTGAACGCGTTATTAGTCGGGACGACGAGTTCCTCGTTTATAAAGCACGCAGGCAGCAGCAACTCCGCCTCGCTGAGAACACTTTGGTTCCATATGGCAACGACTGGCGCGAGTCTGTCCGATAGACCAGCTGATCTCACTTACACATCAGCAGTCAAGCCACGTAGTGAGGTTTTGATCGCAATGAGGCTGGGCTATGTAATCTGGAACGAATCAATCATCTGTTGCGCTGCGCTTAGGTAGGTATCATAGTTGTTGGGTGCTGCCTTGTAGGTTATGAAATACTCCTTTCCGTCTTTGATCGTCCAAATCTGCGTCAGCTTCAAGTCATTCCCATTGACAGTTGCCGTATAGACGATCTTGTATGCCGGATTGCCCGCCAAGGTCGTATTTCCAGCATCAATCTGCGTGAAATTAGAAATATTTTGCACCTGTGAAATAATGCTAGCTGTTCTACTGGTAAGCGTATCGTTTGCAGAGATATTTATGACTTGGACGTTTAAATTCTCCGTGACGTTGTTCGTTGGCAGTACGAAGAGGACATCAACGGCTCCGCTTTGATTTATGTCCTTGCTCCAGTCTGACGGGTACTGGATCGCGAAGCCATTTGTACTATTATACGTGTTTGTCGGAGAAGCTGAGGGCGTTGTATTGCCTACGTTGAACGTGCATCCCGCCGTTAACACGGAAGCGAGCAGCACGACACCTATTAGAAGGATGGTGGTTTTTTTCCTCATAGAATCCACGATGCTTTGACTGTAGGAGCTCGTATTAGCTTTTCCGGTTTGAGCTGGCGGGGCGGCAGGTGAATAGGCTAGTGTGATTGAAGCTACGGCCGCTAAAAAAAGGAAAAGAAAGTGGGTCTTATGACCCGATTGACGTTGCTACCAGCACGACGACGAAGTTGTCAGTCGTATCCTGACTAACGTACGCCGCGTACCCTTTATCCGAGTTGTATCCGATCCACGTCGTGCTGTTTGTCTGCAGAGTGGCGTAGCCCTGTTGCTGTGCACCGCTCACGGCCGAATTGAACACGTTTGTGGTGTCTGTTGACGATTTGGCGAGTTCTATGACGGCACCGTATATATATTTGCCGTCCGTTATCGATCCTGAATACTGGTCGTTCCCTGTCGCGTTGCTCACACTTTTATTGAAGGGAATAATTACAGTATAGCCTTGACCTTGCATGTAACTCGTGAAAAACGAGCTCAAATCCGTTGAATTTGGGAGTGCCGTGGCCGCGATGGGTTTTACCGAAGCTGTCGCCGTCGTAGCAGTCCCAGTCGACGGAGCGGCGCTCGGGCTTGGCGTTGGACTCGCAGTTTGCGTGGTGCAGCCCGCAACAAATACTGCTGCAAGAACGGCCGCGGCTATCAATAAAATGCTAACTTGCTTTTTCACAGAAAAAAACCTCCTGTTGGATCATACCGTCAAAAAATATAAGATTTTTCATCGGAATGCTTGAAGTGTGGCGATGCCCGTCTTCTTACAGCTTTGGATACAGCAGCGGGGACGTCGGCGAACCTAGGCGCCAGTCGTTAGCGTAGTATCGATCTCCCAGCTACGTATAGAGTCAGAAATGAGTTTGCGGTTTGTTTTGTGTTACTCGTGCTCGTGTAAACTACTTGAGACAAGCGAGCACGGCAGCCTGATAATCGGATACGCATGCGACGGCTTCGCGCTTTGAACGCTTATGGTGTGCGTGCAGATCGGTTGCATGCACGGTAGAACGCTTCGGCGACGCATAACCGTTGTGATAATCGCTAACAAACGAGAAAACCGGAGCCGCCCTCGCTCCGACGACCGGGCGACACCGTGAAAAGCTGTTGGGGCGCTCAGTAGTAGCGTGGGTCAGAGCGTAACGGTTTTGTTTTCGAGCGTTGCGCTTCATAGTCGGCGTATGCTGCAGCAAGCTGTAACAAGCACGCATCACACAACCTTTATAACGAATACGCGTACTACTAACTATTTTATTCGGTAAAACGAACCCCGCTGGCGGGCGCGCATGCGTGGATGCGGATCCGCGCGCACGGTACGACCCGTCTAGGAGGGGAGGTAATCGAGTTATGAAACACAAACGT
>Ga0208037_1000218_pt1 | contig 38974 bp, 29 predicted proteins | sample June2015DPH_13_1_3_FD_184710 | JGI IMG/M metagenome (GOLD analysis project Ga0208037, IMG submission 184710) | Peatland microbial communities from SPRUCE experiment site at the Marcell Experimental Forest, Minnesota, USA - June2015DPH_13_100... | ecosystem: Environmental > Terrestrial > Soil >...
GGGGAGGACTTGACGGCGGCCTTCGAGAGGGCGGTGGGAGCAACCTCATGCCAGTAGCCTGGAAAGCTTGGGCCTTCTTCAAGCGCGACCTGATTACGGACCTCAGTTACAAACTTTCCTTCGCCTTCCAGGTGGTGGATATCCTGGTGAGTATCGGAGCGTTTTATTTCCTGGCTCGGATACTGGGCAAAGCCGCTTTTCGGGGCTACGAGCCCTTTCCCTTCATCCTGGTGGGAATGGCCGTCAACGGCTATATGACTACCTCTCTGGTTTGCTTCGCGCAGGCCATCCGGGGGAATCAGCCGCTGGGCACACTGAAGATGGTCCTGGTCACGCCTACCTCCCCGGTCGCGTTCGTGCTTTTTTCTTCGCTCTACCCGTTTCTGCGCGCCGCCCTCGATGCCGTGTTCTACCTGCTTGCCGGAACGATGTTTGGGCTGTCGCTTGCCCGGGTGAACCTTCTGGCCGTGCTGCTGATTTTCCTCTTATCGGTCGCTGCCTTCAGCAGCATCGGAATCCTTTCGGCGACCTTCACCCTGGTCTTTAAGCGGGGCGACCCCTTCTTATGGCTCTTCGGAGGCCTTTCCTGGTTGTTAGGAGGCGTGTTCTATCCGCTCGAGGTGCTGCCGCGTTTTCTTCAGCACGCTGGTCAGCTCCTGCCCATCACCCACGCCCTGGTGGGGATGCGGGCGGCGCTCCTGCGCAACGCGCCGGAGTCGTTTACGTCCTGGGGGCGGTAAACAGGGCGGGTGGCTACGTGTTGAGCGAGGCGCACCAGGATATGACGGTCCTGAAAGCTATTGCCCTGGCGGGGTATCTTGGCCCCTTCGCGAAGGGGAAGAAAGCCCTGCTCCTTCGTCCCAACCCCTCGGCTCCTGGCGGCCGGGAAGAGATTCCCGTTAACCTTACCGCCATGCTCAAGGGCCACGCTCCGGACAAGGCCATGCAACACAACGATATTCTGTTTGTGCCCGACAGCACCGCCATGAAGGCGCTTCACAGGTCAGCCGAAATCGCGGCGACAACCTCTTCATATGCCGCGATCTATGCGATACAGTGATCCCCTGTTTGGTCAAGCGCGTGATGGGTTATCTGGGGAAGGCTAGCGTGGCGCGGGGCCCTGCACCGTCCGGTACAAGGCGGGGCGGTACTGGCGCTTCGGCGAGCACATTGTCGAGAAATTTCGCGGACACTCCGTAGTTTTGTTGAATTTGGCAAAGGTGGTTCTACAACATGGCTGAAAACGAAGAGTTAGCTCCTATTGAACGCGGCTCCCCGGAACGGGTCAAGCCTCGGGCGGATTCCCTTATCGAATTAGGGGCAGATGCCCCCGACAGCTATTCCTATATACGGACCTACTGGCTGATTTTTTTGAAGCGCATGTGGACGATCCTGGCGGCGGCCTTGGTGATGGCAACGGTGGCGGCGATTGTTTCCTTCAAGACGCAGCCGGTTTATGAGGCTACAGCTCGCGTCGAGGTTGAGGCCGAAACGCCGGAAATCCAGTCCTTCAACGATCTCTTCCGGGACATGTCTGGCTGGAATGATGAGACTTTCCTGCAAACGCAGGTCAATGTGCTGAAAAGTGAAAACTTGGCCTGGCGAACCGTTCAGCAGCTCGGCATGGGGGGAAAAGCGGAATTTGGCGGAGGCGGCGAGCGCCCCCAGGCGGATTCTCAGACGGCGGCCCAGAACGGGCTCATCCAGGCATTTCGAGGGCATCTACGCGTTCAACTGATGAGAGACAGCCGCATGATAGAAGTCACTTTTGATAGCACCGACCCTCAGCTCGCGGCGCGGGCGGCCAACGCCCTGGTCAACAACTACAGTGAATACAATTTTCATCAGAAATATGACGCGACCCGGCAAGCTTCGGGATGGATGGAGGGGCAGCTCGACGAGTTGAAAGCCAAGGTGGAGAAGTCGCAGCAGGCCATGGTCGATTACGAGCGCCAGAATGTGATCGTCAATGTCGGCGACAAACAAACTGTGGTCGAGCAGAGGCTGGCGGCTTTGAGCACGGACTTGACCAACGCGCAAAGCGAGCGCATGCAGAAGGAATCGGTCTACGACTTGGTGAACTCCAACCCATCCCAGGCCGCCTTCACTACCCAGAATGATTTGTTGGGACGCTTGGACGACAAGTACGCCGAATTAAGAGAAGAGTACGTGGACGCCTTAGGGCAGTATGGACCCAACTTCCCCAAAGTCAAAAGACTCCGGGACCAATTGGACGAAGTCCAGTCCATCATGGAGCGCGAGCGCAAGCGTGTTGTAGTGCGAATTCACAACGACTACATGGCGGCCCTGGGCCGGGAAAGGCTTTTGTCTGCCGCGGTGGCCCAAGAAAAGGTGGAGGTGGGAAAGCTCAATCAACTCTTGATCGAGCACAACATGTTGAAACGTGAGTTTGAGACCAACCAGCAGCTCTATGCGAACCTGCTCCAGCGCCTGAAAGACGCCACCGTGTCAGCGGGTTTGAGAGCGACCAACATCCATCTGGTCGATTCGGCGTTAGTCCCCACGGCGCCGGTGCGGCCAAGAATTGCGTATAACATTGCCGTCGGTTTGCTGGTGGGACTGGTGCTTGGGGTTACGCTCGCCTTCATCCAGGAGAGTCTGGATACTTCCGTCAAGAGCGCCGAGGAACTGGAACGGCTCGTCGCCGCCCCAGCCTTGGCCGTGATCCCCCTGGCGCGCTCGTCCTGGCGGAGGATGGGCGGGGGCAGGAGTCAGCCAATGAATGGGGCGGTGGAATCGATCGTTTTGAAACACCCCACCTCATCCCTGGCAGAGTCTTTCCGCACCCTGCGTACTTCGATTCTGCTCTCGAGTGCTCCGCGCCCTCCCCAGGCTTTGTTGGTGACCAGCGCTCAGCCGCGCGAGGGCAAGACTTCCACCGCGCTCAACCTGGCCTTGGGGCTGGCCCAGCGCGGCGTGCCCGTGGTGATCGTTGACGCCGACCTGCGCCGGCCGGGGATCTCGAGGGCGCTGGCTCTCTCTCAAAATGGCGCGGGGCTCAGCAGCCTTCTTTCCGGCGCGCACAGTCTGGATGAGGTCCTGCGCCAAGTTGAAGCAGTGCCTAACCTCTGGGTGGTTCCGGCCGGCCCTGAGGCGCCCAACCCTGCGGACTTGTTCTCCTCTCCCACCATGGAAAATCTCATGCAGGAGTTACGCGGGCGCTTCGAGCACCTGGTGGTGGACTCCGCCCCTTTGCTGATGGTGACTGATGCGACCATTCTCTCCAGGCTTGTCGACGGAGTAATACTGGTGGTGGAAAGCGGAGTCACGGCGCGCCGCGCCCTGGTGCGCGCCCACAAGATTCTGGAAAGCGCCGGGGGAAGAATTCTGGGTACGGTCCTGAATAAGTGGGATGCGCGGGACGAGGGCTACTACAGCGGCTATGGGTCCTACTATTACGGTTACGACCGTCATTATTATAGCAGCAAAGAACACTAAGGGAAGGCAGAAAGCAGAAAGTAGAAATTAGAAACTGGAAACTGGAAATTGGAAACGGAAGGCTTGTTTCGTAGTTTCTTTCTCACTGTCTCGGTGCCTCAGTGAAGAGAAAGCAGAAAGCAGAAAGTAGAAGCTGGACGCTTTTCCTGAATCCCGAATCCTGAATCCTGAATCCTGTCCTACCCAGGCGCAGAGAAGGCAGAAAGCAGAAAGTAGAAACTGGAAACTGGAAACTAGTGTCCTGAGTCAGAAGTTCGTTGAATAATTCAGCCCCGACTTGTCGGGGCGAAAGAATGTAGCCCACGGCGTCAGCCGTGGGTATGCGAACCCCCCCTCTCCCCCGTCCCCTCTCCCGCCCGCGCGGGAGAGGGGTGCCGAAGGCGGGGTGAGGGCTTCGTGTCCCAGGGCTTGCGCCCTGGGCTACAATCTTCCGCCCCTGACGGGGCTGCGAAAAGACCGCTCGCATGAGGAAGACTTTGTAAGCGAACTTCTGACTCAGGGCACTAGAGTGCTGAATCCCGAATCCTGAATCCTGAATCCTGTTCTACCAAGCCGCAAACGCTCTTCCTGAATCCCGAATCCTGAATCCTGAATCCTGTTCTTCCATGAGCACGACGGAGGTCCCGATACCGCTGACCGATGTCCCTGTCATTGACATTACCCCGCCCAGCGGATGGCTCGACCTGAATTTTCGCGAGCTCTGGCAGTTCCGTGAGCTGGTCTATTTCTTCGTCTGGCGCGACATTAAAGTTCGTTACAAGCAGACTGCGATTGGGGCGGCCTGGGCGGTCCTTCAACCCCTCATGACGATGTTGGTTTTCAGCCTGTTTTTTGGGCGCCTGGCCAAGATCCCGTCAGGAGGGCTTCCTTACCCGATTTTCTACTTCAGCGCTCTGCTGCCCTGGATGTATTTCGCCGGGGCGCTCCAAAACGCCACGAATGTGGTGGTCGAGAACAAAGGCATGATCACCAAGGTGTACTTCCCACGGCTGGTTTTGCCCCTTTCGGCAGTGGTTTCGGGTCTTCTCGATTTTGCCATCGGCTTTGTGGTGTTCTTGGCCATGATGGTCCTTTACCGTGTCCATCCCGGCAAAGCCATCCTGACGTTTCCGGCATTCCTGCTTCTCGCGGTCGCAACAGCGCTCGGGGCGGGCTTGTGGCTGTCAGCGCTCAATGCCATCTACCGAGACGTGCGCTACGTAGTGCCCTTCCTGATCCAGTTTTGGATGTTCGCCTCACCTGTGGCCTATCCCAGCACGTTGGTCCCGGAGCGCTGGCGGTGGCTGTACGGACTGAACCCCATGGCCGGGGTCATCGAAGGGTTTCGCTGGGCACTGACCGGAAAGGGTCAACCGCCAAGCCTGCTGCTGGCAGCGTCAGCGGGCGCCGTGATCGTTGTGCTGATTGGCGGCCTGTTCTTCTTCCGAAGGATGGAAGGGACCATAGCGGACGTAGTCTGAAAGAAAGTCGACAGTCGACAGTTCGTGGTCTAAATGATGAATTCTGAATTATGAATGATGAAGGCGCAGAGGAGGAGTTGAGAAGCAAGAAGCAAGGAGCAAGAAGTAAGAACCTGGAACCAGGAATTCACCATTCACAATTCACCATTCACAATTCACAATTCATAATTCACCATTCATAATTCACCATTCATATGTCCAACATCGTCATTCGCGCTGAAAGCCTGGGCAAGCGCTATCGCATCGGCGAGCGGGAGCGTTACCTCGCCCTGCGCGACATACTTGCCCGCGCCGTGTCCGCCCCGGCTCGCCTCTTCAGACCGCGAAAGCCCTCTTCGCCCAACGGCGATGCCACGCACATTTGGGCGCTCAAGGATGTCTCCTTCGAGGTTCGCCAGGGCGAGGTGATGGGCATCATCGGCCGCAACGGCGCGGGAAAAACGACCCTGCTCAAGATTCTGGCCCAAGTTACGAGGCCCACCGAAGGACATGCTCGATTGAAGGGACGTGTCGGAAGTCTGCTGGAAGTGGGAACGGGTTTTCACCCGGAGTTGACGGGCCGGGAGAACGTCTACCTAAGCGGCGCCATCCTCGGCATGCGCAAGAAAGAGATCGAGCGCAAGTTCGACGAAATCATCGCCTTCGCCGAGGTAGAGAAATTCCTTGACACGCCGGTCAAGCATTACAGTAGCGGCATGCAAATGCGCCTGGCATTCGCCGTGGCCGCCCACCTCGAGCCGGAGATCCTACTTGTGGACGAGGTCCTTTCCGTGGGCGACATCCAGTTTCAAAAGAAGTGCCTTGGAAAAATGGGCGATGTGGCCAAATCTGGCCGCACAGTGCTTTTCGTCAGCCATCAGATGAACCAAGTCCGACGCTTGTGCGAGCGCGCGATCTGGGTCGAAGCCGGGCGTATCCAGCAGGACGGCCCGGTCGCGACGGCATTGGCGAAGTACGAAGCTACGATGACTTCCGGCTCTTGGACGCAAGCAGGGCTTTCCGGGCCGGGGGAAAGGGCGAGGTTTCGGTGCTGGGAGATTGTTGAGCCATCTTCGAGCTCTCCCCATCTCTTACAGACACTTGGCCCGGTTTGTATCCGCTTCGTGGCTGAGTTGTCACAACCCGTCCTGAGAGGACACCACGGGATTGGGCTGTTCACCTCAGACCGGAATTTGGTTTGGGGCTGCGCGGCAGAGGGCCTGAAGCTGCAACCCGGCCTGCACGAATTCAAGTATACCTTCCCGATGCTTCCCCTTAAGCCCGGCCCTTACTATTGGTTTGTCAGTCTTTGGGACGATCAGGAGCGGCTGGTTGAGTGGGACTGCGAGCCAGAGATGATTGTTGCAACCAGCATCCACCAGCACCCCCACGACCGTTGGAACGGAATCCTAAACCTGCCGTCCGCTTTCACTGTCTCGGCCTTTGATGATTTCCCACGTGAGGTGCCTCTTGCCTCGGCTCCAAACGGTCCTGCCATTCCCTAAGCGCTTATCGATCGGTGATTCCAACCAAGCCTCGGACGGTTGAGACCTCATGTCTGTGCAGATTTTTTTCCCACTGCAAAGAGCGGAAAAGTGGTCCTTGAATCAACTTGCGTCCCCACAGTGCACGCATGTTGCCTTCAGGCCGATTCTGTTTTTGGCAGGGAGGCGCGGCGGTGCGACCACGAGCCTGGCGACCGCGCGGGATGGACGGTGGCGTTGACTGTGACCAGAGACAACACTGGGGCTGAGTGGCGCGATCAGTCGGATGCCCTCCATGCGACTCTGTGGGACTGAGGAGACAGTCAATTCATGCCAGATGATTTCAAAAACAGCCTTGAGCAAAGGTATCTGTCCACTCACTATATTCGCTTCATGCCCAAGACTCCGGAGGGATGGGCGTGGGTGTTGGAAAGACTCCGGTTGAACTTCGGTGAGGCCTTATCGTCTCTGTCGCGCGGAAGTCGCATCTTGGACGCGCCTTGCGGAGTGGGGTATCTTGAGCATTATCTTCTCAAGGAGGGCTTCCAGAGACTCGATTGCGTTGATCTCTGCGAAGAGGAAATGAACATGGCGAGGCAGAAGCTGGCTGAGTCTGGTTTGAATTTCGAGGGTAAGGTAAGGTTCATTCTTTCAGACGTCTTTACATATTTGGAGAAAGTGGAACCCTATGACGCCATCGCCGTTATCGACTTCCTCGACCATCTGAAAAAGGACGAGGTTGGCGAGCTTCTGACCCTTGCCCACTCTGCGCTCCGGCCAGATGGAGTGCTCCTCTTGAGAGTGACTAATGCCGACAGCCCTTTGTTCTCACAGTATTTCTATCGGGATTTTACCCACGAAACGGGTTTCACCCCTAACACCATCCGGCAGTGTCTAGATGCAGCGGGATTCAAGGTTGAAAACGTCGACTACGAGAAGGTTCCTTGCATAAAGAGGACATTCGTCAAATCGCTGAAAGGAAGAATCCGTTCTGCGGGACTGCGCGTGCTCGCCAGACTACTCGGGATTCCCCGTGGGGCCTTCGCAGAAGATCTGATCGCGGTGGCGCGAAAGTGAGAATTGCCGTTTTCCACAACCTGGGGTCGGGTGGCGCCAAGAGAGCCCTTTACAACCTCACAAAGCATCTGGTGAAGGCCGGTCACGTAGTTGACGCGTTTATCCCCTCAACCGCGGAGGAAAACTTCTTGCCATTGAGGGACGTCGTAACCACATATCGGGTCTTCCCTATCCGGCGGACGCGCCTTGGCGCCGCGTCTTCTGTTCTGAAACGTCTATTCCGGTTAGGCAATTCCGTGAGAGATCAAGAGCGGGGACAGCAATCCATCGCGGATGCTATCAATGCGGGCTCGTACGACGTGGTGCTCAGCGAGCAGGACAGGGATACCCTATCGCCATTCATATTGAGATTCTTGGCCAAGCCTACCGTATATTATTGCCAACAACCCCATAGGTGTGAGGAGGCCATCCTGGACGTGGCGTCGAGGTCTGCTGGCGCGACAATCCCAAGGTGCGAGTGGTTGAGGGAGAGGTTCCGCAATTACCTCTACAGGCGGGCGATCCAACTCGATAAACGCAACGCGCTGTCCGCGTCCTATATCGTGACGAACTCCTACTTTTCGCGGGAAGTGATCCTGAGGGTGTATGGGCTCAATTCTTTTGTGTCGTACTTGGGAACAGACACGGACCTTTTTCGCCCTCTTTTCGAACGCCGGGAAAATTATGTTTTGTCCGTCGGGTGGTGCAGCCCCTCTAAGGGTTACGACTTCCTCATCCGATCCTTGGCTCGCATAGACACACAGGCACGGCCCAAAATCTTAATTGCCGCGAATGCGACTAACCCCGGCTGGGAGGCATACCTCCTGAGACTTGCAGCCACACTTAAGGTGGACTTGAGCATCAAAAAACTTGTTTCCGACTCCGACCTCGTTCGCCTGTATAACAAGGCTAAGCTGTTTCTTTACGCCCCGTACCTGGAGCCCTTTGGGTTGGTAGCTCTGGAGGCGATGGCCTGTGGAACCCCGGTCATTGCTGTAAAGGAGGGAGGAGTAAGGGAGAGCGTGCTTCACAACGAAACAGGAATTCTGACGGAAAGAGACGAGGAGGCGTTTGCCCAGGCCACAAGCGAACTCCTCCGAGATGATGTCCAGAGGGAGCGTATCGCCCGCAGGGCTCTGGAGGTGGTACGCAGCTTCTGGACCTGGAAACACGCCGCGGAGAGGCTAAGCTGGCATTTGGAGCGTGCCGTGCGGCTGCGACGCGCTTAACGCCCCGGGGTTTGGGGGCTCCGGTTCGTATTATAGGGGCCTCTGGCGGCATGCGCGACGGGCAAAGGACTCTGGCTTCCTTATTGTTCTGGATTACAACGGGGCACAAATCACGCTCAACTGCGTCGATCCGGTGCTCAAGATTGACTATCCGAACTTCAGGGTGACCGTCGTGGACAACGCGTCCACGGCTGCGCTTACCCAGAGAAAGGGTCCACTTTGGACTCGGTCACTCTTGTGTTGACATATCCTCCACCGCCCCCAATTTCCCCCCCGTGCGGCACAGGGCCGCGACCGTTTTGGTCCGTTATGATCCCCGTCTACAACCGGGTGACATATCTCGAGAGGACACTGAGGAGTGTGCTGTCGCAGGATCCCGGTGCTGAGGAAATGCAGATCGAGGTAGTTGACGACGCTTCGAGCTTAGGTGATCCGGAGGCGTTAGTGCGGCGAGTGGGGGGCGAAAGAGTGGATTTTGTTCGCCAGCCCCGTCGCTTGGGCGGAATCGCTAACTGGAATAGTTGCATCGAGAGGTCGCTGGGTGAGTGGGTACACATATTGCACAGTGACGATGTTGTGTTTCCCGGCTTTTACAGATGCCTCAAGGCCGGGCTGGAGGGAAGGGATGACGTTGGAGCGGCGTTTTGCCGGTATGCACACATTGACGAGAACGAGCGCTGGCGAGCGATCTCCGAATTGGAGAGACCCACACCTGGTGTCTTAGCTGGTTTCATCTACAAGATCGGCGCCCGTTGTAGAATTCAGTGTGCGTCGATGGTGGTCAGGCGGAGTGTCTACGAGAAGTTGGGGGGATTCCGGACGGAGCTTTCCTACGCGGCAGACTGGGAAATGTGGGTAAGGATTGCGGCACACTACCCGGTCTGGTACGAGCCCGCGACATTGGCGGCGTTTCGCAAGCATTCCACTTCCTGGACAGTGGCTTTCGTGAGATCAGCCGAGGACGTCGTGAATGAGCGGCGTTGCATTGCAGTTATTCGTCAGCTTCTGCCGCCAGATCAGGCGGAATCCGTGTCGCGAAAGGCAAGAGAAAATGTTGCCCACCTTGCACTCAGCAATGCGTACGACGCGTTGGGCAAGGGCGAGTTCACAGCCGTGCTCAAGCAAGTGTGGGAGGGACTGAAGTGTAGTGCTTCTCCCCGTGTAGTGATCAGGGCCATTTTGTTGCTGCCCGGCTGGATTGCGAGACATGTGATGCGCAGCGCCTTTACGGCGGGCAAGAGATAACTCGATGGCATTGTGCCGGCGCCACATTATCGCCAACAGTTCTTTCAGTTGGTGCGGGGCGTGGCTTAGCAACTCGGGCGGGATCGTCGTAGCACCAAAGAAGTGGTTCAACCAGGATGACACCGACACGCGCGGTCTCTTGCCTGGAAGATGGTTTCGGATGTAAGCACCGGTGAAGGCTGTGCAGGCTGCGCATTGCAGCGTCGTGATTCCCACTCGGAACCGCCCGGATCCACTGAGGGATTGTCTCCTCAGCGTTGCACGCCAGACACGCCTGCCGTCGGAAATCATCCTAGTAGATTCCTCGGATGACAACGCCACCGAGGAATTGGTTGGGTCGCTTTCGGCGCAGTTTCCGGCGTCGTTTGTTTACCAGCGCAGCGCCGCCCGAAGCACTGCCGTGCAGCGCAATCGCGGCGCCGAGGCCAGCCGAGGTGACATCATCCTCTTCCTGGACGACGACGTAGTGCTGGAACCAAACTTCATTGCCGAGATCATGCGAGTGTTCGAGGACGATACCAAAGGCGAGGTAGGCGGTGTGAGTGGCACGGTAGTTGGTAGTGGGTATGGGCCGCCGTCGCGCCTCAATGGCCTCTTGTTGCGCGCCTTGGGTGGCAGGACGGAGGGCAGCTACGCCGGTCGACTGGTAGGGCCGGCGATTAATTTCTACCCGGCGGACGGTCCCGATGCGATTCAGCCCGTGGAGTGGCTGAACGGGGCGGCGATGGCATACCGCCGGGAGGCCTATCTCGCTGAGCGCTCTTGGGAAACGTTTGCGGGCTACTCTTTCATGGAGGACGTCCACCTGTCGGCCCGCGTGGCTAGACGGTACCGGCTGCTGAACACAACACGAGCGCGGCTGCTCCATAAGTGCATGGGGAGCACCCCCCAAGACTGGGGGGCACTGGGGGAAAGTATGGTTCTGAACCGGCACGCTGTCGTCATGCACGTCCTCCTGCGACGGCGCCCCGGTGACTATCTTCGCCTCTTCGCGTACGAACTTTTGTACTGCACCATGGCCCAGGTCAAGAATCCGGCTCGCCCTTGGCGCGCCAACCTCCAATTGCTTTGCGGAAAACTTCGGGGCGTTGCCAAGCTCCTCCGGGGGGAGTCTCCTCATCGGGCCTATTTCGCCTAAGTGCCGGCCGCTGGGGGCCCGGTTGCGGCCCGAAGGTTAAGATGACGCCCGGCGGCACCACAAACTGCCACTATCAATAAGTAGCCGACAATGCATCCACTTGTGAGCGCGATGGTCGCAACGCGAAACCGGCTGACGCTGTTGCCGAGAGCCTTGCAAAGCCTCTATGCGCAGGACTATCCCAATCTGGAGATCCTCGTCCTCGACGACGCTTCCCAGGACGCCACATCGGATTATATTCGTTCCCATCATCCTGACATCCGATTATTCCGGTTTGATGAAAACCGTGGGCTTATCGCCGCTCGCAACCTCCTCATGAGAGAAGCAAACGGAGATTACATCGTTAGCCTGGATGACGATGCCTACTTCCCTCACGCCGACACTATCTCCAGAGTCGCAGCCCGAATGGAAGGCGAGCCTGAATTGGCGGTCGTCGCCTTCCGCGTGGTCGAGTGCGAAGAGGATGCGAGCGGCCCAACAGAACCGGAACACTACACCGGCGGCTATTGGGGATGCGGCCACTGCATCCGCAAGGCGGTCCTTCGGGAAACGGGATACTACAGAGAGCTAGCTTTGCGGCAATCCGAGGAGTCAGACCTCAGCCTCCGCATACTTGACAAGGGGTATCGCCTCGTTTATTTCCCGAAGGCCACGATCGTGCACTTGTTTTATATGACAAGTCCTCGTGACCTAGGGGAGATATTAGCTCTAACGGCTAGGAATCGATTGCTCCAGGCCTGGCTCAATGAACCTTTCCCCTGGTGCGTCATTAGCACCGTGAACGCGCTTGTAAAGTACTCGGTCAGAGCGGCATGGCGCGGGGCGCTCCGCAATGTGTTAGGGGGATTTGGGCGGGCTGTAAAGGACTTCCCGATTTTGAAATCTAGCCGTCGGCCGGTTTCCTCACGTGCTATGCGAATTTACCTCACGCTGGGCCGACAGAAAATAAGAGATAGCTCTGCGATCCGCGCACTCTATCTGAATCCGCCTGGCATTTTCGGAATTCTGTTTCGCCCTGGTTCGTAAAGACACTTCAGGGTGTTGGGTGGTAGATCGCCTGCCCGAATTCAAGCAATGATCCACGACGATGCGACTGGCGAACCGCTTATTGCCGGCGCGAGCCCCGCGCTGGAGTGGGTGCCGTGCAATTTATGTGGCCAGGACAGCACTATTGAAATGTTCCATGCGCAAGGGTTCTGTCTGGTGCGATGCTCAGGCTGCGGCCTCGCCTATGTCAATCCCCGCCTCCCAGCAAGCGCCCGGGGCGAGGTGTACGATGACGACTACATTCGGGGACACACGGGCGGAGAAGAGCTTGACGGAGATTTCGTTTGGACCGTCGAGCCAACCTCCTGGGAAGCAACGCGGGTCCGATATGCTACTCGCGGGATCATGAAGGGGCGATTGCTCGAGGTCGGCTGCGCGACGGGGAGGTTTCTGTCGGCGGTCCGGCAGAAGGGCTGGGAAATTTGGGGGGTGGAATTCAACCGCCGTGCTGCGTGCGTCGCAGCGGAGCGACTTGGCTGTACGGTCGTGGTCGGAGGTTTCGAACAGGCGCAGTTGCCCGAGGGGCACTTCGATGTAATCTGCTTGTTCCACGTCATCGAGCATATGCTTGACCCCTTTGCAGCAGTCCGCAAGATCCGAGCTCTCCTCCGGCAGAATGGGAGAGTGCTTCTGGAGTGCCCCGACTTCGGATCGGGGAACGCACGCAAGCTGGGACCAGGATGGATAATGGTGCAACCAAAGGAGCACCTTTACTATTTCGACGAGTGCTCGCTGCGGAAGCTCCTTGAGGGAGCAGGCTTTCGCGTTGAGAAGGTGCGGCGGTGTGGGGGACTGGGCGCCCTGAAAGGTGGCACGCAATCCGCCGTCACCGAGCGCCTCAAAGGCAAGAGTTTCGAGCTTCGACACCGGCTAGCTCCAACCCCTTGGCTGCGAAACCTGGCTCGCAGCTTCTTCTGGGGCCTCTTGAGACAGAACGACAACATCCTGGTAGTTGCCTCGCGGTGTTCGTGATATTCGCTATGTCGGCCTCTCGAATGGCGGCGGAAGGTTTGGAGCCTGTCAATGACAGGGCGTAAATACTGGCTAGTAGTGGCATCTTTGCTGTTGGGGACAGGTCTTCTTTACTCCGTATTTCTCTTGCCGTATGTGCGAACGTTCCACATTAAGGACGAGGATTTTCCTCTGATCTTCAATAGTGCCCGGCAGTATCATCCAAACCCGGCCTTGTGGGTTACACGGGGTTACTCTTCGTATTTTGACCCATTTCCAGACTTGCCTCACCTTAATACCCATTTCTGTCGGCCGGTGGTCAATGCAACCTTCTGGCTTGAAAGTCTGCTCTCCCCAGGAACCGGGCCCCTTAATTTGACGACGAACTTTCTGGGCCTGGTGATTACCCTCATTCTCTTCATGTTTTTCCTGCGTCGTGAGACGAGTGGCAACATTTTATTTCTCTCGTCAATGTTAATTGTGTACGCCTTCTCAGCCACCTGGTATGAGGCGGTCCTGTTATCAGCCTATCGTGGCAGTCTTCTGATGGTGCTTTTCGCGTTGGCCGCTTTTCTCCTCCTGCCCCCAGAGGGTAGCCGCCATCGAGGATTGCGAATCACCCTTTCCATCCTGTGTCAGTTGGGCTCGTTGCTCAGTCATGAAGCCGGCGTAGTGACGCCTGTCATCGCAGCCCTCCTCTTCGTTTTCAGGCGCGATGGAAAGGTAGCTCGAGCCCGCTTAAAGGTGTTGCCGCTCTTCCTCCTGCCGCTGCTCTGCTTCGCGGCGCTGCGCTGGGTGTTTTATGGTGGGGTGGGTCATACCTACGCTGTGGAGCCTGAACATGGCTGGGCGAGCATGGGGATTGTCAATGGACTAAGGCTGCTCGCCAAGCCTTTCTTCCCTTGGGAGACGGACGTGGTTGTCTTCGGTGAGCGGTCCCTGCGAGTTGTGATCGGGGCATTGATGAATTTAGCCGGCTGCGCCCTTGTGGCCTGGGCCTTGCTGCGGCCGGGGAAGGCGGGGCGCAGGCCCCTCTTGCGGGCTCTTTTGTGTCTTGGAGTTGCGCTCGCCGTTCTTTGGGTAGGACCCAAGCCCCGGCTTATGCAACTCGCGGCAGTTTTCGGCGCACTGGCAGCTATTGTCGCTGTCGAGCAAATCGGGCAAGGCGCCGGCCAGCGGTGGGTTCGGAGGGGACTGGCAGCGGGGCTCGTTGGTTTAGCGGTCGGCCAGTTGTTGATCTACCTGACCAGCTTCCCGCGGATGGTGGCCGGAGGCTTGGCCCAAAATTGGGTGGCCCGCGTAGAGTTCGAAGGACTCCGGCGTGTCATCGCCACTATGAGCACGCCCACATTGTTGCTCGTTGATGATCAGGGAGGTCGGAACGGAAGCAACGCCATGTTGGACATGGCGGCATGGGGCAACAGAGGGCGCGTTAGCAGGCTTATTACGGTGGACAGCCTCGGCTGGGGAAGCAGCCCACAGGGGAGGCTGAGAATCTCGCGTGACAATGGGGCTGTCCGCATGGAGATCGTCATCGGACGAGACCAAGCATTCGCGTTCGCCCTCGTTGATAAGAGCCACTTAGGGAGCAAATTCGTCAATCAGGGCCTTCACTATGAGATGGAGACGGTCCCTGCGTATTCACCTATGGCTCGGCTGCTCCGGTACTTGGGGGAGAAAGTTGAACCGGACGATGTTGGCATCGGTCGCCGACTCGTGGTTACGGCGCCGCCGGAGATCGCCCGCGATGGTCTACTCATCGTTGGCTTCGATCCCAGAAACATGTCATCGTTCTCGAACGACCTGACCAAGTGATTGCAGCGTATATGCGCGCTTCTCGAAAGGCGACACGACTTCTTTACAGTTTGCTGAGGGCAACGGACCGAGTCTTCGGTGCTCACTCGTGGAAACCGGATGGTCGTGAACCGCAGCGCATCCTGGCCATCTGCTTGTCTCACCTTGGCGATCTTGTCTTGCTGACCCCCCTCTTTGCCAATCTCAGGTTGAAGTACCCCCAGGCTCACATCGCGGTCGTCTGCAAAAGCGCTGTGGCGGACATTCCCAGAAATCATCCGGCAGTAGACGAGGTTATCACGTATGAGGCGCGATGGACGCTGAGGCCGGAGTCGCCACGGGCGGGATTTCTGGACACGGTCAAGCTGATTCGCGAGCTGCGAGCGCGGTCATACGACTTGCTAGTGATTTGCTACGACCATCCCATGGACCGCATCCTGGGTTTCTGCACCGGAATCCATACGCAAGTCTGCCTGGACGGCGCCGCAATGCAACAACCCAAACCGGGCGTACGCACTGACCATCACCGGCATCGTGTTGAACATGCCTATGACCTTCTTCGCGCATTGGATGTGCCTATCCTGGAGAGCGCACCCTCCGTTGGTCTCTCGGACGCTGACCTGGCCTGGGCGGACGAATGGCTGCAAGAACAAGGACTGGCCGGAAGCCGCCTTCTCGGAGTACACCCGGGCGCGGGCGGCCCGGAGAAGCGCTGGCCGGCAGACCGCTTCGCGCGTGTTGCCGAGAGTCTAGCGGGCAAATTCGACTGCAAGGTTGTGGTTACCGGAAGCCCGGCAGATGCCGAGGCCGTACAGGGCTTCGTCGAGAGCGTCAGGACAACGGTTGTACAAGCGCCTGCGACCCTAACGGTGGGAAAGCTTTGTGCCCTGATCCGGCGCTTCGCCCTCTTGCTCTGCAACGACTGCGGCCCCATGCACATTGCCGCCGCCTTGCGCATTCCGGTTATTGCGGTTTTCGGACCCAGCTTTCCCGAGCTTTGGGGGCCTTGCCCAGCGGACCCGCGCCATGTTGTGGTGGCGGCTTCGGATGGCAGAATCGAGTCCGTTACGGTCGAGCAGGTGGTCGCTGCGATTGCCGGACGCCCCCATCTCATGCATCAGCTCAGGCGTGTGTTCATTGCCGATTGCTGATTGCCGATTGACGATTGACGATTGAAATAGTGGTGTGGCAACTCCCTCCAATGTCCATCGGCCCGCGGCGGGGCAATCGTCAATCGTCAATCGAAAATCGGCAATTCCAGACATCCTGGGCTCTAATGATTCTCGTGGGTAGAGGAGGTTGGTAGGTGGAAGTTGCGATTGTAGTGGCCGCGCTTGTCCTCTTCGCTTCTATAATTCCGCCGCACTATCTCATCCTGTCCACCCTGCTGGCTTTCCTGGGTGCTTCGATGCCGATCGTAAATCGAGGGGGAGCGCTGGGTGAGTTCCGTTGGGCCATACTCCTTGCTTTGGCGCTGGGCATGATTCTGCGCAGCTCTGTGCAGAGTAGCCGTTCTATCTGGCATCCGATGCATCTGAGCCTTTTTTGCTTTGTGGCCTACGCGGCGATTTCAAGCTCCTATTCGGTGAACGGCCTGATGACGATCCTAAAGGCTGCGACTTTTGCTTGCTTGGCTGTGGCGGCCATGCTGTATGGGAGGCTGGAATCTGGAGGCCCATCCGGAGGGTCGTGCAAGCTTCTCGACCAGGTTTATTGGTGCGCTGTGATCGTGGCGCTGGGCTGCGCCTTAGCGGTCATACATGTCTTGCCTGCGCGTGCGGGTTATTTCGCAGGCCCCTTCGGAAATCCGAATGCAATCGGGGCCTTCATCCCCTTGGTCGCACCCGTCCTCCTACTCAACTTGTTACGGTCGTTTGACAAGGCACCGCAGATCCGTGCTGCCAATGTTCTACTCACCATAGCTTATTTCATCTTCTTGCTCATATCGAGATCCAGGGCGGGCCTTGCCGCCACCTTTCTTGCGTGTGGATGGTGGCTCTACTTTGCCCACCGCAGGGCTTTTGGATTGTTCCTGGGCGGCGCGCTTGTCACCGGGGTCATTATGGGCTTGTACTTCCCTGAATATGTGCAGAACTTGAACCGAGTCTACATTTATAAGGGCGATGCTTACGTTCTTAGAACGAGGGGAGAGCCCCTCCGCGTCACCTGGGAGGCGGCCCAGGAAAGCCCGCTGATCGGGGTGGGGTTTGGGGTAAGCAAAGGGTATAGCGAGGACTGGGAGTTTGCATTCGAAAGCGGCACGGCCGGGCGCGAGAAGGCCAATAGCTACCTTGCGTTGGTAGAGGAAGTCGGTTTAATCGGTGCTGGCTTTGTGCTCCTCCCGCTGGCGTGGGTGCTTGTCACCGCGACTCAGCGCTTAATGCTCTTCCGCAGGCTGCATCAAATGGGCGACGAATTTTGGGTGATGCTCACGCTTTCAGCCTGTTTGGTCGGAGGGTTAGCAAGCGCGTTTTTCGAAGCGTGGCTCACCAGTGTAGGCTTTTTTTCAACGATTTTGTTCTGGCTGGTCTTCGGAGTCTTGGCGGCTCGCCTCACTACTCCCATCCGAGTTTCGCGATGAAGAAACGCGTTGCGATTTTGGTTGGCGTCCCGACGCCCTATCGTGAGCTGCTTTTTGAACGCCTTGCGAGGTCGGCGGACTACGATATTCAAGTGCTGTACTCTCGCGACCACCAGCCGGGACAGCAATGGCGTCTTGGCGCACATCCATACCCGGCACGCTACCTCAAGAACTTTGCGCCGGAAAGATGGCATGGCCGGCTATTGGTAGGAGCCATCAATCCCGGCTTATGGGGAGAACTTAGAGCTTTCCGACCGGATGCTGTTGTCATCTACGGCTATAACACCGCGACCACAATGCTGGCGATTCTCTGGGTTATCGCCCACCGGATTCCGATGTTAATGCGGACTGACTCGAACGTGGTTGCAGAACTGGGGAAACCACAGGTTAGGCTTGCACTAAAACGGTTGTTCCTTAGGTGGCTCACAAGACGTGTTTCGGCCTTCCTATCCGTCGGCACCATGAATTCTCAGTATTGGCAATTCTACGGTGCGACACCGGAAAAGATCTTCCTGGCGCGCTATGCGGTAGATAACGAGTGTTTTCAGACCCAGGCAGACCATTATCGCGTTTCCCGCCAAACCATAAGGGACCAAAACGGCTGGAGGCAGCGTTATCTGCTGCTTTACGTGGGCCGATTGGTCGGGTTGAAACGTGTTGATGTGCTGATTGAAGCTTTGCGGCGGCTTTCCACAAAGCGATCGGACATTGGACTGCTCATCGTCGGCGATGGCGCCAAAAGAAAGTCGCTCGAAAAACTGGCACAAAATTTGCCGCAAGTTTTTTTCCTGGGGTTCCACGATTGGAAGGACTTGCCCAGGTTTTACGCTGCTGCGGACTTGTTCGTCCTGCCCTCCGAGGTTGAACCGTGGGGGCTCGTCGTCAATGAGGCGATGGCAAGTGGGCTGCCGGTGATCGCCACGCGGAAGGTTGGGGCGGCACACGATCTGATCATCGAGGGCGAGAACGGATACATGGTACCCGAGAACGACCCGGCGGCTCTGGCCTCGGCTATAGATCGCGCCTGCGAATCCGAACAGCGCCTGTTACTGCTGGGTAAGAAGGCACGAAGCACGGTTCAGAGCTGGAATTATGATTCCACTCTCGCAGGATTCCATAACGCACTGTCCAGGTGCTTTGAAGTGAAAGATTCTCCTGGCGACGATAGTTTACACGAATCGCGCACAGAGAAGGCAGAAAGCAGAAAGTAGAAATTAGAAACTGGAAACTGGAAGGCTTGTTTTGTAGTTTCTTTCTCAGTGTCTCGGCGCCTCAGCGGTGAACAAGAACCACAGAGGCACTGAGGCACAGAGAAACCGGAAAGCACCTCGAAACAGGTAAGACCGTGTGCGGAATCTTTGGACTAGTCGGCAAACGCTCGCCCGAAGTTGACCGGGCGCTCAGCCTGGGCACACGGGCATTGGCTCATCGCGGTCCTGACGATGAAGGGATGGAGATCCTTCCGCTTCGCTCGGACGCGCAGCAGTGCGTCGGGTTGGGAAGCCGCCGGCTGGCCATCCTCGATCTCTCGCCGGCCGGGCACATGCCGATGCATGATCCTGAGAGAGGCAATTGGCTGGTCTTTAACGGAGAAATCTACAATTTCCAGCAAGTCCGCAGCGAACTCCAGAAACTGGGCCATCGCTTCACCTCCACCGGGGACACGGAAGTGCTCCTCGAGGCTTATGGCGAGTGGGGGGAGGCGTGCCTTGACCGTCTCGGCGGAATGTTCGCTTTTGCGCTGTGGGATGCGCGGAAGGAAAGGCTCTTTCTGGCACGTGACCGGCTGGGTGTTAAGCCGCTCTATTACTACGCGTCGCCCGACCGGTTCCTCTTCGGATCGGAAATTCGCGCCTTGCTGGCCAGCGGGCTTGTGCCGCGCCGCCTGGATATGACGGGCCTGGCATCCTACCTGGCTTTCGGAGCCGTTCAGGACCCCGTCACCATCATCGAGGGCGTGCGGTCGCTTCCCCCCGGCCATACTCTCATTTGGGAAAAGAAGCACCTCGAAACCCGCAGATACTGGAGCTTGGCGGAAGTGGCTTCCAGACCTCCGGCGACGGATGCTCCGGACGAGGCTTTGGCGGCAATTCGAGGGCTAATTCAGCAGGCGGTCTCGGAGAGATTGATCAGCGATGTTCCCATCGGTGTTTTCCTCAGTGGGGGTGTGGACTCGAGTTGCGTGGTGGCCGCGGCCAGCGAGGCGTCTCAGAAACCGCTCGAGACCTTCTCCGTCGTCTTCGGGGATAGCGACTTCTGTGAGGCCAGGTATTCCGACCAGGTGGCACGCGAGCACGCTTGCCATCACCATAAGATCGAGCTCACCGACAAGCGGCTCCTGGAAGAAATCCCACGCGCCTTGGGCGGGATGGACCAACCGAGCGTCGACGGCATCAACACTTACATCATTTCTCGGGCTACCAAGGAGGCCGGAGTTACCGTGGCGCTGAGCGGACTGGGTGGGGATGAGATTTTCGCCGGATACTCGACCTTCTGTTCTGTGCCCAAAATGATGAGCTTCCAAAGGTACGCCGGATGGTTGGCGCCTCTCGCAAGAGGCTTTAACGCCCTGCTTGGGGGGAGCGAAACAAACAGGCTTTCGAAGGCCTTGGCCCTGGCCGGCAATGACTATTATGGGAACCAGCCCTACTTCCTGCTGCGGGCGCTCTTCCTGCCGGGAGCCGTCCGAAGCATGCTGCCCCGTCAAGAGCTGTGGAACGGCAACTTTGTGTTGCCCGGAAATTACGCAGAATTGGTTGAGCAGGTTCGCGAGCTTGACCCGGTCAACCAGGTCTCTGTCCTCGAGGCGTCCACGTACATGGCCAACACGCTCCTCCGGGATACCGATTGCATGAGCATGGCCGTTTCGCTCGAGGCTCGGACCCCGTTCCTGGATTACAGGCTATGGGAGTACGTTCTTCCCCTCGCCGGCAGGCTCAAGCTCGATCCCCCCATACCCAAGCCCCTTCTCCTGCGGTCGGTCGGTCAGCGGTTGCCCAGGGCAATCTACTCTCGCCGCAAGATGGGCTTCACGCTGCCGTTTGAGCGGTGGTTGGGCAACGGCTTGCGGGCCGAGGTGGGGACTGAGCTCCTGAGCAGAGGGGACGCTGATAAATGCCCCCTCGAGCAGCAGGCGGTGGAGAGAGTCTGGCACGCCTTTCTGGCTGGGAAGACCAGTTGGTCACGGCCCTGGGCGCTTTACGTTCTAAGGCACTGGATTCGTCGCAATATCTGGGAGTCACCTTGAAGGTCGTCATCAATGCCGTCTCGGCCAAAATGGGTGGGGCGATCACCTACACCACCAACGTGCTTCGTTGCCTGCCCCCGCCTGAAAGCGGCTACGAGTTCGACGTCTTCTTGCCACCTGAGACGGCGGAGAGGCAGAAGGGATTGCCCCGGAATGTGCGGCTCGTTGCAACCTCGGTGGGGCATGGGGCGTGGGGGAAGAGATTCTGGTGGGAGCAAGTCACGCTCCGTCGCTTCCTGCGCAGGGAGAGAGTGGATGTGTTATTCTCCACCGCCAACTTTGCGATGTTTCGTTGCCCTGTCAAGCAAATCCTGCTCGTCCGGAACGCTGTCTATTTCTCGAAGCTGTACCAAGAGATGATTGTGCCGAGGCAGAGCCTGAAGAGGAGGACTGCGTTCAGGTTGGGCCGGTGGCTGATTGGATTGAGCGTTCGCAACGCTGATGTGGTGATGACGCCGACGCAGGCTATGTTAGACGAACTGAGGGAATACGTTGAGGTCCCGCCCCACAAGGCCATGATTAATGCTTACGGGGCTGAAGTTCATAATGGGGTAGCCGGGACCTTCCCTGCACCATCCGGGCATGAAGACACGTCCGGGCCCTCCCCCATGAGACTGCTGTACGTATCCCTCTACGCCGAGCACAAGAACCTGGACACTCTCCTCAAAGCGATGCCCCTCCTGAACCGGGACGGCGGCAGGGGGTTCGTGTTGAAGACCACCGCCAACCCACATTGGGAATTGGTAAGGAACGCGGTCGGGTGCCTCGAGGACGTAGCCCTCGCGCAAGCGCCCGAAATTGCCCGATGCGTTCAGTTCGTCGGTCCGTTAGGGAAGCGAGAGGTAGAATGCCTCTATCTCGGCTCCGACCTCTTTGTCTTTCCCTCCTTCATCGAGTCGTTCGGCTTCCCCATGGTCGAGGCAATGGCCTACGGTCTGCCCATCGTGGCCGCAGACACGCCGGTGAATCGGGAGATTTGTGGGGAATCGGCGCTTTACTTCCGGACGCGGGACCCGGATGACTTGGCCGCGAAGGTCCGCTTACTGTCCGCCGACGAAGCCCTCCGGCAGAAATGCAGCGAGAGTGGCCGCAGGCGCGCGGCCAGCCATTTCAAGTGGGAAGATCACGCCACCCGATTACTGGGGGCGGTGGGGCATCTCGATCGTTGAGGGCGTCACGTGGGTGCGTGGGCAGGACTGGAGAGGTCGCCGGTACGCCTTTGGCCCCTCTCAGATCGCCTTAGCTCCCAGTGGGGCAGACGGTGGGGCCTGGGAATCTATCAGGGACCGTCCCTGAGCAATGAGCTGGGCGGAGGAGAGCCAGAGGCTGGTGCAGGTTGAAGGTTTTCCCTTACCACCTCCCACGACATGCACGAGGAACTGCTTTGAAGATCACTATCGTCCAAGGAGGCGCGTTGCCTATCCCCCCGATCCGTGGCGGGGCTATAGAGAAGGTTTGGTTTAGCCTTGGAAGAGAGTTCGCAAAGAGAGGGCACGAGGTAACGCACGTCTCTCGCACATTTTCAGAGCTTCCGGATGAGCAATGGCTGGATGGCGTCCATCATGTGCGGGTAAGGGGTTTTGAGTTCTCCTCTAAGAGACGCATCATCGTGTGGAGGGACCTTTGGTACGCACTGCGCGTGCTGAGGGTGCTCCCCAAAGCCGATATTTTGGTGACCAACAACCCCGTGCTTCCGCTGCTGATCCGCACCCGTCGGTTCGGGGCGCTCTACGTTCACGTGGCCCGGTATCCCAAAGGCCAGATGCGCTTTTACCGCCACGCAAGCCGCATCCAGACGGTATCTCGAGCGGTCGCCGAGGCGATAGTACGCCAGGATCCAAAGAGCGCCAGCAAAGTCCGCGTGCTTCCCAATCCACTGCCGAGCGCCGTCGAAAGGCTGGACGTGGCCGCGTCATGGCCGGAGCGACGTGAGGAAATTCTTTATGTGGGGCGCGTCCATCCGGAAAAAGGTGTCCACGAGCTCATCGAAGCATTCAAGCTTTTGGTGCAGTCCGGCGTAAGCGACTGGCGTCTTATAGTCGTCGGCCCGTGGGCCGCAGCCCAAGGGGGTGGTGGGGAAGACTACTACGAATCCCTGCGGGCCAGGAGCGCCTCCATTGCTGACCGGACAGACCTTGTGGGCCCGATTTTTGATCAAGACCTCCTAACTACTCACTACCAGCGAGCGAAACTCTTTGTCTACCCGTCTCTGGCAGAGTACGGCGAAGCGTTTGGTCTCGCGCCGCTGGAAGCGATGGCACATGGCTGCCCGCCCTTAGTATCGAATCTAGCGTGCTTTAAGGACTTCATTGAGGATGGGCGCTCAGGGTTTATCTTCGAACATCGCTCCGATGGCCCCGCGGGAGAACTGTACAGGACCTTGAGGAGGATTATCGGCGCGGACCAGCAGCTAATGTGCACGGCTGTCCGCAGCCACGAGGTCGCGCGGGCTTATGATCCGTCGAACGTCGCCGGAATGTATCTCGATGATTTCGCTGCGATCGCGGCTTTGCGGCGCGCCCCACACAGTCCGGCGACCCAAGAAACGCAACTGCCATGACGCCGTTTCCGTGACGTTCCTATGAGGAGACGCGGATGGACTTAAGTAATTCGCAACGGGTAATGCTGGTGGGCAAGCATTTGCTTACCGGTCCCACCGACATACCGCGCTATGTAAGATGGAGCCTAATAAACCTATGGTTCCGCAAGCAAGTCCCTGTCGACTTGGAGGTTCCCTGGCTGTCCTGGGCAGCTATCGATTTTTTGAAAAGTTTCGTGAGCGAAAGAATGCATGTGTTCGAATACGGAACCGGAGGGTCGACTTTATTCTTTGCGCGTCGATGTCGCTTGGTGGTATCAGTCGAAGATGATCAGAACTGGTTCAACCTTGTCAGCGACAGGCTGGCTCTGAATGGCATAACGAATGTCCGGATCCACCTTCGCCCATTCGATTTCAGGAACCCAAACAATTTTGCGCGCTCCGCTTACCTCAACGCGATAGGCGAAGAAACCTACGACGTTATCTTAATTGACGGGCAGGATTGGAGTTACAACGAGCGCCCTGCCTGCTTCAAGAGGGCGGAACAGAACATCGCTCGGGATGGGATCATCGTCGTGGACGACTCGTGGAGGCCCACCTACAGGGCGCTACGGAACAAGAAGTCGGCGAAAAGAGTCCGCGTGTTTGAGGGGACAGGGCCCTGCCGCCTTGGGGTGACCAGCACCGACATCTACTTCTACTAACTACCAAGTCAAGATGTACGACTAGCAGGGGCAATGATCCCGGTCAGCGTAATAGTCCTAACGCGTGATGAACAGGCCAACATTGCTGGCTCCCTGCAAAGCGTCCGCTGGGCGGGTGAGGTCTTTGTCGTGGACTCATCTAGTATGGACCGAACCGTCGAGATTGCCAGGAGCCCGGGTGCCAGCGTTTACTCCCGTCCTTATTAATTCACCAGATGCATAGCGAGATGGAGCCCGCACGACCCGCCCCCGTAAGTGTTCTGATAATCACTTACAACGAGGAAGCCAATATTGCACGCTGTCTCGAGAGTGTCCGCTGGGCGAGTGAGGTTTTCGTTGTCGACTCATTTAGTACGGATCGCACCGTTGAAATCGCCAAGTCCCTTGGAGCCAAGGTGTATTTGCACCCCTTTGAGAGTTATGCGAAGCAGTGGAACTGGGCGTTCGACAACTTGCCCTTTTCGCATGAGTGGGCCTTAGTCGTGGATGCTGACGAGCTTATACCGAGGGCTCTAGCTGAGGAAATCGGGCGGGTTTTGCGCCAACCCAAAAACGCGATGGACGGCTTCTATCTGAATCGCGAATTCTTTTTCCTTGGGCGCAGCTTGAGACATGGGGGCCTTTATCCCAATTGGCACCTAAGGCTGGTGAAGCGGCAGCAAGCGAGATACGAAGTCCGCCCCATCAACCCCCACATTGTGGTTAATGGACCCACGGGGAGCTTGAAGGAGCCGTTCGAGCATCGAGATAATCGCCCGGTCTCTGCCTGGATCGAACGACATAATGCGTATTCCGATCTGGAGGCCGAGGAGTACTTTTCTGAGCGATTCCGGGGAGGGTACGAGGCTTCGATCCCGGCTCGGCTCTGGGGCACCCAGCCTGAAAGGAAACGCTGGATCAAGCTGCACGTGTGGAACCGATTGCCATTACTCGTGCGTCCGTTTCTGTTCTTTTTCCGAAACTACTTTCTCAAGGGCGGCTTTCTGGACGGTCGCGAGGGGTTCATCTACCACGTGTTGTGGAGCTTTTGGGTGAGGTTCCTGATCGACGCCAAGATTATCGAGCGAGAGATTCGCGATGAACCCGTCCAGCCATGAATTCAGGGCTCTCTGGGACGGACGCAGGACGCGCTGCCTTGAGCCGGGAATGGGATAGAGTGCTTTGTGACTCTGGTAGATTACTTCGACGGCCTCGCCTGCCAGTGGAGCAGCAAGTACGCTGAGGGCGGGAGCATGCGTCACAGGATCGAGGCGATTACCCGGCCGCTGCGGCAGCGCCTCTCCACAGGCTCTCGGGTACTGGATTTTGGTTGTGGCAGCGGCGATGTGACGCTGGCCCTGAAGCGCGCCGGTTTCAACGTATCCGGATTCGACATTTCCAGGGCTATGCTCGCGGCAGCTCGACAGCGGTGCGAGGGCCAGGAGATTGAATTCGTGCAGGGCGAACCGGGCGAATACTCTCGCCTTCCGTTCGGCCCAGGGACATTTCTAGGGGTAGTGGCGTCGAGCGTGCTCGAGTATGTACCCAACCCACTCGCCCAAATTGCAGAGCTTGCAAGGGTACTAGGAGACAACGGCGTACTAGTGATCACCGTACCCAATCCCTCTCATTGGCGCAGGAGGCTCGAAGGCTTTCTCCAGGCACTTATGAAATACCCTCCGGTCTGCCGTCTAGGTTACCTATTCAGCGCTAGGGGCATGGCTTACCTGGGCTACCTCGCTCTGTCCGTCAATCGCTTTTCATTTGGTAGATGGGCGGCGATGCTGAGCGACAACGGGATGCGAACCGAGCAGGTGGGGAGGGACAGCTCGGCCATGGCCACGATCATCGCCACCAAGTTGGAGGATAGGACTGCCACAGCGCCCTAGCTCAAGGGGGCAGAATATCCCGACCCGATACACTGGAAGAACTGATTCGGGATTTCATTCGCGGCCGGCGAGACTATCCTCTCCACCTCTGGGCTCAGATTTCATTTGAAGTATGGCACTGACAATACCTGGACTCGAACCCCAGCCCGCAGTCAGCCGAGACGGCGAAGTCCGCCTACCAGAGTTCGCACCCCGGGTGACAACGCCTGGCGTGGGGACCTACTGGCGGACGGTGCGGCACTTGCGCTGGGCGCAACTTGCCGCTTTGGCTCAGCGGCGTATGCTGCCGCGCAACAAGCTCCGAGGGTGGAAGCCCGCCCCCGTTACCCTGCGGAAAGTTTCGCCACCTCCGACGTTCCCGGAGTGGCAGCGGGCTTCAGCCCTTCAGATGCTCGAGGCTGGCGAGTTCTGTTTTCTGAACGCCACCCATGCGCCCTCCGGATGCATTCCTTGGTCATCGGAGGGATTCAGCCGGCTTTGGCTCTACCACCTCAATTACTTTGACTTTGTCAATTTGGATCTCAGCGCCCCGCAGCATAGGATGCACCTGCGCAAGGCGCTGGAGCTGGCGGGAGACTGGTGCAGGCAAAACCCGACAGGCGGGGAGATTGGGTGGGAGCCCTATCCTCTCTCCTTGCGGATAGTCAATTGGTTGAAGTTCTTAATCCGAAACGCCGAAAGGGCGGACGCTCTGGGAGAGGGCGGGGCCGTCAGCCTTGTCCTTGCCAGCCTGCGAATCCAGGCGCTGGCGCTTGAAACCCGCTTGGAAACGGATCTTTTGGCAAATCACCTCATGAAAAATATCAAGGCGTTGATGTTTGCCGGCGCGCTGCTCGAGGCGCCCGAAAGCTCGCGCTGGTGGAGGAAGGGAGAAAAGCTGCTGGGGCGAGAACTGGCGGAACAAATTCTTGCCGATGGCGGGCATATCGAACGATCTCCCATGTACCACGCGGAGGTGTTGGAGGATCTCTTGGACCTCCAGGTCTTGGTCGAGGCGTGTGGGAGGACGGCTAATTCTGCCGAGCTGCTGTCGCGAGGGGTGACCCGGATGGCTGATTTCCTGCGCTGCGTGCTCCATCCCGACGCTGAGATTCCGCTTTTCAATGACGCGGCATTCGGCATCGCGCGGCCTGCTGGTGAGCTCCTGACGCGGGCAAACCCGTCGGCCAAAGCATCATCGAGCTCCTGCCCGGAGGTGAGGGTTTTTCCCGAAAGCGGGTACGCGGTGCTTCGCGCTCCGCGTTCTGAAAGCTGCTTGATTTTCGATTGTGGACCTCTGGGGCCCGACTACCAGCCGGGGCACGGCCATTGCGATGTCCTCAGCTACGAACTTTCGCTGCACGGCCAGCGCGTGGTGGTTGACACTGGCGCGAGCACTTACGAGCCTTGCGCGGAGCGGCACTACGAGCGCTCCACGGCAGCGCACAACACGCTGCGCATTGACGGAGAAGAGCAGGCCGAAGTCTGGGCGAGCTTTCGCGTGGGGCGGCGTCCCAGGGTGGGGCGACTCCAAGGAGGCGAAATTAACAAGCTCTACTTCGTGCAAGGAGTGCATTACGCCTACCAGCATCGCGGCGTCATTCACTCGCGCATGATCGCCCTGACACCCAGGAACAGTTGGTTGGTGATCGACTCACTAAACGGCAAGGGGAAGCACCTCGTCGAGTCCTTCATCCACTTCCACCCGGCGGTTCGGGTGGAGATTCAGAACAACTCCGCGCCTGGTGGCGCCGGCACGGGCGCCACGGGCTGGACAATACGATTCGGTGAACATGAGTATTTCTTGACGACCCATTGGTCTGGAGAATTGGCGGCGCGAGAAAGCTGGTACGCGCCTGAGTTCGGTGTGCGGCAGCGCCAAACAACGCTCCATTGGACCTGGAGAGGTGATTTGCCTGTGCGCCTTGTGTACGCGTTCACGCCGGCTGGGCAAAGGCCGCCTTTCATCCCGCTGGATTTGGCCCAGGAAGGCGTTGAAATGCTTCACACGGCCCTTGCCTTGATCTGAGGAAGGTTTCCCTTCTCGCTTGAACATCCTTTACATGTCGCAATATTTTCCGCCCGAGGCTTGTGCTCCTGCGGCGCGGGTTGACAGTTTTAGCCGTGAGTGGGCTCGGGCTGGCGCGGAAGTCAGTGTCTTAACCGGTTTCCCCAATCATCCTGAGGGGACCTTGCACCCGGAATACAGGAGACTGTGGAGGCATGGGTTCGTGCGCGAGGAGCGCGAGGGAGTGAAGGTTTACCGCACGTGGCTCTACCCTTCTGCCAATCGGAGGTTGTGGGGCCGGGGGGCAAATTTCGCTTCCTTCGCGCTTTCCGCCGCTGTGGCGGGAAGCTGCGTGGCCCCGAGTAAGGGGGTGGTCATCGCCACCTCGCCGCAGATTCTGGTCGGGGTGGCGGGCTGGGTGGTGGGAAGCCTGCGGTCCTTGCCCTGGGTGTTCGAGGTGAGGGACCTGTGGCCGGAGTCGCTGGTGGGAGTGGGACAAACGACCGCCGGGTCCTTGCTCTACCGGAGCGTGGGGCAGGTCGCCAATTTCCTCTATCGGCGGGCCACGCATATTGTCGTGGATGGGGAATGGAAGCGCCGGCACTTGATCCAACAGGGCATCGAGGAGAGAAGAATCTCGGTGATGCGGAACGCCGTTGAGGAGGATTACGGCTTGGATCCCCAGTCCCACAGGGGCCAACAAGCGCGCCAGGAGCTACGACAAGAACTGGGGCTCCGAGACCAATTCGTGCTCCTCTACGCGGGAACGCTCGGCATGGCGCATGGCCTGGAGACGGTTCTGCTCGCCGCCGAGCGGCTGCGTGACCGGGGCGAGGTGGTCTTCCTCCTGATCGGCGAGGGGGCAGAACGCGAGCAACTGCTGGAGCGGAGCCGGGAGCTGCGCCTCACGAATGTGCGTTTTCTCGGCAAGCAGCCGCGGGAGAGGGTTCCTGTCTACCTGGCGGCGGCGGATGCATGTGTGGTGCCCCTGCGCCGAAGCGAGGTCTTCAAAACGGCCATCCCCTCCAAGATGCTTGAGGCAATGGCTGCCGCAAAACCCGTAATCCTGGGCGTGGAAGGCGAAGCAAAAGAAATATTGCTCGGCGCACGGGCTGGGATCGCCGTCCCTCCGGACGACTCCGACGCCCTCGCAAAAGCGATCCTCAGGCTCTGCCAACACCCGGAACTCGGCCGCGCGCTGGGCGCGAACGGCAGGCGTGCAGTGCGCGAGAAATATTCCCGCCCGCAGCAGGCGAAAGCCTATCTCGAGCTACTCGCGGGGCTGGTGAGCGCACCCCGGGGCCCGACCGTGCCAGAGCCGTTGCAAGCGCCGGAGCTTGCTCCGGAGAGCAACCCGGAGACCTTGACTGCGAGGAAACCATGAGAAGCTACCTCGGACTGTTATTTCTTGGCGCGCTGTTTAGCCTGCTGGTGACGCCGGCGGTGAGGAGGCTGGGCCAGCGCGTGCGCGCCTATGGCCAGGCGCGCGACGGCCAGGAACAGCGGCAAATTCCGCGCTTGGGGGGTCTTGCGATCTTCCTGGCGGCGCTTGCGGCCTGGGGCGTGTTGCTGCTGGTACCGAATGATGTGCGAGCGCGGTTCCTGTCAGAGTGGCGCACCTTGGCCACCCTATTGGTCCCCGGTACGTTGGTGCTGCTCGTGGGCGTGTACGACGATCTCGCAGGCGTAGCCCCATGGCAAAAGCTGATAGCCGAGACGCTGGCAGCAGGGATGGTCTGGTGGGCGGGCTTTCGGATCGTTGGCCTACCCATCCTTGGATATGGCATCCACAGCCCCCTTTTGAGCTTGGCGCTGACTGTGTTCTGGATAGTCGCGGTGACAAACTCTCTCAACCTGATTGACGGGTTGGACGGTCTGGCCGCGGGTATCGCATTCTTCGTCACCGTTTCCGTCTTTGTGGTTTCGCTGATCCAAGGCAACCACTTCGTATGCATTCTGGCCATCACGCTGGCGGGCGCGTTGCTGGGATTCTTGCGCTTCAATTTTGCCCCTGCCACGATTTTCCTGGGTGATACGGGCAGCCTTTTCTTGGGATTTTTCTTGGCCACCTTGGCCATTCATACCTCGCAGAAAAGTTCGACATTGCTGGCCATCGTGGTGCCTTTTGTGGCCTTCGGCCTTCCCTTGCTCGATACTGCGCTCACCGTGCTGCGCCGCCTTCTGAGCGGCCGGCCGTTGTTTACTGCCGACCGGGATCACATCCACCACCGGTTGCTCCAAAGCAGGCTCACGCCACGCGTGGCAGTCCTGGGGCTCTACGCGCTGGCAGCGCTGTTTTCACTCGGGTCGCTCCTTATCCTTCAGTCCACCGGAAGCCTGATTGCGTTGGTGGCGGTGTTGGCCGGCGCCTCAGGCTGGTTTCTGACCAGCCGGCTTCATTACGAGGAATTGTCGGAATTGAACGTATACGTGTCCCGAGCCGTGCAATCGCAACGGCGGGTGCTGGTTAACGAAATCCTGATTCGCAAAGCCTCGAGGCAGTTAGAGGTGAGCCCCGCATTGGAGGAAAGCTGGCAGGCGTTGGTGGAGGCCATGGAAGCTTTGGACTTTGACGGAGTCGCATGTCAGCTTTCGCGCTGGCCGAATGACTCTGCGCCTCTCCTAGCCCCCTGGTCGCGCTCTGGAGAGAAGGAATCGAAGGATTGCTGGAGCGCCTCCATCCCACTGCGCGCTGGGGAAAAAGCTCTGGGGATGTTACATCTTTGGCGCGCCCTCAATAAGGACCGCCTCCTCTTCCAGTTTTCCTCGCTTCTGGACACCCTCATACCGCCCTTTGAGAAGCAACTGAAGCGCCACTACGATGCCGAGGGAGCGAGTCCGGCGGTGGCACAGAGTGTGCGGCGAAGTCCAGCCTTGCAACCCGATCTCCTGGCAAACGGAAGGGAAGGATGAAGCAACTTCTGCAAGATCTTCGCTCGCACGAATTACGAGTGGAGGACGTGCCACCCCCTTGCTGCTTGCCGGGAGGGGTGTTGGTCAAGAATGAGGCTTCGCTGATCAGCAGTGGGACTGAACGTGCGACGATCGACCTGGGAAGCAAAACGCTGCTGGGCAAAGCGCTCGAGCGGCCGGACCTTGTGCGGCAACTCTTTCGTCGCCTTAAGACAAGTGGTATCGCGGACGTGGTTGCGACGGTGCGCGCCCGTCTGGATACCGCCGTAGCCCTGGGCTACAGCTCCGCCGGCGTGGTTCTGGAGGTGGGAGAAGGGGCAGGGGAATTTTCCGTGGGCGACCGCGTGGCCTGTGCTGGAGCAGGACACGCCGGCCACGCCGAGGTAAATTGGATTCCCAAAAACCTGTGTGTGAAGATTCCACCCAACGTTAACTTCGAGTCGGCAGCTTCGGTAGCGCTGGGGTCTATTGCCCTGCAGGGAGTGAGGGTGGCAGAGGCGAAGCTGGGAGAGCGAGTGGCGGTAATCGGGTTGGGACTGGTGGGGCAGCTTGTGGCACAAATTCTCCGCGCGGCTGGTTGTGTAGTCTGGGGGCTGGACCCGGACCCGGATCGCGTGAGATTGGCCCATGAACTTGGCGCTGATTTCGCTTGCCAGAACCGGGAGTGGGAACAGAGCCCGTGCAGCGCCTTATGCCAGCGCGGCGAGGGAGCCGACGCGGTGATCCTTACGGCGTCGACCCGCTCAGCCGAGCCTGTCCAGTTGGCGGGAGAGCTGGCGCGTGACCGAGGTGTGGTAGTGGTGGTGGGCGATGTGCGTGCCGATATTCCTCGCGGCCCCTATTACAAGAAAGAACTGCAGGTGCGCTACTCACGCTCATACGGGCCGGGCCGCTACGATCCTGAGTACGAGGAGCGAGGCGCCGACTACCCCTACGGCTTTGTGCGTTGGACAGAGAAGAGAAATATGGAAGCTTTTCTGGAGCTGGTGGCGCAGCAAAAGGTGCGTGTTGAGCCACTGCTGACGCATCGCTTCAGCATCGACGATGCCTTGGAAGCTTACAAGTTGCTTTCAGGCGAGGCCAAACAGGGGTACGTGGGCATCCTTCTCACTTATCCTCACACCGCGCCGTTTTCGAACCGGGTAGCACTCCAGGAACCGTCGCCGCGCCCCGATCCAACAAGGGTAACCCGTGAGACCGTCGGTGTGGGATGGATTGGGGCGGGGAGCTTCAGTCGTGCGAAATTGCTGCCGAGCCTGCGGAAGGTCGGCGGCGTCGAGTTCTTGAGCTTAGCCAACGCCACGGGTACTTCGGCGCGGAGGGTCGCCAAGAGTTTCGGCTTTCGCTTTTGCTCGACCGATCCCAATGAGATTCTAAACGACCCGGCCGTCCACGCGGTCTTTATTGGTACCCGGCATCACCTGCACGCCCCTTTGGTCATCGCAGCCCTCGAACATGGCAAACACGTTTTTGTGGAGAAGCCTTTGTGCGTCAATGAGGCGGAACTGAATCAAATTAGAGAGGCGTTTGGCAGCTCAGGGCGCATACTCGGCGTGGGCTTCAATCGCCGCTTCTCCCCCTTCGCCCGCGAATGCAAGAAGTTCTTCGAGGGACGTCGTGAGCCGCTATCAATTCTCTACCGGGTAAATGCAGGACGCTTGCCGCACACCCACTGGATTTATGACCCTGCGCAAGGGCACGGCCGGGTGATCGGCGAAGTCTGCCACTTCATTGATCTGGTGGGGTTCTTGACTTCCTCGCTTCCCACAGAAGCCCAGGCCTGGCCAGTAAAAGGCGCCAGCGACAGCGCTGAAGATAACCTTCACATTCAGGTTCTCCTTGCCGACGGCTCGCGGGCTGAGATTCTCTATCTCTCTTCTGGCGACCCAAGCGTTCCGAAAGAGCGCCTAGAAGTCTATGGCCAAGCGCGAACCGCAATTTCCGATGACTTTCGGAAAGCGTGGTTTTATTTCGATAACCACTGCCGGTCCAGGTCCCTCTTCTTTCAGGACAAGGGGCATCGAGAAGAACTGCGAGCTTTCATTGCGGCGGTGGCAAGCGGTGGGGAACCGCCCATTCCCTTCGAAAGTCTCCGCGCAACAACTCTGGCCACTTTTCGCGTCCGCGAGTCGCTACGATGCGGCAAGGCGTTGCCGGTATGTCCCTCTGACACCGCCTAACATTGCTTTAGATTCGACTTCCACACCCAGAGCTTTGTAACAACCTTCCACAGCGTATACAGATCGCCAAGCGATGAAAGTTCTTAGCGTTGTCGGAGCCCGGCCGAATTTTGTCAAGATCGCAGCGTTGATGGCAGAGATGCGGAAGCATGCGGGCATTCGGCCTCTGCTTGTGCATACCGGCCAGCACTACGATGTCGGAATGTCCGATTCCTTTTTCCAGGACCTCGGCATTCCTCAACCAGACACTAACCTGGAGGTAGGCTCTGCCTCTGCGGCTTGCCAAGTAGCTCAGATCATGGAGCGGTTGGAACCCGTGCTGGTGAGCGAGCAGCCTGACATTGTCGTGGTGGTTGGCGACGTCAACTCCACCCTGGCAGGGGCGCTGACGGCTGTCAAGCTGGGCATTCCGGTGGCCCACGTGGAAGCGGGGTTGCGTAGCTTCGATCGCACCATGCCTGAGGAGATCAACCGTGTGGTGACGGATTCGGTCTCGGAGTTCCTTTTTGCGACCGAGCCGAGCGGGGTGGAGAATCTTTTGAAAGAAGGCAGGCCAGCAAGCCAGATCTTTCTGGTCGGAAACGTAATGATCGACACCTTGAGGAGTTGTCTGGCACGGGCCCGGCAATTAGACCCCTTGGCAGATCCGGAAATCTGGGGCGAGAACGCCTTGAATCGACCCGCACGATTTGCCCTCGTGAGTCTTCACCGCCCCTCGACCGTCGACAACTCGCTTGCGCTTCGCATCGTCTGGGAGGCTCTTGGCGAGATTGCCGAGGAAATCCCGATAGTCTTTCCCGTCCATCCCCGCACGCAGAAACGACTGCGAGACCTCGGCCTTGACTCAGGAACGGGACAGCCTTTTGGTCACCGGAATGGAATTCGATTGATCTCTCCGTTGGGTTACCTGCGATTTCTGCATCTCGAAAGCTTTGCCACGTTCGTCATCACCGACTCGGGTGGCATCCAGGAAGAAACTACTGTTCTCGGTGTGCCTTGCCTTACAGTGCGGGAAAACACGGAGCGCCCCGTCACCGTAACCGAGGGAACGAATACGCTCGTGGGTCTTAATTCGGAGCGCCTTAAGGAAGGAGTTCACCAGATCCTGTCCGGGAAAGGGAAACGAGGCCGAGTGCCTGCCCTTTGGGATGGCGAGGCCGCCAAGCGTATTATTGGAATTCTTAAAGAAGGATTGCAGCCAAGCTCTGTAGGACGAATCCAAATTAACCGCAGCGTGCCCCAGTAGGGGCGCATGGCGAGTGCCGCTGCAGAACTTTGCGCGCAAGGTCGTCACCATTCCGACGAAGGAACTTGACGGAAAGGTGGCGCATTACCCTCCCGGTCGAGCACGCAGACGCTGGAGAACAAACAAGCTCCAGTACTTCCCTCGGAACTCCCCGATCAGCGTTTCGCCGAGGTCATCCGGCTCGGACGGCCTGCCGGCTGCGCCGAACAGGCAGTATTTACCGGTGCGGTGCTCAAAGATCACCTGGAAAGGTACAGGTCTTCCGAGGACTTCAATCTTAATTTCGTATCCAGCCTCTTGGTGACTTCCCTTCACACATCCCTGAATGTCTTTTTCGCGCAGAGTGAAAGTGTTAACGCTAGCAGCTTCCCAGGGGAGAATTTCCTGTCCGACCGCAGCGCTAAACCTGAATTCCGAAGTTGGACAGCGATTTTGCCCTCCTGATTGAGGTGTGATGGCGGTGATTTACCCTCCGGCGGGCGGTTGAAAACCCAACTTCGGCGAAGTTGGAATTTCATACTGCAACGGATGTTCACCTCTGATCTCCTGAGGTAAGTTCTGACTTCTGATGTGATAAGGTGTGAATTTGCCTCAATTGTGTAGACATGCATATTGTGAATTTAATTGCATATTTCCCTTTACATCGTGATATTATGGCCTTATTATGTGCACATGTATGTAGCACACGCTTTCTGGCCCTCCGCCAACGGCAAAATCTATGAGTCGGTTTATCTCCGCGAGTCCTTCCGTGAGGGTAAGCGCGTCCACAAGCGCAACATCGCCAACCTCACCCATTGCGATCCGAAAGAGATCGCGGCCATCGAACTGGCTCTGCGATTCAAGGGCGACTTGGCGGCCCTCGGCTCCCTCGACCAGATTCAACTTTCCCAAGGCCCCTCGGTCGGCGCCGTATGGACGGTCTATGAAACGGCCCGTCGGCTCGGTATCCCCAAAGCGCTCGGTCCCCACTTCGAGGGCCAACTGGGTCTCTGGCAGGTTCTGGCTCGGGTTCTGGAACAGGGATCTCGCTTGTCCGCCGTGCGCCTAGCACAAGTCCACGCCGCCTGCGATGTGCTCGGCATGCGGCGCGGCTTCGACGAGAACGACCTCTACGCCAATCTCACCTGGCTCAGCGACCAGCAGGAGGCGATCGAGCAGCGGCTGTTTGCGGCGCGACGCGGGGGAAAGAAACCACAGTTATTTCTCTACGACGTGACCAGTAGTTACCTGGAAGGGGAAAAGAACGCCAACGGGGCCTACGGCTATCAACGCGACGGCAAGAAGGGTAAGAAACAGATTGTCATCGGCCTGTTGTGCGACGAGCAGGGCGAGCCGGTGTCAACGCAAGTGTTCAAAGGCAACACCCAGGATCCAAAGACCTTTGGGGCGCAGCTGAATAAGGCCAGCGAGCGCTTCGGTTGTGAACGGGTAACCTTTGTGGGCGACCGGGGCATGATCAAAAGCGGCCAGGTGGAGGAGCTGGCGCAGGTGGGGTTTCACTACATCACCGCCATCACCAAGCCCCAGATCGAGACCTTGCTGAAAGCGGGGGTGTTGCGGATGGAGTTGTTCAGCGTGGCGCTGTGCGAGGTCGAGGAGGAAGGCGTGCGTTACGTGCTGCGGCGGAATCCGCTGCGCGCCAAAGAAATCGCGGATTCCCGCGCCGACAAATGCGCCAGCGTGGAGCGGCTGTGCCAGGAGCAGAACCGCTATCTGGCCAAGCATCCTCGCGCCAAGGTAGGCAAGGCGGAGGAGCGGGTGCGCGCCAAAATCGCCCAGTTGAAAACTGAGCTTTGGCTGGAAGTGGAGAGCGAAGGGCGCAGCTTGAAGTTGAGGGTGAACGAAGCGGCCCTGGAGGAAGCATCGCGTCTGGACGGGTGCTACGTGATCAAGACGGACCTGCCCGAGAGCGCCGCTTCTAAACAGGTGGTGCATGACCGTTACGAGGATCTGGCAGAAGTCGAGCACGCCTTCCGCACTTGCAAAACCGCGCACCTGGAGACCCGCCCCATTCACGTGCGCACGCCGGAGCACACCCGCGGTCACGTGCTGGTGGTGATGCTAGCCTACCTGATCCGGCGGGAACTGAGCCGGGCCTGGGGTTCCCTAGACATGACCGTGGAGGAAGGGCTGCATCAACTGCAGACCCTGGTCTCGACGGAAATGAAAGTGGAGGGCGGCGGCAGTTGCCTGCGGATTCCCACCCCCAGCGCATCCTGCCGCGCTTTGCTCAAGGCGCTGGACATGGCTCTGCCCGACGCCTTACCGCACACCGAGACGCCTGTAGTCACGCGCAGAAAACTGCCCGAACGCCGTAAACCCCGTTAGAAAACAACGGGTTGGCGTCAAAGGGCCGTTCCGCCCGGGCGGTGAACATCCGTTGCAGCGAGATCGCAGTTACGTTCGGTTACGGGTTGCGTCTTCCCGGAGCGGACTTCCACCCCTCCTACTGATTGCGCTCGCAGGCGCACTAGTAGGTTGATTCTCAAATAGCGTGTCAATGCGTCTAAACCACCGAGAGCGTTTCCAGCTTGTACTTCCACCGGAAGACGACGGGTTCTTCGTTCACCTCACGCAGGTACATCTCGATGCGTGTTTTGAGCTCTTCTTTGGACTTCACGCGTATCCCGCGCAGCAGGGTCTTGGCCATCTTGCCAAAGAACGATTCGATCAGGTTCAGCCAGGAACCATGGGTGGGCGTGAAGATGAATTCAAAACGGTTCGGTACCGTGGCCAGATAGGCCCGGGTCTCTCGCGAAAGGTGGGCGGAGTGATTGTCCAGGACCATGCGGATACGCGCCGAAGCCGGGTAATGGGCGTCGGCCAAGCGCAGAAATTCGATGAACTCGGCACTGCGGTGGCGCTCCCGCACCAAGCCCAGAACCTCGCCGTTGCAGAGATCGATGCCCGCCAACAAGGACAGGGTGCCATGGCGGATGTATTCATGATCGCGCCCCAGGCCGGCGTACTGGCCAGGGACGGGCGGCAGGTCGGGAGCCGTGTTCTCGATCGCCTGCATCCCCGGCTTCTCATCGTAAGACAGCACCGCGATCAACTTCGAGGGAGCGCCCAGCTTGTGCCAGACCTCGATTTGCTTGTAGACGTGCAGCACCTGTTTCATCTTGCTCTCAAACTCGGGATCGCGCTGCTCCAGATAATAGCGGATCTTCTGAGGCTGAACCACATTGGCGCGCAAAATCTTCGATACCGTCCCCCGCGAGAGCCGTTGCAAACTGGCATGACCGGCGGCGACCCCATGCCTGCGCGCGTGCTTGGCCAGCAGTCGCGTGGTCCAAAGTTCCTGGGCGTAACCCAACTCCTTGGGTTTCTGACAGGCCAGCGCCACCACCCACGCCCTCGCTTCAGCGCTCAACGTCGGGCGGCGGCCTCGGCCCGGCAAATCCTGCAAGGCGGCGCGTACGCCCAGTTCCAGAGCTTTGGCAATGCAGCGCTCCACTTTCGGCCGATGGGTGGGGAGTGCAGCGGCAATCGCAGACACCGTCTCGCCGCTGTGATAGCGCAGCAGAATCTCCGCTCGCTGCACCCGCCCGGCAGCCTCGGAACGGGACTGGGCGAGTTGTTCCAGCCAAGTCATCTCTTCCTCGGTGAGGTTCAACTTGGCGCGTCTGCTGATAAATGGCATCGTAGGTGTCTTCCCAGCAATGGTATATCAGCAGCCTACACCACAATCTATGGTATTGCAATATTATTTTGGAATCAGTCTACTAGGGCCGGGGCTTGCCCCGCCTGGCCGCCCCAAGGGGCGGCCCTACATTTTAATTGGGACACTACCGCCGTGGGGGGCCGATGGAGAGCGCAGGAAGTTCGAATACCACTTTTTCAATCGCCAATCGGCAATCAGCTATCAGCGAGCAGCTATCAGTTACAACACTGGGGCATTCTTGCTGATCGCTAAAAGCTCAGGGTTTTACTCCTGCCTTCCGACTTCTCGCCCCTTTCTGTCGTCGCTATCCCTGCAAGGACTGCAAACCACGCCGCATTGGCGGGGATGTGCAAGTTGAAATCCAAAAAGCTGTGCACCAGCATGCCACAGCATCCAATGGCGGCGCCCAACCGAATCCAGCTAGCTTGAGATCGAAAGGGGTGACCCCAATCTCGAAAGGCCAGACGAAGAAAAAGCCCCAGAGCTAAAAGAATGAGCAGCGCGCCGACCAGCCCGGTCTCAGCTACGGCCTCCACATAATCGTTATGCGCGTGATCGATCCACACCTCACTGGGAAAGCTCTGATAGCGGGGGTAAGCGGTCTCAAAATCTCCCAAGCCAACACCGAGGACGGGATGGCCACGCCACATGCGGAGCGAATCGAGGGTCATGCCCTTACGGGAAGCGGCCCAATCCGCCCAAGCACTGTCGACGTAGACTACCGATCCCAGCCGTTTGGCGACCCAGCCCGGGTCGACATAGGCAAACAGTATTACGCCCGCAAAGAGGGTGATGGCGGCTGCCATCGCCAAGCGCCGTCTCTCCGTTGACCGAGCACCTCCCCTGCGCAGGGCACTCGTCGCGACCGCGATCTCCGCTGACAGTGCCAGCAAGCCGCCTCGCGAACCGGAAAGCAACAGAGAGGCGAGCGCGAGCGTAACCGCGGAAACACGCAATACCGAGGCCTCCAGCGAGAACCTTCTATGCCGCCCAACAATGTAGAGGACCGCAACCGGGATGAGCATTTCCATGAGTCCGGCGAAGTGGTCGCGATTGACGTAGGGACCAAAGAGCACGCCACCAGGGGTATCGACGATGCCATAAATCTGACTCGCCCCCGAAGCAAACTGCAAAATGGCAAACAGTCCCATGGAACCGGCAAAAACCAGAACCGCAAGGCCGAACACGCGCAAAGTCCTGCTG
>Ga0208037_1000227_pt1 | contig 38609 bp, 39 predicted proteins | sample June2015DPH_13_1_3_FD_184710 | JGI IMG/M metagenome (GOLD analysis project Ga0208037, IMG submission 184710) | Peatland microbial communities from SPRUCE experiment site at the Marcell Experimental Forest, Minnesota, USA - June2015DPH_13_100... | ecosystem: Environmental > Terrestrial > Soil >...
GCCAATGGAAATCCAACGAGAAGTCGGTATAAAGAAGGGCGACGAACTCCTTCTGATCAGAAAAGGGCAGAAGATAGTTCTGGAGAAGCCTCGAAGAATCGTCAAGGCTCTTGAGGATGAGTTCGCAGAATTGCAAGATATTTCCGAAGCTTCGTTACGACGCATGTGGCTAAGGAAGAAGGAAGATATCTGGGACCGGTACCTTGAGGCGAGCATTAAGTGATTTTCCAGCGTGATATCGTTTTACTCTCATTCCCATTCACATTTCTACTACAACCATAAAACCGGCAAGACGCCTACCGGTGGAACAAGCGGGGTCGATGAATCAGGAACCCCACGACCTTTAGACGTGGGAGTATGTCACGGTGGGATTTTTCTGAATGGGAAGGCTGCGTAGCTGAAGGGTGTATCGAAGAAAAACCCAACTAGGACGAAGAAGACGTAAGCCAGTAATACGCTTCTTGGAATATTTTTGTTGCTAACCATCAGGGCGACTGCGCCGGCTACCGCGGGTACCGTGTTTTGGAAATAGAAGATGTACGAGATTCTGTTGCCGATGTATGAAAGTGGAAAGAAGGGAAAGTAGGTCGCCGCAAACCAGCAGAGCATGAGGAGAGCGAGCTGACTGTTCTTTTCATCGTAGCGGTATAGGGCGTACACCATGGCGGGAATCGTCAGGTAGAGAATGAATGGGTTCATCGCCCCCCAAAAAGCAATAGTCTGATACGTGATTCCCCCAGTGGAGACGCTCACTCCGAGATACGGAATCGGAACTTGGTTGAACAACCAGTCGAGCGGTCGGCTTTCGATTCCTACCGGAGCAGCTCGAACTAGCGCAAGCGTGTAACTGTAAATGAAACGTATATGATCGAAGGGATCCCTGCCACTAACAAAACGGTCAAGCACGAACAGGAGTGTGAATCCCGTGGCAGCATAATAGAAACTAAAGGGCAGCAGCCATTTTAGTTTCGGGATCAGTATCGACCGCCATTTCTTTATCAATTCATTCGGGCGCACATCTCTCAGTACGTGAAAGATTACTATCACAAGAAAGCCGTAGAATCCACCGATCTTGGTAAGCGTGCTGAGTGCGAGGGCTACGGCTGAAAGCTTAGTCCTCTCCGAGAAGTACAGGTAGAAACCTAGCAGCATGAATGCTAAGGTGAATATGTCAAGAATTGCAATCCTGCTATCTACGTAGATTAGGTTGTCGAAGCTGAAAAGAAACGTAGCCAGGAACGAATATTTGCCATTCTTGCTAGTTTTTTTCATCAACAAATAAAATAGAAGGATTGAGACTGAGCCCATTATGACGCTTGGAAGACGCCAACCCCACGCATTGTCGCCCAGCAACTTCATCGAGGCCGCGATCATCAACTTCGCTAGCGGCGGATGTTCCTGGTTGGGGTCGGTGCCGGGAACGGCGTTCGGATAAGGTATCTTCGTGGGGTCCGGTCCCTGAGGCCATCCCAGCAGGTTTCGCGCCACGTTCACGTAGTAGTATTCATCAAAGATTAACGTCCCACCAGTCCCATACCCGCTCGGGACATCAAGCCAAACAACTCGTAAAGCGATCGCGATAAGAAATAGAACGAGAAAGAATCTATCCCACTTGTAGCCTAAGCTCAAGTCGAAGAACCTTCCCTTTGCGCCGACTTTCACCGGCACGCCCGTGTCCTGCGAAGTTTGCATAACTTGGTCAGCGCTCCCTAGCGCCGCTAAAACTGAAACACACCAATGACGTTCGCCAATTTGACCCGCAACGCTATTTATAACATTCTGGTTCTTGGTTCTGTCTAATCTTCGGGAGATTTGACTCATCTGCATCGACTGAGGGATTCCCGTCAGTCTCGGATTCCCATACCATCGCTTCAATTGCAGACGCGACGGCCCCGAACCTCACGGCTCTCATCCGGCATCCACCGGATCAGCTAGACCATTCGCGCAGTCAGGGTTTTACGCTCGGTCAAAGCAACCAATTACCCAACATCGGCCCAGTCGGCTAATTCGGGTAAGAACCCACATACCGCCATAAGACCAGGCTTCATCAACTGATGACTAGACAAGGCATAGCTGGAACCGCAGAATTAAAGCGGGAAGGTGAATGAAACTAGTCAATCTTCCGAGGGTTTGACAGAACCTGGTTCTTCATTAATGGTTCGACATCATCGAAGGACCACAGGTTCAATGTCGAGGGCTGAAATCCTACGAGCCCTACCGGATGAATCATCTTCAATGTGAGCGTATGAGTGCAAGTTTACACACGATTTGTTCGCGGATGTCTTTATCATAGAAGACATTGACACTCCAGCCTCTTCCTTCAAACCGCCTACTTCGATCGGTTTGAGCTTCGAAAAACGAAGGTTTGACAGAACCAAACGCCAGCAGAGGTCTACTTGAAAGGTGTGTCAAATCTGAGACATATTACGACTTCGTACGAAGGTTATATATACAAGAACGAAGAAGGGCAAGTCCTTACGTGGTAAATAGTTTGCAAAGTAGATTGATGCGAAAGATTGCACTGGTTACGATTCTTATGCTCCTTCCAATGTTCATGGTCCAATTCACGCCTGTATTCGCCGTTACTACTAACACCACGACCACGATCACCGTTACGAGTACGAAGACTATTTCCGCTACTACCACCTCAATCGCGAGTACGGTGCTGAAAACTGCGACCGTTACTGCGACTCAGACCGCTACTGTCACTACTACGAGTACCGACGTTGACTTTGCCACGACGGTTTCGACTTCGACCGTTTCTGCTAGCGCAACTAAAACTGTAACTTCAGTTGCAAGTACGACTAATACTGCTACTCGTACTGTTACGCTAGTTTCTACGGCTTCCGCGGTTACCGTGACTCCAATTATTACTGCGGCAACCGTGACCTCAACGCCGCTAACTACCGCCTCTACAGCAACCGTGACTGCAACGAGTACCGTGGCTACGGTGCACGTGACCGCAACTACAGTTACTACGATCTTCCGCACTGTTACTCTCGGGGTTACCTACGTTCACACCCGTCATGCCACGACTAGCCAGACTGTTACTTCCACCTCATTCAGCCCTGTCGTTACGCTAACTACAGCCCTCACTACGGTGCGGGTGCCTGTAACTACTACTGTCACTACAACCAAGGTTACCACTAGCACTAGCACCAGCACGAACACTGTTGTGGTGAGCACTAAGACTAGCACTCAAACTTCAACCGGTACGGAGATCGTCGTAGTGACTACGACTCCTCCCACAGTGACTACTGTCACCACCACCACGGTGACGACAACGGAGACGACATAATAGGAGGCCAGTAATTTGAAAAGTAGATTTATTCGAAACGCGGCGTTGGTTACCGTACTTATGCTGCTCCCAATGTTCATGGTTCAAGTCAATCCTATATTCGCCCTGCCGCCCGCAATCACTATAACCCATTCCACTTCTACCACTATCACCTCAGTCGTAGCTACGTTGGTGAAGGGAACCACTACTACTGCGACGTCGACTGCTTCCGCCACCGTTACGCGTACTACGACTAGTGTGTTCAGTACGGTTCAGACTTCCACTCTTTCCGCGACCGTAACTCAGACCTCGACTTCAACTGCGACTGCAACCGTGACTAATACTAAGTCGGTTACGGTGGTTTCTGCGGCTTCTACGAGTACCGTGACTCCAACCAAAACTGCGGCAACCGTCACCACAACGCCGACCGCGACCGCCGCTACTGCGACCGTGACTGCAACTAGTACTGCGGCTACCCTGCGTGTCCCCGCAACTACTACTGCTACCGATACCGACACTACTCATGTGACCGTTACCTCCTATCAGTACACTGACATTCATGTTACGGTTACCTCGACTTACACTGTATTCTCTCCGACTGTTACGCTAACTACTACTGCGGCTACCTTGCGCGTGACTGCAACTAGTACTACCGTCAGCCACACAGCCACTGCGACTAGCGTTACAACTGCGCCTGCAACCGTGACGAAGACTGCGAGTAGCACCTCAACCTCAACCGTTACCGTCCTCCACATAGCTAAGACAACTACTCAGACTACGACCGCTGCCACTCCCACTGTAACAGTAGTCACCACGTCGACAGTATGCACAGGCAACGGTTGCCCAGATTAACAGTAGTCACCACGGTGACAACAACAACAGGCCTCTGAGGCGCCTCCTCCTCCCCACCGTTCTCTTTTCTTTTCATATCCTCCGCCCTACCCTTCCGCCTTCACCTTCGAGAAATTGCCACTCTCACTTACACTAAGGCCAGCACTAAGGTTCCCACGAGCTCTGCGAGTTACCACTTAGGCCGTTTCACCTAAGTTGAATTTCCGTGAGTAGGCCCAATAATAATCAATCATCAGGCTTCATCGACTGGTGACTCACAACGGATACGTTCTCAATCGCAATTAAGGCGGCCAGCTGGGTAAAAATGAGTGCCAACGATAGATGTAACAGAGTCGGTACTTAGTATGCGGGAGCTAGAAGTTCTTCGCCCATCAGCGTTCTTTCTCGGTCAGAAGACGACCCAGGATTTTCTGCGGCTCTGTCTCCACGTTAGCTGCTTGCAGGTTGGCTAGTTTCGCGACTTCAATCAACTCTGCGTCTGCGCTAAGGAAGAAATCGCACTCGAGGTTCTTCGCCGTTGCGATCTGGATGGCGTCAGCTTCGTAGATGTGGCTTGAAAGAATCAGACGCCAAGCATCAACGAATATCTTGGCAGTTGGAGAACGTATGTCGAGGTAGCCAAGCCTAAACAGTTTTATCGTTTCTGCGATAAAATTCCTAATGCTAGTCCCAAACTGAGGGTCCGAGATGACTTTCCTGCGGAGATGTTGGTCAAGCGCACCTATCAGTTCGCCCACGTTCCACATCGAGAACGATATCCTAAGGGCACCCACCTCGGCTCGGCCGTAGACATCATCAACGAGCTGGGATCCTTTCTCTTCGACATACCTCTTGACGATGGCGCTTGTGTCAAGATACACGTTTTTTGCGCTCATCTCTCATCCGTCTGATCGTTCTCGCTGTCGATACCCTGACCTTCGGCCTATGACTTACGATCTCTTGAGATGAAGGATATGAGTCCAAGACAATTCCAGCGCTGGACGCAAAAGCTTCGAGGACCGCGACAGGCGTAAAGCTGCTTAGAGCTTCCTCAACGCCAGCGCTCATCTTTCTTCTCGTCCCGTAAGCTGCTTCCACGAACCGCCTGAACTCGCTCCAAACCTTCTCGTCCAGGACAAGCGTCGTCTTAACAGTCGCCAAGAGCCTCCGCCATCTGGAAGGTATACCGTACAACCTTATTATTATCCCTTCCCCGTGGCGGTCCGGGTTCGGTCTCGAAACTTTGGTTTGGCGAAAGAGAAAATGACGAATCGATCAAGTTTGCGTTCGAGCACCCAATCTTCAACCGTTACGGTGCTGGTCGTAAGCCATACGGTAACGCAGACAACTACTCAGACTACGACTGCGACTCCGGCTACTGTAACAGTAGTCACCACGGTGACAACAACAAGAGGTCAAATTTGACCAATAGAAGAACACGAGACGCTTCCTTTCCCCTAGCTTTCTCTTTGTCGGTTAATGGCCTCGTATACCTAATCAGTGCGCGATATTCAGAATGAGGCCACCCAAGGAAGGAAAGGTATAGTGAACCCAACGTCTATAGCAGCTCCCGAATCCTCCCACCAGAACAGTATCGAATCTCGGCTTTCCTTGGAAGCTAGAGCTTTTAGCGAGTTACTCGTGAAGTGTGGCCAGGCGAGTTGAGTTGAAGAAGCGGTTCTTCGTTGCAATCGATTTCTCGAGGTACAAGGGCAGGTACGTGGCAGTGGTCGGAAAGAGAGTCGTTGCTAGTGGAACCAACGCGAAACAAGTGTGGTTAGAGGCCAAGAGGAAGAATCCTACCGCTCGACCAGAACTCCACAAGGTCCCGAAGGGCGAGACGCTCGTGTTGATTATATGCGGGTAGAGTTTCCCTACCGTAAAGAGAAGTCTTCGACTTTCAGGGTAATTTTTCGGCCAGTTGCAAAAGTGATCTTGGAAGACGAATTTGATCAATGGTTATACGTTGACTCGGGAGCAGACATAACCCTCATTCCTCTGTCGGTTGGGGACCTAATCGGGTTACGCCGATTGAAGCAGGATAAGCTGCGGAGGATCATGGGGGTCGGCAAATCTTCCGTCCCAATCATTGTCAAAACAGTATCGATGCGCATAGGCTCCATGAGTTTCCGAGCGAGAGTTGCTTGGAGTCAAGTGGAAGAGGTCCCGCTCCTCCTCGGAAGAACAGATGTTTTCCGTAAGTTCTCTGTGACATTTAGGGAGAAGGAAGGCATAACAATTTTCAGGGCATAGACAACGAACGATGCTACGCTGGCCGTATTTCGAAACGAATCTGGCATACGAATATCGTGTAATCAATCATTTTGCTCTTGAGAGGTAAGGCTTTATGCTATTTCCCACTTATTTGGTGGGATTATGCATGACTCAGACTGTTGTCGATCAACGTGGGAGAGTCCTCATCCCAGAGGATGTGAGAGAAGGGGCAGGGCTGGATGAGGGAACCATAGTTAGGGTTGAGAATCAGGAAGATGGGATATTGATCAAGCCCATTCGCAGAGGTAAGAGAACTTGGAGGGAACTTTGCGGACTTATCCCGAAAAGGACCGGTAAACCAGAATGGCCTACCACAGAAGAGATCAAAAGCATCTGGCGATAGACTCGAACGTCCTCGTCGCGTACGTTGACCGAGAGCACCCCCAGCATAGCAAAGTGAGCTCATTGGCCTCTCGTAGAGTCGCGTTGAACCCGACAGTCGTGCATGAAACTTACCATACACTAGTTTTCAAGTTGAAATGGGCGTCAGATGATGCTGCGGAAGTCCTCGCGGAGATGCTCGACGACAATCACGTTCTATTCCTAAATCAGACTAAAGACACAACTAGGACCGGCTTGAAATTCGCAGAACGATATGCGCTCGGTGGAAGGGACGCGTTAATTTTGGCGAGCTTTGTCAACCCTTCTGTTGCAGAGTTCGAAACCTTCGATAAGGAACTGGTCCGGCTACGTAGAGTTGAGCATGGTCGCCGCAAACTGATGATTCATTCCGCGTAACTTGCTAATGCTCCTCTTAGGTTGGAAGTTGTATCAGTGGCTACACTAGGCGTGAAACTCGGATGTTTCAGTCGTTAATTCTCTGGCGAGATCCATTCTTCATCAGGTTCTGGGACGTAGACGCCTTCGGTCTTCTCGTTCATGATGTGACTCACCGGGTTGAATGGTCGCTAAGTTGCCTATTTGGGTTAAACATAGTCAATATAAGGCGGTTTACGGGGTTTGCATCCTTCAACCTTGTTAACCACAAACATCGACCCTAATCCCGACTTTGAGGAATTTGACCTCGACGACCGAGAGCGTGAAGTCTTGAAGCTACTGTCAAGTGAGCAGAATGCACACTTCTCCTTCCAAGGCTTGAGGAGAAGGCTGGGGTTACACCAGGAAACGCTCACGCGGACCCTGAAACGCCTCGAAGAAGCCCACGTGATCGAACGATCTCCTGAAGGGTATAAGCTCAGAGGAACGGGAAGCAACTACTCATTCGCAGTTCAAACTAACCAGCTCTTAGCCAAACCAATAATCGACGCGTATCTGCCAAGTCAAGTTGACGTAACTGTCCTCTTCCAGAAGCTGAGGGGCAGGTGGTTCAGTAACTTCCGTTGGCTCGGCTACTCCCACGACGGCAACCAACTTTCCATGAGCTGGATCAGCGAAGACGGCCGAATGCAACTTCAAGCTCGCATCAGCAGCGGCAAAATAACCATAGGCGCTGACTCATACACAAATCAAACTGAGTCGGAACAAATCGCCGCGGCCTACCAACTCTTCGACCATATTACGAAAGTTGCGGAAGAAATGGTGCAACTAGCGAGCCCGGCACCGGTCGCCAACTAACCCCTGACCGAGTCCAAGCTTTACCAGTCATTATGGAGCAGATCCCACATTGCTACGGTAGGTGCTGAAAGAATGAAAACAACAATTGGCTATGATTCGATATGTCTCGAATCCTCCGTAACTATTCCGTGGCATCCGATCGAACGTGAACCTAGGCCGCTCGAACGCCCACCAGACCGCGGGCGCTTCTAAGGCATAGTTCCGGTTAGATGGCTTCGACTCGGCTTGCTAAGTGCGGGTCGAGTGGTTCGTTGAATAGTTCGGGATGAATAATGTGGGCCAGGGTCCCTATGCCGTCGAAGAGTCTTGGTCCAGAACGGCTAAAGTAGTTGTGCCCGTCCGTAGCATAAACTCGGTCATTTCGCACAGCGTTCAGCTGTTTTGCTTTCGGTTGCTCAAAGAAATACCTGGCCTGTTCAATTGTTTTGCTTGTTGTGAATCCGCAGGGCATTAGGATGATGACCTCGGGGTCGAACTTCAATACTGAATCCCACTCGATGTATCTGGATGGCTGTCCACGTTCGGCGAGCTCATCGATTCCCCCAGCGTACTCAACCATCTCTGGAACCCAATGGCCAGCATTCATGATAGGCTTCAACCACTCTACAGAAAAGACTCGTGGCCTCTGAACGTTTTCAGTTAACTTTCTAACGGCCTCTGCCTTCTCGTTCAATTTCGCTATCAGTTGCTCAGCTTTCTCAGGGCGGTCAGCCGCTTTCGCTATGCTTCTGATGTCGCGTTCAATATCGCTCAGTGAGTGGGGGTTGAGTGAGACAACTTTCACCGGTTTCCCGAGCTGGTTAACGGCGGCCAAGACGTCCTCCGCTCCAATAGCGCAGACATCACACAATTCCTGCGTTACCACCAAGTCCGGGTTCGCTCTCTTAAATTCCTCAAATTTTATTTTGTATAATCGTTCCCCGCGCTTCGTGTACTCCATAACCAGTTGGTCGATTCTCTCGCTTTCCAGTTTTCGGGTGTCAAATGCGGTTTCAATCATCTTGGGTTTTCCCTTAGCGTCGGATGGAAAATCGCATTCATGGGACACGCCAACCAGTTCGCTTCCAAGCCCGAGCGCATAAACGATTTCCGTTGCGCTCGGTAGAAATGAGACGATTCGCAAATCTGCTACACCCATCATGCACTGAGTTCTCGAATATGATGCGGCTACTTGAAATACTGCACGTTGGCCCTTCCTGACGTGAGCTCTATGCCCCGAACCATGCGGTGTGAGATTTGCGGGTCAACTTTCTCATGTGGTATGGGTGGCAGCGAGTGTTGGTGCACGGGTATGTCCTTAAGCGATGAAGCGTTGGCGAGACTACGGACTCTGGCAAAGGATTGCGTTTGTCCAGGTTGCCTGTCCAAGTTCGATGGCGTTTGAATGTAATGTATGCGGACTTGCGGGCCGACCATGTGCCTTCTGAGAATTGACTGTTTGTGCCCAGGCGGACAAACTCAATATTTTTCAAGCGCTATTGTCAGGTTTGGTTGTGACACGCAAATCTTCTTAATGCATCCTAACCTTTCCGCAACACGTTTGGTGTAATCGATGACTGAAAGACGAATAATCGACGACGCCTCGTTCCCAAACGAATGGCCCAAGAAAGAAGACCATGAAGGCCATGAGGTGCGTTGGAAAGAGGGCGTTAGCAAAGAGTACGGCGTGCATGGTGTCGCTGTCGCGGTTGACTTCGACATATGCATCGCAGACGGTATCTGCATCTCAGTCTGCCCAGTAAACGTATTCGACAAAATGGACTTTCCAGCTGAGCAGGAGAAGATTGACAAGCAGATTCCGAACGACAGCGGCAAAACGCTGCTAGACCGTTGGAAGGCCGACCCGGCCCGAGAACGGGACTGCATCTTCTGCCGGGCATGCGAAATTCAATGCCCAGTGCAGGCGATTAAGATCACCGAAGGCGTAGGGCCCTTCGCGTGATCAACCCCACATTCTTTATTCGGCTTCGGAATGAGTAAAACAGTCTCCACACAAAATCAGACCACCCACCGTACTCCGACATCGTTTTCAGTCACCTGTCCTCGCAGTTTTTGTAAAACGCTATATCCGTGCTCTGCACATTTCACATAGGGACTAGAATTGCCGATTTTCCTTCTCGCAGCCGGGGCACTGCTCGGAGCTGCGGCAGGCGGAGCGTTAGGTTACGGCGCGGCGGGGTTAACGGGCGCGGGCGTGGGCATAGGCGTAGGCGCCCTCGCAGGCTTAGGAGTCGGTGCCGCTGCGTGGTACGCCACAAGGCCGAGGTACTGGTACCCATATCCAGCCTACCCAGGCTACTTCCAAGGCTACCCAGGCTACTTCCAAGGCTACCCAGGCTACTTCCAAGGCTACCCAGGCTACTACTACACCCCAGTCTACTACCCCGCACGCCGCGTTTTCTACACCTGGGCCTAGAATAGAGACAACGCACAACGTTGCTCCCGCAACGGAGCTTGGACCTCGACTTACTATAACAGAAGTTTTCGCCCACCGCAAGAATTACGAGAAGTTTCTCGGGAGAGCCCTGCCATGAACCCTAAGATCACTCTCCGTCCCGGAGAGAAGAGGTAGCAGACTCTCCCAAGAGGACTGCCTCCACTGCCATCAATATTAATAATTTACGGGATGCGACGACCCATCAGTTCTGCGAAAGAGAAGTATCACTCGGCGTGTTGCTAACGGATTGGTTTTGGGCGCTCGCAATTTGGTTGAGTGGCCGTCAAGCTTAAAGGTGCAGACGGGGCGCTCGAACTCCGGTTGGCATTTGTTTTGAAACCTGTTCCAGTTTTGGGGACGGTTGTTTTGCTCGGCGCAATAGTTCAACTCATTTTAGGTTTTGTGGTCTCCGGCGGAATGGATTCTCTCGTTGGAGTCCACGTACTATTCGGGCTTGTTGGATTGGCCTTGGTAATTGTGCTAGCTGTCATTGCTTTCAGGGCTAAGACTGCTACCCTATACTCGAAGCTCGCCATGGTCATTCTTACAATCGTAGTTCTGGCTCAGGTGGGCCTCGGTCTTCAACTGCTAAGCGGAACAGAAAGTCTAATGCTCTCGCATGAGGCGAACGGGTTTGTGGTCGTCATCCTCTCGCTTCTTGTGGGAGGAATAACCTTCTGGACCGCGAAGAGGAAAGTCAAAGTCTAACCGACTCAGCGGCCGTTTCCGGCATTAGCTTTATGTCGCTATAGCCCTACGAAGAGTTCTGTGCGGGGTAGGACCTTTGGCTTATGCGGGGGTAGGCCACGCGTAGAGCGTGCGTTAGTCCCCCACTGCCAAACTCTCAAATGTTGAGAGGGCGAAGCCAGGTCAAAGGCGCGAGACGTATCCAAACCATACGTACGTGAAGCTCAGGAACATCAAACCGGGATGTTAAGAGACCTCGTCCCGTAGGGGTTCAGGGGTTCGAATCCCCTCCCCCGCACCATTTCTGCTAACGCATTCTCTTAGGACCACATCCTGAAGCCGTAGAACCGTATGCTGGTATACGGTATGCGGGATACTCAATACCCAAAACGTGCTCCATAGAACGACTGAGCTTGCCAGAGACAACGGTTACCGAGAAATTTCAGATCACGATTCCTAAAGAGGTGCGAGACGAGATGGATCTTCGCCCGGGCGAAAAAGTCATAGTTGAAAAGCGCGATACCGACAGCATCTTGGTCCGCCGCCACAGAAGGGTGCGCAACCCGCTCGAGCATCTCATTGGCGAGAAAGTGTATCATCGAAGAGTTTCCGTTGAGGAACTCGAGGAAAAAATTGAATTGCGATAACGGCCCCGGAGAGTTGTATTTCATCGACAGCAACATCTTCCTCTACGCTAAGATCATGGACGGAGAGTATGGGGCGGCGTGTGCAGAGGTTCTTCGCAAGATAGAGGATAACAGTATTTCCGCGGGCAACATCTACACTCGTTGTTCTGGAAGTCGCCAATTTACTAAGAAAGTTTGGACTCACGAAACAGGTAAAGGATGTGGTGGACTCAATCTTCTCACTTGAGCTCAGGATACTCGAAATGTCAAGTTTTGACGTAAGAAACGCGATCGAGATCAGCCAACGAGTGAACATCAGCCCGTACGACTGCGTCCATGTAGCCGTGATGCAACATGCCGAGATTGGAGAAATAGTTTCTGCGGACAAGGATTTCGACCGAGTTCCGGGGATTAGGCGGAGAGACCCGAAGGCATTCTCAGCAACCTAAGAGACTCTTCTATCGCCTTCGCGTCCAAAATGGCAGTCGACACATCGAACAGACGCTATCGCCCTCAGGAATGAGTCGGTCTACATCTGCAGCAGTTTTCAATATAACAATCTGCATCCGACACCCGAATGGCACCTCGTTGCAATGTGTCCACGATTAGCTGGACATTTCTGTCATGAGTTCGAATCCCACGAGGTGGCGTTCCAGATGGACCCCGCCGCTAACCAGCCGGTGCCTTGCGAAACGTAATCGTCAACTAACGCGTCTGTCGAAGACCGCTAATCCTCCGAAGAGGCTCTTGAACCAGTCAAGTATCCTCTGAAGGGCGGCGATGAGATAGTCGTAGGCAGAGGTGGGCTGAGTGTGCGGCGTGTACGGAACCGGAGTGTTCACGGTGCCCTCGTCCCCGTGGACCCATCCTCCGCACGCCTGGTATTCGACTGCGGCTGTAAACGTGAGCGTGCCAGAGGTGAGGGCTGACGGCGGGTAGGAGTACATGTACGTGAACGTGGTGGTTCCCTCCGCGGAGTTCTGCTGCGTGAACGATGACTGATCCTGAGCGACTACCGTGATCCCGTAAGTCAATTCTCTGTGCGAGACGTTATCGAACCTTTCGATGGTAATCCTGAGGCCTGTCTGGACTGGGAGCGCATACCTGATCACCAGCGTGATCGTCACATGCCCCGTCGCGTTCGTCAAACCTGCATATCGGGCGGTGACCTGGTTGAAGCGCGCGTAGTACTGCGGCCTCGTTATGGTCACGTTGTAGTACGAGGTCCAACCCGGATCAGTCTTCTCCCAACCCGCCCCTTCGCCACGATCAAACCAGACGAACCCCTGCCCCGTAAGCATATACTTCTGGACACACGTACCGCTCCCACCGTAAGTCGAGTTCCTGAATGGCGCACGCACCGTAAACGTGTAATCCCTCGTCCCCGACCCAGACGACTTCACATTATCCACCTTATCCTCAGAGGACGGCTGAGTCTGATTATTCCGGTGGCTCACCTTCAACGTAGCCGACCCGGGGAAATGATAGGAAACATGGATAACCACACTGAACTGATCACCCTCACTCACAGCCAGGGGCGAAGTAGTGATGCTCTGAATCACCGCGTAGTAGGCCTGAACATCGAACCTGATCTCCGCAAAATCGCCCTGCGGATACGGATTCGCGTCATTGAATTGATTATTCGGGTCCACGATGCAGGTCAACGTATGCATCCCCTTCGTGGCCGTCCAAGTCTGAGGCACCGTGAGATCCTGCGAACTAGGCTGAGGCGCGAACGTTAAGGAACCAGTGTAGTACGGCGCCTGATCCAGTAGGCAGGCCACCTGAACCGTCATCGACTGCGGACTATTCGTGCTCACCAAGGCGATGGTCGTGTGGAATGTCACCTTGTCCCCCTCACCCGGCGCCGCAGGATTCAACCACACCTTCACCACATTCCAATCGGTGATGATGGGCTGGACCACCTCGTAGTTCACAGAGGCTGTATCCATGACGACGCGGGATCCTTCCCGCGTTTGACCGTAAAGGGTGAGTGTTAAGGTGTAGGTGCCGGGGGTTGAAGGTGCCGTAAGCGTCATCATCAACGCAATCGTCCCGGAGCCGGAGACGGCCACCTGATTCGTGTTATACGGTGGGCTCTCAATCCAGAGATAGTACGAGCCGAAAATGCTGTATTGGACGCCGATCGTGAGCGAGTAAGTTTCGCTCGTGTAGACCTGGTAGGGGCTTGGAGGGATGATCTTCGCCTGCGCCCTTCCCTGCGCCGAGACCGGCCCCGTCACCGCTCCTAGGGCCAGGAGGATGAAGGCGACCGCGCAAACCTTCTTCATTCTTCCACTCCACTCCAACCCCGTCAATCCTGCAGCCACCCCACCAAGATCAAGCGTGGGCGTCTCCAGTCTGCTTGGTCCCGCACTTCTCGCAATACTCGTCACCCGGCCTAAGCCTCGTCCCACACTCGATGCAGAAGGCTCCTGCGCGGTGGGCTCTAAGCCTCCTCACCGCCAACACCACACCCACAACCACCACGGCAACAATCGCGGCCAGGATCCCCATCGCAAGGTAATTCACCGTCGCTTCTGTGGACTCTGGGTTAGCAAGCTGTCCCTGCACCAGCACCGTAGCTGAAACCTGCTTACCTTCAACCCCCGAACCAGTCACTGTTATACTGTAGTAGCCCGACGCAGCATCCTTGCTCAACTGCACGGTCAATGTTGACTGCCCATTCGGAGCCAACGCGCTTGGATCAAACTTGGCTGTGGAGTTAGGAGGCAGATCAGAGGCTTCCAGGTTCACAAGCTGCCCATAACCCGAATTGGATGCCACGGTGACGTTGAAGGTCGCGGTCCCACCCGGACTCGCCTGAACCGTATCCGGAGCCACAGCCAGCGAGTAGTCCGGCCCACTCGTGACATCGAGCACCAAGGACGCATATCGCGCAATCCCAGCCGCCGTAGCGTTGATGGTGAGCGGATACGAACCCGCAGGCACCGTGCTCGCCGCGGTCACAGTCAGCGTGGACGTGAACCCGGGCATGCCGGATGGTGGGGTGAAGTAGTACGAGACCCCAGCTGGGGCTCCCTGAAGATCCAGTTGAACTGTCTGAGGCGTCCCAGAGGTCGAGTTCACAGTCACCGTGTACGTGGCAGGGGCGTCAATGGTCTGCTCCATCGGAACCGCCGTCACGTAGAAGTCAAACGCCCCGCCAGGCTGCGTCTGCCCCGGAGGAGGCTGCGGTGGCGTCGATGTAACATTGAACGTGGCCTTCATCATATTATTCGCTCGGTTGGGGTCGTTAAACTGCATATCCGGATCCACAACCCAACTAACCGTATGCTGACCCAACGTGGGCGTCCAGGGAGGAGAAGAAACCGACAGGAAAGCCATCCCAGGCTGGTAGGTAACATAACCCTTCAACTGCTCCACCCCATCAATCGAGTAGGCGACCGCGACGGTCTGCGGCAACGGGGAACTCGTCGTAACCCCCACCTGAGCTGTGAACGTCACATTCGAACCCAACGACGGGTTCACAGGGGAGATGGAAACCCCCGTAATCGCCCAATCATAATTCCCACCAGGCGGCCCTCCACCACCAGGCCCTCCCCCAGGCGCTCCAACAAGGTTCACATGGAATATCCGCGTGCCAAGCTGCGGGGTGGTGCCGGTGGTGAGGGCCTGGGCTTCTAGACCCCACGAGCCCGTGTGTGGAGGTATCTCAGCCGCTGGAACCTGAATTGCCACGGTTTGCGAGCCGTCTCCGCCTTGAGGGAGAGGAGGCAGAAGTTGGGAGGCGAGACCAAGATTGAAGCCGTTGAGATTGTATAGCATTAGGAAAATTTGGGAGCCTTGAGGAAGATGCCATTGAAGCTGCAACTGCACGTTAAAGGGGCTTCCCAACGCCACATCCTGCGTTGGAGGCGTCGGCGCACTATTCACCTGAACAGCGACTATATCGCAGAACATTGAGAGCAGGTTAGGGTCGTTAGTCACCTGTGAACCCGAATCAAAAGTGTCGTAGACAGGTGGTGCGGTGCCTGACACGCTGAGTTCCGCAGTTATGGTGTACCAACCTGTGGTTGAAGGCGCCATTATGTTGAACAGCAGGCTGAACCCACCTTTTCCTTTCCGATTTGGCAAAGTCCGCGTAGTCATGGGAATGACACCACTACTATCCTTGATATCGATCACAAGCGTTCCAGTACTGCTCCCCGGAAAGATGTACTTCCCTACCAGCCTCACTGCAAAAGTGTGTGACGGCTGCACAAAGGATTGGGCTCCCGACTGATCCTGAGCGAATGCAGCCCACGGACTATTCCTATCCTTGACAGGTATTTCTAACGAAACCGTATCCACCAGAGGCGCGTGACCAGGTGCGTCAACCTCGTATTTGATGTCCCAATGCCAATCCGCCATGGGATTGGGTGGAGCATCCCCACCCCCAAAAAACATGGGGGTTTGTGAGTAAGATTCATCCTGTGGAATTGGAACTGGGGCTGGATTTTCGGCCACATTCACCCACCCATCCGGTTCTAGAGACATCAGTTCTGACGCGGTGTATGATGGAGGGGAGTTTCTGAAGGTCTCCTTCAATGTCGAACCGGCCGTTATACAAATATCCTCTGTGCCCTCTATGAAGAAAGGCTGTTCAACGCTTAACTCGTTCTGGGGGTTTCCTTGCACATCAACTACGTGGGCGTTGGTTATTTTGATGTAGGGCTCAGCGTCAGGTTTTACGATGGTTATGAAGAAATCGTATTGGGTAACCAAATTTGATAACCAGGTCACCCCTGCCTGTAGGTGCCAACTGAACTTTCCCGACGGATCCCACTCATTTGAGTTTGGCGTATAGGCTTGCAGGATAGCAGGTTGCACGCCAAATGTTCCGGATGCCGGAGACTGCTGACTTGAGCTGTAACTGCCATGTACCGTCGTGCCTGGAGCCCCATTGACTTCCTTCACCCACACGTCCAGAGCGAATGGACCAGAGCTCTGATAAGTGCCGTGGATGGTAACCAAGAAAGTATCTCCTGGTCTAGTTTCGGAAGGGGAATCAACTGAGGTGATGCTGACCGTTAACGCTCCTTGAACTGGTCTAAGATTCAATCCCAAAACGATTGGGATTAGGAGCATGATCAGGACTAGTGACGCGCGCAGGTTGATAGGAGAATGAACGTGCAGGCGAGAACACCCGCGTGAAAAATTGTCTCGTACTAGATGATAAAACTTTGCAGCTTACGTACTTTTAGAATTCATATTGAGCGCGGTGCTCGCGGTGACTCATGACGTATGACTTATCCTTTGGGATTTTCCGTCCAGAAAATCATAAGATGCCAAATCCGTAAACGGATGGTGGCGGCTCCATAATAGTGGCTTGGATCAAGACTAGCATGGTCATTCGAACGGTTTGATCGCACATAACATTAGACGTTATTCATTGACTAGTTCAGATTGCGAGCCGCAAAAAATCGAAGTGATTGGCTGCAAAGTGTTTTATCTCAAATCATACGATAACTTCTGATTCGAGAATACTTTTGGCAGGGAAGCCAGACTCTATGGGATGAGGAGATTCTAGGGCATGGTGGTTCTAAAGAGAGTTGGCGTTATGTCCGTGGCGAAGATCTTCGCGGTCCTTTCAGCGATAGTTGGGTTGATCGAAGGAATCGTGCTTGCGGGTGTTGGAAGCATGATGGGTGACATGCTTATGCAAACACCTGTGGGAATTCTCGGAATGCTCGGAGTGTTCGGATACACCGCCATCATCATGTTCCCAATAACTGGCGCCATATCAGGATTCATTGGAGGAGCCATCGGCGCCCTCCTGTACAACCTCGTTGCGGGTAGGATTGGCGGAATAGAAATGGACTTGGTGCAAGCTGCCGGCACCCCACTCCCGACCCCACCTGCAACTTTTCCCACAGCCGCACCCGTGGCGACGGCTCCCCCCGCAGCAGCCGCGGCTCCCGCGAAGTTCTGTTCAAGTTGTGGCGCGAAGATTTACGCGACCGCAAAGTTCTGTGGAAAATGCGGAGCCAACCAGGCGTAGAACCCTAGGAATGAATCGGGTTCGGTTGGTTCCGGAAGGAAGGAGAAGCGGAAGGGAGATCACGTGGCTGGCAACGTGAAGACTTCGGTTCTGATCCTTCTCTCCATCTCTCTAGTCCTCTTCAATGATGTGGGGGTGGTGCATGTTGCGGCCTCGCCAACAAACTGGCCGATGTTCCATCAAAACCTCAACCACACCGGCGTAACACCGGACATTGTAACCCCACCACTCAACCTTCTATGGACCTACAAGACGGATGCCGGTGTCAGCTCTTCCCCCGCTGTTTCAGGGGGCATAGTGTACGTAGGGTCAATGGACGATAATGTGTATGCGTTGAACGCTGTCACTGGAGCCGTGGTCTGGAATTACACAACAGGGGACCATGTCTCATCCTCTCCTGCTGTCTCAGGGAACGCATTATACGTGGGCTCAATGGACGGTAACGTGTATGCGTTTGCGGAGGCTGGTACGAGCCCTACTACGACAGCCGTAATGGCAACAACCTCGGCGTTCAACTTCTCTAGTGTGACGTCGTCCTCAAACCAGCCCAGTCCGTTGCCTGTTACCGGGGCGAGCGGCACCATGGCTATGTTTTCGCAGACTAATCTCCTGTTAATCGGCGTCGTCGTAGTTCTCGTCGTCGGAGTCTTAGTAGTGGTCAAGTTGCGTCGTCCAAAGTCGGGTAGACGCGCGACCGGTGTGAGGGGGGAAACGATCTACTGCCGAAGGTGCGGGGCTCAGAATTCCACTAGCCAGCAATTCTGCGAGAATTGCGGAGCAAAACTGAAACCGTAAATCATAATCTCATGGTGGTTGCATGTTTGGGATATTTGGGCTGGGCGACGGGAAGATGGATTTGCAGCTAAAGAATGTGAATGTTGCTCCAGGTGATACTTTGGAAGGCACCGCTTCTCTTACCATGAATAAAGATGTCATGGGCAAGGAAGTGGTTGCAATCTTGTACGCGGAAGAAACGGTGAGAGAGCGCGAAGCGAATGGCAGGGAGGTCAGTAAACAAATCACGCTCTATTCAAAGTCGGAGATACTGGACACTGAGAAGCTGTACACAAATGCGAATAGCCCATATCAATACAAATTCGCCTTTGTTATACCACAAACCGGTCCAAGCGCAACGCATGCCTCTAGCATATCCGTAGGAATGATTTCGAATCTCCTTCGTAGCGGAGGCATCGTGCGCTGGTACGTCAAAGCAGAACTGAAACATGAAGCTGCATTGAAGTTCCCCGTAGCAAAAACACAGGAGATAAACATAGTCGCAAGAAGTGATGTTCAGGGTGGTGTTGCAAGAACAATGGCCGTTCCATCGGAATCCGCTACGCAATCCATTTCCTCCGAGACTGTTCCGTTGGGGGAAAAGAGGTTTTGCGCTAATTGCGGCACCCAGCTGAATCCAAGAGCCACCTTCTGCAGCAACTGCGGATCCAAGCAATAAGCCCGTCAAAAGGTCGGCTGCGAATATTTGCTACCTATGGAAGAAATCTCTCCAACCGACGTCCAGAAACCATTCAAGTAGGAAGTTGACCCTAATCTTATCGTTTCATTGTGACCTCCATTGTTGTGATTACCTGACTGTCTAAGGTATCTCGTTCGCGTACCGTGAATTCCCTTGGACTCATGATTTTTGCTTCTATTTCCTCCCTGTAGATTTTTCCATCTTGCAAAGCTTCATGAAAGACACTGAATGTTTTGTCATCTAACCACCTGCCCTTGTGGTCGCGAGCTGCCCCCGTGTTCGTAACGGCAAAGAAGTGGAACATCTTCTCGCCTGGGTCGAAACCAAGTATGTCGACTTCCTCGTATGCACCTAGCCCTTCGATGTCCATCTTGCCAACATTCAATATCCCCCATCCAGCAGCCGCCGAAGAAAATTTCCACGAGCCCTTCACTTTGAAAGCTCTGCCCTGGAAAGTCAGGCTGCCCTCAGCATTCCAGTCTCCCACAAAGTACTGCAGCCTCTTGGCTTCGTTGGGCAGAGGAAAGATGTCACTAAGCTTAGGCTTGTCCTTCACAGTAACACCCTAGCAATAATTCGGAAGAAATGATGTTCTATAAGCATTCTTGGATGGCGAAATTGCGTGGAAAACCCATTGCTGAGACCTCTTCGGTGAATGTCTTCTCGTCTCGCATCTTCACTACTTTTCTTTAGCGAATATAATGTTGCGGTCGTCCAGATTTGAATCGTCGTTGTTCGTTATCAAAGGTGTGTGTGGGTCTAATGGTGCGCGCACACCTTTACGAACCAGGAACGACGGCGGCTCAAATTCCATCATGCCTTCCGATGACGTAACGGATCATTTCTCTCCAGCAATTATTCCTATTCTTCCAACCATAAACGGCAATCTTAGCATCAACGGAATAAAGCTCGCTTTTCGTGTCTCGACAAATTCTACTCTCGATATCCCCCAACGCTGAATGGTCGCCAGAAAATCCCCTATATCACCGTAGACGTGTCGCAACAGAAAGAGATCCTGAAAAGAGAATTTTCCCCCCTTCTTCAACACGCGTAAAGCCTCGCGTACAACTTCGCGCTTATCCGCAGAATCACGTACCTCATGAAAAACCAAATTGCTTACGACGGCATCAAAATATCCGTCGCCAAATGGCAAGGCCGAGGCACTTGCTTTCTGGAAAGTTACTCGACCAGTCACGCCTTCAATCTTCGCATTCCTTTCACACATCTCTTTAGAGTATTCCCAATTTCCACTCCAGGAATCAACTCCCACAACCTGGGCAGTGGGATACCTCTCAGCAAATTTGAGCGTAAGGGCGGCGCTTCCACAGCCTATGTCTAACGCGCGTCCTTCCCCACTCCAATCCAAGTGGGATAAGACCAACCCAACGATTCGCCCCTGTACATTTCGTTTTCCGGCAAATAGAACCCGAGCATAGGCAAAATATGCTGAAACAAGAAGAAAGAAAACAGCAGGAATCAGCAACACAGAGTAAAGAAGACCTAACATACACAACATGAATCCTACAACAGCTGGCGTGTAGATGATTCTCTTTGAGACCCAATTACCGTAATCCGGTTTTGTAGTCATCGTCTTGGTCTCCGAATTCCAGGCGCCAAGCAATCGTTACCACCGGTACGCCACACATTAAAAGTAGACTGGTTCAAAATAATAATAAAATAATGAGCATGCACGCCAAGGCTAGGACAGACTCGAGCGATTCCTTAAGAAGCACCCGGCCTAGAGGTCTTTGACAGGAGAGCTTGAGAATGGTATTAGTCCTAACGCGTAAAGACGTCGAGTCAGTTCTCACGATGAAGGATACGCTCGTTGCGGTTGAAGGAGCATTCAGAGAATTAGCGGAAGGCACCGCAAACTTGCCCCTCCGGCCAACTATACAGTTAAAGAAACACAACGGCCTGATAACCTTCATGCCGGCCTACCTAGGCGGGATGGATAGCCTCGGAGTGAAAGTCGTAAGCGTATTCCCCGACAACCCAACAAAATACAACTGCTCAACAATTCTAGGAACCGTCCTGTTGAACAATCCGAAGACCGGCGGGCTCCAAGCCATAATGGACGGAGCGTGGATAACGGCCATGCGAACCGGAGCCGTAAGCGGCGTAGCCGCAAAATACTTGGCTAGAGAAGACGCTGCAACAGTGGGCATCTTTGGAGCAGGAGTCCAAGCCAAGACTCAACTCCTGGCCATGAACGAGGTTAGGAAACTGAAAGAAATCAAAGTCTACGACGTCATCCTAGAAAACCTACGCAAGTTTACAGAAGAGATGACTAAACTACTTGGCGTGAAGGTCGTTCCCCAGAAGAACTCCGGTGACGTAGTGAAGGGATCGGACATCGTGATCACGGCGACAACATCGAAAGTGCCAGTCTTCGACGGGCAGCTACTCAAAGAAGGAACCCATGTCAGCGGAATTGGCTCCCATCACGGACCAGGAATAAAGGAGTTGGATGACGTGACCATAAAACGAGCCAAGCTCGTAGTGGATCAGAGGGAAGCAGCGTTAAAGGAAGCTGGAGACATAATCGACCCGATCGCAAAGGGCGTGATCACGCCCGACCACATCTACGCTGAGCTAGGAGAACTCGTAATAGGAAAGAAGAAAGGACGCACCAGCAACAACGAAATCACAGTCTTCAAATCCGTCGGCCTAGCCGTCCAGGACATGTCAACAGCTGCCAAAGTATACGAACTCGCGCAGAAGAAGAGCATAGGAAAAACTATCGAAGTCTAATCCGATCTCAATTCCAGACTTCTTAACGAAGCAGAACTACTCGATCACTTCAACGATAATAGGCAGCGCCACCGTTTACATGATGCAAGGCCAAACCTATAATTTCCAAGCGGTTTTGACCGCCTGGACCGCCGCTGGCGCTCCCGCAGTATCCACAACGGGAGTTTGGATTCAGCTAGGCGGACCTGGTCTGATGGCGCTCTCAATATCCTGATTTTTCCTTTCCGATGAGTATGTGTCGCCTCTGGCGAATTGAAATCGAACTCTGGCCATAGCGTCAGCCGTTCGCAAACCTATGCCTACCGGTAAATTGCGGCCAGAATCCCCTCCCCCTCTCTGCGAGTGTATCGTTACTTTGAGGAGACAAGTTCGCTTAAGATCCGAACCATCTCGTTGACCGATTCTATTTTCCTCTGTCAGTCGATGAATTGTGGGTCCAAATCTTGCCTACGGACGTGATTTGCACTCGGCTATGGGTGAACTCAGCATGCTTTACCTTACCGTTCTCAAGTAACATCTCGACCTTTGTCGTTTCCGTGCCTCCTAGAAATGGGCCGTCTCCGGAGTCGAATCTAAGCGACGCCGACGGTTCGGTAATTCTTCCACTGTAGGCTAATGCGACGGCTACTGCGATAGTACCAGTACCGCATGAGGGTTCAATGTGTCCGATAGGTATGCTGTGAGGAAATAGCACACGTCCATGCGTCGAATCTTCTGGATACATGTCAAATAGTGAGTAGTCAGCATTGGCCTTTGGGATCAGATGCTGATTGTCAAAGTCTTTCTGCATAACCATTAACACTTCTTTGGCCGCTTGGTTCATGCTCACAAAATCCGCGGCAGGATGACTCTTGAGAATCTCACTTGCATCTACTACAAGGAATTTGCCAATCTTGAGAGCGTTCACGCCTGATACTTGGATCTGAGACAAACCTCGGCGATAGCACTCATCCACGAATTTCGTCATGTCGGTGAAAGCTACGGTTTCCCCTTTCACACTTTTCACTGATATTCTCACGATGCCCAGATCTGTTTCGAGGTCAATCTTCTTCATCGGTTTTCGAATGTCGAAACGCTTGCCAAGATAAGTCTCGGCAAGTGCCTTGGGAAGCACTTGGGACAAACCACCGCACATCGTGATGAAACCTCTTGCGGTTCTGTCAACGATCTTGACTCTTATGTCGCCGGAACCTTTCGGTTTTAGCAGAACTCCTGTTTGATCACCATGCACGCTTGGCGAATCCAGAGCGGACAGACCGACGTCAACATAACGTTTCGGTGAGATCTGAGATCCGTCCAGGAATACAATTTCGTTTCCACCCATATGTCCTTTGACGTAGTCAAGTTTGATTGAGTGTCTCAAGAACTGGTCACCGTTGCACATTCTTCCTCAGTCTATGCTTGACAGTGGGATTGCCGCATTAGCGTACGTACTTGGCTAGGTTTCATGGACTAGTGTTCTCTTTGCTGATAATGCCCAATCCGGATCCGCGAGCAACGCCCTACCAACAGCAACTAGGTCTACCCTGCCCTGCCTGATCGCTTGATCTGCAAAAGCGGGGTCCGTGATTCCGCCGACGCCAATAACTGGCGCCTCCACCGCCTGTTTGATCTTTTCCGCCAAGGGCAAGAAATATCCTTGCGCGGTCATTCCCTCAGGTGCGGGGCCGATTAGGCCACCTGACACATCAACTATGTTGATTCCAGCCTGAACGAGTCTTTGGGCGAAACTTTGCGACTCGCCGATTGTAACCCCTTGTCCCTCACCGTCAGATGCGCCCAGACGATAGAGCACGAGAAAATCTGATCCCACCGTCTTTCTAACCTCCGCGACGATTTCAAGTGGGAATCGGATTCTGCCCTCAAAGGAGCCGCCGTACCCATCAGTCCTCCTGTTAGTCAGTGGGGAAGTGAATTGGTTCAACAAGTAGCCGTGGGCCCCGTGAACCTCAACAGCATCGAACTCCGCCTTACGCGCTCGCCCAGCAGCCTCGCCAAAGAGACGGACGAGACGCTGTATCTCATGCTCTTCCAGTTCCCTTGGAACCTCATATGATTCACCTGCTGCTATTGCGGAGGGACCAATCGGTTGATTGCCGCAGATACTACTACGAGCCATGCGGCCTGCATGAGTGATCTGGATACAAACGGGCGTTCCACTTGCATGAATCGATTTGACCAGACGCGCCAGACCGTTGAGTAAAGTATCGTCATAGATCCCAAGTTGTCTGGAGGATAGCTTGCCATCTCTGGAGACATACGAATGCTCTACAATCACGAGTCCCACTCCCGGTGCACGTCGCGTGTAGTGCGCGATTAGTCGGTCGGTTACTCTCCCCTCCATGTCCGCTAGGTCGTTGGCCATTGGAGGCAACACTATTCGGTTTTTTAGCGTCAGATTACCAATCACTAGAGGATCAAAGAGCTTTGCCACAAACAATTCACCGGTTCCTCATCTTCCTTAGATTTCAAGATTTGATCAGCATGAGTCAAAAGTATTGCGCTTTGAAAATGCTTAAGCCAAGTAAGATTGCGATGAACGCTCCTCTTGAAATGACGGGATGTCATGCTACTGAGGCTACCTGTCAATCAGAGAGATTATTTCAAACGGGACGCACAAACCGGATGGATCACCATTCTGTGCACAACTAACGAGCCCACTCCGGGAGATTTGAATTCCATAGACAGCCTAGGCTTAACCAGCGACGCTATGACAGAGCTTTTGCTGAATTACTAACAGCTTCAGAAATCGACGGCTATTCAAACTAACCTGGCAAAGAAGTAGGCTTCGAAGAATCATTTCATTTTCCGTGCCAACTGTTGCTTATCTGTACCGGTAAATTGGGGTCAGAATCCCCTGCCCCACCTCTGAAGTTGGTGAACCCAGTAATCTGGTCAACTTGAGTACATTCCAACATAACATTCATCAACAAGGAAGGAAGATCAAGCGTATCAAACTCTTCCTCAACGCTTCACGTTTGACGTTAAATCTCAGATCTTGTTCGCTCCCAAACTATTCTCTCATTGATGAATCATGTTTGAGATCGCCAGCCATTATTCCTAGCGATTTGTTAGTTCAGAGGTACACTCTAATCTTAGCTGAGGCGTCTTCAGATTCAAGCCTAGTTTAGGCGAAGATGCCCCAATGTGGCTTGTCCATTTGGGGCGGCTGGCGTGGAAATTTCTCACGCCGGCCACATTACAATCCGCTACTACAATTGTGAAGTGTGCGGCCGTAAATGGGAAAAACAAGTGGATGACGTGCGATAAATCCAACCGTCTACGTTGAGGGGCGGCTGAAGTCCTGAAGCACATGATGAAGCAGCTCTTCACTTACTTTGCTTTCTTCTTTGGTTTCTTCTTTGCCTTCGGCAATGATATCACGTGTAGACCGAAGGTCCCCATTGCGGGTTTAACACTTCCGACCGCCACGAAGTCCAGTCACATTTACCAGTGAATTGAAGTTGAAATCCCTTGCCCCATCTCTGAAGCAAGAGAGCCCATCCATGGTTGAGGTTTACCTTCAGCTGTTTAGTTTGTGAAGCATAATATCAGGATCGCTTCTTGCGCTACCTCATAATAGGTTGGCGGACCGATTGTGATTTCATAGTGGTGGTGAGAATGCCTTTTTCGCATTCATTGAGCCCAAAAGGGCTCCTCAAAAAAAGTGGAGCAGGTTTGTGAGGTTTAGTAGCGCTGACGTTGCTCGATGTTTCTGCTTAACTGCAGTCTTTGTGGTAGCTCTTCTTCATCAGGAAGAAGCCTTTCTTGACCTCTTGCCCTGCAGGAATCTCTTTCCCACACTTAACACAATTCACGATTACAATTCCTCGCAGGTACCGCTGTTGGCGCACTGTATTAAGCCATTCCGATAACCTGAGAAGCCCGTGAGTCCATTTTTAGCGAATAAACATCTGCCGAGTAAAGCGGTAAAGTATTTGTGTTAGAAGAAATGCAAATGTGGCAGGTTACAAGCTTGGTGTCCCCATTCGAAAAGGAAGGGCAACGATTTGTCTGCGATAAGTGTGGTTTCGAAACGAACAGTTCAGAAATCTTCCCTTTACACAAGAAGAACTGTCCCCAAGTTTAGGTTACTCTGCCCGCACCATGAGTGCCTGCACAGAAAGCAGCGACGATTCAACTGAGGTCAAATTAGGGCCTGTTCTACTATTATGATCCTTACGTGTGTGCATTACTGGTGTCATTCATCAGAAAGCGAGAAATAATGAAGTATGGATGTTTCAGTACATGTCCACTGAACCCAGTTTGCTCGATTTGTTCTACGATAAGAATGGGCGGCTAGGGGTATTTCGCAGGCAGGTAGAGGCCAACGTACTTGAACATCTTTCAGGTTATTCGATATTTTGCGAGTCAAAACAGGCTAACGGTTTCGTTGCCTTCACCGAACGGTATGCTGACATGGATCTTTTGGGTGCTGACATTCCAGCTAATCGGAGCGGGATCATCTCACGTCTTCGCAATCAAGCGTTGAGTATTTTGCAGGCGAAGTCTATCAAGGCTCTTGCCAAACCATGCTTTGAGGTTAAAGTTGAACGTGACACGGGTATGGTAGGTTTTACGCTGACAATTTCCCTAGGGTTTTTCAATCCTGATAAGCCAGTGTGACCACAACCGTGCTTTGCGGCTGGTTTCTTTCTCAGTCTCATGGCCGCGCAAACGCCCTTGCGATTGAGGGTGCCGCGATAATACAATCTAAGCCAGCAATAGTGCTCTTCTTAATCATCCGTCCAAGGGCTGAGGTTTGTAACCTCGAACTCTACTCAGCGATAATGCGTTAAGTAGCTCGCCTCGTTACGTGGGGTGTGAACATCTCATGGCGAACAAAGCAGGCGCACAAAGTAACTGCGGAGAATGCGGCAAAGACTTAGTCGATAGGCCCGTCCGTAACTGGGGCAGATGTGAAACTTGCGAAGTTATGTTTTGTAAGAACTGCCTTCAAGTATTTCACAACTTGAATTGTGAGAGTACACGAATAGCACCACACTAACGGCGCCCTCCGAAAATGGACATTGACAAATTGAGCGCCTAGGTTCATGCGGGAATGATTTGGTGACTTGAAAACATCTATTCGAAGCGGGACTCGTCTCAAGGAATATGGAAACGAATCCGTCTAGGATCACCAAGAATTAAATAACCTAGCAGGAGATTCTGCGCCACAAAATGAAGCCTCTCAGCTTCATTATTACAACATCATATGGGCAGATGTGTCGTGTACTCTTAACATCCTTATCTCTAACGCAGCCCTATAGACTGTATCAGTCATCTGGATGAATACTTCAGCCCGTGGGAACGAGGTCTGAAGTCGAACGACGCGCGTTGTACTGAAGTGATGGCTCGAGCGTAAAGCATAGTGTGAATTGATGAAAAAATGAGTACGAGTACGACAACCAGAAAGATAAGGAAAATCACGAATTGTCCAGAGTGCAGTGGCGCAAACCTCGTTGAAGATTATGATTTAGGGGAGGTAATCTGCCATGATTGTGGCCTTGTTCTGAGCGAGCATGCGTTGAATCAAGGGCCTGAGTGGCGTGCCTTTACCAAGGAGGAAAAAGACCAACGTGGCCGCGTCGGTTTGCCGATTTCCTTCTCCATTCACGATAAGGGGCTCTCCACGGTTATTGATCGTGTGAATCGAGATGCTTCCGGTCGCCAACTTCCATTTGCTACAAGGTTACAGATGCTCCGCTTAAGGAAATGGCAGATCCGGACTAGAGTCCATTCATCGGCAGATCACAATCTGGCTCAAGCTATGGCTGAACTTGACCGCTTAGCAGATGTGCTTCACATTCCAGCCTCAATCAAAGAACGTGCCGCACTGGTTTACCGTAAGGCTCTCAGCAACGCGCTCGTGCGGGGACGATCAATAGCCGCATTAGCCGCAGCCTCATTGTATGCAGCTTGCAGGATATCTGAAACTCCAAGGACATTGAAAGATGTCTCAGCCGCAAGCAGGATTCGCAAGAAAGATCTCGCAAGATGCTACAGACTGCTTGTAAGAGAACTCGACCTGCGCATGCCCGTTGTAGACCCAGTGAAGTGCATCTCAAAGATCGCTACGAGAGTGGAGATTTCCATGATAACTCAACAGAGAGCAATTCGAATGATAAATGAAGCGAAGAAGAAAGGAATAGTCACGGGCAAAGAGCCGATGGGGCTTGCGGCTGCATCGCTCTACGTTGCATGCGTCTTGGAAGGAGAAAGGAAGACACAGAAGGAAATAGCTGAAGTTGCGAACGTGACCGAGGTCACTGTTCGAAACAGATACAAGGGACTTAAGGAAGCACTGAACATCATTTTCGCTGACACATGATAATCGGAGAGAGAGTCGGACAGAATCACTTGTGCCGGCAAATTGGGGTCAAAATTCCTTGCCCCATCTCTGAAGCGGTTCAGGCCTTTCCTGAGTCGAGTTCTAAGGCTAGCGACGACTTGAGCCATAGATCAGGGCTACCATGATTCGGTTTCAGGCAACTCCCATAGTCCTCACTATGTCAACTATGAGATACTTACGAAACTTGCCGGTCTTTCCAGCCTTATATAGAACCACGACGAGAGTACGCAAAGTTAGTTGTCGAGAACGAGAGACGCGAGTCATTTACAACGATTGCCCGCATGTTCTTCTTCTTGTTGCAACTGACCGAACTCGCGGAAGTCCGAGGAAACAACCGAAGTCTTGTTCCCACAATGGGTCAATGACCGAGATGGAACCAGGTTTCCGCCATCATTCTTTGATGAAGAGGTGGGCGAAGTTGTTGGAGAACTTCGAAACTGTCACGGCCAATTATGTGTGAGCAAGTAGCGTAGTGCCTACTGCCGCAGAAATACGCGCTAGAACATCATTAATACTCACATTGATGGGCAAAAAGTCCATTGAAAGTCAGAAAATCGCCTTTTCCAACTGCGGAACTAGCCCAGTACTGAAGACTAGGTTAGACTACCGCACTGAGCCTAGAGGATTCTCCTAGCGCGAATTGTCAGCTCGATACTTGATCCCAGCAGAGGCTAGCGAGTTATATGTACCGGTAAGTTGGGGTCAGAATCCCCTCCCCCGCACCATTAAACTCTCTTCCGATTGATTCTGCGCGTTGTGGTCCTTGTGGGGCCAAGAATAGAATCTGTATGCGTCGAGCCGGTCCTAGCCAGGAGTCTATCTCGTTACCGAACTTAGGATTTCATAAGTTCGAGAGATGTCCTCTCGGTTAACGACGATCAGTGTCTTGGTATAGCATGACACGAATTCTATCACATTGATTCCCTGCTCGGCGAGAATCGACGTTAGGTATGATACTACACCAGGGGTCCCTTCAATAAGTGGGGGGGATGTTACCACAAAAGTACCGCACAGTTCATGCGTCAAAAGCAAGCGCGATTTTGCTATTGCACCAGATTTGCTCATGAGATAAATGAAAACATTATCCAGACTTACGGCGACCTTGGCATTGAGGTCAACCGCTTTACGTGATACGATTACCCGCAAGCCGTCTTCTATGCTTATGGTGCTTTGCCTTAGGACCTGGCGCACACTTTCTTCTCGTTTCTTCTTTTGCTTGCGAAGTTCATCAGCAAATCGACGTACGGCAGCCTTTATGGCAATGCGATTCGTGAGTTTGAGCTCTGAAGCAATCTTGTTGGACAGCGCACTCTGGTTTGCTATATCCTCTTCGAGTGCTTCCAGAAGGTATGGTCGCTGCTTGAGAAGGGTCCTCACCTTGTCAGCAATTGGCATACTACAAATGTCTCATTTGATACATTTAAGTTTCAATTGGTAGCAACTGAGACGCTAACGATATAAGCCTACAAACAGTGGGCGTGTTACAGATAAGGAGCAGAACGCTATGCAAGCGCAGGTAAATCTGAAGGAGATTCTGGCCAAGCTTACTACCACGATCAAGACCAGCTACACGCAGAATCCTGCTTTGGGTAACCCTCATCCGAAGTACGAGACTGACCCAGAGCCGATGGCAGCTGGCTTGCTTGCAATAAAAGAAGCAAGTTGCGAGGAATTAGACGACGAATACTTGCCAACATGTTGCCGGAATGGTAAACCGCACCGTCACCCAGTGTGAGTATCGGAGCTTGTGGAAGTATTCTCTAAGATCATACTCGTTACTCGGTGCCCCTCCAACGTTTGGCGTTAATTAGCAGGTAATTTGCATGGGAGACGAAGCGGAGGGTGAGAAGCTCGAAGTTGGCGACAAAACCAGTAAGAAAGTGGTTTTGGCGTACTCGGGCGGATTGGATACTTCTTGCATACTCAAGTGGCTTATTGACAGGGGCTACGACGTAATCTGCTACATGGCGGATGTTGGCCAGAAGGAGGACTTCGAAGCTGCGAAACAAAAAGCCCTCAAGATCGGCGCCAAGAAAGTGGTCATAAAGGATCTGAAGAAGGAGTTTGTCACCGATTACATTTTCCCCGCAATTCGCGCTAATGCGATTTACGAAAGCAGATATCTTCTTGGGACTTCGCTTGCAAGACCCCTGATCGCCAAGTACCAAATGGAAGTGGCTGAACAAGAAGGAGCAGCATACGTCGCACACGGCGCCACCGGCAAGGGCAATGACCAAGTGAGATTCGAGCTCACCTACTATGCGCTGAAACCAGAGATTAAGATAATCTCCCCCTGGAAGGACTCTGAGTTTTTGAGGCAATTCAAGGGCAGGGACGACCTCATGAATTATGCGAAGAAGAACGGCATTCCGATCATGCAGACGCACAAGAAACCCTATTCCGAGGATGAGAATCTGCTGCACATCAGTCATGAGGCAGGCATATTGGAGGATCCAGCGCATGTGCCCGATGACAACATATACTCAAGAACTACCTCGCCAATGAAGGCACCGGACAAGATTACAACGATAGTGGTACACTTCAAAGATGGAACTCCCGTTAAGATAGAGAACAAGAACAACGGCGCAGCGAAAACCGATCCACTGGAACTTTTCCTTTATGCGAACCGGATCGGCTCTGAGAACGGAGTCGGAAGGATGGACATGGTGGAAAACAGATACGTCGGAATAAAGTCTAGAGGCTTGTACGAAACACCAGGCGGCACCATACTCATGACTGCGCACAGGGATATCGAAGCAATAGCAATGGACAGAGAGGTCATGAGGCTGAAGGACATGCTCTCGCCTATCTATGCCGAGATCATTTACAACGGCTTCTGGTTCTCACCGGAAATGGACTTCCTCACAGCAGCCTTCAACAAGAGCCAGGAATACGTGGACGGCAAAGTCACGCTGCAGATCTACAAAGGCAACGTGTTCACCGTCGCAAGGGAATCACCCACCTCGCTCTACGACAAGAAGTTCGGCTCCATGCACGAGGCGGGAGGATTCGACCAGAAGGACTCAGTGGGCTTCATCAAAATAAACGCGATAAGACTGATGGCTCACAAGGCGATTCTAGACAAGATCAAAAAGAAAGGGAAGAAATAGCTTAGCTAACCGCGAATAGTACGGAGCATCAAACTGCTCCTAGCCGGAGGATTATAGAACGGTTTTGCAGATAGCCCCCCTTATAGAAGACATAGCATCCCGCATCCAAAAGAGAACACCACGACCTACAACCGCGCTCTCGACTTTGCATACGTGAGGCCAGTCTGGCGTCGGATCGGTGAACGGTCAAGCGTTTCGTCGAGTTACGTACCACATTGGATCAACGAAATCGTCCCGATTGGTGTTGACAAACGTGACATATACGCGGTGTCGTGACTGAGTGGGTCTCAATCCTGAAAGAGGTAATGGATTCAAATTTTACTAATGACTGTAGAAAGTGCGTGAAGGCTTTTTCGTATGCTTCGATGGAGTTTCGATCTTTCCTCTTGGAGAGCTGTGCACTCTCGTTTTCTTCGCAGAATCGCATTCCTCATTTCTCTTGGGTTGGGGCTTCCTTTCGTTTGATAGGTCAGCAGATGTGCCTTCAAGTCCAATGCACGCGCCATCAGAGAAATTGTTCGCGCTTTGATTCTTCTATGCAGATGTCCTTCCCAATCCTTTCGGCTAAAACCCTTCAGAGTTTTCGATTGCTGAAGAGCACTTCTGACTGCTGAACCCACGACGTGATGTGCGAGCCGAAATTGTATTCCTTCCTCTCTTACAAGCACGTTTGCGATCTCGGTGGCTGCGGTGAATTCGAGGTATTGTCTTACAGCGATTTCTTTGTCTACCTCAATTCTAGGGATCAATTCAGTCATTATATGGAGACATGATTTAAGTTCATCAATTGATTGCCAACACAATGGGGTAATTTCTTGAAAATCCAGGTTGTATCCAGAAGGCAATCCATGTAGAACTGTAGACGCCCCGCTAAGATTGCCTGTAATTCTGGCGCACTTCGCTCTCACTAACTCTAGTGAGTCGGGATTCTTTTTTTGGGGCATAATGCTGCTTGTGGAGGCGAATTCATCTGGAAGCGTGATGAGGCCCGCTTCAACCGAGCCATAGAGGATGAGATCCTGAGCTATTCGTGACATGTCTGAGGCTATCAAGGCGCAAACACAAAGCGTCTCGAGAACGAAGTCTCTACTTCCAACCGCGTCCAAGGAGATTTCCATCAATCCGTTGAAACCGAGCAGGCTCGCGATCAAGTTTCTATTGAGTCTAAAGCTGGTTCCGGCGAGAGCCGCTGCACCCATAGGAGAGCAGTTGATTCGACTATAAGCCTCCATGATTCGATGACTGTTCCTCAGCAAGGAATCCACGTTAGCCACGAGGTAATGAGCAAAGCTGATTGGTTGCGCGGGTTGAAGGTGAGTGTAGCCGGGGAAGACAGTTTCGGTATGTTTCTCCGCCAACCTCAACATTGTACTTACCAATGAGAGGAGGTTGCTGGAGAGTTCTAGTATCTCTTCACGGAGGACCATCCTGATGGCGGTGGTTACTTGGTCGTTCCTGCTCTTTCCGAGGTTAAGTAGGCCGCCGATGTTAGGTCCCGTGTCCTTGATCACGCTTTCCTCAATGAATACGTGAACATCCTCGAGTTCACGTTTCGGTATCCTCTGTCCTTCAAGTTGTCTTAATGACTTGAGAATCTTGCGAGCTTTATTCCGAGGTATGACGTGAGCTTTTGTGAGGGCAATTACATGCGCCTCATTGATTAGAATCGTTGATCGTGCTATTCGCCTGTCATCCTCGAAGGACGATATGAAATTAATCACATTTTTGTTGGCGGCGCCTAACCTTCCGCCTTTCAGCAACGAGGACATTTCTGATTTCACACAGCCGTGGCAGAGAGGATGTTTGAGTTTAGCTTTTCTGCGGTCGAAGCAAGCACGCTTGAAAAGTGTGTGTGGGTCAGCTGGTGCTGGCGACCAGACTTGAATCGGCTTATACGTACCGGTAAGTTGGGGTCAGAATCTGAACCACATCTGAGGGTAACGCCGCGAAGTGGATTATGAGGGTTCAAACGAGGGTGCAAAGTTAAAACCCCGCACCAAACCCACAAGGCTAAGCTTGCTAGGAAACGACTCAAGCCGTTGGAAAACAGGACCAAGAACATAGAAATCGTCGACCCTATGACTGAGAGAATGGCGATAGAAACAATCTCGAAACTGTAAAGCTAATGAGACTAGGTCTGAGCTTGAGGCTTGAAATCCATGAAGATTGTGGCCTTTGGGGACAGTCTGACGGTTGGAGAAACCGGCTTCTCTGATTCTGATGAATTCGTCCCTTACCCGAAATATCTTGAGACCCTCGCTAAACAGCATCTGAGCAGCCTCCAATCAGGTTTGGAGGTTAACGTGCTGAACAGGGGAATTAACGGTGATCTGACCTCGGGTATGCTTGAAAGGTTCTCGAGGGACGTGGTTGATGAGAATGCGGATTACGTGGTCATACTTGGAGGAGCCAATGACTTAGGTTGGGGTTTTGATCCGGCAATGGTCGCCCACAACTTGACTACCATGTACGATGCTGCTCTGAAGAAGGGCATTGTGTCCGTGGCATGCTCGGTGCCATCGATTCTTGGATTCGACGCGCTTATCCCTCCCAGACTCCAGCTTAACAGACTGATCCGTACGGAAGCAGAGAAGAGAAGCATACGATTCGTGGACTTTTTCACGGCAACTGCCGACCCACGGACCAATAGGCTCTCAGAGGATTACTCTGCCGACGGGCTTCACCTAAACACAAAGGGTTACCAGGAAATGGGCAGATACATGTTCGAGAAATGGTTGAGGGCACTCCTGGACCAACATACAACGTAGCCTCTTGTTGTGACTTGGGGGAGCCGGTAAGTTGGGGTCAGAATCCCCTCCCCCACACAGAACACGAAACGTCATAGGATTTCACTCCGATTACTTTGCAAAGAACTCGGCCCTTAGTTTACCGACGAGTTTACAAACTCTCGGATACCATTGAATTCTTGAACCGTGTAATCGACCTTGAATTTTCGAATATATTCCATCAGGTATGGATTTACTCAGCATTTCACTGTCCCAGCGAGAAAGGCATACGACTGGTGCACCGACTACAAGCCATACGACCTGTCACTGATGCGCCTGGAGGGCAGTAGGAGAATTCGAAAACTTACTGACGATGCCATCCTTCTGAGTGGAACTACTTTCGCCAACGGGAAAGCCGTTAAGAAGACTAAACTGGTTCGCCTTAACCGAAGACGCTTGTCCTGGTCAAACACGCATCTATCCGGCCCCTTCCTTAACTCACAATTCCTGTACCAAATGTCTCCTGTCGGAAAGAACCGATCGAAATTGAAATTCGACGGATTACTATTAGTCTATTCCCCCGTAAGGCTTAGTCGCGACAAAATTAGGCGGATAGCCAAACAGGAAAGGCAGCAGGATTCAACTTCCTGGCGTCACCTCGCCAAGGCGATGGCAGAAGAAGTAAGAAAGATCAGTTTTCAGAAATTCATGAACTCAAATTAGGCTAACTATCATAATTCAGCCTTGACAGAAGCGGGCGACCTAATCATGTCTATTGCCGAAAAATCCATCGACCACATCTGGGGTAGACTGGAGGTAATCCTAGGCAAGAGGAAAGGTCGGAGGCCAGATCTGGAGACCACACTGTACAAGTCTGTAGGGCTGGCTCTTCAAGACGTGTCGACTGCAAGCGTAGTATACGAGAAGGCTGTGCAACACGAAAAGGGATCCAATGCAAAGATCTGAAACGCAGCGTAGGGGTTGAAAGATTTGGCATCGAGGAGTGAAGAGTATGACGTCGTTGTTGTAGGCGCGGGGATAGTAGGATTAGCCAGTGCGTATCACATACTCTCTCAGAATCCTGGATGCCAGGTTGCGGTCGTTGAGAAGGCCGCTTCAGCTGGGCAAGGGGACACCGCTAAGACTGTTGCGGGCATAAGGAACACCTTCACATCAGAAGTCAATCGCGTACTCTCCGAGACTTCTATCGATTTTTACAAACACGTACAGGATGAACTGAAGTTTGATCTCCACTTGGAGTTAGTCGGCTATCTTTGGCTACTCACGGCTGAGCTCGCGAAACAGTTTGATTCCGTTATTGATCGGATGAAGAAGGATGGTATAGCCCTCAAACTCTGGCAACCGGATCAACTATCCAAGATGCTCCCACGATCCAGAATAGCGATTGATTCAGGGGACGAGGAGGCCAAGATCATGGGACTCAACAGCATAGCCATGGGGCTACAGGGGCTGAAATGTGGAACCATAGCAGCGGAGAAGCTGGTTGAGTTCTACGAGCGGGAAATCCGTAAGATGGGAGGATCCATCCTTTACCGAGAACGAATGAATTCATTCATTTTGGAACCTCGACCAAAGTTGGGATTGCCGAAGGAACCTCTGGTGTGGCAGAACGCGAAAGTGGAGGGCGTGGTAACTACTCGAGGCAGAATTCGGGCAGAGCAGACGGTAGTAGCTACGGGCTGCTGGAGCACAGACCTTCTGAGTCATCTGGGTATTGACTCTCATGTCAGAGCAAAGAAAAGACAAGTTTTCGCACTTAAGGGGGCTGGAGTAAGTGATCTGCTGTTCTCGAAAGGCTTCAACGAGCAAGGTGTTCTCCCCATGACGCTCATACCACCGCGGTTGATCTATATGAAACCGAACCGATCCGAAGGAACTTTTTGGGTTGGGGTTTCAGATTACGTAGGAAGACCCTTCACCTTTGAAGAAGAACCTGCCGCCGAGGATGATTTCTACACGTACGACATCTACCCCGTCCTGTCTCACTACTTCCCTAATTTCAAGGACATCAGACCCTTCAACAAGTGGGCTGGCCATTATGACCTAAACACGATTGATGGCAACCCCTACATCTTTGAAGATTCAGGTCTCATAGTCGCTGATGGCACCAGCGGCAGCGGAATGATGAAAGCCGACGCAATCGGACGCATCGTAGCTGCTGTGCAGGCAGGGAAAGACATGGCCACTCTTTACGGCGGCAAACACTTTAAAGTTGCAAAGTTAGGCGTCGAGACACGCCAAGTGGAACCTGAAGAATTCGTAATCTAGTCCAAGTACGTGACGGCAGGCGATGTAATCTCCTTCTCCGCCCACCAAATGCATCAAACTGGTTGCAACCTTAAGAGAGTGCCGTCTCAGTTTTCCGCTACCGACGAGAAGGGGTCGATGACTATGGTTTGGCAATACGATGTTTACGCGTTGCTCCTATTCTTTGCAGCTTCAGTATCAGCTGGCTTGGCACTGTTCATGTTGAGACGCTGGCGTTTTCCAGATGCGGCCGCGTTCACGGTGCTGTTGCTGATGATTGCCGAGTGGTCGTTGACGGATGGCTTAGAATACGTGAGTGCTGATTTGCCGTCGATACTCTTCTGGGATCAAGCTATCTACGTAGGCGCCGCTATTGTTCCTGTCGCATTTTTCGTTTTTGTTCTGCTCTACACAGGCCGAGGGAAACGGCTAAGCCTGCCCAGTCTGGTTCTTTTGTGTTTCGTGCCTGCTGTCACGGTCCTACTTCGATGGACAAACGACACTTATCACTTGTTCTATAGCGGGTACAGTCTGGTCACGAGCGGAGGGCTGTCGATACTTCAAGTGAGTTTCGGGGTCGGGTTCTATGTTTATGCGGCATACTCATACGCAATCGTGTTGTTTGGAATAGCTCTTCTTGTGCAGCAATTCCTACGTTCGAGGGTACTGCGGCGGCAATCAGTGATTCTGATAATCAGCGCGGTGGTACCGCTTGGGGCGAGTGTTCTTGATCTCCTTCCCAATGTGGTTTTCCCATTTGACTGGACTCCTTTAGCTTTCGCTTTCACGGGCTTGGTTTACTTCTGGGGAGTGTTTCGTACTCGCCTTTTCGAATTCATGCCTGTGGCTCGTGAAGCTGTTGTTCGCGGGATGGGTGACGGAGTGATAGTTTTGGATTCGGGTAATCGGATAGTGGACATTAATCCGGCATGTGAAAAAATGTTTGGGTGTGGGGTTGAAGTCCTTGGGAGGTCTGCTGTTGAGTTTTTCGAGTCGCGTGGACTGAACGGAGAATACTTGGTGAAGGAGTCATCAGAGATCGTTCTGCCCATAAAGGATGCGCGGCGTTATTTTGACCTGAATTTCTCCTCCCTGCATGATAAACGGGGCGCTCTCATGGGGCGGATAGGAGTGATGCGAGACATTACTGAACGCAAGCAGATGGAGGAGAAGCTGATCGAAAGCGAAGAGGTTTTGCGTCGACGGGCTGAGGAGTTGGCTGCACTTCAAGCAACCGTACTTGACATGACAGACGCTTCATACGACCTGCCGAACCTGCTCGAGGTCATCGTAAAGCGAGCGGTTACCTTGCTAGATGCAAAGAGCGGGGGACTTGACCTATGCGACCCTGAAAAGCACGAGGTGCGCTGCGTGGTAAGCTACAACACGCCACAAGATTTCAGGGGATTAGTGCTCAAATACGGCGAAGGGTCATCCGGCTTGGTGGCCGAGACCCGGAAACCGCTCATAATCAATGATTATCGCAAATGGAAGGGCGCCGCACCTATCTCTGGAGCTACAAGTATCGGGGCTGAAATCAGCGTGCCTATGATCTGGCGAGGCCAAGTAACAGGAATAATCCAAGTCGCCGAAGATTCAGCAATTCGACAGTTCACGCAATCAGACCTTGACTTGCTCATGCTCTTCGCCAACCATGCTGCAATTGCCGTTGAGAACGGACGCCGTGCGGAAGGCCTAGAGCAAATTGTTGCCGAGAGAACTAAGGAACTCATCGAAGCTCAGGATCGGTTACTGAAGGCGGAGAGAATGGCGGCTATTGGAGAGACAGCAGCGATGGTTGGCCACGACTTGCGGAATCCGCTGCAAGCAATTTCCACAGCAACGTATGTTCTCAAGAAGGAGTTGACCCCATCAGCAGACGCAAAAACCCGTGAGATGTTTGAAGTGATCGAAGACAGCGTGGCCTACTCGGACAGAATAGTGCGTGACCTATTAGACTATTCCCAAGAGCTTGAGTTAGAACTCTCAGAAGCGACCCCCAAGCTGATAGCAAGCGACGCAGTTAGACAGGTAGAAATCCCAGCGAACATAACGATCTCGGATCTAACGTTGGACGAACCCAAGATACGAGTTGATACAGCCAAGATAAGGCGCGTATTCGTTAACCTGATCGAAGATGCGGTCGACGCTATGCCGGACGGTGGCAAACTTACAATTTCAAGCAACAGGTCAGATGACTTTCTAATCGTCAAG